>Ga0163148_10003835_pt1 | contig 16196 bp, 7 predicted proteins | sample OliLakLV19MP7P2_FD_148606 | JGI IMG/M metagenome (GOLD analysis project Ga0163148, IMG submission 148606) | Freshwater microbial mat bacterial communities from Lake Vanda, McMurdo Dry Valleys, Antarctica- Oligotrophic Lake LV.19.MP7.P2 | ecosystem: Environmental > Aquatic > Freshwater > Lake >...
CAGTAGATGTAGATAAATCAGGCGGGCTGACCCGCAACGGCTTTGGCATGTCGATCTCCAATCAAAGCCGCCCTAAAATGAGGGATAACTTACAGCGTCACTGTCTCATCGATTGTAGGCGCGTAGGGCAGTACACCGGTCGCGAGAACGACGGCAACGGGCTGTACTACTATCGGGCTAGGTACTACAACCCGACACAGGGAAGGTTTACGCAGGAGGATCCGCTGGGGTTCGTGGACGGGCCCAATCCTTATGCATATGTCGGCGGCAATCCGCTGCAGTACAGCGATCCGTTGGGGTTGTGGCGGTGGGGGGATTCGTTGCCGCAGTGGATGGTGGATGGGGCGGCAGGATTTGGCGACGGCATGACAGGCGGTACGACGGGCTTGTTTCGCGAAGCGACGGGCTGGGGCAGTGCCAGCGTCAATAAGTGTGCTTCTACCTATCGATATAGTGGATGGGCCGGTATTGCGTTCGGCACATGGGTGCCGATTGGTCGAGCAGCATACGTCTATAACGTGAGTCGATTACCTCGCAGCGGTTTGCCGGTAGGAGATATAGTCGCCACACGAAACGCGCTGAAGGCATATTTTCGAGGCAGACCCTTAAGTTACTTGTTGCCAAAGTTGAGGCCGCGATACGGGTATCCAACGCTAGCAGAGCTGTTAGAAACCAAGACAATCGAACAAGTGATTGCCAGGTCAGGCGGTTCGAGCATGCCCTGGAGCATCGTTTTGATTGGAGGAGGGTCGTTGAAGACTTTGTACAGCGCCTTTCAGGCGACAAATGCGGAGTGCGACTGTGGAGGTCAATGATTACCTCGGGGTTTACAGCCTTGTGCTCACGGATTACACCACGCTGAAACACTGCTGGCTCGTGACCGTCGAGGGCGATCATGTGCTTGGAGTTGAACGACAGCACGCTGTGCAAGGTTCCCACTCCAGCGGCATGTTCAGTTGGTTTCAAAATTCCGGCGCTGTGGTTCGATCTGGTTTTTTCTCTCTTGCCCGGCACGATGAAGTGCCTGCCGCGCCAGGATACTCAAAAAACCTGCGCGTGCTGATTAACGATAGAGTGTTTGGAGACGGTTTATTTTGTCCTATCATGTCTCTTGAAAAGAGTATGCTGTCGAGCTCGTTCAACTTAGTAGCTAGCGACGGCTGGAAAGTTCGCGTGAGCTATAGAACTCCATTCTTCAGAGAAATATTAAGGAGAATGGACGTGGGTGGAACACTTGAATACCAACCCGTTGATTACTTTCAGGGATTGGTCGAATTCGTGTCTTGCAATCGTCCTCAATGGATTCGACAACCTGTCATTTCCTGAGTGTTACATTGTGCCGTGCTACGATTCGACTCAGCGCAGTGGCGATGTCGCACATGCGTCACAGTCGAATGCTACGCGCCGAGGTGATGCCCCACAACTTCGCCGTCGGGCTAGCGCTTCGGCTGACGATGCCGGTGCGACGCACAGGGCTTCCGAGAACAGGTGATGAATTTACTTCGGGTGGTCATGTTGGTGATCGCACTCATGCTGCCGTGCCTGGCGCGCGCGGATGAGCAAGGCGAGCGCAATGACGTCAGGCAGCTGACCCTGGATGCGCTGCAGGCGAAGGATTTTTCTGCGCTGGAGGCTTTGCATGGCCGGTTCAGTACAGATGACGCCTACACCATCAGCGGTTACCCAAAGCTGCAGATTTTCTTCGAGTCAGTTGTGGAGCTTCCACGCGGCGCGGAAGAAAAGGTGGCGAGCTACCTGGATGATCGCGATGCAATGACACTGAAGTGGGTGAACAAAAACCCCGAGTCGCCTCTGGCGATTGCCTTTCATGCCAAGTCGCTTTTGGCGCATGGGTATTTTTTCCGAGGGTACGATAACGGGTCAAATGTTTCCTCCAGCAACATGGCAAAGTTCAAGGAGTTCGCTGGGGTTGCGGCGGATTTTCTGCATGCGCACCAGGCGATCGGCGCCCGTGACGTTGCCTGGTATGCGACCACTGCCGATGTCGCACGTGCGTTGGCCTGGCCAGCCGATGCGCTGGTGAAGGTTGCCTACGAGGCGCTCGCAAAATTCCCGAATGATCAATCGGTACCGCGCAGCGTCATTATGTCTCTGCTGCCGAAAATGGCATGGGAATGCACAAATGCTCGACGAGTACATCAATCGCGTGTCACTCGCGACGCGATCGCAGCGCGGGCTGGAGATGTACAGCCGGCTATACATCGGCGTGACGGCCAACCAGTATCAGACGAGGCTGTTTGAAGACTCAAAGGTCGAGTGGCCAAAATTCAAGCAAGGACTGGAAGCGATGCACGCGCGCTATCCGAGTGAGTGGAACATCAACATGTTTGCCTATTACTCCTGCATGGCTGGAGATGAAAAAAAGACCAAAGCACTGATCTCCGTCATCGGTGACAATCCGCTTCTGAGCCAATGGGGCGCCGATGCGAATCGGACCTTCAAGAATTGCAAGGCATGGCGGAAAGGTTGGTTCGCCCGAAATCACGTCGATCAAAAGTGGCCTTCCTGGCTGGTCAAGACTGCATTCTTCGGCGGAGCGGGACTCATCTTCATCTTGCTTCGGGTTTACTCCGCTACGGCGCAACGGCGCTATCAAAAGAAGCTGGCAAAACTCGACAGGGATGGCTTGCTGCAGAAATCCGACTATGAAGCACGCAGGGTTTTGTTGGTGCTTGGTGTGGATGGTCATGACGCACATTTTTTTGTCGAGTTGCCCGACGGCGGCGTGTTGCATCTCGATGGCGAAGCTCTGTTTGAGCTTCCAGGCAGTGGACAAAATGATCGATCGCCAGCCTTTCCAAGCACCCGGTTTCGCATTAGCCGCAACAAGGAGAGCGGTCACATAGTCAGCGTGGAGAATCTCGGCGAGGGGATTGATCCGGAATGGATTGAGCAAGTCGCAGATGATGCCCTTGAGCGGCTTGGTTCGCTCGAAGACGGCGCTGTGATCAGCGACCGCACATTGGAGCAGATCAGGTCCAATCTGGACTTTGCCAGTGCTGGTCCGCAAGGATTCGCGGAGCAAAAACCGTGGGTTGCGCAGGTGACCTGGAACGGTTGGAGGTTCGAAGAGCCTCGGGCACCGAGCGATCGTTCGATCGGTCTGGGCGTGCGGATTGTTCTGGCCATTTTCGCCACCCTGTTTGGTGTGGTGATGATCCTGATTGCACCCGGGGCAGAGAATGCGGTCGCCTCCTATGGATTTGGCGGCTTCTGTCTGAGTATTGCAATGGCCTGTGTCCTGCGCGGACGGATGGCGAAATTCTTCGGGAGTCTGGTTGGCACTGCGGTGCTCGTCTTTACGCTGTTCGCTCTTGGGGACGTGCTTTTTGGCGACCCATCCGCCTTCGGCAATGGCGACCGGCCATCCGTATGGAGCGCGGTGATCTGGCTTGTCGTTTTCGGATCGCCGGCCGCGGCGTACGTGTGGCACGCGCGGTTTGGATTTAACAGCGCGCGCGCCAGCTGCTGCTATTCATTCGATCGATCCCCTGGTGCTGGAGGCCCGTCGCAAAGCTCGAACCTCGCTCGACACAATGCGGCAGGTCTTCGAAGCATCGCACTTCGAAGTTGCGGTGAATTTCCCGTTCCAGACGCATGGAAATCCGACCGAACACCTTTGGGGACAGTTGTTGGAGCTGGGCCAGGACGAGATGAAGGTATCTTTGGCAACGCCGCCGCTATGGCAACAAGGCGCGATTCCCGAATCGCATTCGTTGCCGCTGAGCGAGCTTGCGGACTGGCACGTTACACTCGATGACGGTTCGATACGCGGCAGCTTCAGCACGCAGGCGCAAATAGCCAAGCTAAGGCGAGAAGGCGAACCAGTTCCGCGTCACCTCGCCGATCTCGAGCCGCGTTTCGTCGATTCGTAAACCGACGGAACGCTCAAATCCATTGAACACCGCAGCTGTTCAATCTGCGGCGCGCGCCCCGCCTAGCATCGGTCTACTCAAATCCATTGCGGAAGATGTCATCGGATAACGACAAGGTTGCGCGCAACAGGACGTCGAGCGAACTGTTGCTGCGCCAGGTTGCAAACGAGCCGCCGACCAACTCCAGCGAGCGGCGCGAGATGGGCGCTACGCTGTGGGTGCCAAGGCCAATGTTGCCTTCGTCGATCCAGACGACATAGAAACCGTCGCTGTCGACCGCGGTGGGTGTAATCGGCAGGTTCTGCCAGGTGTCCTGAATCACTTGGCCTGCGGGCACGATGACTTCGCGCAGCATTGTGCCGGGCAGCCCACCGGGGCCGTCGTTGTCGACCAGCCGCAACTTGTATCCGGTCGCGACGAAACTATCGATCCAGGCCGAAATCGACGTGGCGACGAGGCCTGAAACGGGCGGCACGAACAACACGGCCATGCCCTCGGTATCAATACCGCCAACGGTGTTGGTCCAATTCTGGCCGCCGTCGGCGCTTGCGCTGCCGACGTAGTCAAACACGATGGCATTGCCGGTGGTAGCCACCGCGGCAATTTCGGTCTGCCGAAGATTGTTGCCGGGATTGATATCACCGCCGCCGCTGACGTCGACCTGGAATGCATAGTGCGCTTCGGGCAGGGTCGCGTCGGGAACAAAGGTGACGGGTGTGCTGGCACCGCCGGCAAGCGCGGGAATGGAAACATTCTGATCGTAGATTGTGGCGGCGGCGCTGGTGATTACCCGGCCGCGTGCGGTGACTGCCGATGTTGTAGAGCTGTCACCGTCGTTGGTCACCGTGGCATTGAGGGTCAACGGCGTGTTGGCGGCCACGAAGATTCCGGCGCTGGCGGCGTTCTGAACCGCATTCGGGGTTGGATCGATTACCGAAATCAACGGCGGGTTGGGGTAGGTAAACTCGATCGCCGAATTGGCCGCAGGCAGTGCGTCCAGAAACAAGCCCAGCCCAAACCCGCCCTGGGGACTCTCGATGCCGCCGACCAGATCATTGCAGGCTGCAGTCAGCGCCGGTGCTGTCAGGTTCATGTACTGATAGGTAATGCGCCGCGTTACCGCATCCAATATGACCTGAAACGTGTTGCTGCCGAAGAACCCCGGTGCAGCCGCCTGCCAGTAAGGCACATTGAGAAAACTCACAATAACGCGCTGGTTGAGCGTGTCGATCAGATAGCGAACTTCGCCAGTGCCTCCCGGCGCATTGAAGATCAGATCGGACATGAACGGTGCGAGGTAGTTGTCACCCGCACCCCCGGCAGTCGGCAGCGCCGGAAAACAACTGGCGATGTTGGACACTGAGGAATCAAAAGCAATCCAGCCGTTGGAGCCAATCTTGATCTGCTGGGCATCGGCCCAGTAAAAGCGAAATGGAAACGGCAAGGGGATTGCTGCCACCGAGTTATCGTCGGTGAGCCCGGTCACCAGCGTGCCGGTTGCAGAAATATCAATCCAGCTGAAGACCGGCCCGCCCGGATCTGCGCTGTTGAGCCAGGTATAGCCAAAACCATCGGGACCGCCGGGCATGCGCAGCAGCGGTAGGGCAGCAGGATCCGGTGACGATGAGCGAGCGGCGATGGCCGGTGAAATCGAAACCGCCAGCACAACGACCACAAGTACGAATTGCAGCACAAGCTTGAAGCGAAAATTGGTCATGATCTAACTCCCAATACGGTTGTCCCCCGGTACGGTTGTTCGATGCCAGGACCAGCGATCTGCTGCAGGCACACACTGAATTTGCAGAACAGACTGCAAGATTCGGCACTTGCCTCAGCCCTGCGCGGCGTATTATGCGCTCAAATTTGCGCACGGAATACTTCGCTTAAAGCGTCCGTCAGTTGCGCAGTATGAGCGGCCCTACACGCGCCGCGCCGCACCTGCATTTCGTGCTGGCCGGGGGTATTGCCGACCCAGTGCGCCGACTGATATTCGCTGGGGCACATTGTAAAAACAGCTGAACGCGCCCCAGTCACGCGGGTTCCAATTCGACAATGGCGCTATGAGTCACCCTCCACTCTTCCCGATTTCGGCGCTGCTGCCCGATGCGATTGCGAGTTTGCAGGCAACGCCGCGCTGGTCCTGGATGCATTGCCGAATGCGGGCAGACCACGCAGCTACCGTTGGTTTTGCTGCAGGCGCCGTGGATGCGGGGTCGCATCCTGATGCTGGAGCCGCGGCAGATCGCGGCGCGATCGGCGGCGATGTTCGTGGTTGCGCAATTGGACTCGGAGGTGAATGGCACTTACTTAAAGTTGTGGGAACGCAGGAAGGCGCGACAAATACCCTGAGAATTTCAATCTTCGCGGTGCCCCGGAAGGCACGGTCGGCCTGACCAGGCCTCCCACACCGGCTCAACAGCCTTAAGTAAGTGCCATTCGACGAAGAGGTCGGTGGGCGTGACCCCTGTTTTCGAAATCGACGCGCACGTCTTGCCGTCGCACATCACTCGACAGTGGTTAAGAGACAGTTCCTGATGGAGCGGGAGCAATGACTGTCCAGGGTTGCGATGGGCCGAGCCCGGCCCCGGAACAAAATCCGATCGCGAAGCGTAGCAGCTTCGTTGACTACGTTTTCGTACTGCACAGCCGCTGACTTCGTGGTAGAAAGCCGCACATTGCCAACCCTGCTGGGAGGCGCAGCGCGCGCCGGGGCCGTGCAATGCCGTATCCACTTGAAGTGTCACTTCGCCGGGGAATTTACATGCTCATGCAGCGTTTCAGCTGTTTTTCGACCGCGCTATCTGCGCGCTCCAGCCTTACCAGGTCGATTCGAACCATCGCGATGACGTTTGGGTTTCTTGGGGCGAGCAGCGCTGCTATTGCTGCTCCCGATGTGATCGGCACTTGCGATACCGTCTCGGCAGTAGAGGTGGAGGCGACGGCCGGGACACTCGGTCCGACTGGCTATACCACGCTGAAACTAGCATTCGACGCAATCAACGCTGGCACCCATCAAGGCGCGATCAACGTTGAAGTCTGTCTAAGCACCACCGAGGGCACGACCCCGGCAACGCTCAACAGCAGTGGCGCGGGCGCGGCGGCGTATACCGCAGTCGGAGTTCGTCCGCTGGTGGATGGCCTGACGATTACCGGCAATCCGGCGACGGGCTTTGGCGTCATTCAGCTCAAGGGTGCGGATAACGTCACCATTGATGGCGACAACCCGAATACCGCAGGCACCAACCGCGACCTGACCATCAACAACACCAACACTACGACGGCGATTGCGGGCTCAGTCATTCGAATTGCGACCTCAACGGTGGCATCCACTGTGATCAGCGCCGACAACAACACCATTCGAAACCTGGTGCTCAATGGCAATGTCACCAACGGCAATGCTGCAGCGATCACCTTAGCGACCAGTTCCTCGAACTCAAGTTTTGTCATCTATGCGGGCGGCAATGGCGGTGCATCGGCAACGGATGCGCCTACCGCCATTACTTCAGTTACGGCAAACACGGCCATCAGCGGCACCACGATCAACAATCTGGTGATCAGCAACAACGCGATTAATCAGGCGGCGCGGGCCATCGTATTCAACGGCGCAGCCGCCTCGGTTGCGACAACTCTGACGATCAGCGACAACCTGATTGGTGCAGCCGGCAGTTTGGTCGGTGCCCCGCCCTTCACGGCCCCGGCGTCCACTGTTTACACCAAGGGCATCTGGATCAATGGTGCCAACGGCATCAGCGTCAGTGGTAACAGCTTGCGCAATATTCTCTCGTTCGTAGCCACCACCATGACCGGCGTGGAATTGGTTGGTGCGATTGGTGCCTCTGTGAACATCAGCAACAACACCATCAACGGTCTGGCGCACAACGGTGGCGCGAGCGCCACCAAGGGCATCCAGATTAGCTCGGCAACCGGCACCTACACGGTGGCCGGAAATACGATCAGCAACGTGCAATCTTTAGGCGGTGCATCGGGTACTGCCGGCATGGATCTTGGTGGCACGGCGACTTCGGCGGTCGTTGAACGCAATCGGATCTCAAACGTATACAACCGCAACACCGTAACCTTTGGCGCGTGGGGCTTGAGCATCGGCGCCGGGACGGCGGTGACGGTGCGCAACAATTTCATCAGTGATGTCAATGGCGTGATGACTGGCGGTGGTGCGTTCAGTACCACCTTTGGTATTCACGGATTGCGCATTGCCGGTGGAACGGGCCACCAGATACATAACAACACCGTCAATCTGAGCGGCGCATTGCTGGCCAACGGGAGCACCGTACTGACTTCGGCATGCACCATTGTCGGGACCGGTCAGACTGGAATCGACATGCGCAACAACATCTGCGCCAATACGCTCTCTGGCGCGGTCGCAAGCACATCGCACGTTTCGTTGTTCCTGCCGTCAGCCGCAACCTCGGCGATGAATCTGACGCTGAACAACAATGACTATTTCAGTGGCCCGGATCCAGCGACCCAAGGTATTGCGCAAGTTGGCACCACTTTTGGCACAACCAATTTCCTGGCCAGCAACTTCAATGCCGCTGCCACGGTGCCGGCTACCAATCTGCGCAGTTACACCGACACCTTGCGCGCAACGACGGGTAATGACAGCGCCACAATCGTGACCGACCCCATTTTGGTATCGGCCAGTGACCTGCATCTCACAGTGGGCTCGCCAGCCCAGAATACAGGCGCAACGATCCCCGCGGTCGCCAACGACATTGACCAGCAACTGCGTCCCGGCGGTGCGGGATACGACATCGGCGCAGATGAGGTTGACGGGATCCCTCCGCCCGCAAATGATTTGCGCGCCACCTCACTGATCGACCCCAGCAACGGGTCATTGAAGCCGGTGAGCGTTGCGTTCACGCCGCAGGCGTCATTCACCAATCTAGGGACCAATACCCAATCCAGTGTGACGGTTCGCTATCGAATTTTGGACGGGGCAATGGTAGAGGTGTACAACCAGACTGCAACCATCGCATCCATTGCCTTCAATGCAAGTCAGACGGTGTCTTTCCCTGCGGCGACGATAAACACTGTCGGCACCTACTCCACCTTTGCGCGTGGCGAACTGGTTGGGGATAGCGTTCCAGCAAACGACGAGATTTCTGGCACCGTGCAGATTCAGGCGCCGTTGTCCGGAGCGTACACGGTGGGCACTGGCGGTAGCTTCACTTCGCTGACAAATGCCGGCGGACTGTTCCAGACCCTGAACGGCCTGGGCGCGAGCACTAACATCACCGTCACCGTCGTGGGCGATTCAACGGCAGAGACAGGTGCGAACGCGCTGAATCAGATTTCTGGCGGTTTCACGCTGTCAATTCAGCCATCCGGCAATCGAATTGTTTCTGGCACGGGGGCGAGCGCCTTGCTGGATTTCAATGGTGCCGATGGGGTCACTATTGACGGTCTGAGCACCACTGGAGGACCCAATTCGCTGCTCATCCGCAATGCGTCCGCGCTTTCAGCAATCCGGTTCATCAATGATGCCTCCAGCAATATCATTCGCAACACCACGATTGAGAGCGGCGGTACCGGGACTGTAGTTGTGATCTCTACCGGCGTTACTACCGGCAACGATGACATCCAGATTGTGAGCAACATCATTCGCGATCGTACCGACGTGGTAGCGGTGCCGTTCAATGCCATGGGCTCGTTTGGAACTTCAGCTGTGATTACCAACACGAATTTGACGATCGCCAATAACAGGATCATCAATTTCGCCAACGCCGGGTTGATTATTCAGCTTGGTTCGGAGAACACCAGCATCACCGGCAATGACTTTTCGCAGACTGCTGTTCGTGCTACTGCGCTGGCCGGAATCAATGTGGTGAGCGCACTCGGAACCAACCTGATTTCGCGCAACAATATCCACGATTTTGTGGCTTCCGGGACCGCAGGTGTCACAGGCTTGGCGATGAGCGACGCGCGCGGCACCACGGTCAGTCGCAATCGGATCTACAATTTTCCGTCGACTGCAGGAGCCACCGGCCCAATAACCGGAATCCTTTTCACCGGCAGTTCGGCTGGCGCTGGCAACACAAATGTGACGGTTGTCAACAACATGATCACGATCGCGCCGACTGTGGCGACGACCCAAGTCATTCGAGGGCTGTTCGATTTTGGGTTCGCAAGTAACGTATTTACTGCTGACTTCAACAGCATTTACGTGGGGGGTGCCGAAACTGGTGCGAGTTCGTCGTGGGGACTGGTTCGTGGCACAGCGGCGCCGACGGCGTACAGTGCCCAGAACAATCTGGTTTTCAACAACCGAACGGGCGGTACCGGCAATCATTTCGCTGGTGGGGACCAATCCGCAAACACCGGAACGTTCGTATCGAACTTCAACTTCTTTGCTGGAACGGGAGCCACTGCCGCCAACTTCATGGATTACGGCGTTGCCGCGGCCGGTACGCCAGTGAGTTTTGCCACCTATCAGGCCGGACCGCCGACGCGTGAAGCAAATTCGATCGCCGGCGTAGCCAGCAGTTTCGTCGCAAGCGACATTTTCGTCGATTTCGCGAATGGCGATCTGCACTTGAAAGTAACATCGCCGCAAGCTGTGAACGTTGGCTCACCCGTCGCGACTACCACTGATTTCGACAATGAAACTCGCTCACTCACCACGCCCGAAATCGGCGCAGACGAACTCTCGCCGCCAAACACGGCACCGGTCATCACGCCAACTGCCGGCGGCATCACGCGCCAACAGGGCACGGCCGCCAGCAACTCGCAGATCGCAGTCGTATCCGATACTGAAACCGCAGCAGGCAGTTTGGTGGTGACGACGCAGGGCGCGCTGCCGACAGGCATCAGCGTCAGCAACATCGTCAACAGCGCTGGCAATATCACGGCCGATGTAGCGGCCAGCTGTTCGGCAGCGACCGGTGCCAACTTGGTCGGGCTGCGCGTGACGGATGCCGGTGCGCTGTTCACCGATGCCAACCTGACGGTCAACGTGGCGGTAAATACGGCGCCGGTGCTCGGCACCTATCCTGCGTCAAATGCGACCACCGGCATCGGCACCACGGTGACGCCGAATGCCGCGCCTACCGACAATGGCAGCATCGCATCGATCACCGCATCGGCACCTGGCTTCACCGGATCGTTCTCGGTGAACACCTCTTCCGGCGTGGTGACGGTTACCAATCCCGGACCGGCCAATGTGTATACGGTTACCGTGACGGCGACCGACGATTGCGGTCAGCCGAGTGTCACCACGTTCCAGTTGACGGTCAGCAATACCAATGCCGCGCCGGTTATTACCCCGGCTGCGACACTGACCCGGCAGCGCGGTTCGGCCGCGAGCAACGGTGCACTGGCAACCGTCACCGACGATACGCCGGCGCAGAACGTAGTGGTGACGGCGCAGACCGTACCCGCCGGCCTCACGGTCACCGGCATTACCAACACCGCAGGTGCGATCACCGGCAATGTGGCGGCGTCCTGCACGGCAACACTCGGCAGCAATATCGTCGTGCTGCGTGCTACCGATCCCGGTACGTTGTTTACCGATGGCAATCTCACCGTGGACGTGACCGCCAACACGACGGTGGTGCAGGGCACCTACCCGGCCACCAGCGTCATCGCCGGTGCCAGCACGACAGTAACGCCAGATGCGGCGCCGACGGACAACGGCAGCATCACCAGCATGACCGCCGCGGCGCCTGGCTTCAGCGGCACGTTCTCGGTGAACACGTCCACTGGCGTGGTAACGGTTACCAACGCAGGTCCGGGCGGGGTGTTCACAGTAACGGTGACAGCCACCGACAACTGCAACACCACCAGTACGAGCACCTTCGCGCTGACTGTCAATGCGCAGCCCACCATTGCGGCGGCAGCCGTCACGCTGACGGCGGGGGATGCGGCAGCGGTGCGCACGATTGCCAATGTGTCGGATAACGAAGACCCGGAAAACACCCTGGCAGTCACCATCAACGGCGGCTCATCATCCACCAACAACGGCGTTACCGTGGGCAGCATCGCGGTCGACGCCGCTGGCATCGTCACCGCCAACGTGGTCGCTACCTGCATTGCCACCAATGCCAGCTTCACCTTGCGCGTCACCGACAGCACCAGTCTGTTCCGCGAGGCCACGCTGAATACGGTCGTCACTGCCAACACGGCGCCGCTGTTGAGCTATGGCACCACCACGTTGCCGGCCGGAGCCGGCGTCGTCATCGGACCGAGTGCCGGCCCGACCGACAGTGGTGCGATCACCAGCATCGCGGTGCAAAGCGTGGGCACGTACACCGGCGGGGTGACCGTTGCGCCAAGTGGCAACGTCACCCTGACCAGTGCCGCGCCTGTCGGAAGCCATACCCTGACCATCCGCGCTACCGACAATTGCGGCACAACCACGGATGCCGGTCTGCTGGTCACCGTCATCGCGGATGAGCTGTTCGCCAATGGTTTCGAGGACATCACGCGGACGCCGGCGAAGATGAAACTGGCGGTCGGTGAGGAAGGCGTAGTTCAAACCCTGGTGCTGCCGATGTTCGAGCTGCAGGACTTGGCGGGTGCGCGCGACATCGTCGACGTGGTCGAGTTCGAGATCGGAACCACACGCTCATTGCTGCAGGTGCGTGGCGTCACCGGCTATCGCGAGATGCGCCTGCTCGACATCGACAGTCAGGGCAGCCTGCGCACGGTCGCGTGGATGGAGATGTCCGGCCAGGCCGTTCTGAAACTGCAGTGGCGTGCCCGGACCGAGGAAGGCGTGCTACATGTGCAGACCGTTTTGACGGCGGTCCCTGACTGACGCTCTACATTGACGATGACGGAAACGGCGCCTAAGGGCGTCGTTTCCACCTTAACGAATTTCCCGCTCAGCTGCAGGCCAGACGACGTCAGACGCACGTCGGCGAAATGCACGACGAACATTCACTTAGCGCCAATTGACTGTGTGGAAATTCGCTGTTAGCTATGCCTGACGACGCGTTGCTGTCGTCGAAACCCTGCTTCTGGAGACTGTCATGCCCCGCATCAGAATTAACTGGAAAGCCTTATCCGTCGGGCTGTTGTTCAGCGCCTGCGCAATCCCCGCCATGGCAGCGCCCGTGCTGCGCGCCAGCAACACGGCAGCGGCAGCGAGCGTCGATGCCGTGGTCACCGCCAACGAGCCTGATGTCGGTCCGGATGGTATGGCCGCGGTTGTCATCGAACTCAGGGGCGAGCCATCGGCGCTGGTCTATGCGCGCGAAATTGCGCGGCGCGGCGATTCGCCGTCGGGCCGTCAGTTCGCCAACAATGCGGCGCGCCAGCAAGTGCTGGCGTTGAAGGCGGCACAGGTGCAGACCATGGATGCGTTGCGCGCGACCGGCCTGCGTTTCGACGAACTCTATCGACTGCAGCGCGTGTACAACGGCGTCGCCGTACGCGTCGAACCTTCGGCAGTCGCCGCATTGCGCGCGCTTCCGGGTGTACGTCGCGTCGATTTCATGCAGCCGGAATATCCGACTAACTCGAGCAGCGTACCCTTCATCAGTGCGCCGCCGGTTTGGGGCAACACCCTCGGCCTCGCCAGTGCCGCTACTGGCACCGGCATCAAGATCGCCATCATCGACACCGGCATCGACTACCAGCATCCGGCATTCGGTGGCACCGGCCTGCTCGCCGACTACCAGGCCAATGACCGCACTGTGATCACCGATGGCTTCTATCCCACTGCCAAGGTCGTAGGCGGCTTCGACTTCGCTGGTGATCTCTACACGGCCTCCAACGCACCCGTGCCGGATCCCGATCCGATGGACTGCCTGGGTCATGGCTCGCATGTTGCCGGCACCGCCGCAGCGTTCGGCGTCAATGCCGACGGCACGCCGTTCACCGGCCCCTTCAATGCCTCCACCGATTTCGCACCGATGCGCATCGGGCCCGGCGTGGCGCCACAGGCACAGCTGTATTCACTGCGTGTGTTCGGCTGCGGCGGCGCCACCAATCTGACCGCGCAGGCGATCGAGTGGGCGACCGATCCGGATGACAACGGCGATTTCAGCGACCGCCTCGATATCATCAACATGTCGCTGGGTTCCAATTACGGCTCGCCGTCGGATGTATCCACTGTGGCCTCGGACAATGCTGCTGCCATCGGCGTGATCGTCGTCGCCTCGGCCGGCAATGCTGGCGACACGTTTTTCATCAGCGGTAGCCCGGGCGTCTCTGGACGCACGGTTTCGGTCGCCAATATCGCCGACAGCGGCATCGCCGGCGCACTGCTCAATGTCAACGCACCGGCTGCGATTGCCGGTGGTTATCCGGCGGCGGCGGCGGCCTACACCAATCCCAGCCTGCCCAATCCGCCGGTACCGGCCGGACAGACCGGCAACGTGGTCCTGGTCAACGATGGCAGCACGGTTGGTCCGGGCACCATCAACGACGGCTGCCAGACGCCGTTTGTCAATGCCGCAGCGATCGCGGGCAACATGGCATTGATGGAGCGCGGCGCTTGCGGCTTCGCCGTCAAGGCGCAGAACGCCCAGGCCAATGGCGCGGTCGGCGTTTTGATCGCCAACAACGTCGCCGGCGATCCGGTGCCCAACATCATGGGCGGGGCCGCGGTCGGCACGCCAATCACCATTCCCGGCATGTCGATTCCCGAACCGACCAGCGCCCTGATCCGCGCCCAGCTCCTGCTCGGCGCCGTCAACGTGACTTTCAGCGCCGCCAATGCTGGCGACACCATCAACGGTTCGTCGTCGCGCGGTCCGCGCGGCGGCGGTGAAGCGGTGCGCCTGAAGCCCGATCTCGCTGCGCCCGGCACCTCGATCACCTCGGTACAGACCGGCGTGGTCTGCACCAACGTGCCACCATCGACCGGCTGCATCGTCGCCAACGCCAGCGGCTTCATCCCCGCTGGCCAGCCGCTGACCATCTCCGGCACCTCGATGGCGGCGCCGCATGTCGCCGGCTACTTGGCGCTGCTTCGCCAGCTCTATCCTTCGCGCACTGTCGAAGAACTCAAGGCGCTGGCGATGAACCGCTCATCGCATCGGGTGACCGTGGGGGCCAATGCGTCGGGCGCGACGATTCCGATCAGCCGCGCCGGCTCGGGCCGTATGGACGTGGCGGCGGGCGCCACTGGCTCGATTACCGCATTCAATGATGAAGACGAAGGACTGGTCTCGGTCAGCTTCGACATCGAACCGGTGGGCGCCAGCACCACTGCGCAGAAAACCGTGCGCGTGGTCAATCGCGGCAACAGCGCGCAGACGCTTCAGCTGAACATCCAGAGCGAGCTGGACGCGCCCGGCGTTTCGTTCTCCATCATCGGCCCGGGCAGCATCACGGTTCCCGCAGGCGGCAGCACCACCTTCAACGTGCGCGCCGATGCTGACGCGACTCAGATCGACCGTCGCCGCGATCCGTCGATGTCGCCGGTGCAGAACGTCACCGCACCCGCCGGTTTGGCCGCGCTCGGCAACGTACCGCGCCACTATCTGGCCGAAGAGGGCGCGCTGATCATCCTCAGTTCGGCTGCGTTGCTGGAAGGCGGCGGCATCGAAGTAGCGCGCGTGCCAGTCTATGCGGCCGTGCGTCCGCAGGCCACGATGAGTGCGGCGCCGGTGATCATCACCGGTGGCGCGCCGTCCGGATCGACGACGATCGCGCTCAGCGGTACGGATGTCTGCACCGGCACACCGGGTGCGGGCACCTGCACCGGCAACTTCGGCACCACCGACGAGGTCTCGCTGGTGGGCGGTTTTGAACTGCAGGTCACGTCGCCGCGCAATGCCAGCCTGCCGGCCTTTGCCGATATCCGCTACGTCGGCGTCGGTCACGATCCGGCCGTCGGCGGCACCGGCGGCACCTACCTGTTCGGCCTGGCGAGCTGGGGTGAGTGGGGCACGCTCGGCAACGTGGCGTACAACATCTGCGTCGACAACAACGAGGACGGCGTCTTCGACCGCGTGCTGTTCAACAGCGACCTCGGCCAGATGGCGCGCGGCGTGTTCGGACAGAACGTCAGTGGCCAGGACACGTTCATCACCGGTGTCTTCACGCTGCCACCCGCTGCCGGATCGGTATCGACCGGTGGCAGCGCCGCGTTCGTTAACCACGTCACCGCGGCCGTGGTCGACACCGCAGCACATGGCAACGAAGTGTTCTCGATGGGCGCGACCGCCACTCAGCTCGGCTTGACCGCCGGCGACACCACGTTCCGCTACGCCGTCGCCACCTGTCCGGGCTTCAACCCGCTGTGCGTGCGCGCCAACACCTGCACGTCAACCGGTAACTTTGACCTCGCCGCCGGCTCGTTCTTCTTCAACTCGGCGGCGAGGTCAAAGT
>Ga0163148_10003836_pt1 | contig 16195 bp, 10 predicted proteins | sample OliLakLV19MP7P2_FD_148606 | JGI IMG/M metagenome (GOLD analysis project Ga0163148, IMG submission 148606) | Freshwater microbial mat bacterial communities from Lake Vanda, McMurdo Dry Valleys, Antarctica- Oligotrophic Lake LV.19.MP7.P2 | ecosystem: Environmental > Aquatic > Freshwater > Lake >...
GGTTTGGAGTTGATCGAGCGTGCTCTGCGTGGAGGAGTAAGAAAACTGGTTGGAACCGACCTGAGTGAAGAAGCAGTTACTATTACTTCTAAGAATGTGGCGGCCGCGGGACTCGAAGGTGTTGAAACCAGATTTGTCTGCTGCGACTTCCGGGACTATTCGAAGATTGAAGAATTGGAATCAGGTTCTGTGGGCCTGGTCATCAGTAACCCTCCCTTGGGTCGGCGTGTGAGAATCGTCGGGTTGCGGGAGTTGTTTTACGACCTGTTTTCGGCTTCGTCCGCCGTTCTGAAAAAAGGGGGGCTTCTCGTTTTCGTTAATCCCTTCCGAATGGAAAGTCCTGAGCCTTCGCTCAAACTCCAGTCCCGGCAGACCGTGGATCTTGGGGGATTTAATTGTCAGCTGGAAGTTTATCGGAAGCTCTAAACTTTCATCATCCTGAACCCTCCATAGGCGGGTCAACTGTGTGAAGTGCCCATTGGCATTATCTTTTGACAATCAAGTGCGTGTACGTTTAGCGCAGTGGTGTGGTGTTGCCTGTCGATCCTCCTCCCGCAGCGGCGGCAGAAATATGACGGGGTAACGGACGCGACCCGCGTAAATCGGGGCAGGCATTGGGTCGTCCCTCCAAACAACGATTTCAACCCACCGCGAAATTGACAAGCTTACCCTGCACAGTGATCACCTTGCGGACCTGTTTGCCTGCGAGGTATTCCTCGAATTCTGGGAGGGCCCGCGCTTTGGCTTCGTAGTCAGCGGCCAGGGTGGCGGCGGGGACGACAAGCTTGCTGCGGATCTTGCCGTTGAACTGCACGATGATTTCGACTTCGGATTCAACCAGCAAGGCTTCATCCCAGCCCGGCCAGGTGGTTTTACTGAGGTCCTCTTTATGTCCCAGGATCTGCCAGAGTTCTTCAGACAAATGGGGGGCGAAGGGGGCCAGCAATAAGATCAAGTTTTCCAGGACGGACTTCGGACGAACTTCCAGCTTGGTTAGTTCATTGGTCAGAATCATCAGTTCGGAGATGCAGGTGTTGAAAGCCAGGCCTTCGACATCGCCACTGACTTTCTTGATGGCCTTGTGCAGGGCTTTTAACGTGGCGGCATCGGGCTGCACGTCTTGCACGGCTTCGTGTAATTGCCAGTTGCCTTCCTGGTCTTCCTTCATGATCAGGCGCCAGACGCGACCAAGAAAACGGTAAACGCCTTCGACCCCCTTACTGCTCCAGGGTTTGACCTGTTCGAGAGGCCCCATGAACATTTCAAACAAACGCAGGGCATCGGCTCCGTATTCCGCGATGACGTCATCAGGGTTCACGACATTGCCGGTGGACTTGGACATCTTGAGATTGTCTTCGCCCAGGATAAGACCCTGGTTTACCAATTTATGAAAGGGTTCGGGACTGCTGACGACACCGATGTCGAAGAGCACCTTGTGCCAGAAACGCGCATAGAGGAGATGCAGCACGGCGTGTTCGGCTCCGCCGATGTAGAGATCTACGCCCTTGGTTCCCAACCAGTATTGTTCAGCTTCGCGTGAGATGGGAGCTGTTTTGTTATTGGGATCGCAATAACGAAGGTAATACCAGCAGGAACCGGCCCATTGCGGCATGGTGTTGGTTTCGCGAACGGATCCGTCCGGAAGATTCAGCCACTCTTTGGCTTTGCTCAGGGGAGCGAGACCTTCAGCGCTGGGTTTATAGTCCTCCATCTCTGGAAGTGTTAGGGGCAGGGAATCTTCGGAAATGGGAGAATGTTGGCCGTCCTTCCAGACGATGGGGAAAGGTTCACCCCAGTAGCGCTGGCGCGAAAACAACCAGTCGCGCAATTTGTATTGGACGGCGGTTTTGCCTTTGCCTTCCTTCTCCAGCCATTCGGCCATTTTCTTCTTGGCTTCGGCGGTGGGGAGGCCGGTCAGGAAGCCGGAGTTGATGGAGGTGCCTTCGCCGCCGAATGGAAGTGGCGCAGCTTGGGCATCCTGCCCAAGAGATTCCACCGACCAGGTCAGACCCTTGCCTGCTAGTCCGGCGGCACTCCTGTTGTTGATGCAATAGGCGATCTGCCTGGAAAAATCATCCTCGTCACGCACCAGGTGATCATAAAACTCCTGCTGCCAAAATGGGCCTTCCCGATCAATAAGTTTATTGGCCTCTTTTGCCGTGAAGGATTTCCAAGTATGGAGGATGTCGGAAAGTTTATGCTCAGCCAGAGGCTTCACCATCACATGAACGTGGTTGGGCATGATGCACCAGGCAAATAATTGATATCGTTCGTTGTTAAAATGAACGAGGGCATCTCTCACAAGATATGCAACATCATCACGCTGTAACCAGCATTGGCCAAGGGCTGTGTCCAAGCATTTTTCGATTTTGTCTGAAGAAAGGTTCTTCAATCGTTGTTCTTCCCCAAGGGTAAGCTTTCCTTCCTGTTCAATTTGGGCGAACAGAGCCTCGCCTTCTCGTTTGATATCCTCGACAATAGCTGAGGGAAGGGAGTCATTTAGCCGAAAGGTGACAGCGTAAATGTTTTCTTTCTGAGTCCAGTGCGGCAGAAATGCGCCTTGACGTTTTTCCAGGACAGGGGACTTGGGCGGGACGCCCAAGCTACGGGATGAAACTACCGGCACGATCGGCAACTTGAAAAGTTCGGCGAATTCGTGGTCGCGTTCATCGTGCGCAGGCACAGCCATGATGGCGCCTGTTCCGTAGCCGGTGAGAACGTAATCGGCGATCCAGATAGGCACTTCCTGGTTGTTAACTGGATTGATGGCGAATGCTCCGGTGAAGACACCCGACTTGCTCTTGGCGAGGTCGGTGCGCTCCAGATCGGATTTGGCCGAGATCTCGCGGATGTAGCTTTCCACCAAAGCTCGCTGGTCATCCGTCGTGATGGCCTTAACCAAAGCGTGTTCGGGAGCCAGTACGAGATACGTCGCACCGAAGAGTGTGTCGGGACGGGTCGTGTAGACTTCAATGCCGAATTTCGAATTTTGAGTTTCGAATTTTACAAAGGCTCCTTCCGATCTCCCGATCCAGTTCCGTTGCATGTCCTTGAGGGACTCGGGCCAGTCGAGTCCGTCCAGATCATGGAGCAGACGTTCGGCGTAGGCGGTGATTTTCAACATCCATTGGCGCAAAGGACGTTTTTCCACAGGATGATTGCCACGCTCGGAGCGGGGACCTTCATTGGTGGCGAGAATTTCTTCGTTGGCCAGCACGGTGCCCAAAGCCGGGCAATACCAGACGGGAGCTTCCGAGACATAGGCCAATCCTTTTTTATACAACTGCAGGAAAATCCACTGGCTCCAGCGATAGTATTCCGGGTCGGTCGTATTGACCTCGCGGTCCCAGTCGTAGGAAAAGCCGAGGGCTTTGATCTGGCGTTTAAAGGTGGCGATATTCTTCTCCGTGGTGATTCGGGGATGGGTGCCGGTCTGCACGGCGTATTGTTCTGCGGGAAGACCGAAGGCGTCCCAGCCCATGGGGTGAAGAACGTTGAAACCTTTCATCCGCTTGTAACGACTGAGGATGTCGGTGGCGGTGTAACCTTCGGGGTGGCCGACATGCAGGCCGGCGCCGGAAGGATAGGGGAACATGTCGAGGGCGTAGAACTTGGGTTTTTCGGAACCGGGCTCGCCTGGATTGGCTGCCTTAAAAGTTTTGTTTGTGTCCCAATGGGCCTGCCATTTGGGTTCGATCTCGAGAAAAGGATAGGATTTGCGTGTGCTCATGGGAAAACGTTGTTGTTAAAGGGTGTGAGACTGGCAGAGCTGTTGGGACTGGCAAGACGGGAAAAGTAACACCCTGGGTCATCTTGAGTGGAATGAAGGATACACAGCCAGAACCTTGTGATAGGAAACAACCATAAGATCTTGAAACATCTGGGGGTATGGCCTGTGGGTCTTTCATCCGCCTGAGCAGGATTCAGGATGACGGAAGGGGAGGGAGCGCAGCTTCCAGCATCTTAAGGCTTTTCGGCATGCAGTGGTAGGAGGTCCGGCGGAGGCCGGCCAAGGATGCAGTGTTTTGGTTTAGTCCTGCGAAATCGAGGGCCTTGCGTTCGAAGCGTTCGATCAGTTTCCAACTGGTTTCATGGGTTTCAAGATATTCCAAAGCCTGAAGGTAAAGTTGATAATAATCCTCCACTGGGGTTTGTTTTTCGACGAGGACTTCGATGACTTCAAAACAATAGAGTGCGCTCAATTGTTTTGGATAGGTGCTTAGAAACTGGCCGTGATTTCTAACCAGATTCGAATGTATCAGGGTGGCCAAACCTGATTTGGAACTGAGACGGTAGCTGAGTTGGCATTGGTAAAACAGATCAAGAACGCCGAAGGACGGGTTTTTACTCCGGTTGGCGCCCTTGGCCAGAGTCCGGATAATGCCATGACCCTTCGTCAGCCAGGTGATGATGCGGCTGGTTTCAGAATAGGGCATCTGGTGGATGAGAATGCCTTCGTCTTGTTCCTGGATCACAAAAGAACTTTAACGCAACGACGCGAAGACGCGAAGGCGCAAGTTTGGATAAGATTGCCCGCGAAAAACGCTAAACGACGCTAAAAAAAACGCTGTATATCAGACCTCTTGATGCCTGGCCTGGGCTGTGGCTTAATTCGGGGTTCAATGTCGGAAAGTATATCCCAGCTTCCTGTCCGTGAGATCAGCCAGAGTATTTTGGTCGCTTTGGAAAAGCATGGACGTTTGGTTTTGAAAGCTCCGACTGGATCCGGGAAATCAACCCAGGTTCCCCAGATTCTTCTCGAACAGAACGCCGCCGGAAAAGGCCAGATTGTCATCCTGCAACCCCGGCGTCTGGCGGCCCGCCTTCTGGCCAAACGTGTTTCCCATGAACGGAAATCGCCTCTGGGCCAAGAGGTTGGTTATCAGATCAGGCTCGAAGACAAGTCTTCTGCAGCCACGAGGATTCTTTACCTGACCGAGGGTATTTTGTTGCGCAAAATGATTTCCGATCCCTTGCTGAAGAATGTTGATGTTTTGATTTTTGACGAGTTTCATGAGCGCCACCTTTATTCCGACATTTCATTGGCCCGGGCACTGCATCTACAACAGACCACCCGGCCTGACCTGAAGATCGTGGTGATGTCGGCAACGCTCACCACTGATTTGCTTCTGGATTATCTCAAGCCCTGTCCTCTGGTCGAATCCGAAGGTCGCCAGTTTTCTGTCAGTGAAGAATATCTCGCGCCCGGGCCCGGCATGGATCGTGAAAAAATCTGGGATATGGCTGCGGATGCTTTTGCCGATCTTGTCCGGCGTGATGTTCCCGGTGACGCATTGATCTTTATGCCGGGTGCTTTTGAAATTCGAAAAACCATCGAGGCGTTGAAACAGTGCAGGGACAGCGGGGAGTGGAGTGTCCGTCCCCTTTACGGTGAACTGAGTGGGGACCAGCAGGATGAGGCCATGTCGGAAAGTCCCAAGCGTCGGGTAATTGTGGCGACCAACGTGGCAGAAACATCCATCACGATTCCCGGCATTCGTATCGTCGTGGACAGCGGACTGGCCCGGGTGGCAAAGTTTGATCCACGCCGCGGGATTAACACACTATTAGTTGACAAGATAAGCCAGGCTTCGGCCGAACAACGAAAAGGCCGTGCAGGCAGAACGGATCATGGGCACTGTCTCCGGCTCTGGACCAAGCTGGAACATGAGAAGCGTGCGATTTCCGAGCTCCCTGAAATCCGACGGGTCGAGTTGTCAGAGGCATTGCTGCAACTGAAAGGCACGGGGGTTGGGTCGTTGAAGGATTTCAACTGGGTGGAGAAGCCTACTCCCGAAGCCTTTGGCAAGGCCCTGACACTTCTGGAAGATCTGGGTGCGTTGGATGGGGAGGAAAAACTGACAACCGTTGGAAGGCAGATGTTGAGATTTCCCATGCATCCGCGTCATGCCCGCATGTTGATTGAAGCTGCCAAGCTCGGTTGTGTGGGCCCGGTATCGTCGGTGGCGGCCCTCTCCCAGAGCAAGCCCATCCTGCGTCGACGCAGTGGGAGGCAGGCGGAGGATCGTCGGGATGATGCGCTGGGAGATGAAGGGGAATCCGACTTTTTCATCCAGATGCGTGCCTGGCGCTTTGCCGTAGAGAACCGGTTTGATTTCCAGAGCTGCGAGCGCATGGGAATCGCTGTTCAGTCGGCCCGGCAGGTGGAAGAGTTGGCAACTTATTTCCGGAACATGGCGCAACGGCAGGGACTGCCTTTGGGTGATGAAATAGTTGACGACGCCAAAATCCGGAAATGTATCCTTGCGGGTTTTGCCGACCAGGTGGCCCACCGTCTGGACAAGGGCTCGCTGCGCTGCCAGATGGTGCATGGTAGGAAAGGGGAACTGGTGCGGGAGAGTGTCGTGCGGGACAAAGAGTATCTGGTCATTACGGAGATTACGGAAATTCAGGACGGGCGTGGTGACGTCAAAACCCTGCTCAGCCAGGCTTCCGCGATTGAGCGGGAATGGCTGAGCGAGGTTTTTCCTGAGGCCATGGGGAAGCAGCAGGAGGTTTTTTACGATGAAACTCTCCGCCGTGTCATGACCAGGGAGACCGAATGTTATCATGATCTTGTCTTGTCATCGCGCATCCGAGATGAAGCTCCCAGGGAGGAAGCGGCCCGTCTTTTGAGCGAGCAGGTTCAAAAAGGGAGATGTATTCTGACCGGCTGGAATGAACGCATGGATCAGTGGGTGTTGAGGATTGGATTTATCCAAAAGCTGATGCCGGAGCTCGAATTGCCTTCCTTTGGACCCGAAGAAAAACAGAGTCTCATAGAAAGCCTTTGTCACGGGGCCCGCAGTTATAAAGAGATCAAGGACCGCGATCTGTGGCCGATGACGCAGGAATGGCATTCGCACGTCCAGCGTGGATGGTTGGAAGATTTTGCTCCTGAGCGGGTTGGCTTGGCCGGCGGCTATAAGGCCAAGGTGACCTACGCCGTCAATGAGCCGCCCAGTATTTCAGTCAAGATTCAGGATCTTTTTGGACAAAAGGAAAATCCGAAAATTGCTTCAGGAAGAACTTCACTCGTCATCAAGATATTGGCACCCAATTTCAGGCCCGTGCAGATCACGTCGGATCTTGCTTCGTTTTGGAGGGATAGCTATCCCTCGGTCAAAATGGAGTTGCAACGCCGCTATCCGAAGCACAAGTGGCTTTGACTGCGTTGTTGCGACTTCTCCTGCGACAAGGCACCTTGGCGCTCGAACCACCAAGCCTGAGGTCAAACCAACGATCTCCTGTATCCCCATTATGGAAGGTTTCGGCCTGACCGTTACTTTTCAGTGTCATTTTTTTCACCCCCATTTCTGAACAGGTTTGCAATAAAATACAAAAAAAGACATTACTGAAGCGCGGAGACCAAGAAACTTAGCGGGTTTCCAATTTTAAGACTAGGAGAATTAGATTAAGCTTTAATGATTTAATGTGTTCTCTATTAACGACATATGGGTATAATCAGAAAATAGGGGCTAAGGTTTTCACGAAATTTTTCCCCATCTTTAACCCTAAAGACCCGGTCTTTGACGAAAATGTCATTATAGAGTATTTGCATTATATAGTCTTCATAATGTCTTTAATTGCTTGCATTGTTTCGATTTGTTTTTAGGCTATATCTATGAAAGTTGCCATTAACGATTTTGTGATTGAGGCGAATAATCAACTTGATCAGAGACGCCAGAAATCTCGGTCTGGCTTTACACTTGTGGAACTTCTTACCGCCGTGACCATCATACTTACTTTGTTATCCATATCCCTTCCCGCGACCCGATCTTTGATGTCAGGTTCGTCTGCAAGTAAGTCGGTTTCGGAGTTGGCTGCGCTATTTGAGCAGGCGCGCTCAGAGGCAATTGGGCGGAACACCTACGTATGGCTGGGTATCCAGGTTGAAACATCCAATAGATACCAAATTAGTACTGTGCTCTTTGCATCACAAGATGGCACTGTGGACACGACGGCGGCAAATGTGCGTCAGATCAGCAAAACGTTTGTTTTTTCAGACCTGCGTCTGGGAGAACCTGTTGGCGGAACATCCTTCGCACAGTCCCAGGAAAATTTTCAGTTAACTGCGGATCGCCAATCTTCTGTTGTATTGAATGTGGCGGGATCAGTTTCAAAGGTTTTTACCAATGTCATTCAGATCAATCCCAACGGAGAAGTTAGTCTTCCCCCTGAAAGAGCACAGAGTGAACCTGTGGATGCTGCGGTAGCCAAATGGATCAATCTTAATATGCTGCCGACCCAAGGGCTGAAGGATCTTGTGGAAAAAAGTCTTGAAGTAAGGATTGCGACACTAACCGGACAGGTTCAGCTTATTCGATCCAGATGAAATTAAAGGAATACCAGGCCTTTTCGCTCATTGAGGTAACTATAGCTCTTGCTGTAGTCGCAATCGCCGTAGTGGCCATTGTGGGAGTTTTGCCCGTGGGGCTTTCCACTCACCGGGATTCCAAAGAAACGCAGGCAGCAACTCTTATCATGGGCTCGTTGGCGGTCCGGCTACAGCAGGCATCGAAACTGGATGATCCTTCGGAAGCCATGCCTGAGCTCGCCTTCACTATGTCGAGCGATGCCTTTGCCACGGATGATCTTTATGTCGACAGGATAGGACACTCATTGGGTAGCACGCTGACTCCCTCAAGTCTCTATCGTGTGCAAATTACCCATAAAATGCCTTCAACGGCTGACCAAACAATGGGTCTTGCTCACATTCAGATCAGTTGGCCGGCCTTTCCCAGTGCAAGTGTTTCTCAGCCTTTCGGGTCGGTTGAAGCAACCGTTGCTTTGGTGCCGCGGAGAGCTCATGAGCAATAACCGAAAGCCATACGCAGCATCGGTTGCTGGTTTTTCTCTGATTGAGCTCATGGCGGCAATTGTCATATTGATCATCTTGGTGTTGATCATGACCAAGATGATTGACATCACCTCAAGGACTTCGATGTTGACCGGGAAAACCATGGATGTGGAAAGTGAAGTGAGAATGGTTTTTGATCGTTTCGCCTTGGATCTGAATCAGGCAGTGAATCGGCCTGATGTTGACTGGCGCCTTAATAAAGCTGTAGGAAACGACCAGATCGGATTTTGGTCCCAGGTTCGGGGATACAACAGCCAACGGACGCTTTCGTCGGTAAATTTCAGGGTTGCCTCCATGGCACCGACACCTGGAGTTCCCGGTTCAGGTTTGCCGCAATTGGAAAGGGCTGCCAGGGGTGTAGGGTGGGATGACATGGTTTTAGGTGTGGAACAGGATCCCCTGCTTGGTCCGACACTGGTGATTCCGGCTTCTTCGGACTATCAACTTCTGGGTGATCAGATTTTTCGCCTCGAATTCTGCTATTTGCTGAAGGACGGTTCGCTTTCAACCGTACATTATAATTCGCAAATCAAGAATGAATTTCTCTCAACGCGGGCTCCGGATGCTTCTGATGATGTCTCGGACTTCTATGAAGCGGGCTCATGGTGGACAATGACGGTGTCTGGAACCCCAGCGGCGCCTGGAACCACAGCGCACTATATTTGTCGGGATGAAAGCGTGGGGAGGGCGATATGGGAAAAAACCGCCCCTACAGAAAATATAAGCGCCATTGTCATGGCTGTCGCGATAGTTGATCGTAAAACAAGGATTCTGCTTTCAGATGGACAATTGAATTCCCTGACAAATCTGTTCCTAGACGCAGATGATGGTGCGGATGTCCTTTCGGCATGGAACGCAGTTTCGGATGATCCGGCTCCGTTGATTTCCATTCATCCTCTGCTCGGGCAGACGGTGCGGGTTTATCAGCGTTACTTCACTTTGCCATGAGTTTACCAACGTTAAACAAGGTTAGATGTCTGCGTTTTTCTTCGTTAAGTAGGAACGGGATGGCTTTGGCCATCATACTGCCGCTCCTTGTTTTACTAACCTTGTTGGTCACCGCTATCCTATCCAGAGCTTTGCTGGAAAGGAAAATAACCAGCAGCACTGCGGCCCAGGCACAGGCGACGTTGCTTGGTCAAAGTGCCTTGGAATGGGTCAAAGATGACCTCCTCTCAGAAATAAAGGAAGGATCTACAACGGTTGTTCCAGGAGTTTACAGCCCTACGCTGCCCAATGCTATTCTGCCTCAACGCGTGGGCACTTTTGATACACTTCCCAATCTGGTCAAAACCAGCAGGCGGGGAGCTGATTTTTTTGACTCTCTTGGAACGACCAAGCCTTACAGTCGAGCTGTGGACTCAGCCACAAGTGACACTGATATGAATGGTTCCAAAATCAGTCTGTCCCGCTGGAACAAGCCGCAGCTCATCTCTTCTATGGCAGACTTCAGGGCACCCGACTGGATTTTAATCACCCGGAAAGGCCCGAAGGTGTTTACCGCGTACAATAACAGCATGGCGGATCGTAAGAGCTTATCAAACGATGACTATGTTTCCGGTCGTTACGCCTTCGCTATTTACGATGTGGGCGGCTTGTTGGACATCAATGTCGCCGGGGCACCTTCGGTTGTGCCTGCCGATGACCTCAGCAGAAGAGGGCCGGCGGCCCTGGCGGATCTCACGGAGATTGGACTCAGTCAGTCCCAGATCGACGCGTTGGTCGGGTGGAGAAACCGCCTCACCCTAGGTGCTACTGGAGCCTTCCCATTTTACACTCTCGGCACAGATGCTGATAAAAAGTATCTCGACTATGTCACGAAAGCCCCCGGCGGTTTTTTGATTCCCCCGTATGACGATGCCACCCAAAAGAGCGACCAACGCTTCCTGAGCCGCCAAGACTTGCTGGCTTTTCAAAAAAACAATCCCGCGCCGCTCCCGGCGGCGAGCCTGCCGTTTTTGACAACGTTCTCCCGGTCCATCAACCGTCCTTCATGGCGTCCGCTCCAGAACGCGGTGGATTTGCAGGTGGCCGCCGATTCAGGTGGCGCCATCACAAATGGCACCAACAACATTTACGCTTACGAGGATAATGCCATTAAAGTCGATGCGCAGGGCGTCCCCACGGCGGTGAATCCTGATTTCCGGCTTTTGAAGGTTTTGAGAACTTTTACACGAATTGATGGCTCTCTTGCCAGTGTGGGTGAACCCTTGCTCAAAAGGAGATTCCCCCTCTCGCGACTGGCTTGGGTGGGCTCGGCAGGGCCGGCTGGTGGCGCCACGGCCGACCAGGTCAAAAAAGCGTTCGGCCTCACATGGGACGGTGGTCAGGACGCATGGGTTTATACCTCACCCGATTCAAACTCCGTCCGCGCGACCATCAAGACGCTTAACGAGGTCGCCAACCCGACGGTTGGAAGCCCGAGGGAGCCGGACTTCTTCGAACTTCTCAAAGCCGGCATACTCGATGGCTCGGTCGGTCTCAGCCCCGACGTGCCGACATTCATTGACACCATGCGGATGGACGTGAGCAAAGAGCGCCAGATCATCCAGATTGGTGCGAACGTTATCGACCAATTTGATGCGGACAGTTACCCGACTGTTGTGCAGTTCCTTTGGCCCAGCCTTCCGAGCGACCCTGACTACGAAGAAGTGGCCGGGATCGAGAATCTGCCATACTTTGCAGGGATGATACCCATGGTTTTTCGTTATGAAGGTGATGCCGAAACAGAGAAATGGGTTCATATCTACTACGTTCCGCGCCTTTGGAATCCGCATCAGAATGCGAGTTCGGCCCCGACAGGCCAAGTGCCTAACGAGATTCGGGTGATCGCGAGGCGGGGCCTTTCCGGTTTCACGGTTCAGAACTGGAAAGACAACAAATGGAGAGTGACTGAGGTGCCAGTAAACTATCGACTAACACCCCAGTCGGTATCCGTAAATAAGAACCAATTCGGAAGTTTTGATAACGTCCAGGTATTACAAAGCGCTAATTCAAACGCTTCTTCTGTTGCCGGAGAGATTCGGCTACTTAACGTAACGGCTAAGGTATCGCGCGTGGCCGACTTCAACGGTTTTTATGGCGGGCGGGCGGATATGTATTTTGACAAATACGAAAACCCACCAAAAACGCCCGCTAACAAGGAGGGTAATCCCATCCCGTATTGGTCCTACTGGATTGACGAAAAGCTGGACGCAAACGGCGACTCCCTTTCCCTTGAGATGCAGTTCAGAAATGCTAACAATCAATGGAAAACCTACCAACTCCTGCCCGGCGCGATTATGCGTTACAGCAAAAATGGCGTTGCTGGAACACTCACGAGGTCCTCAGTGCCAGCTCCACCAATACCACCGCCACCACCAACTTTCCCTGCATTCAATTGGCACAGGTACCAGTATCCAAACTGGGCCAGAATCGACCCTCGGGGAGCCAGATTCGGGATGTGTGAGTATGATCGCGGAACAAACCTTGAAGCTCTTACGCACTCGACTTACTGGGATTTAGCGGGAGGAGGTCGGACGGCTCACGCCTCCAGATTAAGTAATGGAGTCGCGATAAACTTCAACAATCCAACGCCGCCGGCAATCAATCGGATTCCTCTCGACCCAGCTCCGCCGATAGTTCCTCAAAATCAATTCTTCTATCCATTTTGCTGGAGCGACAAACTCGGAAATGAGCCAAACACCCCATTTGTTTCGACCACAGGGTCTGCCAAAGCCTCCCTGCTTGGCGACAACACCCTCCCGCCTTTGGTTAGCTCCAATCCCGCTGAAAATGGTTCGAGCTACTATCTCGACCGCGATTTGATCCGACGTGGCGGTGATGCGCGCTTGCCGCATACGGCAACCTCTACCAATCCCATGGTCAATCCGATGGCAAGCACCCGGGCTGGCGGACTCGGGAAAGTAACGGATCGACCGCTCATGCTCAACCGTCCGTTCCGCAATGTGGCGGAACTGGGGTATGTCTTCCGGGATCTCCCCTGGAAAACTCTCGACTTCAGCACGGCTAGAAGTGCCGATGCCGGGTTGCTGGACTTGTTCGATGTTTCGGACTCGGATCCGGATGCCGACATCGTGGCGGGCCGGGTGAATCTGAACACGCGGCAGGCCCCGGTGCTCCAGGCCCTGTTGGCTGGCGCTTTAAAAGATGAATTGGATTCCGGTAAACTCTCGATCACAGTGGCTGAAGCCAGAACCATTGCGGAGAAATTGGTCGAGACTACGAAACTCACTCCGTTGCAAAACCTTTCCGAATTAACCACGACTGCCATGCCAAGTATTTCGACAGAACCTGTAAAGACCCGCAGAGAGGCCGTGGTACGCTCGTTGGCTGCCAGTGGCACAACATCCACCTGGAATCTGATGGTGGATTTGATTGTGCAGTCGGGCCGCTACACGGAACTTTCCAATAATTTTGAAGATTTTAAAACAGAGGCTGAAAAGCGTTATTGGCTGCACATTGCTATTGACCGGCAGACTGGCGAAATCATTGATGAGCAATTGGAGACGGTTTATGAATAAAGTACTTTTGTGGTTTTTTGTCATGGTGTTGGGGTCTTTAAGTTCAGCCCAACAGCAGCCGGAGGCTCCGCCCACCCAGCCTGCACGTTTGCCTTCAACATTTTCGTGGAATCTGGTTTACGAGCAACAGGCTGTTGGCGTGAAGACACCGGACGTTCCTTCGGATCCTCAGACGCTTCAGACTCCGGAGCAAGTAATCGATGAATTCCCGGTGAGGCTCAGGGTGGCTGTCACCAAAATGAATGACATGAGGCGTGAGCTGGTTTTCTGGAGCAGTGATGTCCGCACGGAGACATGGTTTGTTAAAGGATATTACATGCAACAAATCCCAACATGGCCTGCGGATCAGATGATCTTCAAGCGGGCCGGTGCGGGTGGTGGGGCCCCGGATGTTTCGCAGACCGATTTTCCAGAGCTTGCCTGGATCAGTGCAGAGACCTATCACGGCCTGGCAAAGCGGGGCAAGGCAAAGTGTTTTTATTTCAAGACTACCGATGGAGACGAGGCGTGGTTGGATTCAGAAAGCCTGCGGCCTGTCGCTGCCCGCAACGCGGAGCCCTCTGCCTGGACTTATGAGTACTCTGGCAAACCAGAGGCTGGACTGGTTCTTCCCAAGCTTTTCGCGGATCGTCTGATACCGATTGAAAGACGTCTGGTCCGCTACGAGGAAGTACAGAAAGAGCTGGAGCTACAAAAAATGAGGCAACGTTAAGAGACACTAAGCGTCGGTTATTTTAAGCTCAGGACGGACACGTGTCAGGATGGGTTCTGTGAGGAGTGGATGTTCCAGGCGCTGCTGCAGTGCTTCGACCATGGCGGTTCCCAGCGAGCCATTGAGTTTGTTGACGGTGGCGGCAGGCGGGGTGTTTTCCCATGCTTGCTCAGGCACATCCGCCCAGTAGTCATCGTATCCCACGACGATGACGTCCTTCCCCGGAATCAAACCTAGTTGCTTAAGTGCGGCGCAGATGTGGGGTACCTGCCCATCCGTGGTTGCCATGATAGCGTCAAATTTGTTTCCTGTAGAAATGAACTTCCCCAGGTGGCCGGCAACAAGGTGGGTCATCAATTCGAATTCATGCACCATTTCGGTTTTGATAAGAGGGTTGCGCACAAGCATTGCCGGTAAGATTTCGAGTCCTGCTTCCTGCATGGCGCTTTCCATACCGCGATCACGATCCAGCAGCCATCCGGGGTAATTTCCAATCAGTGGAATTTCCCAAAGGCGGAGAATGCGTTTCCGGTCTTTCTTGATCAGCCATGTCGCCAGATCGTTCGCCCCGGCTGCGTGATCGGAAAGAACCTGGTCGAATCCTTCAAGATGAAAGCCGTCGCTCTGCACAATCACCGGGAGATTTTCTTTTTGGAACACCTTCAGGATAGAAGGTATGGAAGGAATATTGAGGGCATCATTGAGAACCAAAATACCTAAAAGCCCCTCCGAGAGCAGATGTTCCACCCCATCCTCTAAAAGACGTTCGACTGAAAGCACCAAAGTATGCCAACCACGTTCGGAACTTGCATCCAAAATTCCCAGGGGAAGATAGTCATCCCAACCGGAGGCGCGGTGATGTGATGGAATTCTAATATTGCCCCGGGCATTTAAAATACCCAGGGTTCCCCGTAAAGTGCGGCGTCTTGCTGGAAGAGAAGGGGAGATAACCCTACCGCGTCCTTCTAGAGGTTCCACAACGGTCTCTTCCTCCAGTGTGGTCAGAACTGCCCGGATAGTGGTTCGCGACACATTTAATCTTGAGGCAAGATCCTGCTCGGAAGGTAGACGCTCACCCGGCTGAAGTACTCCCTCTTCAATCCAATGACGAATGGTCTTCAGGGTCCGCACAAACGGTGACATGTTTCGAATGGGGTTAGTTAGCTTTTGATCCGGTTTAGCCATTCACGTTAAAATAAACTGAAATAGACCAAATTGAAAGAAAGAAAACAATTTTTGAATCAATTCATGTTGATTGAAGATGCTGATTAGCTAATGCCCCTTGGTCTTGGTATCAGTCAAAGAATTATCTGATAGGCTTCTCATGTCTATTGATGAAGTTCGTTACAACATTATCAGTATTTTGTTGTACCGATTGATCCGGCAATTACTGCAGTTCAGGGGTCATACTGCAGTTCAGGGGTCTTACTGCAGTTTAGGGGTCAGTCGTTAACAATTAACAAACGTCTTGACGGGATTCTTTGATTGGGACAGGTTTGGAGAGTGCAGTTCAGGGGTCAGTCGTTAACAATTAACAAACGTCTTGACGGGACTCTTTGATTGGAAGAGATTTGGAGAGTGGCAAGGAAAGTAAGGGTTGAATTTCCTGGGGCGATCTACCATGTGATGATACGTGGTAATGAGCGTGCGCGCATTTTTCGTGGAACCAAAGATTACAGCCTGTTCCTGGAAGCGCTTGATCAGGGCCGGGAACGTTTCGGAGTGGATATACATGCATACTGCCTGATGCCCAACCAGCAGTTCAGGGGTCAGTCGTTAACAATTAACAAACGTCTTGACGGGATTCTTTGATTGGAACAGATTTGGAGAATGGCAAGGAAAGTAAGGGTTGAATTTCCTGGGGCGATCTACCATGTGATGATGCGTGGTAATGAGCGTGCGCGCATTTTTCGTGGAACCAAAGATTACAGCCTCTTCCTGGAAGCGCTTGATCAGGGCCGGGAACGTTTCGGAGTGGATATACATGCATACTGCCTGATGCCCAACCATGTACACCTGGCCATTAAAACTCCTCAGGGCAACCTTTCCAGGTTCATGGCCTGGCTGCAGACCACCTTCACTGTCCGCTACAACCTTAAA
>Ga0163148_10003841_pt1 | contig 16184 bp, 15 predicted proteins | sample OliLakLV19MP7P2_FD_148606 | JGI IMG/M metagenome (GOLD analysis project Ga0163148, IMG submission 148606) | Freshwater microbial mat bacterial communities from Lake Vanda, McMurdo Dry Valleys, Antarctica- Oligotrophic Lake LV.19.MP7.P2 | ecosystem: Environmental > Aquatic > Freshwater > Lake >...
CCGAACCGGCCCCCGCGCCAGCCGAGGCGCCTGCTGCTCTGCCCGATCTGTGATCGGACGAGGGTGATCCGGTGGGCGGCTGCCAGCGCCGCCTGGTTTAGGGGCGACCTGTCGCCCGCAGAAGTCAGGAACGCGCAAACTGCCGCCTGAAATCGCCGAGTTGCACTCGGCCGGTGGCGGTCATCTGCGTACGCCCATGAGAGCACGACGCGGAACGAAGGCCGCCGAGTGCAACTCGGCGATCCCAGGCGGCGCCTTGCCGGTTATCAACGTCGGTCGCGATGGACAAAACGGGCCAGGCCCAGGTGATGGGCCACGTGACTGACGGCCACTCGCAGCTGGGTCGGTCTTGCCGGTCTTCGGCTCAGTAGTGCATGCCGACCGGCAGCCCGCCATCCGGGGCGGCCGCGGCGGCGGCGGCGCCCGCATCGCCGGCGGTGAAGTCGAGCTGGGCGGGATCGAGGCGGTCGCCGTCGCGGATCAGGTAGAACGGCTGATGCGCCGGGTCACCCGGCGTGGTGACGCGGATCACCTCGCGCTGGGCGACACGGTCCTGGGCGGCAGCGGTGCGGCTGGCGTACCAGCCCAGGCCGGTGATCGCGGCGAGCAGCGCCGCGGCCGCAGCCCACGCCGCCACGGCGGGCAGGCGGTAGCAGATGGGAGCGAGCGCCTGGTTCGCGGTGGCCGCGCCCGCGCCGATCGCGAGCTCGATGAGATCGTGACGGGCCAACGCTTCCTGGCACTCGTCGCAGTGCGAGAGGTGGCTGAAGACGGCGGGATCGCTGGCGGGGTCGATCGCGCCATCGGCGATCAGCGGCAGCAGCGCCTCGACATCGGCGCACGTTGGTTCGCTGGGGCGAGGGAGGTCCATCTCACAGCCCTCCGGAAATGATGTCGTCGAGCTGCTCTTTGAGCGCGGCGCGACCACGACAGAGCCGGACTTCGACCGCTTGGCGGCTGATGCCGAGACGCTTGCTGATGGCGAGGTGGTCGAGGCCTTCCTCGACCCGCAGGCGGATGACCTCGCGCTGGCTCTCGGGCAGCCGCGTGAGGGCACGGCGCACCGCCTCGATACGTTCGCGCGACAAGAACTGCTCGCTCGGATTGCGGCCCAGGTCGCCAGACGAGCAGTGTTCGGCGAGCATCTCTTGCGAAGCGGCCGAGCGGCGGTCTTCACGGCGCAGGTAATCGAGGCAGGCGTTGCGCGCGAGCTGGAACAACCAGCCGCGAAGGGCCGCCGGCTCGCGCACGGTGTCCAGACGGCGCAGCACCTTGAGGCTGACCTCTTGGTAGACGTCGTCGACGGTCGAGGCATCGCGCACATAGCGCTGAATGACGCGACGCAGCGCCGCCTCTTCGCGGGCGAGGAGGTCGGTCACCTGGTCGGCCAGGGGGCGGGCGAGAGTTGAGCCGAAGAGCGCGCTGGCGTCCATCTGCTCCGGAGACGCCGGTACCCCGCTCAGGCTTACCGGCTCGGATGGGGGCTGCGGCGGGATGGACATGGCGCGATGCCGGCAGGCTAGCCCGGCGGACGCGGGGCGAGAGCGGAAAACCGGGCGGGATGTGGTTTCCCCGACTTGGATGCAGCTCGCAAGGGTATGCGTCCGAGGCTATTCCTCAGCGCCGTGCTTCACGGTCAGACGCTTGCCGCGCGGCTGACCGATGCCCTTGAGCAGTTCGTCGAACCACGGCTGCTCAAGATCGAAGGGCTTGCCGCCCTTGATGCGCGGGAACTCGATCGCGCGCAGGCGACCGCCCTGGCCCTCGTCGTGGCCGATGACGCCAGATTCGCCGCGCAGTCCGCAGTCGACGGCGAGGTCAACCATGCTCTTGATCAGGCGCAGGTCCTCGGCGTTGGCGGCGGCGGCGCGGGCGAAGTAGCCGCTCTTCTGCACCAGGGTCTTCTCGGCGCCGATCAGCTTGGCGAACTGCTTCGAGAACCATTGGCCGACGTTGACCTGATCGAGTCGGACATGGCCGAAGGCGTCGCGCTGGACCTGCTCGCCGCGCGACTCGATCTCGGTGACGATGGTCTCGACGCCAGCGCCCTCGCTGACGAAGACGTTGACGCAGTCCTTGCGGTCCATCGCCAGCTTCAGTCGCTTGGCTTCGCCAGCGATATCGAGTTCCATCTCGGGGATGTAGACCGCGTCGACGTCCTTGTGGTTGCGATCGAGGTTGAACTCGGGCAGGAACGATTGGTGGACGAGGCGCTCGCGGTAGGCGCGCGCGGTGGCGGCGGTCAGCCAGCCGCAATTGCGGCCCATCACCTCGTGCACGATCAGCATGCGCGGGTTGGCCGACTGCTCGTTGACCACGTTCTCGAAAAACACCGCGCCCTGCTCGGCCGCGGTCCAGGCGCCCAGCGACTGGCGGATCGGGTAGACGTCGTTGTCGATGGTCTTGGGCAGGCCGACCACGGTCAGCGCGTAGCCGTTGCTGGCGAGGTAGCGGGCGAGGTCGGCGGCGGTGGTGTTGGTGTCGTCGCCACCGATGGTGTGGAGGATGGTGATGCCATCGCGAGCGAGCTGGTCGGCCGCCGCCTTGAGCGGATCCTGCCCGTCTTTGACCAGCCCGCGCTTCACGCAGTCAGCGACATTGGTGAGCTTGACCCGGCTATTGCCAAGCGGGCTGCCACCGTGGCGATGGAGGACCCCGGCGCGCGCGCGCACCGCGGGCGTGACGGCGACGCTCTCGCCGAGCAGCAGGCCCTTGTAGCCGCCGAGGTAGGCGATGATCGGCACCTCGGGCGCCAGGTCGGTATAGCGCTCGATCAGTCCGCCAACGGCGGAGGACAGGCAGGGCGCGAGCCCACCAGCAGTAAGCATCGCGATCTTGGTTGGGGCCATGGACGTCTCCGCGGCGGAGGGTCATAGCCGCAGCCGCGGGCGAGGAAACCCCCTCCGCTGACCGCGCTGCTTACTTGACCATCTTCCCGGCCGCCGCCTCGCGCATGAGCACCGCCACGCGCTGCAGCGGCAGGTCGAACTCGGCGATCAGGTTGCCCTGCGGCGTGGCCTTGATCACCAGCGCGCAGTCGACCTGCGGCAGCACCAAGGGCGTGCCGTCGAGCGCCTGCTCGGCGCGCACCAGTCCGGTGAGATTGATCTGCAGGGCGACCACCCCCGGCGCCCCGGAGGGGGGTGGCAGCTGGCGCTCCAAGGTAGCGGCCAGCGCGGTGATCGCTGCGTTGGCGTCGCCGCCATCGCTTTCGACCGAGATCTGGCGGCGGTCATCGGCGACGGTGACCTGTTCGGGCTGCCCCGCCCGGGCGAGGCGGAAACCGGACAGGCCGCCAGCGGTGATCGCCTCGACCGTCGCGCCGCTGGCACCGGCGCGGGCCTGGGCGAGCAGGCGCTGGAGACCGACCAGCTCTTGCGCGCGGGGCTGGTCGCGCACTTCGCGGGTGACGAAGCCGCGCTTGCCCGCGCGGCGGACGGTGTCGATGGCGAGCGCGAAGGGACCAGCGCGGTCGGCGATCTCCCACTGTCCACGCCAGGATTCCTCCACCTGCGGCGTCCAGGCCTCGCCCATCGTCTCGTGCGCGGCGCTGGTCAGGCGCTGGCCGAAACGATCGAGCTGACCCTGCCAGTCGAGGTGCCCATAGATGGCGAAAACGGTATCGGGCCCGCGCACCACGGGCAGCAGCCGGCTGGCGGCATTCTTCTGCGCCGCCGTCCACTGGGCGAGCATGGTATCCGCCTTGGTCTCGACCTTGGCCTGGAGGCGCACCACGCCGTCGGCTCCGGGGCCGATCTCGACGCCGACGAAGGCGACCTGGTTGATCAGGTCGCTCCAACCGCGCGTCATCCACGCGACCATACCATCGGCGCGCGGCTCGGTGGGGATGGGCCCGAGCATGATGCGCAGCCAGGCTGGAATCTCACGCGGCTGACGCACAAACTCGCCGCTGGCGCGGAAGGTGAGCGCCCACGCGGAGGGCAGGATGCGTGGCGGGCGCAGGGCGAGCACGCGGCATTCGTCGGCCGAGCGTGCGAGGTAGGCGGTGTCGTCCTGCACGAGCAAGCGGTACTCGTCGAGGCCGGCATCCGAATTCTGGGTGTAGACCACTGTTCCGTTGCGTTCGCCGACCTTGACCAGGGGCGCGCCGAACGCCGACACCGCGCCGAAGTCGTCGAGGAAGGCGCGCCGATCGCTGAGCGGGATCACCGCCAGCAACGGTGCGCGCCCGCTGCGCCAGGCGATGACGGCGGGCCGGGACAGGTCGATGCCAGCCAGGCTGCGGGCCAGAAACAGCGTCTGCGCCAGGTTGCCACGCAGCGCCACCGCATCGCCGCCCGCGGTGGCGGCGTAGGCGGACAGTTCGCGATCGATCCAGCGCAGGTCGTTGATGCGTAGCACCGCGCTGGCCTCGCCCAGCAAAGGATCGACGACGGGTTGGGCGGCGCTGGCGGCAGCGCAGATGCCCCACACCAGTAACGCGAGGAGGTGACGACGCATGGTGGCCAACGGTAGCCCGCAGCGCGGGACAGCACAAGGCGGAAGGAAGCGGATCGCGGTGGGCGAACGGTGCGGCGGGCACGCGCCTCAGCGCGCCACCGGCGTCGTACCGGTCTCCTCGGGCTTGGGCGCTGGCGCAACCGTGCTCGGAGCGGCGGGAGGCGGGGCGTCAGCGAGGCGCAGGACGAGCAGGCTGTCGCTGGTCGCCGCCGATCGCAAGGGCGCGACGGTGATCAGCCAGTGATCGGTCGGGCCGGCGCGCACGGCCGAGACCACGCTGCCCAGCGCCAAGCCACCGGGGGCGCCACGATCGAGGCCGACCGTGACCAGGCGCTGGCCGGGCTCGACCTGCAGTCCGGGACGATCCTCGACGAATTCGAGGACCGTCGTGCCGGGCGCGCCCGTTCCGCGGAGGATGCCCTCGGCGAGCAACTCTTGGTCGTCGTAGAGCGCCGCCGGGATGCGGCTTTCACTGTCGGTGATCTCGCGCACCAGGCAGCGGCCGGGCCCACGGCCGACCACCATGCCGACCAGGCTCCAGCCGAGGGTCGCCGCCATGTCGACCTCGACGCCGTCGATCGCCCCGACATCGAGTTCGCAGTAACGCCGTCCCTGACGCTGGGTGCGCGCCACGATCTGCCCGCGCGCGACGACCGCCTGGGCTGGCGGCACGCGCCCTTCGCCGGCGATCTCCTGATACTCGGCAAGGCGCCGACGGAGGATGACGTTCTCGGCGTTGAGGCGGATCAGCCGCTCGGCGGCCTGGGTCGCGGCGGCCTCGGCCGGCGGCTCCTCGCGCGCGGCCAGCGAACGCTGCCAGGGCAGCACGGGCGCCGCGATGCGGTGCCAGACGCGCTTGGCCAGACCGGTCCACACCAGGGCGCCCGTGGCCACGACCAGCACCAGGGCGATGGTCAGGTGACGGGGCGGTGCCTGCATGGGCGCATGCTCGGCCGGGCCGATGACGCCGCAACCGCGGTGGGATCCGCCGCGACGGCGACGGGGCGCCGGACACTGTCAGGCCATTTTGCTTGCAGCCCCAGGGGCTTCCGGCTACGCCTTCCGCGTGGATCCGCTGCGCATCATGGTGATCGATGAACACGCCGAGATGGCGTTGCCGGTGATCGATGCCCTCGCCCAACGCGGCCATCGCTGCGACCTGCAGCCGGCCGGCCGGCCCGCGCTGGCCGCGCTCGCCGCCAAGCGTGAATCCGGACGTCCCTATCAGGTGATCGTGGCCAACGCCGCCCTGCCCGACCTCGACGCCATCGCCTTTCTGAGCAAACTCGGCGAGACCCAGGAACGGCCTCCAGTCGTGCTCTATGCCGTCATGGCCCGGCTCTCCCGCGCGGTGTTCGAAGCCGCCTCGGCGCACGACGCACGGTTCCTCGACCTGCCCATCGATCGCGCCCGCCTCGTCATGCTGGTCGAAGGCGTCGCCTGCGAGCCGAAACCCGGCCCACGCGCAGCCACCTCCGATCAGCCCTTCTTCGGCACCGGCCGCATCACCCGCGCCACGCCGGCCAGCGAACGCTACCAGCCGCAGTCCCTCCCGTCGGGCAGCACGCCGCGCCTCGCACCCCCCATGCCGCCTTCCATCGAGCCCCTGTCGCCCCGCACCCATCGCACGCCCCTGCCGCAGACCGGCAACATCGTGCGCCAGGGCACCGACCGTTTCGCCAATACCGGCCACATCCCCACCACCCAGCACCTCCGTCGCGGCGTGACCGGCCGCATCGAGCGATCGGCCCCTTCGACCCCCGCTGAGACCCGCGTCGCCTGCGCCGTCTGCCGACGCGAGTTCCTGGTCGTGGCGCGGCCGCAGACCTACAACATGGTGTGCGTGCATTGCGGGCAGCTCAACCGCATCGAGCCGCGTCCGTCCTGAACGGACGGGCATGGAATCCGTCGCCGCCGCTGCCGATGCATTTCTCGCCCATCTCTCGGGCGCCCGCCAAGCCTCTCCGCATACGCTGCGCGCGTATCGTCACGAACTCGACCGGCTGCTGACTTGGTTGGCGCGCGAAGCGCCTGACATCGCCGAGGTGCGCGCGCTCGACGGCCGCACCTTGCGCAGCTTCCTCGCCGGACTCGCCAGCGACGGGCTGACGCCGGCCAGCCTGGCACGCGCGGTGGCGGCGCTGCGCTCGTTCGGACGCTTCCTCGCCACCAGCGAACGCCTGGACGCCAATCCCGCCGGCATCCTGCGCGCGCCCCGGCAAGGACGCAAACTGCCGCACCACCTCGAACACGCTGAGATCGCCGCGCTGCTCGCCGCGCCGCTGGCGCATGCGCGCTCGCCCACCGACGAAGCCGCGCTGCGCGACGCGGCGATCTTAGAGATGCTCTACTCGACCGGCATGCGCGTCGGCGAACTGGTCGCGCTCGACGATCGCAGCCTCGATCTGATCGGCGGCGTGGCGGTGGTGCGCGGCAAGGGCCGCAAGGAACGCCTGGCGCCGATCGGCGCACCGGCAGTGAGCGCCTTCGAAACCTACCGCGACGTGCGCGACGCCGTGCACGGCCGCGGCGACCCGACCCGTGGCTGCTTCCTGAGCATCGCCGGCGCCAAACGCGGCGGCGGCGGCGGCATCCGCCTCAGCGATCGCGATGTGCGCCGCCTGCTGCAACGCCAGCTCGACCGCTGCGGCCTGTCGCGCAAGACCACCCCGCACACCCTGCGCCACACCTTCGCCACCCACCTGCTCAGCGCCGGCGCCGACATCCGCGCGGTGCAGGAACTGCTTGGGCATGCGAGTCTGAACACCACCCAGATCTACACCCATCTCTCGATCGAGGCGCTGCGCGAGACGTATCGGCGGGCGCATCCGCGGGCGTGAAAATGCATAGCGTTGCTGCAAGCCCGCAGCCCGCGCGACGACCGCCCGCCCCGCTGGCCTGCGATGGGCCGCGTGTTGAAGCATCGGGCGTTGGACATGGCCCGCGCGGAAGGCGCGTGCTGCTTATCTGTAGTTCGCTCTTTTGGCTAAAGTAAAAAACGGCAGACGAGCGTCGTTCTCTGGCTTCTATGGCCGACGCAAGCCGACCATGTCCAACCACCGTCACCGCAACAACCCTCCCCTGGGAACACCGCTCTCCAGAGTGGCTCGAATTGTAGCTCGTACCGACCCGCAGCCACTCAGGAGAGTGGCGTTCCCGGGGGCCACCAGCTGCGTACGACGGGTGCACTCGGCTATGGCCGGCTGCGCCGGCTATGGCCAACAGGAGTATTTCCGGAGCGTCCAGGCGGCACCCGCCACGCGAAGAGGGATGCCCGGATTTCAAGCCTGTGCCTTGCCCACCCCCGGCCGTGCCACCAACGCCTGCAGCGCCGCTTCATAGCGATCGATGATCGGACCGGTGCCGAACTGTTCGGCGCGTGTACGGGCGGCGACGCGCATCGCCTGATAGCGCGGCTCGTCCTGCAGCAGGCCCGCGGCGAGTGAGCCGAGGCAGACGTCGCTGCCCTCGGGGCAGAGGATGCCGCTGACGCCGTCCTCGACCACTTCGGGCAGGCCGCCGGCGTGGTAGCCCAGCACCGGGCAACCGCAGGCCATCGCCTCGAGCGCGGCGAGGCCGAACGACTCGGCGCGGCTGGGCAGCAGGAAGAGGTCGCTCGCCTGCAGCACCGCCTCGATCTGCACCTGTTGGCCGAGCAGGCGCAGGTCGTCGCGCACGCCCAGATCGCGCGCCATCGCTTCGGCCTTGGGCAGTTCAGGGCCGTCGCCGGCCAGCACCAGCACCGCAGGCACCGTACGGCGAAGCACGGCGAAGGCGCCCATCACCTCCTCGATGCGCTTGACCGGGCGAAAGTTCGAGGCGTGGGTGATGATGCGGTAGCCGGCGGGCGCCAACTGGCGGCGCGCCGCGCAATCGCGCTTGGGCACGAAGCGCTCGAGGTCGACGAAGTTGGGGATGACCTGGACGTCGCCGTTGGTGTGGAAGTGGGTCGCGGTCTCGCGCGCCAGCCAAGTGCTGGGCGTGGTCAGCAGGTCTTGCTGGCGGATGGCGTAGCGGGTCAGCTCGTAATAGCCCTGTTCGAGCCCGACCAGGGTGATGTCGGTGCCGTGCAGGGTGCAGGCGAGTTTGACGTCGAGGTTCTTCTCGGCGCGCAGCACCTCGCGCGCCATCTTCGCCGCGATGGCGTGCGGGATGGCGTAGTGGCTGTGGATGACCTCGACGCCGTGCTGCTCGACGACCTCGATCAGCTTGTTGGTCAGATTCAGCGTGTAGTGCGGGTAGCGGAACAGCGGGTACTGCGCCGAATCGACGGCGTGGTAGCGCAGGTTCGGCCGCCATCCGCTGCCGATGCGGAACGGCGCCTCGTACGACACGAGGTGCACGTCGTGGCCGCGGTCGGCGAGGGACAACGCCAACTCGCTGGCGACCACGCCGCTGCCGCCGTAGGTGGGATAGCAGACGACGGCGATGCGCATGAGCGCCTCCGGGTTGAATCAGCCGCCGGGAGCGGGAGCCACCGGCGCGGGCGGGACGGGAGCGGGTGCTGGGGCGGCGGGCGCCTCGGCTGCCGGCGGGGCGACCGCTTCGCTGGCCGGCACGGGCGCCGGCGCCGGCGCGGCAATCGGCTGCAACGCCGGCTGGATGCGCATGCCGGCCTCGGGTTTCACCTGCGGCTGTTCCCAGGTGGTGTAGCCCTTGCGCTCGATGCGCACGCTGAGCATGCGCGGCGGCAGTTTCAGCTTCTGCGGCGTGCTGCCTCGGAAAACCCCGTCGATGAAGACGTCAGCGTGCGCCGGCTCGCTGTCGATCTCGACCTCGACCAGGGCGGCGGCGGCCGGGATGACCTCGTCCGATGCGCGCGGCGGCCGGGCGACCAGATCGGACTGGGTGGCGAGCCAGCCACGCAGCGCGCCCAGGCCAGCATCGAGCGCGTCGTAGGCCGCCCGGCTCTCGGGGCGGGCGGCGGCGGTGATGGTCTTGGGCGAGGTCGGCACCTCGGCATCGGCGCCGGCGCGCTTGCGCCACACCGTCTCGCCGGCGACGTTGAGCGCGCGCACCTCGACGATGGCCTCGACGCGGTCGGGGCGGGCGGCGACGCCGGGCTGACCCTTGTGCAGGCGCAGTTCGAGGATGCGCGAGAGCACCACGACGTGCACGCCGGCGGTCGACGCCACGCGACCTTCGTCCCAGCGCGGCGCGCCCGAGTCGGGCAGCGACTCGCCGACGCGGCCGTCGTACTCGCGCATGAGCACATCGACCTTCTCGGCCATGCTGTGCGGGAAGTCGAGGCGCGCCTCGGGATAGATGGCGGCGAGCGGACCGATCTCGGTCGGCGCGAAGAGCATGATCCGGTCGGCCTCGGTGCGCGTGCCGGTGACGGCAGCGCCATCGGTGGCGCTGGTCGCCGGCGGCGGGGTGGCTTCGGCGGCCTTGGCATTGGCCTCGGTCCAGCGGTTACGATCGTGCGTGCAACCGACGAGGCAGAAGACGGTGACGATGACAGCCAGGGCGGAGCGCATGGGCGAGGATGCTAGGAGCCGGTCGCGGATGAGAAGATGGGAACGCGTTAGCCCTCTCATCCCACCACCCAGCTGAATTTGGGGCAAGGCACCCCCTTCCCACCCGTCTACCGGCGCGACCATACCCGACCGCGATGGCCTGGCTCAGCGTTCCCCATCCTCGGCTCTCCTGGTCGGACGCGCTCGCCCGCGTCGCCGATGCCGTAGCGCTGGTCTGCCTGCATACCCCCGATGGCGACACCCTGCTGGCGGTCGCCCCCGAGGTGCGCGCGCTGCGTGGGTGGGACGACCTCGCCGCGCTCACCGCTCGCGCGGCTGACGACGCGCCCACCGCGCCGCCGACCACGCCCGGCTGGCATGCGCACGGACCAGGCTGGGTCGTGCAGCTCGACTATGAGTTTCCCGCCGCTGCCGGCGTGGCGTGGCGCTGCGCGGCCTATGCGCGCTGGTCCGCGAGCGGCGCCTGCACCCTGCACGCCACCGACGCCGCCAGTCTGGCCCGCCTCGACGCCGCGCTCGACCAGCCTGCGCTCGCCTGCCCGACGCCGACCCTCACCGCTGCGCTGACCCCGGCATGGACCGCCGCCGAGCATGGCGCGCAGGTCGAGCGCATCCGCGCCTGGATCGCCGCTGGCGACATCTATCAGGCCAGCCTCACCCTACCGGTCACCAGTCGCTTAGCGCGCTCGCCCAACCCGGACGTTGGCCTCTTCCTGGCCCTGGCGACCCAGAGCCCGGCGCCCTACGCCGCGTTGCTGCGTGCCCCCGGCCGTCCAAGCGTGGTCAGCAACAGCCCGGAGTGCTTCCTGCGCCAACGCGGGTCAGCCGTGTGGAGCGAGCCGATCAAAGGCACCCGCCGTCGCATCCCCGGCGCCGAGATCGCGACCCGCGCCCACCTGCTGGGCAGCGCCAAGGACCGCGCCGAACTGGCGATGATTGTCGACCTCGTACGCAACGATCTCGGCCGCGTCGCCGTCCCCGGCAGCGTGCACGTCGAGGCGGCGGCGGCGGTGATGGACCTGCCCTACGTGCACCACCTCGTCGCCCGCGTCGGCGCCCGCCTGCGCCCGGAAACCGGCTTCGCCGACGCGGTGCGCGCCGCCTTTCCCGCTGGCTCGATCACCGGCGCACCGAAGATCCGGGCCATGCAGATCATCGCCGCGCTGGAAGCCGGCCCACGCGGCGCGTACTGCGGCACCTTCGGCTGGATCGGCGCGCAGCACGCCGACCTCGCCGTCACCATCCGCACCCTGACCATCGCCGACGACCGTGTGCGCCTGCACGCCGGTGGCGGCATCATCGCCGACTCGAATGGCGCGGCGGAGTGGGACGAGGTGCGCGCCAAGGCCGCCGCGATGGCCGCCGCACTGGGCGGCACGCTATGACTATGCGCGCCGCGACGGTCCTGCTCGCCCTCATCCTCGCCGGCTGCGGCAGCGATGGCCAGCGCCTCAACGAGGCGCGCCCCCAGGTCTATCGCCGTCCCGATTCCGGCTTCCCCGCGCTCGGCCCGCAGGCCGACACCGCCTCTCTCGCCCGCAGCCGCCAAGTCGACGAACTCGAGAAGCTGCTCGACGAAGGCCGCGACGGCGAGGTGCGCGCGCGCCTGGCCCAGTATTTCGCCGGTGGCGGCGACCATCCCCGCGCCCACCTCCTCGCCGGCCGCCTGCTCTTCGGCGAAGGCCGCTGGGCCGAGGCGGTGCCGCACTTCGACCGCGCCGTCGCCGGCAGCCCGCGCTGGTTCGAACCGCGCCACTGGCTGGCGCAAAGCTACCTCAAGCTCGACCGCCCCGCCGCCGCCGAAGGCGTCTACCAAGAGGTCGACCGCCTGCTGCCCGAAGCCCCGTGGGGCCCGTGGGGCATGGGCGCCATCGCCTGGCAGCGCGGCGACACCGCGCGCGGCATCGCCCTGCTCGACGAGGCGCTGCGCCGCGACGCCCAGCATGCCCCCAGCCTGCGCACGCGCGCCAACCTCGCCGGCATCGCCAACGACGCCGAACGCGAGCGCGACCTGCTCGAACGCTACCTGGTGCAGCGTCCCGACGACGCCGAAGCCACCTTTCGCCTGGGCGAACTCGCCGCCGCCGCCGCCCGCCCGAACGAGGCCCGCCGCCGCTTCACCGACGCCTGGGAACTGAGCGGCGACCCCGCCGCCGCCAAGCGCCTGGCTGAGCTCGCCGAGCGCGCGGGCGATGCCGCCAGCGCACGCGCGTGGCGCGCCCACGCCGGACTGCCACCGCGCGAATCAGACGCCAAAGGCCCAGCCCCCATCCCTTGACTGGCCTGCCTCTCCGCTACCGTCTGCACCCTCGACCTCACTGGGGTGTCGTCTAACGGTAGGACTGCAGACTCTGACTCTGCCTGTCGGGGTTCGAATCCCTGCACCCCAACCATCCAAGCCCCGCCACGACGAAAGTTATGGCGGGGCTTTTTGTAGGTAGCCCCGAACGCCGCCTTCTTCGGATCAGCGGAGCAACGACGGGCTCTTCGACATGCGCTGGCTCGCCTATGAGATCGTCTGACTGGTGACCAGAACCGGATCAGAGCACATCGGCGAACAGTTCGCGGTGATGCCGGTACCAATCGCTGATGAAGCACTCGTGCGGATCGTGGCGCCGCTTCAAGCGCAAGAATTCCAGCATCCGCGGATGGCACGCCTCGACCTGGCTGCGCGTGGCCCAGCGGTGGTAGGTGAGGTAGTAGCTGCCGCCCTCGGCAATGGCGCAGTCGATAAGGCCGCGGAAGGCGGCGGCCGCCTCGTCGACCCGAGCATGGGAGACATGAAGGTTGAATATGGTGCAGGCCCACGGCTGGCGCGCCCATGCAAGCAGGCTGGTATCGTCGGCTTCGATGAGTCGGATGGTGCCGTAGACCACGGGAACCCCGCCCGCGCGCAGGCTGGCGCGCGCCGCAGTCAGGAAGGAGGTCAGGCGGTCGCGAGGCACGTAGATTTCGGTGATCATATCGCTCGCCGGCTCAGCCCCCGCGCCGGTCGCATGGTAATCGGCGACGTAGGTGCTCAGCTGGTGCAGGTCTGACCAGTAGATCTGGCCCGACGTGGAGCGGTAGTAGTCCGCGTACACGCGATAGGCTTGGCCCCGGTCCTCGTGCGCGAGGCGCGCGAGCGTCCGCCAGGCCTCGGACGGCATCCTCTCCTGCTTCTGCGGCATCGGCGTCGTCAGTGGTACCGGCCGATAGCAGGACAGGATCCCGGCGCGCAGGAAATCCGGCGAGGTCTCATCGATCGCGTACTGGAAGTCGCCGAAGGTGAAGCCGTCGGCGATGCGCTGCGCGAACAGCGGCATCAGGTCATCGACCGTCGTCTCAACGACCAGTCGCTCGATCTTTGTCCTGCGGGTGAGGCGCAACTGGACGGACGAGACGACGCCGAGCAGACCGTATCCACCGATCACGAGGCGGAACACGTCGGCATCGTGGCTGCGCGAACAGCGGCGCATCTCGCCCTGCGCGTCGACGAGTACCAGCGACTCGACGTCCTGCGCGAATGGCTGCAGACGCAGACCGCGGCCGTGAATGTTGGCCGCGACGGCCCCGCCGATCGTCAGGTGATCGGCTCCGGTCTGCTTCTGGGAGATCGTCCACGGTTGCGGGTCATCGGCCTGGGCAGCGAGCAGGTACTCGATCAGGGCGGGCCACTCGATGCCGGCATCGACCTCAACTAAGCCGCGCTCGCGGTCGAACGATAAGACACTGCGCATCCCGCTGGTGTCGATGAGCAGCGCGCCCTGCGCGAACTGCTGGCCGCCCATGGCGTGACGGCTGCCGCAGGTCGCAATCGGCAAGCCGCGTCCAACCGCGCTGCGGATGGTTTCGCGCAGCGCGGCGACCGAGGTCGGACGTATCGGCCCCAGCACGGTCGTCGGGTTGAGCCGGCTGTGCACATCGTTGACGAGGGTGCGTGGCAGGCCTTCGAGCCGGGAACGGCCACACCCGCCAAGCATGACCCCTGCATGGGCCGCCATCAGCGCGAGGAAATCCCTACGATTGAGCATGCGGTCGAGTCTCCATGCGGGTCCACACCGGGATGAGTAGCATCGCGATCATCTGGATGAGGTGGTAGGCGACATTGTGGTTGAGCGGCCAACTCGGGATCGACTCGCGCTGCACAAGCGCGGCCACGACCGTCATCACGGCCGAGGCGACTCCCGCGGCATGGACGCCATCGCGTCGCCGCCCGGTGTCGACGAGCAGCGCGACGAGGAATGCCGCCAACGCGGGCAGGTAGGCAGCCACGGCCAGCCAGAAGGGCGCCCTGATGGTTAGGACGAAGATCGCGTACGGTACGAGCAGGATGATCACGAGCGTCGCCACTCGATATTCCCAGGCCGGCCGCAGTAAGATCGCCGCCGCCAAGCCGTACAGGGCCAACGCGGCGCAACCGATGGAAATCAGCGTGCACGACCACAGCCAGTGGAAGAGGAGGCCCGCGCGTTCCACGGTCAGGCCATGGGCACCGGCCCCGAAAAGCGCCCCGACGCCGACACTGACCAGCAGGAGCGTCGCCCACGGCCGAATCCGTCGGCGTGGCCCGCGCGCCGTGGCGACCGCGCACCCGGCGCAGATCAGGGCCAGCACCAGGTCGGTCAGCGCGATCGCGGCTTCGTCGTTCATCGTGTCGCCGCGCCGAGCGTGGGGCCATCGCTGCGGACGGCGACCACGATGGATTCACCGCGGGCGATCCTGCTCCTGGGCATGATCCGACCGAGGGTGCGATGGTCCGCGATACGGTCGACGATGAAGCCGCTGGCAGTGAGGATCCCGGCCATCGCTTCGCGTGAGCACCCCGATGCGAACGGCTCGCGGTGGAACCGGAGCCAGCGATCAGCCAGGACGCCGGACGCGGCGAAACGCGGCTCCTCGCCGTCGCGCGTCTCCATCCAGGTCAGCACCAGCACGCTCCCTGCGGCGCACATGCTGGCGACATCCTCGACCAGGGCCCGGACCTGCTCGGCGGTGAGGTACATCACCAGGCCTTCGAGGACGAACACGCTCCGCCGGTCGACCCGGAAGCGCGGGTGCGCGCGCAGGACGCTCGCGGCGGTGGTGGTCGTGAAGTCGCACGGCGCGAGGTCGACCCCAAGGCTGCCTGCAAGCGCGGCCACTTTCACCGCCTGGGTCGCAGGATGGTCGAGTTCAATCGCCAGCATCCCGGGCCGAAAACGACTGATGCGCGCCGCGAGGGCATCGCAGCCTGCGGCGACCACGACGAGCTGGTCGATCCCACCGCGAGCCGCCCACGCGACGCGCGCGGCGATGTAGCGCTTTCGCAGGGCGAAGTGAAGCACGAGGCCGGGCAGGGAATGCCGCTCCACCCACGCCAGGAACCCGCGGAAGGCGCTGCTCGCGCAGCAGGCGCTCCAGGTGCGCTGGCCAGAGGCGCGCAGGCAGGCATCCGCGATCCTCACCGTGGTGGAAGGCACCAGATGGCGACGCGCGGGATCCCGCGCGAGCAGGATCTGAGCCTTCGCGATCAGCAGCGCAGTCCGACTCGGCCGGGCCGTGTGCATGCGGAATGGTAGCAAGACACCTGCACGGTACAGGCGCGAATGCCGAGGCACGGAGGCGCTGCAGCTCTCTGGGGCCAAGCGCCAGGAGTTCATCAAGCACTCGGGCCACCTCCGGATCGCTTCGCTGACGCGACCATGCCCTGCCAGTCGCCGCCAGCGACCCCGTGCTTGCGCGGTTTTCAGGCGGTGAGCAGCGTCGCCCACTCCACCCGCATCGTCGCGCAACCGTGCTCGACCTCGATCACGCCGCGCAGGCGCAGTGGTTCGCCGCGTTCGAGCAGCCCCGCGTGCCGGGCGTAGGTTTCGGGAAACCAGGTGGTCTCGACCAGGGCGGTTTCATCCTCGACGGTGACGAAGGACATCGGCGCGTAGCGCGGCTGGGCGAGTTCGCGGCCGTGCGCGTCGGTGCGGTAGGTGGCGGAGACGTCCTTGCGTGAAATGGCGCGGGCGACGAACGACATCGGCTGCCCCTGATTGGCGGCGGTGACGTCGCGGCAGCGCTGCGGACCGCGTGCCGAGAGGTGCCACAACGCCAACGGATGGGCTTCGGCCAGGCAGCCGAGCGTGACCCAGCGACGACGCAGGACCTCGACCCGGGGCAGGTCGCGCAGCGCGGGTGGCAGCGGATCGCGCACGTCGGGGACGAGATCGAGCAGCGCCTGACCGCCGCGCGCCGCGCGCGCGCCACCGGCGTCGGCGCGCGGCGGTCAGGCGC
>Ga0163148_10003845_pt1 | contig 16173 bp, 10 predicted proteins | sample OliLakLV19MP7P2_FD_148606 | JGI IMG/M metagenome (GOLD analysis project Ga0163148, IMG submission 148606) | Freshwater microbial mat bacterial communities from Lake Vanda, McMurdo Dry Valleys, Antarctica- Oligotrophic Lake LV.19.MP7.P2 | ecosystem: Environmental > Aquatic > Freshwater > Lake >...
ATCACCTTGAGCACATCCCGTTCCCGCTGAGACATCTGTATCCGATCTTTCTCCATCCCAAACAGTGGAGCCGAAACCGGACACTTCTACTTGGATAAGACCGGACATTACTACTTTGGTACGACAGCGATAATGTCCATAACTTTCGCTCCTTCGTACTTTCGGATACACTTATCATAGTACAGGGGCACGGCACGCCACGCACCTGGGTAATAAGCCCGAGATCGCTGCATGAACGACAACCTGATTGAGGGGATTCTTCACCTGCCCGACGAACGCGCCGAGGCCACGCTGCGCAACCCTGCCAACTTTTTGCAGCCGCTCAAAGGCGGCGTGATCGTGCCACGGAATTTTGTGCGCGATTATCGGCTTAAGCCGGGCCTGCTCATCAAAGGCGAGCAACGCGGCCGGCAGATCAGCAAGATCGTTTCGATCGAAAACGGCGACCCCGCCGATTGGGGCGATCATGTCGGCATCTACGATTCAACCGCGCTCGACCCCGAGCCGATGATCAAGCTGGAGCATCGACAGGACGAGTTTACCACCCGCGCCATCGATATCCTCAGCCCCATCGGCTTCGGCCAGCGCGGCCTGATCGTCGCCCCTCCGCGGACGGGCAAAACCATTCTTCTGCAGCACATCGCCAAAGGCATCGCCGCCAACTATCCCGACGTCGCCCTTTATCTGCTGCTGGTGGACGAGCGGCCCGAAGAAGTCACCGATATGAAGCGCAACGTGCCCGGCACGCTGTTCGCTTCGAGCAACGACAACACCATCGAAAAACACCTCGACTTAGCCATGCTGGTGATCGAACGGTGCAAGCGACTGGTGGAATATCGCAAAGACGTGATCGTGCTTTGCGACTCGCTCACACGCCTGGGCCGCAGCTTCAACGCCGGCAGTAACAGCGGCAAGACGATGTCCGGCGGAATCGACAGCCGCGCGCTTGAAATCCCCAAGCGACTCTTCGGCGCTGCAAGAAAATTGGAAGAAGGCGGCAGCCTGACGATCCTGGCCACCTGCCTCATCGACACCGGCAGCCGGATGGATCAGGTGATTTTTGAAGAGTTCAAAGGCACCGGCAACATGGAACTGACGCTCGACCGCACCATCGCCAATCAGCGCATTTTCCCTGCCATCAACATCCCACAAACCGCCACGCGAAAAGAAGAAAAACTCTTCGCCCCCGAGCACCTGGAGCCGGCCCGAAGAGTCCGCCGCCACCTGACCAACATGCCCCCGATCGACGCCATCAAAAACCTGACGGCGGCGCTGGGCCGGACGAAAACCAACGCGGAGTTGTTTGCATCGATGAAGGCGTGAATCAAGCAGATGCCTTTTGCGGACAGTGCGCTCGTAGGGTGCGTTTCAACGCACCGTCGACAACGGCAAACCCAATCGGCGGAATGATGACTGCTTACGGCATCACATGCACATCCGCCGTCCCGACGTAGGGTGTCAGGCCGAAGCCGGTTTCACTCGTCGGAAACACGGCGGTGGCGCTGGAGCCCAGGGGCACTTTCGGGCCGTTGTAATACTGCATCGCTACGCGCAGCGGCTTGGGCGCGCCGCCGGGCTTCAGCGTCATTTCCGCTTTTGAGCCGGCGGGGAACTTAAACCTTTCATCAGCGTGCGAATTTGGATCGCCCCGGGCCTACCGCACCCTCGCGGCAACGACGTAGGGTGGGAAAATTTGCCGGCCGCTGAGTTCGACAATTCCTAACAGAATGTTAGGTATCGCAAAATCGCCATCGCTTCATAAGTATATTGTGCACAGAATTTTAGGTTGATTTCGCCTCATTGTGCCACGCGGCACAATCGCGCTTTGCGCGAAATCGGCGAGTGCAATTGTCGGGTGCAAAACAGTGACGCGTAGCGGATGTGTTACGATTCACTCTTTGACCCCTTGACAAGCTCATTTAACCGTTTAAACTCCTCATTAAATCGGTTAACCTAATCTTCCCGGTTGGCCAATGCTCGGATTTGGAACGGCGGCGGCGGACGCGTGAGCGAGTCGGCATGCAATTGTCCTTCCGCAGCCTACTACATCGTTCTGAACCGCGTTAACTTGCTGTTACCGGTTCCGGGTGAGCGATCGCACTCTCGGCGATTACCACCCGAGCCGGGGCAGTTTTCCGTGCCGTCATCCGGCAACCACTGGCCTCTCTAACACGAATAATCTTAAGGATTTGTGTTGACGCGTGTGGGCAAGCCGGTGTTAACTGTCGCCTCGGGCAACGCTAGGCGGGATGGAGAAATCATGAGCAGACATTCTCGGAGAGCAATCCTTTTATCGGTTTGGGCGACTACAAGTTTGAGCTATGCGGCCTTGGGGGGCGTTTCATATCTGAGTGGCACGAGTTTTTACACCCATACCCCGATCAACGGCTCGGCGACGGGCGTCACCACTTCGTCTGATCCCAGCATGCCGTCATCCAGCAATCTTTCGATCGTCGGGTACACCATCAGCGCCACCGCAACGCCTCTGGGCGGAGTGGGCGGGCAGGCGGGGTCGAGTTCCACCGGAACCGCCCGCGCCGGCTACATCGCCAACAGCACTACAGCCAGCGTCGCGCTCAAGAGCGGCACCGGCATCAGCCAAACCGACCCGGCGGGTGGGACCATTTACGCCTTCAGCGAAACACGGCTTGATTTCAAAGACGCGACGGCCTTGAAGTGGGATTCGACCGCTCCCAGCTTCGGCCCGACGCTGACGCTTTACGGATCGTACACCGTGGCGGGAACAATCGGCGCGGGTGGTTTTGCGCGGTGCTTCGTCAACCTGGCGTTTTATCACACCAGCATCACCGGCGCGAATCGACTGGGATCGGTCGTATTGGACACGGGCACCATGAGCACAGCCGGTGCGTTTAACACGACGCTCACGGCCTCGGTTCCATCAGCGATCGCAAGCCTGGCCACCGGGACCGACCTGCTCATGATCGGCACAATACAGTTTCAGGCCGACAACGAACTGGCCCCCACCGAAGTAACGCTAATCGATTCGTCGTTCGGTTCGAGCAATTCCGGGCAGGTATCCACCTACGTCGGCCAATCCACCGGCGGCAACTGGTTTCAATCCAACACTTGGCAGGCAGACGACAACGCGTTAACCAACGCCCCCGACGGGCCCGGCGAGAGGGCTTACATTCCTAACGATCAGGGCGTTAACCGCACGTTTAACCTGGGCACGCCGGTGACCCTGGGCATTCTGGAAACCAGCGGATCGGCCGGCACCGTTTTCACCGGGGCGCCGCTGACGCTTAATAACTCCAACAACGCGCCCGGCATGATTTTTCAACGCGGCGACTACGGCAATCCGACGATGAGCGTGCAAACGCCGATTCAGGCCACCGACGTAATCACCGAAATCCTTAACGAGTCGGCCGGGCCGATTCTGATCCAGCAAGGACTTGGCACCAACGCGCAGGGCGCAACCATCGTCAAAACTGGCGTCGGCCCGCTGCAGATCGGCGGATTGATCAACCACACGCTTTCCAACGGCGCAACTTATGACCTGCGCCAAGGCGATACCATCTTTTCATCAAACCTCGCCGGCAACGGTTCGAGCGGGTTTCAGTCGACAGTGGACGTCGGCAGCGCCGGCACGACGGCCGCGGCGCTTTTTGCGGCCCCGCAGCAGCTCGATACGCTTTCCATCGGGGTGAACGGCAAAGCGCGAATCAACCTGCCGGGCAAAGCGGCCATCGCGGTGGAGAATCTGACGATCAACACGTCGGCCTCGAGCGCTAAGGGGCTTGACCTGGGGAACGACGCCATCGCCCTTCGGCTAAACCCCGGCACGCTGATCAATGCGATTCGCGATCTGCTCGCATCAGGCTTCAACAACGGTGCGTGGAACGGGCCGGGCATCAACTCCAGCCAGATTGCGCTGGACGCGGCCGGCAGCACTGCAGTGGGTTACGCTCGTGTCTCGTCAATCACCAATAACCCGGCACTAATGTTTCTCGGGCAGGCGGTCGATTCGAACGACATCGTCGTCCGCTACACCATTAATGGCGATGCCGATTTAAGCGGCGCCGTGGAACTCAACGACTTCACGCGGTTGGCGGCGAATTTCGGGCTTGCCGGTTTATGGACCGAGGGCGATTTTAACTTTAACGGTTCGACCAACCTCGATGACTTTACAGTTCTCGCGGCGAACTTCGGAAGAGCCCTTCCCGCCGATCTGCCGCGCGGTGCCGCCGTCCCCGAACCGGCGGCGGCGATCTTAGCGTTTACGGCGTGCGTGCTGGCACGGCCACGGCCCCGTTCTGGGTGGCGGCGGGCTGGGTTGCGGGAAGCAGTGCAGTGAATCTGGCGGCTTCATCGGCTCGACCCGTGTCCTTGTAGAACCGGATCAACTGCTTCGTCGCCGAAACGAAACCGCCGGGGCTTTTGTCGCGCCGGGCCACCGCCACGCCGTGACCGGCCAGCAGTTCCTTCTCCGCTTCTGCGTCGTTGCCGGCCATGTGGAGGCACAGGCCCAGATTCATTCGGTGCGACGCCGCTTCGCTGCTCTCGGCGCCAAACTTCGCAACGCTGATATCCACCGCCGCCCGCGCCAGCATTTGAGCCTCTTCGTGCTGATTCAGTTCGCGCAAAACCGATGCGAGGTTTGCCATGCCCACGCCGAGCGCGGGATGTCCTTCGGGCAGCACCTGCTTGCGGATGGCCAACGATTCGCGGAACAGCGGCAGACTTTCGGCGTACATCTTTCGCTCGCGCAGCAGCGTGGCGTAATTATTAATCATCGAAGCCAGCCCCGGCGTAAGCGCCGACGATGCACGCTTCTGCACATCGATTGCCTTACGATAGAATGGCTCAGCCTCGTCGAGCTTGCCCTGCGCCTGCAGCACCGAACCAAGGTTCGAAAGTCCCGTGGCAACCATCTGATGATCTTCCCCGAAGAATTTCGTTCGCATCGCCAGTGCGTCCCGAAACATCTGCTCGGCCTCGGGCAATTTGCCCTGCGTTCGCAAAACGAATCCGAGGTTGTTCAGAACCACGGCGATGTCAGGGTGCTCGCTGCCGAGAAACTTATACCGAATTTGGAGAGCGGCGCGGTAAAGCGATTCGGCCTCTTCGGTTTTGCCACGGTCGGCGACGGCCATGGCGAGGTTGTTCATGCTCGTTGCGACGTCAACACTCTCATCACCGAGCAGCCGCCGGCGCAGCGCAAGGCCTTCGCGTAAAACCGGTTCGGCTTCGGCGTAACGGCCCATGTCCAGCAGGGTGCCGCCGAGGCTGTTCATGCATGTGGCCACCTCACGGTTATCCGGCCCGAAGACCTTGATCGCCACATCCAAGGCCCGGCGGGCGTATTGCTCGGCTTGTTTGAGATCACCGAGGTCGCGAAACAGCTTCGACAGGCTGTTGGCGCAATCGGCCACGTCCTGATTCACCTCGCCGTTTCGAGCGACCGCGAGTTTTAATCCGGCCTCCAGGTGATGCTGCGACGGCCCGAACTCGCCGATCTCGTTAAACGTCACGCCGATGATCCGGCGGACGGCGATTTCCACTTCTGGTGAATCTTTCAGTGCCCCGTCGTCCACCTTTTTTGCCGCGGAGTTGAGTGCGTCTACGACTGAAATATCGCGTCCCTTGGCGCGCTCGGTAGCCGAAAGCAGCCACGGATTGGCTGCGCCGAGAAGGGTCTGCAAAATTCCGCTCACGGCCACCTGCCGATCGGCCTCCATCCGCGCTGCGGCGGCGCTGGTATCGGCTTCGCGGCGGGCTTGCACGGCGAGATCGCGCGAGCGCTGGGCGCGAATCAACCCGATGCTGGTTCCGATGACGCCCGCCACTAAAACCAGGAACGCGGTCGCAACACCGGCGACCAAACCCTTGTTCCGCCGGGCAAACTTGCTGAGTTGATAGACCGTGCTTGGAAGATGCGCCGTGATCGGCTCGTCTTTCAAATGCCGCCGAATGTCGGCCGCCATCTCCGCCGCCGACTGGTAGCGCCGCGATTTCTCCTTGCTGAGCGCCTTGCCCACAATGGTCGTGACGTCGCCGCGCATCGAGCGATCGATGCTTTCCAGCGTCGTCGGCTCATCGTGGACGATCGTCCGCACCGATTCGGCGATGCTGGCCATGCTCACTTTATGAGGCAGCCGGCCGCTGAGCAGTTGGAACGCAATCACGCCCAGCGCGTAAACGTCGGAGCGAATATCGATCTCGCCGACTTCCCCACTGGCTTGTTCGGGGCTCATGTAGGCGACCGTGCCCACGATCTGCCCGGCGCTGGTGTGCAGCGTCGTCTGCTGGATATTGGGATCGATCACGCGCGCCACGCCGAAATCAAGAATTTTTGGCTGTCCGTGCGGCGACGAGTCGTCGACGAGGATGTTGTCGGGTTTTAAGTCGCGGTGGATTACTCCGTGTTGATGCGCGTGATGCACCGCATCGCACACGGTGGCGAGGAGTTCGAGCCGTTGTTTCGTCGACAGCCGCCGCTCGTCGGCAAACTTCAGCAGCGGCGGGCCGTGTACCCGCTCCATCACAAAGTACGGCTGCGGCCCGAGGCCGGCCTGATGCGTGCCCGCTTCGTAAACCTGCGCAATTCCCGGATGACGCAGGCGCCCGAGCACCTGCGATTCCTGGCGAAACCGCGCCAGCAAGGAAGCCGACATGACCCCCGGGCGGATCATTTTCAACGCCACCACGCGACGCGGATTTTCCTGCTGCGCCTCGTATACACTGCCCATCCCGCCCTGGCCGATGCGTCGAAGGATGGTGTACGGGCCGATTGTTGAAGGCTGTTCCTCGGCGAATGTGTCGAACGCCGAACCGCGTTTAATCGCCGCGGCCACCTTGAGATTCTCACCCAGTTCGGCCACCAACGCGGCGCAATCGGAACACAATTTGAGATGGTCGCAAACCGTCGCCTGCGAAGGCTCGTCCAACTCTTGCGTGCTGAAACGCTCGAGGTCGACGATATCGGGGCACGAATCACTCATGCCTGGCTCTCGAACGAATCACGCAGCTCGCGAATGCGCTTCAGTACGCGGTGTTTTGCGTTGTAGACCGATTTGATAGTCAACCCCAGGATTTCCGCCACATCGGCCGGAGGTTTTTATTCACGGACGACGAGCTCGAAGGCTTGAAATGTCGACTGCTCAAATTCGCTGCGCGCCTGGCGCAGGCAGTCATCGAGCACGCTGGCTTCCCATTCGGTATCCCAGATGCCGCTGGCGTGGGTTTCATCATCCGGCACTTCCGACCAGAAACCGCTTTCGGGTTGAGGCAGCTTCCCCCCGCCGGCGCCGGGCGCGCCGCCGCGACGGAATTTGAGCGATTGGCGATAGGCGATGCCGAACAGGAACTTGCTCAGCCGGCCCTTCGATGGGTCGTAACTGCCCTTGCGATACGCCTCGGCGAACGCCAGCAGCGTTTCCTGCGCGACATCTTCGGCATCGGCCGGCTTGAGGCCCATGCCGCGGGCGAAGCTCACCACCGGCCGGCGAAATCGTTCGGCGAACGAGCCGCACGCTTCGCGATTATCGAAATCGCGAAGGTTCTGAAGAACGGTGGCCGTGGTGACCCATGTCATGCGTTGTGCTGCGTTGGCGAACGCGCACAAAAGCTTACCCTCCAGAAAGTTACAAATTGAGAGAAATCACCCGCCGCCAAAGCAATTTTCGGCGGCGACGCTGTTGGCAACCGCCCACCGGCGGCGGGTTCGCGAGTAATGTATAAAACTTTTCAGCAGAGTTTTGAGCGGCAGATGAACGCGGATCAACGCAGATCAAGTCAAAGCTGTTGGCTGATAGTGCATCGCTGCACCTGTCTGAATCTACGTTCATCCGCGTTCATCGGCGGCCAGTCAATGCTTCGGCGAATCCGTTTTCGACACCGGCCATCCCATCTGCACCAGCCAGCGGAAGTGCGATCCCACCGCCGACCACATTGTTCTGTGCGCTGCGTACCGGATACCGAATTCCTTGCACGTTTCCTCGACCACCTTTGAAATGGCCGGGTAATGCACATGGCAAATTCGTGAGAACAAATGATGTTCGATCTGATAATTTAAACCGCCTAGGAACCACGACAGAAAGCGATTTTCGCGTGCGAAGTTGACTGTGGTTTGCACCTGGTGCACGGCCCACTCGGTCTCCATCCGTTCGCCGCCGTCGGGCAACTGAACCGGTAGCGGGAATGAGGCTTCTTCGACGCAGTGTGCCAACTGAAACACCACACTCAAAACCACGCCGCTGGTGAACGCCGCAATCGCATACGTGCCGAGCGCCGCCCACCACGGGTGAAGCAGCAGCGGGATGCCGAATGCCAACGAGAAGAAAACGACTTTCCCGCCGATAAAGACCGCCAGATCTTTCCCCCGCGGCCGGGGAATCTTGTGGTCGCCGATCTTGCCTTTGGCGACCTGAAGAAAGTCGTCCAACAGATGCCATTTCACGGCCAGAAACCCATAGAGGAACCAAAGGTAAATGCCCTGCAACCGATGAAATTTGTAACGCGGCTGGTGCGGCGAAAGCCGGCCGAGCATGCCGACGTTGATATCGTCGTCATGCCCGTCGATGTTGGGGTAGGTGTGGTGAAGCGAATTGTGCTTCCAATCCCACATGTATGAACTGCCGCCCATCATGTCGAGCGAGAGCGCCATGATCTTGTTAACCCACGGACGATCGGAGTACGCGCGGTGCCCGCCGTCGTGCTGGATGTTGAACCCTATTGCGGCCACAGCCAAGCCGAGCACAATCGCCAGCGGCACCACCAGCCACCACGGCATGGCCACCAGCAGCAATACGAGATAGACGGTGAAAAAGGCCGTCAGAATCGTCGCCGACTTAATATACATGGCCGGGCAGTCGCGTTTGCGACGACCGGTTTTTTCAAGGTATTCATCCACCCGCCGCCGCAGTTCTTTTACAAAGCGATCGCTTTTTGAGAACTTCAGGGCTTGTGGTTTGTCAACAGTCGGGTTTTCGATGGATGCGCTTCTGGCAGTATGTGCTTCAGGTGTCAATTCAGAGCCTCGTTTAAATCTTAAGATCGATGACGGTCGTCAACCTTCGGAGCATTCTAGCCGAGGTGGTTGCGTTTTGCCTCGGCTCGGCAACGAAAAATTGGTTAAATTCTCGTCAGCTTAACGCAAACAAACCCCTTCCACCATCGGTTTGACGCCTGCCGATGCACCAAAAAACGCGGGTGGCGAGGATACGGCCACAGGCAACGTTTTTACAACGGGCGGCGTAATGTTGTTGAACTTACCAGTGGAATTATGATATAATTAACGGACGGAGTGAGATGGGGCTTTAGTTTCATATACTGGAGCATTGATGTTGCAGAGCCGCCGCCGAATGATCGCTGCTTGTGTTAGCGTCGCCACGTCGTTGATCGCCGTTTCCACCGTCCACGCCCAGCGCGCCGAGGGGATCGACGTCTCGGCTTGGCAGGGAACCATCAACTGGACCACGGTTGCGCGCGCCGAAGCCCTAGGCGGCGGCGGGAAGCAGTTTGCGTTTATTCGCTCGTCGCGCGGCGGGACGACCGGCTTTTACAATCAATCCGACCCCAACAATAACAACAACCTAAACACGCTTTCGCAGCGATACGACGATCCATTTTTCGTAAGCAACATCACCAACGCCACCGCCAACGGCATGCTGGCCGGCCCCTACCATTTCGGCCGGCTGGACATTATTGCCACGACCGTGAACGCGAACGGCATTGCCAACAACGGCACGGATGAAGCCAATCACATGATCGAGCAGGCCGGGGCGTGGATGAAGCCCGGATACCTGCTGCCGGTTTTTGATCTTGAATCCGGGCAGGCCGAACTCACATCAGCGCAACTTTCACAATTCGCGGTGGATTTTTCGAACCGAATCTTCGCGGTGAAGGGCGTTCGGCCCATCGTCTATTGCAGCCAGAACTACGCCAACTACGTCAACACCACCGTGCCGGCGGCGTATCCGAATTTGTGGATTGCGCGCTGGCCGAACCAATCGAATCCCGAATCGATTGATATTCAAAACATCAATCCCCCGCCGTCGCCGGCCGGGTCGAACGTGTATGGCAAGTGGAATCCGACTTTCCCGGCGATTCCCAACCCCGCGCCCTGGACGATCTGGCAATACGCCAGCACCATCAACGTACCGGGCATTGGCGGCGGAACGGCGAATGTGGATGGCGATGTGGCCAACGGCGATATCGAATACATGAAAGATTTTCTCGTGCCCGCCTTATGGCAGAACGACAACTCGGGCACTTGGACGACCACAAGCAACTGGAACACTGCCCTTGACGCTTCCGGTCAAGGCCCCGCGGGGCGGCTTCCGGGTCAGACCACCGCTGGCCTGAACGATACCGTAACGCTCGATCGCCCCGCCGCGGCAATCACCGTTACCGTGCCTTCGGGCAGCTATTCCATGCGGCGGCTGTTCAATCAGGAAACACTCACGCTCACCGGCGGCACGCTGAATGTTTCGCGGCACGCACAGCTGTCGAATACCACGAATTTCAATGGCGGGGCGCTCAACGTCACGGGCTCGGGTTCGTTGGAAAACAACGGCGCCATCAATTCCACCAACGGCGGAACAATCGCCGCGGCAACGTTCATCGGCACAGGAAGCATCAACGCCACCGGGGGCGTTCTCACCGTGGGCAAGGTGCGGCAGGCGAATCTGACAACGCAGGGAACCGGCGTGGTGAGGTTCGTTTCGGCCGGCACGACCTCGGTGAGTGTTTTCAACAGCGTGACGCACACCGCCGGGCAGATTGATCTGGGCGACGAGGCAATGGTGATCAACTACACCGGCACTTCCCCCGCCGGCGCATTGCGCGCCGATTTGCTGGCCGGTTATGCCAACGGCGATTGGAACGGCCAGGGCATCATCAGCACGCCCGCCGCGGCCGATGTTTCGCGGTCGCTTGCGATTGGCTATGCCGAAGCGACCGATTTGGGTTCGCCCGCAACGTTTTTGGGCCAGACGATTGACAGCACATCGCTGCTGCTTCGCTCGACCCTCTATGGCGACGCCAACCTCACTCGCACAGTCGATCTCGACGATTTTACCGCGTTGGCCAGCAACTTCGGGCTGATCGGGCGTTGGAGCAAAGGCGACTTTGACTACAACGGATTGGTCGACCTGAACGACTTCACCCTCCTGGCATCGCAATTCGGAAAATCACTGCCGACCGACCTGCCGCGTGGCTCGGCCATTCCCGAACCCGCCGGATTGTTGGCGTTGGCGGCGATCGTTGCCACGCTGCGACGAAATCGCTGATACCGTATTTGACCCGCCTTACGAGCGGCGAGTGTCAGCGACCCGATTCTCGCAGCAAGGCGACCGATGGCTAACGCTTGCCGCTCGTTCGTCGCATCGTATGGGCGGCCGTGACATCGGCCTGACGATTCAGCAACCGCCCGATGCAAGCCCGGCGATTTCCAATACAATCCGTCACGAAAGGATTTGCCTATGCCGCTTTCGCGACATGGTTTGTGGGAATTGCTCATCGGCACCGCGGTGCTGCTGGCCGCGTCGGCGTTGCTCGGGTGGCTCTGGTGGCCGTTGGCGTTTGCGCCGCTGCCAGTGCTGCTGTGGCTTTTCGCATTCTTCCGCGACCCGAACCGCACCGCGCCCGGCGATGCTCAACAATGGGTCAGCCCCGCCGACGGCACCGTCAGCGATATCGGCATCATCGAACAGGATGAACACCTCGGCGGGCCGGCGTTGCGCATCGGCATTTTTCTTTCCGTTTTTAACGTGCACGTCAACCGTTCGCCGTGCGACGGCGTCGTGACGCAAGTGATTTATAAAAAGGGAAAGTTCGTCAACGCGTTGCACCACGCGACGGCGTCGGCGGACAACGAATCGAACACGATCATCATGGCCGACCGCGCAACCCAGCGGCCGATCGCCACGGTGAAGCAGATCGTCGGTTTGATCGCCCGTCGAATTATCTGCGAACCAACCGCCGGCACGACGCTGACGCGCGGGCAGCGCATCGGCATGATCAAGTTCGGCAGCCGAACCGAGTTGAGTGTGCCCATGTGGCTCAACCCGCAGGCGACCGTAAAACCAGGCGACAAAGTGAGCGGCGCGAAAGACGTAATTTGCACAGTGACACTCTCGCCATCACCCGAATCACGTCGGGAAGTAGCCGTAGTTGAACGCAGATAAACGCAAAAGTTGAGAGAGGTCATCCGATTGCAACACAGCGCCCCTTCATAAAACTGCGCCGCTGACTGACCGCGTTTAACCATGCACGACGACTTACACATCATCAAATACAGATCGCGCGGCCACCGCAGCCTTCGGCGCAAGCGGCTCGGCCGGCGGGCGTATATTCGGTCGGTGCAACTCTTGCCCAGTCTGGCAACGCTCGGGAACGCGGTGTGCGGGTTCGGGGCGATTTACGTGTCGGCGTTCGCGATGAACGATGCCGGCAACGACCCGTGGGCGCAGTTCTTCGCCAAGCACAGCTTCGTCGCGGCCTGCGTGCTCATCCTGCTTTCGATGGCTTTCGATGCCCTCGACGGCCGTCTGGCTCGGTTCGCGCGTCACACGACCGATTTCGGCGGGCAACTCGATTCGCTCGCCGATGCCGTCAGCTTCGGCGCGGCGCCCGCGTTCGTCGCGTTGCAGGTGTTTAAGGCCAACGGGCCGGATACCGCCCTGCCACTGTCGAGGCTCATCTGGGCGATCGGGGCGATCTATTTCTGCTGCGCCCTCATCCGCCTCGCCCGCTTCAACGTAAGCAACGAGCACGGCGAACAGGCGCACATGAGCTTCCTCGGCCTCCCCTCCCCCGGCGCTGCCGGCGCGGTGGTGGGGTTGATTCTTATTCAGCAAGACCTGCGTACGATCAGCCTAAGCGTGCAGTCGACGGTGGTCACGGTGCTGTACTACGTCGCGACGGCCATGATTCCGGTGGTCGTCCTCGCCAGCGGTTTGCTGATGGTCAGCGCCATTCGTTATCCGCACGTGGTGAACAAATACCTGCGCGGCAAGCGGTCGATTCAGTGGTTGGTCGGCATCGTCGCGGTGCTTTTGCTTTTGCTCATCTTCCCCCGTTATACGCTGGGCCTGGGCATGATCGCCTTCGCCGCCGGATCGCCGATATGGTTTTTCGTGACGCGCCGGCGACCGTTAAAAGGGTCGATCGGGACGACGGTGGCAACTCAACCGGTCGAGTAAAGCTGAACCCGCGGTTGCGATCACTCCACATCGCCCGAATCCCGCGCCGCCGGGCCGGTGCTCACAACGCCTGTCATGGCGGTGCTGTGCATCGCCGGAACGTTGGCCACCGCCACGCCGTGTTCGAGTAATCTTCGCCCAAGCGCCTCGGCCTGATCCGCTTCGCCGTGCACGATATGCATGACCGTTTTGGGCGAGATGCCCGGCTTGAGAAACGCCAGCAGTTCATCGCCGTCGGCGTGCGCGCTCAGGCCGTGCAGCGTCCGAATCTGGCACTTCACCTCGTAAAAGCGGTCGAGGATTTTCACGCGCTGCTCCCCATCCTGCAGCCGCCGGCCCAGGGTGTGCGGGGGAATCCAGCCGGTGAACACGATCATGTCGGTCGGCCGTTCGACGCTCAACTTCAGATGATGCAGCACGCGGCCGAACTCGCACGTGGGTGAACTGGCCACAATGATGCACGGCCCGCGATCGTTGTTGATCTGGCGGCTTTGCTCCCCGGTGCTGGCGAACTTCACCAGGTTCATCGCTTCCTTCACCTTTGGAAAGTTGAGCATGGCGATCGATTCATCGTCCCACAAATCGGTGTGCTCGCGGGTGACCTGGCTGATCTCAACACCCATCGGGCTGTCGACGTACAAATTGATTTTCGGCAGCTTGCCGTCCTGCACCTGCTTCATGTAATGCCAGAGCATCGTCTGCGTCCGACCGACGGCAAAGCTCGGCAGGATGAGTCGCCCGCGCGATTCAACAATCTGCTGCACCGCCGCGGCAAACTGCGGTTCAATGTCATCCACCGCCGCGTGCTTGCGTCCGCCGTAGGTGCTTTCGGTGATGATCGTGTCGAACGGCTGCTTAAGAGGCGTGGGGTCGCGGAAAATGGGCGTATTGGGCCGGCCGATGTCGGCGGTGAACAAAAGCGACTTTTTCGCCCCTGATTCCGTCCATTCCATCACCACATAAGCGCTGCCGAGAATGTGGCCGGCATCAAAAAACGCGAACGATACACCGTTGCCAAGATCCACGCGCTGCTCATAAGGAACCCGCCGGAACAGTTTAAGCACGTCATGCGCATCGCTGCGCCGGTAAAGCGGATGAACCTCATCCGCCGCCGTCTCGCGTGAACGGCGGTTGAGGTAATCGGCGTTTTCTTCCTGAATCTCCGCCGAATCAAGCAGCACCACCCGCGCCACATCCACCGTGGCCGGCGTTGCATAAATGGGGCCGTCGTAACCGCGCTTCACCAACACCGGCAGTTTGCCGCAATGATCAAGGTGCCCGTGCGACAGAACCACCGCATCGATCGGCCCGGCGGGCAGCGTCTCATTCAACTGCCTCGCCAGTTCCCGCTTGCCCTGATACATGCCGCAATCGAGCAGAATACGCTTGCCTGAAACATCAATGAGATGGCACGACCCCGTGACGGTACGATTTGCGCCGCTGAATTCGATTCGCATGCGGCGCAAGTTACAACAGTGTGTATAATCCGCCAACATCCGCCGGCAATGGCGCGACCGATCTTGAGCACCCGTAGCTCAGTTGGATAGAGCATCCGCCTTCTAAGCGGATGGTCGCTGGTTCGAATCCAGCCGGGTGCGTTGGTTCAATCTTTAACCAGCACGGGCTGACGCGCGTTCCTGCGCCGGCTCGATCGCCGCGATCCGCAATGGGGTGCCGTTGCAGCCCAGCGCGCCGGTATTTTTCCCCCGACGCAAGTCATACTTCCCCGCCGACTGCATCATCACCGCGGGATGGATCGCGAGTTGTTCCCCCCACTTGTCGCGCAGCTCGCGGGCCATCAGCGCCAGGCGCGCGTCCAACTTTTTCTCAGCCGGTGGCTTATCCTGCTTCAGCCCCAACTTCATCCCCGCCAATTTCATCCCCGCCGCCGCCTTTCCCTTCACCGCCGGCCCGGGCTTGCGTGGCTTCAAGCGCCGGCCCCACCCCGGCACGTTGTCATAGCTGATCGTCAGCCCGATCGCCGCCGCCGCCTCTGCCGCACCAGGCTCGTTGGCGTGCAACGCGCCGATGGCCGCATTCATCGCCTTTATTTCCGCCTGCGTTTCCAGCGAGAACCACCCCATCTTGTTCACCACGCCCGGCGGTTTGGTGTGCGTCGCCACCTTTACCGTTTTCCGCCTCGCGAGTTTGGGCTTCGCCTCGGCCGTGTTTGAATGCTGGCCATTGGATCTTGTGATTTCCCCCCCGCCCACATCCTTCGCCGTTCCGCTCATCGCGATCGGCTCCCGGCTGCTCTCGGGCAGCACCACCGGCAACACGTCGCTCCAATGAACGCCCGGCGGAATGGGGAACGCCACGCGGTCCTGGCGCATCTCCCCGCCGTTGGTCACGCACGGATACCAGAACGGCGTGCCGCCGGCGGTCACATCACCCGTATCGTTTTCGCGAATCCGCTTCTGCCAGAAGATGTGCATGCGGGGAACGGCTGTGCCGTCGTCGGCCTTCATCTTCCCGCGTGCCCCGGTGCGAAACGCGATCGCGGTAAACCCCATCGCCTCCCAGAAGTGGTTGGCCGCCAAATCCTGCGCGCACCAGCACGAATACAACTTGCACCCGTAGGCGCTCCGCTCAAACTGCGCCGACAACAACTGCGCCGCCACAAGCGATCGGCGGTACTCCGGCAGCACGTTGATCTGCGTGATATACCCAACCTCGTCCCGTTTAAAGTACCGGTCGGCCGCGATGAGGTAGCCGATGGGCGTAGTTGTTATTTGCGGGTTGTTAGTTGTTGGTTGCGGATCGAGGGTCCGGTGATTTGCCTCCCCACTAACAACGGACAACTGACAACCAACAACGGCCTCCGCAATCAGCATTTGCCCCAGCCGAATCTTCCCCTCCAGCGCCGCCCGCGGAAGGAAGCCCACTTGGCGCGCGTGCTGTTTCTGCAACGCATCGATGAACGGCAGATCGTCCATCATCGCCGCCCGAATGCCCACCGCCGTCATCGGGCGATCGCGCGGCACGGTCGTCGTGAGCGCATGAAGGC
>Ga0163148_10003848_pt1 | contig 16162 bp, 13 predicted proteins | sample OliLakLV19MP7P2_FD_148606 | JGI IMG/M metagenome (GOLD analysis project Ga0163148, IMG submission 148606) | Freshwater microbial mat bacterial communities from Lake Vanda, McMurdo Dry Valleys, Antarctica- Oligotrophic Lake LV.19.MP7.P2 | ecosystem: Environmental > Aquatic > Freshwater > Lake >...
GTAAGATGCGCTGCTTCCCGGCGCTCATCCCGGTAAGATGCGCTGCTCCCCGGCGCTCATTCCTGCAGCTGCCTGCCGTCCCGTGGCACGGGCGTCTCGCCCGTGATCCCCTCGATCACGGGCGCGACGCCCGTGCCACCGAACACATCCCGGTAAGATGCGCATGCCACCCGGCGCTCATTCCTGCAGCTGCCTGCCGTCCCGTGGCACGGGCGTCTCGCCCGTGATCCCCTTGATCACGGGCGCGACGCCCGTGCCACCGAACACATCCCGGTAAGATGCGCTGCTCCCCGGCGCTCATTCCTGCAGCTGCCTGCCGTCCCGTGGCACGGGCGTCTCGCCCGTGATCCCCTCGATCACGGGCGAGACGCCCGTGCCACCGACCTGGACCGGGCCTCACTCGGTCGCTGCGCGCGCCGCCTCGGTCTGCGCGTTCTGGCGCTGTTGGGCCTCGACGGTGCGCCGCACATCGTCTTGCAGCGCCGCGCCGTCGTAGCCCACGGCGCTGGCAGCGCCGACCTTGGAGAGGTCCTTCTCGAGTTGCGTCGCCGGCGGTGCGGCAGGCGTGGCCGGGGGTGCAGGATCGTCGCCGCAGCCGACCAGAAGCAGGAGCGGCACGAGCAGGAAGGAACGGCGTGCGGTCATAGCGGACTCCGGTTGGAGTCTACCCCGCGCTGATCACGGATGCCAGCGACGTCATGCCGCCGGCGGATCGTGCGGCGGCACAGCGGCGAGCAGCGTGCGCGTGTACGCGTGCTGCGGGTCGCGGTAGAGCCGCTCGCTGTCCGCCAATTCGACGATCCGCCCGGCCTGCATCACCGCCACCCGATCAGCCATGCGCCGCACCACGGCGAGATCGTGCGAGATGAAGAGCAGGGTCAGGCCCAGCCGCTTCTGCAGGTCGATGAGCAGGTTGAGCACCTGCGCCTGCACCGAGACGTCGAGCGCGCTGACCGGTTCGTCGCAGATGACGATGCGCGGCTCAAGCGCCAGCGCGCGCGCCAGGCCGATGCGCTGGCGCTGCCCACCCGAGAACTCGTGCGGGTAGCGCCCAGCGTGCTCGGGCGCGAGGCCGACCATGGCGAGCAGTTCGGCCGCCCGCGCCAGCGCCAGAGAGCGCGCGGTGCCGAAGCAGCGCAGCGGTTCGGCGACGATGGCGCCGGCGGTCAGGCGCGGATCGAGGCTGGCGTAGGGATCCTGGAAGACGAGCTGCAGTTCGCGCCGGGTCGCGCGCAACGCTTCGCCGCGCAGCGTGCACAGATCACGTTCGGGCACGGTGGTGCGCAGCAGGACGCGGCCGGCATCGGGGCGGATGAGCTGGGTCAGCGCACGCGCCAGGGTGCTCTTGCCGCACCCGCTTTCACCGACCAGGCCGAGGGTCTCGCCGGGGAAGAGGTCGAACGAGACGCCATCGACCGCGCGCACGGTGCGTGCGCCGCGGGTGCGGTAGTCGACGACGAGGTCGCGCACCGCCAGGATGGGCTCAACCACGCGCCACCTCCTTCCACGGCGGCAGATTGCGCAGGCAGCGGTGCAGGCGGCCGCTCGCATCCGCGGCCAGCGGTGGGTCGACGGCGCGGCAATCATCGCCCGCGTGCGGACAGCGCGGCGCAAACGGGCAGCCGACCCGCGCGCCGACCAGGCGTGGCGGTTGACCGGGAATGGCGACCAGTGGGCGGGAACGGTCGTCATCGATCCGCGGCAGCGCCGCGAACAGGCCGCGGGTGTAGGGATGGCGCGGCTCGGCGAACAGTTCGCGCACGCCGGCGATCTCGACGAAACGCCCGGCGTACATCACCGCCGCGCGGTCGCAGGTCGCGGCGACCACGCCCAGGTTGTGGGTGATCAGGATCAGGCCCATGCGCCGCGCGCGCTGCTGCTCGCGCAGCAGCGCCAGCACCTGGGCCTGCACCGTCACATCGAGGGCGGTGGTCGGCTCGTCGGCGATGAGCAGGTCGGGGTCGCACGACAGCGCCATGGCGATCATCACCCGCTGGCGCTGCCCGCCCGACAGCTGATGCGGATAGCGCGCAGCGCGCACCTCGGGCTCGGGGATGCCGACCGCGGCGAACAGTCCCACCGTGCGCCGTCGCGCCGCACGCCGATCCAGCCCGAGGTGCAGGCGGATCGCCTCATCGACCTGGTCGCCGACGCGCAGGTATGGATTAAGGCTGGTCATCGGATCCTGGAACACGAGCGCCATGCGCCGCCCGCGCAGCGCCCGCCGCTGGCGCTCGGGCATTCCGACCAGTTCCTGCCCGGCGAAGCGCAGCGATCCCCCGACGATCGACCCGTTGCCCGGCATCAGTCCCATCAGCGCCAGCGACAGCGCGCTCTTGCCGCTGCCGCTTTCCCCGACCACGCCGAAGGCCTCGCCGGCGGCGAGATCGAACGACACGCCGTCGACCGCCCGCACCCACCCGGCGCGAGTGCGGAAGCCGGCTTCAAGGTCGCGCACCGAGAGGAGTGGGTCAGGCATGGGGGGGTGCGTGGTCCGTGGTCCGTGGTCCGTGGTCGGGAAAATACCCGAGGGATCGAGCGGTCAGAACATCCATTCCCATGGTCTGTCTCGCGACCACGGACCACGGACCACCGGCTCTCGACGCCCCAAGGCGGGCGTCTGCCGCCGGCTGTGAGACCACGGACCTCATTCGCCACCCCGCGGATCGAACGCATCGCGCAGGCCATCGCCGAGCGCATTGAGCGCGAGCAGCGTCGCCGACATCCACAGCGCCGGGACGATGAGCAGCCAGGGATGCTGCGTGGCCTTGGCGCCCTCGTTGACCAGCGCGCCCCACGAGTCGATCTGGCGGCCGGCGAAGCCGACGCCAAGGCCGAGGAAGGAGAGGAAGCTCTCTTGCAGAATCACCGCCGGCACGGTCAGCGTCGCATAGACGATCACTGGGCCGAGGCAGTTGGGGATGAGGTGGCGGACGATGATGCGCGCATGGCTGGCGCCGGACATGCGCGCGGCGGTGATGAATTCGCGATTGACGAGCGACAGCACCTGACCGCGCACGATGCGCGCCATGGTCAGCCACTGCACCGCGCCGAGGGCGACGAACAGCAGCAGCAGCGAACGCTCGAAGAGGGTGAGCAGGAGGATGACCAGGAACATGAACGGCACCGCGTAGAGCACATCGACCGCGCCCATCATCGCGCGGTCGGCGCGCCCACCGACATAGCCGGCGACGGCGCCGAAGAGCACGCCGATCACCAGCGAGACGGCGGTCGCGACTAGGCCGACCAGCAGCGAGACCTGGCCGCCCCACAGCACCCGGCTGAGCAGGTCGCGTCCGGCGTGATCGGTACCGAGCAGGTGGCGCAGGGTCAGCTCGCGCCCGTCGGCCACCACCCGGCGTACGTCCTCGCCGCGCAGGGTGGCGGCCTCGACGGCGACGCCGTCGCGAAGGATCGCGGCCGGGATGCCGGCGGCGAGTTCGATGGCGTAGGTCACCGGTGGCCGGGCGGCGGCCACGCGCAGCTCCATCACGCCCACACCCGGCGCGAACCAACCGGCGGGCGGGGCCTCGCCCAGCGCGAGGATGGCGCCGGCACGGGTCGGGCCCTCGCGGTCGCCATCGAGCAGCTCGACCGCGCTGACCTCGGGGGCAGCGAGATCAAGGCGCGTCTCTTCGACCGATCCCTCCTTGCGGGTGATCGCACGCACCACGCCACGGCGCAACGCGATGCGGTAGTCGACGCGCTCGCGTTCCTCGGCGGTGAGTTCGAGCCGGCGCGCGGCAAGCAGGCGTGCAGGCGCCTCGGCCGGCGCGCCGACCCGGAAGCGGTTCTGCGCGGCGCAGTCGGGATGGATGAAACCAGGCGGGCGCGGCCCGATCCAGTGGTGCGCGCGCTCGGGATCATGCGGTGCCAGCCACGGGGTCAGCAGGGTCGCGAGGCCGACCAGCGCGACCACACTCAGGCCGATCATGGCCAGCCGATTGGCGCACAGGCGTCGCCAAGCCAACCCGGTCGGGGAGAGGTGCTCAGGCGGCATGACCCACCCGCGGATCAAGCAGGCCGTAGGCGACGTCGCTGAGCAGATTGAAGACGACGAGCAGCACGCCGTAGGCGATCACCGTGCCCATCACCACGTTGTAGTCGCGGTTGAAGGCGCTGGTGACGAACTCGGCGCCCAGGCCCGGAATGCCGAACACCGCCTCGATCACCAGCGACCCGGTGAGGATGTCGGTGGCGGCGGGACCGAGGTAACTAACCACCGGCAGCAATCCGCCGCGCAGGACGTGGCGGACCACGACCGCGCGCTCGCCAAGACCTTTGGCGCGCGCGGTGCGCACGTAGTCCTGATTCACCACCTCGAGCATGCCGGCGCGCGTCAGGCGGGCGATGCGCGCGGCGTAGGGCAGTGCCAGGGCCAGCGCGGGAAGCATCAGGTATTCCGGCTTGGCCCAGCCAGCGTAGCCCGCCACCGGCAGCCAACCGAGCCACAACCCAAAGACCAGGGCGAGCAGTGGACCGACGACGAAGGTCGGCACCGCCAGACCAACCATCGCCGCGACCATCGCCACGTGATCGGCTGGGCGGTTGTGGCGCATCGCCGCGATCACTCCGGCGCCGACCCCGATCCCGACCGCGAGCAGCAATCCGATCGCCCCGAGCAGCATGGAGACCGGCAGGTGGCGCCCGATGCGCTCGTGCACCGTCTCGCCTTCGTACTTGGTCGAACGCAGTTCGCCGGTGGCGATGTCGCGCAGGAACAGCACGTACTGCACGGGCAGCGGGCGGTCGAGGTGGTACTGGCGTTCGCGCTCAGACTTGGCGGCGGCGTCCATCGCCCGCTCGCGGTCGAACGGCCCGCCCGGTGCGGCGCGGATAAGGATGAAGCTGACGGTGATCAGAACGAGAAGGACGACGGCTGCCTGGGCGAGGCGCTTGAGCAGGTAACGCAGCATCAGGGCGTCGATGCCTGCGAAACCAGCATGGACCTAGGATGGGAGAACGAGACGGCTGCACAAGGCGGGCATCGCACGTCGCGAAGGCATGCCGAGCTCAGCTCGGCGATCCCAGGCACGGCACGCCTTTCCTGGGTTGAGTGCGAGTGCCGAGCCGGGCTTGGCTTCGGCCTAGGGCTCCAACCACACGTATTTGAGCGGATGCAGATCGCGCAGGTTGGGCGCGAAGCCCATCACCCGCTCATCGAGCAGCCCCTGCGCGACATAGGTGTACACGCAGGCGATCGGGCACTCGTCCTCGACCAACAGCCGTTCCGCTTCCTGCAGCATTTTCCAGCGCGTGGCCGGCACGCCCTCGGTCTGGCTTGCTTTGACCAACTCGTCATAGCGGGCGTTGCCCCAGCCGGTCTTGTTGTTGCCGCCACCAGTGAGGAACAGGTTGAAGAAGGTGTCGGGGTCGCCGAAGTCGCCGATCCAGGCCGAGCGTGACATCGCGTAGTCGAGGCTGTCCTGCGCTTTGAGGTAAGTGCCCCACTCGCTGTTGCGCAGGACGATCTCGATGCCGAGAGCCTGCTTGAGCTGCTGCGCCAAGGCCTCGGCGATGACCTTGTGCAGGTCGTCGGTGTTGTAGAGCAGTTCGATCGGCGGCACCTTGCCGGCGTAGCGCGAGGCGGCGAGTTCGCGCCGGGCACGATCGATGTCGAGCCCGGGGCCGGCGACCGGCTGGTAGCCAGCGATCGGCGGGCACCACGCGCCGCGCGGGATCTGGCCGCCGCGCGCGATCTGCTGGGCGATCGCCTGGCGGTCGATCGCCCAGGCGATGGCGCGCCGGACGTGGACGTCGTCGAGCGGCGGCTTGGTCACGTTGAAGCGGTAGAAGTAGGTGCCGAAGTAGGGCGAGCTGTAGTACTCGGCGCGGCGACGGATCTCGTCGAGCTTGGCGGTCGGCAGCTTGGGGATCCACTGCACCGCGCCGGTCTGGAACAGCTTGTAGGCGGTCTCGGCGTTGTCGTGCGGCAGGATGGTGACGCGCTCGAGTTTGACGAAGGCGCGGTCCCAGTAGTGCTGATTCTTCTCGACGACGATGGCGCGGCGCTGGTCCCAGCTCTTCAGCACGAAGGGACCGTTGCCGACGATGTGCTCGGGCCGCGTCCAGCGTTCCTGATGCTGGGCCACCGCGTCGCCCGGCGTGGGCAGCAGGGTATGGAAGGCGCACAGTTCAAGGAACCACGGGCAGGGCACGCGCAGGCGCACGACCAGGGTGCGCGCGGCGGCGGCGGCGACGCCGACCTGGGTCGGATCGCTGTGCTTGCCGCGATGGAAGTCCTCGGCCCCCGCCAGCGGATAGAGCATGTAGGCGTAGTCAGCGGCGGTGGCCGGGGTGATCACGCGCAGCCACGAGCGTACGAAGTCGTTGGCGGTGACCGGGCTGCCGTCTGACCACCGCGCGTCGGCGCGCAGGTGGAAGGTGTAGGTGAGACCGTCAGCAGAGATCTCCCACGTCTCGGCGACGCCGGGGCGCGGCTCCAAGGTCTTGGGGTCGGTGGTCACCAGGCCTTCGAACAGGCACTTGGCGATGCGGTCTTCCAGCACGCCGGTCATCTTCGCCGGATCGAGGGTCTCGGGCTCGGATTCGTTGTTGAAGACGAAATGCTGAGGCACCGCCTTCCACGCCTCGCCGTGCGGCACGTAGGCCTGCTTCCACGCGTCGTCAGCCGCCCAGGCGGCAACGGCGAACCCGATGAGCAGAGCGCAGTGGCGCAGCATGGGGACTCCTGACGACCGAGGTTCGCTCACAACGCCTTGGCGATGTCGACCAGTTCGCGCAGCCGGATGATGTCAGCGTCCGGTTGGCAGCGCGCCAGGGCGTCGACACCGTGGATGTTCTCGGTGTGACGCAGGCAGGTCTTGAAGCCCGCGGCCTTGCCGCCGAGCACATCGCGCTCGGGATGGTCGCCGACGTGCAGGATCTCGTGCGGGGCGCAGCCGGCCTGGTCGAGGGCGTGACGGAAATGGCGCGGGTTGGGTTTGATCCAGCCGATCTCGCAGCTCAGGCTGTAGAAGTCGAAGAAGCCGGACAGGTGTCGATCGAACCAGCCGCGGCAGGCATCGCCCGGCCAGGGCACGTGCGAGAGCACGCCCAGCCGATAACCGCGCGCCTTGAGCACGCTCAACGCCGGCGCCGCCTCGGTGAAGGGGATAACGGTGTCGGTGAGGGTGGTCGTGCAGCGGTCGAGGGCGAGCTTGACCGCGTGCGGATCGGCGCCGATCGCGCCGGCCTCGCCCAGCCAGCGGTCGAACATGGCGCGCATGTCGATCTCGCGGTGCTCGGGATTGTGCTCCTTCGATATCGAGCGCTGCCAGGTCAGCTCGATCTCGGCGATGCAGGCCTGGACCCAGCCCTCGCCGACCGTGCAGCCGAGGGCGGTGAGATCGGCGGCCAGGCGGCGGAACGCGCGCCGCTGGGTCTCGACGTAGGGCATGCCGTAATTCGCCGCGAGCGTATCGCCCCAGTCGAAAGTGATGACCTTGATCGCCATAGGGGGATGATCGTCGGCCGCGCTGCGGGTCGACAAGGCCGAACCCGGCGTCAGCGACTGGGCACGCCCAACCAAGGGGCCGGCAGGTTTCGTCGAGTGGCAGGCCGAAACGAGCGGTCGCAGCGCTGCCGCGAGTGGAGGACGACGCCGTCGACGAAACCGGTCGGAACCGACAGCCAGGATGCTCGTGCCCAGCCTCTCAGGGCTTGGCGGGGCCGACCTCGGCCTGTAGCGCCGCCCAGTCGATGGCGGGCGGAGTGGCCGACGCACGCGTCAGGGTCGGGATCAGCGCCTCGATGGCGGCGATACGCTCGGCGGCTTGCCCACCGGGCAGGCGCGGGCTAGGGGCGATGCCCTCGAAGTCGCTCAAGGCGTCGGGCCCACCGCGGGCGGGGCGCCGGAGAAGAGCTTGGCGAGGTTGGCGCGATGCTTGACCACCACGAGCAGACCGAGCAGGAGGATGAAGATGGTGCGCGGGAGATCGCTGCCCCAGGCGTCGGCGGCGCGCAGCAGGTGCGCGCTCGGTGCGACGATCGCCGCCACCACCGACGCCGGACCCACCGCGGTCGCTTTCGGCAGGCGGAAGACCGCCCAGCCCAGCAGCCAGACCGCCAGCCAGGCGACGAAGGCGATGGCGGCCACGGTCGGCATCAGCGCGATGAGCACCCCGAGCGAGGTCGCCACCGCCTTGCCGCCCTTGAAGCCGTGGAAGCAGGTGAAGACGTGGCCGAGGACGACGGCGACCGCCATCGCGATGAGGAAGATCTCAGCCCGCAGCGCTTCTCCTGGCGCAGCGACATCGGCGACGTGATGAGCGGCCGCCAGCTTGGCCACGAGCACCGCGAGCAGTCCCTTGCCGACATCGAGCGCGAAGACGATGAAGAACCAGCGTTTGCCCAGCACCCGCCCAGCGTTGGTCGCGCCGAGGTTCTTCGAGCCGTGCTCGCGCAGCTCGATGCCCTTCATTCGCCCGGCGATCCAGGCGAAGCTGATCGAACCGAGCAGGTAGGCCAGCACCGGCAGGAACCAGATCATGGGGCGGGATCGTGCGCGCCCGCCTGCGCCTCGCCAGCGGCGGCATCCCAGTCCTCGGGCTCCGGGGCCCTCATTCCGGGTCGGCGGCGCCGTCTTCGGGCTGGGAATCACGCCGCGGGCGGAACTTCCGCGGGCGGTCCTGCTTGGGGATGATCAGGTTGGCGGTACGTCCGGCCTTGGTCTTGGCGGTGATCACCCGGTGCTTGTCGGTGACGCCGTGGAACTTGCTCTCGCGCGACTTGAATTTGAGGCGCAGCGGGATGCGTTTGAACGGCAACCGTTCGCGCAGGAAGTTCTCGAGGAAGCGGCCATAGCCGGGCTCGAGCCAGTCGGTGCGGTTGACGAAGAAGATGAAGGTGGGGGGATCGGTCTCGGCCTGGGTCGCGAAGTAGATGCGGGTGGATCCGCCATTGCCGCGCTTGGGCCGGCGCCGCTGCAGCGCCGCGGCGAGCAGGTCGTTGACCTCGCTGGTGGTGACGCGCGCCTGGCTCTCGGCGTGCAGTTCGACCGCCAGGCGCAGGGCGTCGTCGATGTTGTAGCCGGTCAGCGCGCAGGTGAAGGTCACCGGCGCGAACTTCAGGCCGGGCAGGCGGTCGCGCAGCCATTTCAGATACTCGTCGCGCGAGGCGCCGCCGGCTTCGGCGATGTCCCACTTGTTGACCACGATCACCGTCGGCTTGCCCTCGACCTCGCAGAAGTGGGCGAGCTTCTTGTCGACGTTGCCGACCTCGTCGCCGGCGTCGAGGACGAGCAGCACGACGTCGGCGCGCTTGATCGCGCGTTCGGTACGGCAGGCGGCGTAGAACTCGAGGTCTTGCTCGATCTGGTTCTTGCGGCGCAGGCCGGCGGTGTCGATCAGCACGAACTCGCCGTGCTTGGTGGTCAGCGGCACGTCGACCGCGTCGCGTGTGGTGCCGGCGTAGTCGGCGACGATCATGCGCTCTTCGCCGCACAGGGCGTTGGTGAGCGACGATTTGCCGACGTTGCGCCGCCCGGCGAGGCAGATGCGGATCTTGCCGTCCTGGCTGGGCAGGCGCGTCGCCGGCCCGGTGGCGCGGGCGGAGGGCAGGTCGTGGAACAGGCGCTGGCAGAGTTCCTCGATGCCGCGCCCGGCAGCGGCGCTGATGCCGAGTGGGTCGCCGAGGCCGAGGCTGAGGAACTGGTACGACTCGTTGTCGAGACCGTCGTAGTCGAGCTTGTTGACCGCCACCACCACGCGTCCGGCGAGCGGGCGCAGCTTGGCGGCGATCTCGCGGTCGACCGGGTGCACGCCTTCGCGACCATCGACCAGGAAGACCACGCGGTCAGCGGCGTCGATGGCGCGCTCGACCTGGCGGTAGACGTCCTGCTCGAGCTTGGCCTCGTCGACGATGCCGATGCCGCCGGTATCGACCAGGTCGAAGCGCCAGGGCTCGGGCTCGGCGGTGTAGAAGACGCGATCGCGGGTGACGCCGGGCGTGGGGTCGACGATCGAGATCGGTTTGCCGACCAGCCGGTTGAAGAGGCTGGACTTGCCGACGTTGGGGCGGCCGACGATGGCGACGGTGGGATGCATGGCTGGGGGTTCTGCTGGCCGAGGAACGCCGAGGCGTCGTCAGGGTACGACCGCGGGCGGCGGATCGGGGGACGGCTCGGGCTGCGGCTGCACCGGGGTCGGACGTGACACCGGGGCCAGCAGGCGAAGGGGCAGGGTAAAACAGGTCGCCTGGTCGAGCAAGCTCCAGTTCGGGGACTCTCCGGCCACCTCCTGCATGGCCAGCGCGGCGGCGAGGGCTTCGAGCGGGCGCTCAGGCAGGGCACGCCAGCTTTCGGCTGGGGCCTCGGGCTTGCCATTGAGCAGGCGTTCGGCCCAGGCCAGCGGCTCGGGCACGTTGGGCACGCCGGGGAGGGTCGCCTCGGCGCGCGCCGCCCGGTGGCGCAGCAGGCGGTCGAGGGCGAAACCGAGCGGGTCGTCGTTGGCGAGGGGTGAACCATCGCCATCATCGAGTGCCAGCGCCTGCAGCGCCTCGGGCACGGAGGGCAGTTCGCGCCCACGCCCCCCGGCCTGGGACAGGTCGCGCAACGCGAGCAGGGCCCGCGTCAGCGCCGCCTGACGCGCCGCCGTGGGTGGGGCCTTGGCGACCGCCTCGTCCGCACCCGCGCGGTCGCCGCGATCGAGGGCGGCGAGCACATCCCCGCGCATCGCCACCGCCGCCAAGGGAGCGAATCCGGCCAGATCGGTCAGGATCTGGACCGTGCCACGCAGCGGGTTGCGCTCACGCCATCCCGTGGGCAGTTCGGGGAGGGCCGCGACGCCCGGATTGCGGCCCGCGAACGCGCGCCAGCGGCACGCCAGCCAACCCGGTCCCTCGGCCGGTGTCGGCTGCGGCGAATTACCAGCCAAGCAGTCCGCCGCCTGCACCGCCAGGGGCAGCATCCAGTGCAGGTTCTCAGGGGCGATGAAACCGCTGGTGGCTTGCGTGCCCTCGATGTCCATCGCGGTATAGCCGAGCACCGCCACCACCTGCAGCCATCGGCGGCGGGCGGCCAGCACCTCCTCAGGCGGCGTGGCCTTAGTTGGGCGCGCGCAGGCCCGCTCGCTGGCGAAATGCATCAGGTCGAGCAGCAGGCCCGGCATCTCGGGCGCGCGCGCGCCGGCGGCAAAACCGACGAGGGCGTCGAGGGCGGCATCGAAACCGGCGGCATCGCCGTGCGCGGCGGCGAGGCGGACCTCGTTCCAGCGCAACCAGGCCGCCAGTGACGGATGGTCGGGGTGCCGTTCGCCGAGCGCGCGCAGCGCGACCTGCGCGTCGCGCTGCGCGGCTTCGCCCGCGCCGCTCACCGTGGCGGAGAGCGCCACCGCGAGACGGACGCGGGCGATGGCGTGCTCGGGCCCCGTCGCCAAATCCGCATCGGCGACGACGCGGGCCAAGGCCGCCGGCTCGTCGGTGAGCAGGGCCCGCTCGGCGGCCGTGACCAGGCGACGTTCGTCATAGAGCGAGAGCGTGACGCCGCCGGTGTCGGCGGCGGCGAGGAAGCCCCACGCGGCAGGGGCCGCAGGAGGGATCAGGTCATGACAGTCGAGCACGCGCCGGCCATCGACCTCGACCGCGATGCGACCACCACGCCGCTGGATGGCGACCTCGCGCGGCGCGCGGTCGATGACCACCGTGCCGATCAGGTGGGGACGCTCGCCGACCCGCGACAGCTGGAAGGCGAGCAGTTGCGGCAGCCAATGCAGTTCGTAGCCGGTGCCGGGCTGGGCGCCTTCGTGCAGCAGCCAGGCCGGGGGTTCGAGGTCGCGATCGAGATGGACAACCAGTCGCCAAGCCGCGCTCGGCTGGGGATTGGCCGCCGCCAACAAGGCGCTGGTGCGGGCGGTGGTGCGGCAGGCGAGCAGCGATGGCGGCTTGGCGCGCCAGGCCCAGTTGGAGAGCACCGCCACCGCCACCACGGTCAGCGGAAGGATCCAGGGAAGCCAGGTGGTGCGCCCGGAATGCATCGCGCGGCCACGGTAGGCGAGGCGGCATCCGAGAACAGCGGTGGAGGTGAGCGGGCGCCGCACGGACGGCAGAGAGCAGGGTATGGTCCTACCTCGCCAGGAATGCCGCCTGGATCGCCGAGTTGCACTCGGCTCTTTGCTATGGGTCCTGAAGGAAGCAAAGGCAGCCGAGTGCAACTCGGCGATCCCAGGGGGACAGGTCGGGGTCAGCGCTTCTTGCGGTCCGGCCGCTTGGCGCCGCGCTTGGCGTCCTGCTGGCGGTGCTTCTCCTCCTTGCGCTTGCGCTGCTCGTCGCGCTGCGACTGCTTCGATTCCGGCGTCGGTCGCTTGGCGGCGGCACCACGCGGCTTGCTCTTACCGAGCAGGCGGTCGAGGTCGGCGACGATGCTGGTCCCGGGGGGACGTGAGGGCGGCAGGATGGGTGATGGCGCTGCCGCGATCGCACGCGCTGCCGGTGGCGCTTCGGCAATCTCCTCCGGCTCCTCGTCGTCATCCTCGTCATCGACGTCAGCTGGGTCGGGCACGGGCACGGGCTTGGCCCGCATCGGCACCAGACCGGTCTCAGGCCGCTTGTGCTGGTCGAATCCGAAGGTCACGTCGCTGCGATCGATGTCGACGGCGAGCACGACCACGTCGATCTCGACGCCGGGGCCGAAGACGCGGCCGCTGCGCGAGCCGACCAGCGCCAGGCGCTCGGGGTCGAACTCGTAGTAGTCGTCGCGCAGTTCGCGCACCGGGACCATGCCCTCCATGCCGGTTTCGAGCATCTGCACGAACAGGCCGCCGCCGGTGGCGCCGGTGACGACCCCGGGGAAGCTCTCGCCGATGCGCTGGCCGAGGTAGCGCGCGCTCTTGCGCGCATGCAGGGTGCGCTCGGCATTCTCGGCGCGCTGTTCCAGGCCGCTGGCCTGCTTGGCGAGCGCGTCGAGGTAGTTGTTCCGCATCTCGACGCCCTGGTATTCACTCAACCCGAGCGCGCGCTTGGCGAGGCGGTGGACGAGCAGATCGGGGTAGCGGCGGATGGGACTGGTGAAGTGTGCGTAGCTGGCGAAGGCGAGCGCGTAGTGGCCGATGTTCTCGATGCCGTACACGGCCTTCTTGAACGAGCGCAGGCACATGAAGTTGAGCACCAGGCGCGCCGCGCGCGGTTCGCCCTCCAACCGCTTGAGCACGCGCTGCAGGCCGAAGCGCTCATACACGCCCGACGAGTCGATGCCGTAGACCTCGAGGATGTGGGCGAAAACCTTCATCCGTTCGGCGTCGGGCTGGGCGTGGATGCGGTAGACGCAGGGGAAGCCCTTGGATTCCAACCATTCCGCCACCGCGCGGTTGGCGAGCAGCATGCACTCTTCGATGAGTTGGTGCGACTGGTCGCTGACTTCTTGCCCGACCTCGATCGGCAGGCCGTTGACGTCGAGCGAGAAGCGGTGCTCAACCGAGTAGAGATTGAGCGCGCCGGCGCGCTCGCGGCCCTTGCGCAGGCCTTGGGCGATCTCGCCGGTCTGCTTGACCACGGCGATCAGATCATCGGGCCACTTCCCGGCCTTGTGCTTGTCGATCAGGATGTCCATCGCCTCTTCATAGGTCAGGCGATGGCGCGAATGGATCAGCGTTTCGGCGACGCGCTTCGAAACCATCTTCAGCTGGGCGTCGAGCTCGATGAACACCGACAGGCAGTAGCGATCCTGATGCGGGACCAAGCTGCACAGCCCGTTGGAGAGTTCTTCCGGCAGCATGGGGATGACGCGGTTGATCAGGTAGATCGACGTCCCGCGAGCGGCGGCCTCGCCGTCGAGCCCGGTCTCTTCGCGCACGTAGTGGCTGACGTCGGCGATGTGCACACCGAGGATCCAGCCGCCCTTGGGCCGCGGTTCGAGCGAGATGGCGTCGTCGAAGTCCTTGGCGGTCTTCGGATCGATGGTGAAGACCAGCTTCTTGCGCAGGTCCTCACGCCCTTCGGGTGACAGGATGCGCGGGAAGTCGTCAGCCTCGTGGCCGACCGCTTCGGGGAATTCACCAGGCAGGTCGTGGGTCAGGCAGACGTAGGTGAAGTCGGCGATCTCGGGCGAATCGGCGCCGAGGATGCGCGTCAGGTTGACGCGGGCGACACCCTCGGCGTCGATCGCCAGGGTGCCCAGGACGCGGTCGCCGGCCTGGTACTTGCGGTGGAATTCGGGGAAGGTGGAGAGGATCTCCATCTCGCCCTCGCGCCGATTGTCGGGGACGAAGACCATCCCCCCCTGGCGGAAGTTGACGGTGCCCACCACTTCGCGCCCGGCGCGGCGCAGAATGCGGGTGACCAGGGCCCGGTCATCTTCGCCGATCACCGCCTGGCAGACGTCGCCGGCGCGGGCGCCGATGGTGTGGCGCGGGTGGACGGGCAGGGTCTTGTCGTCGGGGAAGCGACCGATCAGGCCGCCGCCGGGTCCGGCTTCGATGACGATGGCGTGTTCGCCGCCGACGCCCGAAACGAGGTAGCGGCCGGGACGCGCTTCGAGCACTTGGCCCTGTTCGACCAGCCGACGCAGCAGCTGGCCGATCTCGCGGGTGGCGGTCGGCGGCAGCTTGAGAGCCGCCACCACCTGGCCGGCGGTGCCGCCCCCAGCGATGTCGGCGAGGACGGCGATGATCTTGGCCGTCTCGATCGGTGGCAGACGTGGGCCGCGATCGCGACCACGGTCGCGGTCACGACCACGATCGCCGCCACGGCGACCGCCAGAGCGATCGTCGCGACCGCCAGAGCGATCGTCGCGACCGCCGGAGCGCTCGTCACGGGCGCCGCTTGCGGAGGTGCGGTTGGGGATGGGTGAGGTGCGACGTTCGTTGCGGCCCTGGTTGGCGCGCTTCTTGGGATGCTTGGGCATGCGGGGGCGCGACAGCTCGCGCGAGGGGGACATGGGGTCGGCCGACCATCTCGGGCCGGCAAAATCGCGATGAGGCCGCCTGGCCTCCGCGTCGCGCCATGATCGATGGGACTGAGCCAGCGGCAAAGGCCAAATCCGCCTGGCACTCATAACAACTTCACATGGGTTGACGCTGGACAAATGCACGAATTGAGCATAAGTGGCCGCGACATGCTTAAAGGCCCCCTCCCCGACACCGATCAGCTCCTCTCGGCGCTCACCGTGGCCCGGCTCGGCAGCTTCACCAAGGCAGCGATGGAACTGGAGCTGTCCCAGCCCGCCCTCAGCCGCCAGGTCATGGGCCTGGAGAAGACCCTCGGCGTGCGCCTGTTCGACCGCGTCGGGCGCGCCGTGCGCCTGACGTCGAGCGGCGAAGAGCTGGTCGCCCGCGCCGGCCCCCTGCTGGAGGAGCTCAGCCGGGTCACCTCGAATCTGGCCGCATCGAGCGGCACCACCGCCGGCCGGGTGCGCCTGGGTGCGTCGGAAAGCGTCGCCGTCAACTCGCTACCCTCGATCCTGCGCCCCTACCTGGCCGCCAACCGGCGGGTGAATCTGCGCCTGATCTGCCGCACCAGCGAACGCCTCCCCGAGATGATCGCCAGCGGCGAACTCGATCTCGCCGTGTGCGCGGTCGAATTCGATCCACCCGGCCTGTCATGCATCCGGCTGTGGGAGGAGGAACTGGTCCTCGTCCTGCCGGTCAGCCACGCCGCGCGCAGTCGCTCGGTGTCGAGCTATCTGCACGAGGACTTCATCCTGCTGCCGCCGAGCACGGTGACGCGCCGCCTGCTCGATCGCGCCCTGACCGGGGCCAGCACCGAGCTGCGCGTGGTGCTCGAGCACGACAGCCCGGAAGTGATCAAGGCGATGGTGCTGGCCGGGCTCGGCCTGGCCATCCTGCCCGAGCCCACCGTGCGCAAGGAGACCCGCCGTGGCGAGCTCGCCGCTTGGCCGCTCTCCGACCTGCGCGTGGTGCGGCAGATCGTGGCGATCACCGATCCGCGCCGGCAGCCGTGGCCAGCCGAGACGGCGCTGCTGGAGGCCTTGCAGAAGTACGGCCGGTAATGGGTGCGTGTCATGGGTGCGTGGTCCGTGGTCCGTGGTCGGGGCAGCCACCCGTCACTTGGGTTCGGGACATGATCGACCTGACTGCCTTCTAGCCCACGGACCATGGACCACGGACCACGGACCACGGACCACGGACCACGGACCCACCACCGCACCCCACTGGACCTCCGCCCGGTGCAGCGGATGCTGCCCGCCCATGCGCCTGCGCCAGCTCCTCGT
>Ga0163148_10003858_pt1 | contig 16140 bp, 17 predicted proteins | sample OliLakLV19MP7P2_FD_148606 | JGI IMG/M metagenome (GOLD analysis project Ga0163148, IMG submission 148606) | Freshwater microbial mat bacterial communities from Lake Vanda, McMurdo Dry Valleys, Antarctica- Oligotrophic Lake LV.19.MP7.P2 | ecosystem: Environmental > Aquatic > Freshwater > Lake >...
CTTATATTTAGAAAATATTTTGTCTTTGGAAGAATATCGTGATTCTAAAAATAAGTTAGTGAATCAAAAACAACTTTTAAAAGAGAAATTATCAGCTTTTGAGAAAAAATCTCATAATCGGTTCGAACTTACCGAAAATTTTCTAAAAGCCAATATTCATATGGCGGAATTGGCTAACGAGAAAACAAATGAAGAAATTCTTCATTTGTTTAAAAAAGTCGGTTCGAACTTTCAAATTAAGGATCGAACCGTCTTTTTTGAGCCACGCTCTGCGTGGCGAACCCTTTCAGATTCAGGATTTTTTGGGGGGAATTCAGAACAGACGGCACTTCGTGCCGACCATATTTTTGCTTCCGAACCCGATTTCGTTTTTTGGCGGAGGCGGTGAGATTCGAACTCACGGTACCGATTAAAGTACGACGGTTTAGTAAACCGTTGATTTAAACCACTCATCCACGCCTCCTTTATTTTTAATACCTATATCTCCTTGTACTACATAATCCCAATTTCAATATACTAGCATATTTTTGATTTAAATAAATCTCTTTTGAGTAAAAGGTCTAAGTATGATAAGGTATAACAAAAGAATAAAGGAGCCGTGTCAGAGTGGTCTAACGTACATCTTTGCTAAAGATGCAGGGTTTAAAAGCCCTCGCTGGTTCGAATCCAGCCGGCTCCGCAGTTTTAACGCAGTGAAAAACTGCGGAGCCGAGCAAGTGAACTGCTTCACTTGCGAGCTGGATTCGAACGACGGAGCATAATTTTTTAGAAGAAAAATTAGTGAGTCGGTGACTAGACCAAAATTTCTGACGAGAAATTTTGAGTCGAAGTAGAAATTCCAGCCGGCTCCGCAAAATAATTTATGATTTTTAGGAGCCGAACACTTAATATTATAATTTATGGTATAATATTTATGTATTTTATTATTAAGTAACAAATAATATGATCTCACCACTTCATGAAAAAGAAAAAGAAAGATTAGAAGCTGTTCATCGTCTTGATATTTTAAACACTAAACCAGATTCAAGATATGATGCCGTAACCTTAGAAGCTACAGAAAGGCTTCAAGTCCCCATATCTACGGTTTCTATTATTGATGAAAAAAGAGAATGGTATAAATCATGCCAAGGACTTGATGCAAAAGAGGGTTCTAGAGAAGTAGCTTTTTGTAGTTGGGCATTATTAGCTAAAGATGTTTTCATCGTTGAAGACACAAAAGAGGACGAAAGATTTAAAAATAATCCCTATGTAATAGGAGCACCTTTCGTTCGTTTTTATGCAGGGATTGCAATTCTAGATGTAGTTAGTGGATTACCTGTCGGAGTTTTTTGCATTAAAGATATTAAACCAAGAAAGTTATCTATCGATGAAATTGGTATATTGTTTGAATTGGCACAGAAAGTAGGTGTGCTGATAAACAGTAAATAATAAAAGTCTTAGATTGGATTTATTTTATGTACTATAAATACCGTAATGTTCTCATGCACTTTTTTTATGTAAAGGTTTTAAAACCGGTGTTATTTCTATTCGACCCTGAAGATGTGCATGACTTTTTCTTAATCTTTGGTAATTTTTTTGGAAAGTTTAGATTGACAAGATGGAAGATAAAAATGTTGTTTGGATATAAAAATAAAATCCTCGAGCAAAATGTAAAAGGAATTAATTTTGAAAATCCTATAGGTCTCGCTGCGGGCTTCGACAAGGATGGAGTTTTGACAGATATCATCAGTTCTGTCGGATTTGGTTTTGCTGAAATTGGTTCTGTCACAGCGAAAGCCTATGAAGGGAACCCATACCCGCGACTTTGGCGTTTACCGAAATCAAAGTCACTAGGAGTTTGGTATGGATTAAAAAATAAAGGCGCTAAAGTTTTAGTAGAAAATTTAAAAGGAAAAATCCATAGGTTACCTCTTGGTGTTAGTGTGGCCTTCACAAATTGCAAAGAGAATTTAGATATTGATACAGCAATCGCTGACTATGTCTCAGGTTTTGGAACAGTAGAAGGCATAGCTCGTTATATAACGATAAACATAAGTTGTCCGAACACTTCTGGCGGGCAACCTTTTGTCATTCCTGAGAACTATGAAAAACTTATGACTGCGCTTGATAAAATACCAACCTCAAAACCCGTCTTTGTAAAAATTTCTCCAGATATGGACCACAACGCCATAGATAAATTCTTAGAAATAACAATACGACATAGAATCAGTGGAATCGTTTGTTCAAACTTAGTTAAAAAATACGAACAGAAAGATTTAAAAGATCCCATGCCTCCACACGGAGGACTTTCTGGGAAAATTGTTTTTCCTAGGGCTATGGACCTACTCTCTTATATGTATAAAAAGGAACCTAAAAAATTTATCTATATTTTCTGTGGCGGAATTTTCTCACCAGATGATGCGTACCAAGCAATCAGACAAGGGGCAACTCTCATTCAAATGATTACTGGCATGATATACGAAGGTCCGCAAATTATAAGTGAGATTAATCGCGGGCTCGCTCTCAAACTTACTCGGGATGGATTTAAGAATATAAATGAAGCTATTGGAGTTGATAATAGCGATTAGTTTTTGACTTTACAATTCGTCTCGTTGTATAATGAAAGCATGAGTACGATTCAACTATTTTTACAAACCATCTGGGCCAGTATTTTAGTCCTGGGGTGGGTGAAAATTATATTAGCACTAATCTTTATAAGCGTCCTTTCTAGAATCCAGTCAATTCTTGGATTGGTCGCTACTTTACTTTTTATCGCTTATTTAGCACACTGGATTTGATACATGAAAATACTTAATAAATATGGATTTGCCATAGCTGTGATTGTTTTTGTTAATATATTAATTTTTTCTTTTCTCTCAAAACACCTTGAGTCTTTTGTTTCAGAGAGTATGGCTAATTCTTCCTTAGAGCGTTTAAAATAAAATGAATCATAAAACAGATTTAACAACAGGACAGAAAATTAAGAAAACTCTCTGGCATGAAATTTATCGTTTCTTTCCTTGGCTTCAATCTCATCTATTAAAATGGCACATTATCTGGCATAGGGCTGGGCGTCAGCAATATCATGTAGGGTGGATGGCTCCTGGTAAAACATTACAGGACCTTGAAAAACATTTACATGATAAGTGGGGGTTTGGTAACCATTTCATCGCTTGGCCAGACCAAGAACAGGTTCTTTCATGGCGTAAGCTTGAAACCTTCGATTACCAGTACCATTTAAGAGTTTTCTCTGATGGTGAAATTCGTGGACACTACGAATATACCCCCGAGTCTAAACCAGTATCTCACTTTGAAGAAAAAGGAGAACAGGAACGCCTAATTGAATTTAAAAAATTCTTGGGTGATTATATGGTGGAAGAGAAATATATTTCACATTTAGTCCCCGATATGCGCATTGCACCAGAATCTGAGCTGACTATTGATCAAGCATAGAACTGAATCCTAATCTGTTTTAGACTCAGGATAAATAATGTCCCAAAGTTTAGACGCAACGTTGCGAGGCTTGCCTACCAGAGGGTAGTGGTGAAGATCTATAAAGGGTGCAGAGTTACACTCAATCACTCCACAGTTGGGTTGGTCACGCCATGAGATAGAAACATCATTCATAATGAAATCGACTCCGATAAGTGGATCGTCCAATACCTCTGCAACTTTTTCAAGCATAATTTTATTATCTGGGTGGACAATATCTGTCATATCCGTGATGCCACCACCGACAGCTCTAGAAGTCTTCTGCCCCAGAGTTACAATCTCATCTTTTTGAGGTATATCTTCTACTGTCTTTCCCCAATGTTTAAGCTCCTTCAAAGCCTCTTCGTCAATAGAGAGCTTATGATAAATAGGTCCTGCTCGTAGTGGATTTTTATTTTCAATTTCTACAAGCTCGTTTACTTTGTGCATACCATCTCCAATGATGTAAGCAGGTTCACGCCTCAGAACCGCTACCAACTTTTTATCTATCAATGTCCCCCGAAAGACATATCCAGAAAGTTCTTCTTCTATCATAACCCAAGGTGAAAGCATCAATGCCTTTTTAAAAGCCACAGTAAACTCTTCATCTGTAGATATGTGTGTCGTGGTGTGACGACTTCTTGATCCTAAGTTTGGTTTAGTGATGACCGGCTTTTTTAGTTTATGGAAAATTTTTAATCCATCTCTAAGAGAACTCGCTACATCTCCATCAGCAACTTTTATCAGAGCTTTTCGGAAATGTTTTTTCATTTCATTTTTATTATCCATCCACTCCAAACCTCGAGGGTTATAATTTTTGGGGCGAGGGAGCACATCAAAGAATCTCATTTCCACTTTGTTGTTTTTGCCTTTGTATTTGGATATGAAAATATCATGTCCAATTCCGAACAAACGAAATTCACACATATTTATATTTCTCTTTATGGCTTCAGTCCAAAGTACTTCGGTGCGTCCACTATCATCACTCTCTGGTTTATAGGTAATTTTACCGAGATGTAAAAGTGTTAAGGTTTTTATCAGTATTGGACCTATCCATTCTGTTCTCTTTTCAGGGATTATTCTTTCTAAAAAGTTTGTCCATGGTTCAACCAGGGCAGATAATAATACTGACATGTAAACCATTCCGTGATTTACCTGGCTTCCTCCACAATCAGGGCAGTATTTTCTTTTTGTCATTGGCTTATTGTACCAGAAATTTTTCTAAATTAAAATCTTAGTTTAAAATTTTAATGTGCGAGAGCCAGACCTAAAACTTTTTTCGCACCGGATGATTTTATAATTTTAATTATTTCTGTCATTGTGGCACCAGTGGTCGTCACATCATCTATAACTATTACAATTCTACCTTTCACAATGTCTGGTCTTGTTATTTCATAAACCCCACGAACATTTTTAAGGCGAGAATTACGATTCGAAATACGTGCTTGTGGCTCGGTATCTAATTTCTTCACAACAACATTATCTACTAGCTCAAAAATTTTCTCTTCACTTTCACAATCGCAGAAATTTTCTGCAATAGCTTTGGCTTGATTATACCCTCGTACCTTCACCTTTTTAGGGGAGAGTGGAACTGGTACTACAAGTATGGGTTGTCCTTTCGCTAGTAACCTTATGTCAGAAATTTCTTCTATCATAGTTTCGTAAAGTAGTTGTCCGAGCATTATTCCCAAGTGTCTATTTCTGTGATATTTTAATTTCCATATAGCATTCTTAATAATAGGGTCTCTGTAGTCGTAAGCCGCCATTATTCCACTGCTAGTTTCTCTTTCTCTACTACGAAGGCAGACTACACACTTAGAACATATAATTTCACCCTTACTTTTACATCCAAGACAGTTTTCTTGGAAGATTATATCCAATATCCAATTAAAAGTTTTCTTAAAAAGGCTCTTATTCATAGTATTTGTTGTTTTATCTATTTCCACAGCTTTATTTTACTACACCTATGGTATACTATACTAGTATATTTTATGGATAATTCATTAAAGAAAATAATATCTTCTGGTCTATCAAGCCTTACTAATATCTTTAGTTCTAATAAATCTTCCGTCAGTGTATTGGGTATTGATATTGGAAGTTCAGCTATAAAGGTTGTACAGATTAAGTCCCAAAAAGGTAGGGCTATACTTGAAACTTATGGTTCTATTTCATTGGGACCCTACGGTAAAGGAGAAGTTGGGCAAGTTACCAACCTTTCAACAGATGATATTGCTCATGCTGTCATAGACGTTCTTAAAGAATCAAATACAACCACCCAGTTTGGTGTAATCGCTATTCCATCTTCTTCGTCTCTCATCTTCACTATATCATTACCAGATAAAGTTACAGAAGGGGAGCTTTCAACTATCATTCCGACGGAAGCTCGCAAATATATTCCTGTTCCAATTTCAGAAATTACCCTCGACTGGTTTATGATCCCTCCTGAAGCTACAATTTTTGAAAATAGCCAAGAAGGCCAATCTGGGAAATCTGCCGTATTATCGTCTTCTACTCAAGGTAAGGTTGAAGTTCTTGTTGTTGCAATACACAATGAAACTCTGTCTCGTTTTCAAGAAATATTAACTAAGTCTCAATTAAAGTCTGACTCTTTCGAAATGGAAATATTTGGAAATATTCGCTCTTCTTTTGATCATGACATGGCTCCAGTGCTCTTGCTTGATTTTGGAGCGTCAAAAACCAAACTTTCAATTGTTGAAGCTGGCATAGTTCGAGTTTTTCATGTTGTTAATCGTGGGGCCCAAGACATAACTCACAATTTGTCGAGTTCTTTATCTATTTCATTCACTGACGCAGAAAAGATTAAACGTGAAGTTGGTCTTAATACTTCGAATAATGCTGAAGTGGCATCAATAATAAAGCTATCCACAGATTATATCTTTTCTGACACAAATAGTGTTGTGCTTGCGTATGAGAAGAAGTATAATAGAAGTATCAGTAAAATAATTATGACTGGTGGCGGTTCAATGCTCCCTGGCCTGATTGAAGACGCAACCAAAGCCTTTCGTGCAGAAGTGATTCATGGTGATCCATTTAGGAAAGTAGAAGCACCCGCCTTCCTCGAGCCTGTTCTTAAGAATAGCGGTCCAGAGTTTGCGATAGCTATAGGATTAGCTCTTCGCTCTCTCTCATAAATAAACAATATGGAAAATTCATTTCAAACATCATTCATACCTAAAAAATCAATTGTCGCTACTGCTAATGTTTATTCCTCTCGATCTTCCTCTAGCTTTTTTACTAAGATATCTGTTGTGATTCTCATTATTGTTGGCATTGTTGCTCTAGGGCTATTTACTTATAAAAGTTATCTCACAAAACAAAAGGTAAAATTATCCACCTCTCTTTTGAAGGTTAGTGATTATTTTAATAAAGATACCATAGATGAGCTGCAACTATTCGATAAACGCGTATCTTCTTCAAAAGATATTTTAAATTCACACCTTGTTTTTTCTCCACTATTTTCGCTTCTAAATGATTTGACCATCCCATCCGTTCAGTATACAAAATTTGAAGAAGATGCCACTGACAAGGGTTTCTTTGTAAAAATAAGTGGTATTGCTCGCGACTATAAATCCGTAGCACTTCAAGCCGGGGTATTTAATAGTTCAAAAGGACGTAATTTGAAGGATGTTGTTTTTTCTAATCTAGTCAGGGATAAGAACAGTAACATTACTTTTGATTTAGATTTTAAAGTAGACCCTGCCTTGCTTTCATACGAGAAAAATACCTTACTAGACCAATCTAAAAATCAGGCTCAGGCTCAACCTTAATATTAATAATATGAAATCATTCACTCCAATTTTATTCTTAATAATATCAATAGCACTATTTTTTGTGGTGGTGGAGCCTTTACGTAAGAGTGTCTCCCAATTGAAAACTGACATCACCGCCTATAATATAGCTCTTGGTAACTCGACCTATCTTCAAAAGACACAAGATAAGCTTTTAGAAGATTATAAAAACATAAAACAGGAAGATAAAGATCGACTAGAGCGTCTCCTGCCTAATACTGTAAATAATATTAAATTTATTCTTGAGGTTGAAAGACTTGCTAATCAGTACAGTATGCCGATAAAGAATATTAAATTTGAAACACCTATTGTTGCCTCTGTTAATACAGGGTTACAAAATAATACTCTTATTATCTCTAGTGACTCAAAATTTTCCAAACCTTATGGTAATTTCTCAATAGAATTTTCAACTGAAGGCAACTATAATTCTTTCACTCTTTTCCTTAAAGATCTAGAGCACAACTTACGCCTTGTTGATATTAAGGATATAAGTTTCAGTGTTCCACCAGCACTTGCTGTAGGTGCTACCATACCCCCAGGTTATAATCCAGATATTTATAATTATGCGTTAAAGGTTGAAACATATTGGCTTAAATAATATATGAGTAAAACACTTAAAAATTTTCTTACACCACTTATAATAGTAACCGTTTTATTTGGAGGCTATTCTTATTTGTCCAAGATTACAAGATCTCAAGCTGCTGAAAGTGGGCTATCATCATCTTTGAATACGACTGCTTCACAAAGCACTGGAAATATTCCTGACGCTAAAATAGCAGAAGATACTGCCTTTCTACAAACACTATCATCCCTAACGAAAATAAAAATAGATACAGCAATATTTTCAAGTAAGGCATTTACTTCTCTGAAAGATAATGAGGTTATAATAGATCCTGTACAACCCGGCCGTGCAAACCCATTTTCTATAATTGATTCAAATACAACAGTGGATATAATCAAGACTTCTCAGGTTGTTACAAATAGTCCTTCACAGACGACCGCTACAAGTGCCACTTTAAACGGCACAATTAACAACGTAACATCAACTTATTCTACTGGTTATTTTGAGTATGGTGTTGGTGATGCATTAGATAAATCAACAACTGCCTCCTTGGTAACGCTTGTTGGGACATTCAATTCAAAATTAACAGGTCTTTTGCCGAAAACACAATATTCTTTCAGAGCAGCTAGCAAAATAGGAGGTCTCACTATTTATGGAGATGTGATGACCTTTAATACTAACTAAGCATGATTTTACTTGAAGAACTAGCAAAAAGAAACATTATAGAAACATGGCAAATTCCTGAGGTTGTTAAGATTGCCAATGAAAAGTATGAAGGTAGTATAGACCAAGCTCTTCTTGATTATGATGTTGATGAAGCTAAAATTCTTGAAGTTAAAGGGTTTCTTTTTAATGTTCCCATAAAAGAAATTGAAGCAAAAAATGTTCCTCTTTCAACTTTACAATTAATTCCGAGAGAAACAGCTAGAATCTATCACTTTGTCCCCGTAGGTCTTACTAATGGAATTCTTGAAGTTGGTATTATAGACCCTGATAATGTTCAAGCTATTGATGTACTTACTTTCATTACAGCAAAAATAAATAAGCCATTCAAATTATTTTTGATAATGACTTCTGTTTATAATAGTCTAATCGAAAGATACGATTCTTTAGGTAGTGAAGTTGAGCAAGTTCTTTCAGAACTCGATTCTGAAATTGCCGGTGTTGGCGGTAAAGATTCTACTGGCAAGAAAGATAGTATAGTTATAGATCCAAGTAAGGGAGAAAATTTTACTGAAGATGCTCCTATAATTAAAATTGTAGCTGTGATTATCCGTCATGCAGCTGAGGGTAAGGCGTCAGATATACATATTGAAAATGTGGGAGATGGTGTTAATGTCCGTTTTAGAATTGATGGGATACTTCATACTTCGCTTGTCCTTCCTATTAGCGTTTATAGTGGAGTGGTTGCGCGTATTAAGATTCTTTCAAAGCTTAGACTTGATGAAAAGCGTAAACCTCAAGATGGAGGTTTCTCCGCCAAGATTGATGGACACAAAATTGATTTTCGTGTCTCGACTATGCCATCTTATTATGGCGAAAAGATAGTTATGCGTATTCTTGACTCCCAAAGAGGTGTTCAAAAACTTGAGAATATTGCTTTATCTTCAGATAATCTTGCTATGATTCGCGAAGCTCTGACTAAATCATATGGTTTAATTTTAATTACAGGCCCTACAGGTTCTGGGAAAACAACAACTCTTTACTCAATGCTTTCTGAGCTTGATCATGAAATTAAAAATATTGTCTCACTTGAAGACCCAGTAGAGTACCAAATGCCTGGTGTTAATCAATCTCAGGTGGCTCCAGAAATTGGCTATACTTTTGCTTCAGGACTCCGCTCTATTCTTCGTCAAGACCCGGATATTGTGATGGTGGGGGAGATTCGTGATAAAGAAACAGCAGAGCTTGCTATTCAGGCCGCTCTTACCGGTCACTTGGTTTTATCTACTCTCCATACTAACAGTTCGGTCGGGGCAATCCCACGTTTGATAGATATGGGTATTGACCCTTATCTTATTGCCCCTACTTTAATCCTGTGTATTGCCCAAAGACTTGCTCGTAAAATTTACCCTACTTCTAAACGTGAAATTCCTATTGATGAGGCAACCAGAATAATGCTCGACAAGCAATTTGAAGACTTACCGGAAGAATATAAATCAAGAATTAACTTTGGTCATTCTATCTATGAAGCTGTTCCATCTCCAGAATGTCCTTCTGGTATGAGTGGTCGTGTCGCACTCTTTGAAATGTTTAAAATTGATAAAGAAATGCAGACTATTATCCTTAAGAAACCCGTTGAACAAGAAATATTTAAGCTGGCTCGTTCGAGGGGTATGCTAACGATGCGTGAAGATGCAATAATTAAAGCACTAGATGGTCAAATACCATTTAGAGAGATTTATAATTATTAATCCTATAGGAAAACTTTAATTATTGTATTATAATAATAAATATGGAACAAAAGAAAAAAATGCTGATCGTTGATGATGATAGTTTTCTTCTCGATATGTATGCATTGAAATTCAGTCAATCAGAATTTGAGGTTACAACAGCTCTAGGTCCAGAGATTGCTTTAGAAAAGCTCCATTTGGGATTTGTTCCGGATGTTATGCTTTTGGATATTATTATGCCAGTTATGGACGGTTTTGAGCTTTTAGAGAAAATGAAAGAAGAGAAGTTATCTTTAAAATCAATTCTTATCATTCTTTCAAATCGTGGTCAGCAGTCTGATATTGTTCGTGGAGAAGCTCTTGGTGTTTCTGGCTATATAGTCAAAGCCAGTAGTACTCCCACCGAAGTTATAGAAAAAGTTAAAAGTATTATTATTAATAGTAAAAAACTGTAAATAAAATATGGACCACCAAAAATTATTAAATGATTTACTGACAAATCTAATGCATGAAGATGGATCAGATTTGCATTTGGGGGTTGGTCGCAAGCCCGCTATTCGTATAAACGGAGAGCTTTTATTGCTCGTAAAGCATGAGGTAATGACCGAAGATGTGATGATGGGTATCTTAAATATTTTAATAAATAAAGACAGATTAAATAGATTGATGGATGAAAAAGAAATGGACTTCTCCTACACTTTTGCTGGTGATACTCACCTTAGAGGTAATGTTTTCTTCCAACGTGGGCTCGTTTGTGTGGCACTTCGCTTAATTCCTAAAGCTAAATCATTTGAAGAATTAAATCTCCCATCTATTCTCGCCACTTTCTCACAAAAAAAGCAGGGGTTTTTCTTGGTTGTGGGTCCAGTTGGTCATGGTAAGTCTACAACGCTCTCTACTATGATAAATATGATTAATAATGAAAGAGCTGCCCACATTATCACCATCGAAGACCCAATCGAGTTTATCTATGAACCAATCAGATCCATCATTGATCAAAGAGAAGTCGGTGTTGATACTAAGGAATTTGTCGGTGCTCTCAAGGAGACTCTTCGTGAGGATGTGGATGTTATTCTTATTGGTGAAATGCGCGACCTAGAAACAGTTAGTGCTGCTGTTACAGCCGCTGAGACTGGACACTTAGTTTTCTCAACTTTACATACTAACAACGCTGCACAGACTATTGATCGTATTATCGACTCTTTCCCTCCTGGTCAGCAAGAACAAATTCGTTTACAAATGGCAAGTTCCTTACTCGGAGTATTTTCACAAAGATTGATACCTCGTATTTCGGGGGGACGTATACCAGCGTATGAGCTTCTCATAAATAACAATGCCATCGCAAATATAATTCGAGAAAAACGTACCCAAGAGATAAACACCGTTATTGAAACTTCTTCTGGAGAAGGTATGATTGATATGAACAGGTCGCTAATCGAGCTTGTTCAAAAAGGCGAGATAAGCATAGAAAATGCTTATCAGTATTCTATTAACCCTAAGGGTCTTGAGAGAATGTTGTAAAAATTATGCTATATAATTACAATGCCATTACAGCTGAAGGTGAGAAGAAAAATGGAACTGTTGATTCAAGTTCTAAGGAAACAGCCATTTCTGCTATCCAGCATCGTGGTCTGATAGTCTTATCTATGTCAGAAGAGGATGAGGACAAAGGCATAATGAATCTAGCCATCTTTAAGAAAAGTATAAAAATGAAAGATGTTGTTGTCATGTCTCGTCAGATTTCAACTCTTTTCGAAGCTCAAGTCTCCGCTCTTAAAGCTTTTAATCTTCTTGCTACTAATACTGAAAATCAATCCCTTGTTAAAATTTTAAACACTATCTCTGATGATATATCTTCAGGTACTTCTATATCTATGGCCCTTGCTAAACATCCGGAAGTTTTTTCTGACTTTTATGTCAATATGGTTAAATCTGGTGAGGAGTCCGGTAAATTAACTCAAATATTCTCTTATCTGGCAGACTATCTTGATCGTCAGTATCAGCTCACAACTAAAACAAAAAATGCTCTTATCTACCCTGGTTTCGTCATGGGAGTATTCTTCCTTGTTATGATAATGATGTTCATTTTTATCGTTCCAAGGCTTTCTTCGATTATTAAAGAATCTGGGCAGGATATCCCTTTTCTAACTCAGATTGTCTTAGGACTCAGTGATATTCTTATAAACTACGGAGTGTATATATTGGTAGTCTTTGCAGCTTTTGTTGTTTATGTTTATAGATTTTCTAAAACACCATCAGGTCAAAAATATATAGATAACATAAAAATCTCAGTTCCTGTTTTTAGAAATATATATTCAAAGTTGTACCTCTCACGTATTGCTGACAATATGGATACAATGCTCACTTCTGGTATTACTATCATCCGTGCTATTGAGCTGACTGGGGCCGTGGTGGGGAATCGAGTCTACGAAGATATACTTAAAGAGACAGTCGAGAAAGTTAAAAGTGGAAGTTCTCTTTCAGATGCTTTTTCATATTACCCAGAAATTCCACCTATTATGACTGGTATGATTCGTGTTGGAGAGGAGACGGGTTCTCTTGGAACTATTCTAAAGACAGTTGGTAAATTTTATAATAGAGAAGTAAATGATGCTGTCGATACACTTGTCAGTCTTATTGAACCGATGATGATTGTAGCTCTCGGTATTGGTGTTGGCCTTCTTCTTGTATCAATTTTGATGCCTATTTATAATGTGGCGGGGGGGATTTCGTAAGTAATCCCCTAAAAAGATATCCACACCTTGCACCTATTGTATCTTTTAAAGTTATATATGATATAATAAGTCTATTATAAATAAGGTCGCATCTTTTATAAAAAGATATATTAATAGAATTAATTTTTAGTATGAATAAAAATAAAGGTTTTACACTTATCGAACTCTTGGTCGTTATCGCAATCATTGGTGTCTTGGCTTCCGTCGTTCTTGCTGCTCTATCAAGTGCTCGTAATAAAGGTGCTGATGCCGCTGTTAAGGCGAACCTAGCAAATGCTCGTGCTCAAGCAGAGCTTTTCTATGATTCAAATGGTAATAACTATGTTGGAATTGGGGATGTATGTAAGGATTTAGATACTGCTGGTGGTACTACGGCATTAAACGGCTCAATTAAAAGTATAAATTCAATGGTTTTGGCTGCAGCAAAATCTGTTGGTTTAACGACTGTAAGTCAAAATGTCGTATCAAGTGCGACAGTTGCAACATGTAATAGTAATGCTACTGATAATGCATGGGCTGCCTCAGTTATGCTTAAGAAGGGTGGTTACTTCTGTGTAGATAATACAGGTGCAGCAATTGAAACTGCTTCTGTTCTAGGAGCAGCAGCTCGAAAGTGTAGTTAGTTTTATAAGTCTTGGAATTTTTTTAAAAAACACCCCGAGTTTCATCGAGGGGTGTTTTTTAATTTAATAGGTGGTATAATATAAAACATATCATTAGTTTTAATCTTTTTTAATCTTTTTAATTTAGTATGAATAAAAATACAGGGTTTACACTTGTTGAACTCTTAGTCGTTATCGCAATAGTTGGAGTTTTGGCTTCGGTTCTGATACAAGGACTTGCTGGTGCCAGAAGGAAAAATGCAGATACGGCTGCTAGGCAAGCTTTAAAAAATGCAAGTACGCAGGCTGAGTTTTTCTATCAAGCAAATAGTTATACATATATCGGTGTTTGTAGTCCTGGGTCGGTTGGTATCCCCCCCGTTGATTCTGTATACAAAATAGTTGTTAATGCTGCTAAGAATGAAGATTTGGCCAGTATTAATGTAAATAATTTACCATTAGCAGCAAGTACAGCAAGAGCAACCTGTAACACCGATGGAGTTAAATGGGCAGCTGAAGTGCCAATGAAGAATAAGGATGTTGGTGGATCTGGTTTATCAAACATGTGGTGTGTGGATAGTAGTGGGTTTTCGTCATACCGAAATCTTTCAATTATAAGTGTTGCAGGTAATGTTACTTGCCCAGCTTCATAGTGTAAAGATTTCCAGACAGTGCTATAATATACTCATATGTATATAATTGATTTTATTTCTATCTTTCTCCTCGGCACTATCATCGGGAGTTTCTTGAATGTCGTAATTTACAGATTGAATACTGGCAAGACTATTACGAATGGCCGTTCCATCTGTATGACTTGTAACAAGCATTTGCGTTGGTATGAGTTAATTCCTGTTTTTTCTTTTCTCATTCAGTCAGGTAAATGTCGTCGTTGTCACATTACTATCTCACATCAGTATCCTCTCGTTGAACTCATCACGGGGGTAGTTTTTGCTCTTATTGCATACCACTTCTTACCAGTGCTTCTGCTGTCTTTAACTTCTTACGTATTACTTTTGGTTTTATTTATGTTTATTTTCTCACTCTTGATAGTTATCGCTGTTTATGATATTCGCCATAAAATTATTCCAGACTCTCTAGTTTACCTGTTCGCGTTTCTCTCTTTCTTATCTATATTTATAAATCAAAGTGGTATAGGTCCTTTGTTTATTAAACCTTCCCTGTTAAGTCTTTTTATTGGACCATTATTTGCATTACCATTTTTCCTTATATGGTTACTTTCTCGCGGTCGTGCGATGGGCCTAGGGGATGCCAAGCTTATCCTTGGTATTGGCTGGATGCTTGGTTTGTATTTCGGCGTTTCTACCCTTGTCTTAGCTTTTTGGATCGGTTCAGTAGTAAGTATTATTATGATACTGATAAGTCATAGCAAGCTCTCTATGAAAAGTGAGATACCTTTCGCCCCCTTTTTAATTCTGGGGACCTTTCTTGCTTTTTTCTTTAGTCTGGATATTTTTTCACTAGCATCTTTTTTTAATCTATGAATATTTTTAAGAAAATAAAATACAACAGAGGAATGACCCTTATCGAGCTGATGGTTGTACTTTTTATATTTATGATAGTTACCGGACTTACTATTTTTGACTATGGTTCATTTAGAACTTCTTCTACTATGCAAAATATTTCTGATGATATTGCTTTATCAATTCGTAAAGCTCAAAGCTATGCTATCGGAGCTTATGGAACAGCCTCAACATTTACTTATTCTTATGGTATGCATTTTTCTATCGCTAGATCAGGAATATTAAATACTAGGAGTGGGACTTATAAATCTTTTGTATTGTTTACTGATATTACTGGAGATAAAAAATATACTTATGATGGTGTTACTAATCCGAATGTTTGTGGTAGCCCTGCTCTAACCAATGAATGTAGTGAATTATTAAGTATCGTAAGTGCTGATGAAATATCCAATATTTACATAAATGGAAATGCCTCAACTGGGACTCCTATTATTCCCGATAGTTCTGTTGATATAGTATTCACTCGTCCCAATTTGAATGCTATAATCTGTTATAGAAAAGCTACTAGTCCTAATACCTGTGATCCAGCTCCTATTTCTAATGTAAGTATTGAAGTTTCTAATGGGCAAAGTGGTATTAATAGAAAATATAAATTAATCTCAGTATGGAATACTGGTCAAATAAGTAGTAAGTAATATCATGAAAAATTTTATAAAAAAATACTTCACCCTAACGCCTTCGGCATTTTCCCCTCTCCTACACAGGAGAGGGGCTAGGGGTGAGGTACGAAAAGAAAAAATCAGGGGTTTTACACTCGTTGAGCTTATGGTCGCTACTTCTATCTTTGTTGTTATTATGTTAATGGCCATGGGCTCACTTGTGGTGGCTTCTGATTCTGCTCGTAAGTCTCAAGCTTTACGTTTTGCTATGGACAATGTTTCTTTTGCAATGGAAGAGATGTCTCGCTCACTTCGTGTTGGTAAAGATTATGCTTGTCTAAATGGAACCATTACCTTACCCGGTGCGACGAATAATGACTGCACCCTCGCTAGCGGTACGGGAGGTGGAGCTATCATATTTACTCCTCCATCTCCAGCGGTAGTACGTG
>Ga0163148_10003864_pt1 | contig 16123 bp, 14 predicted proteins | sample OliLakLV19MP7P2_FD_148606 | JGI IMG/M metagenome (GOLD analysis project Ga0163148, IMG submission 148606) | Freshwater microbial mat bacterial communities from Lake Vanda, McMurdo Dry Valleys, Antarctica- Oligotrophic Lake LV.19.MP7.P2 | ecosystem: Environmental > Aquatic > Freshwater > Lake >...
AATTTAGTGAGAGCTTGCAGGCTTCACGTAACCTACTACGATCAGAACAGGCGCAGGTGGGAATAACTCCTAAGTTCCTAGAACAGTTAGAGGTAGTTTCTTCAGTTGCAGCAGACACAGGGCGTAGATTACAGGCATTCAACATCGGAGCAGAAGACATCACTATTAAAGAAAAGCTTCTACAAGATATTCTTAAAACAGGCGCAGATATAGATGACATTTTAAAAGCAGGCAAAGAGGTGGACTGGAATAATGCCAAAGAAGTAACAGACTTTTATCGCAAGTTTAAGCCGGCAACCCTCGCAGACAAGCTCGATGAGTTTCGATATACCAATATGCTCTCGAGTCCTAATACTCATATCAACAACGTATTCTCCAACTTTTTACAAACAGCAATACTCGCACCAGTGGAGAAGACAGTGAGGGGTGGGGTTGACTTCGCACAATCAAAACTTACCGGAAAAGAACAGGAATACTTTGCTCGACAAGGCGTTGATTACGCTAGAGGATATTGGAAAGCGTTGCCTGAGGCTTTTGATAACTTTAAAAAGACACTTGCTGGCAATGAAGGCTTAACCAGCAAACCAGATATAGAGTTTATCCCCACTAGCACCTCTAAACTCAGACAAATATACACATTTCCACTCCAGGCGCTGGAGGCTTCTGACCAATTCTTCAGAACTCTGGTAAAGGGTGGAGAGATTGAGTCGCTAAAGACCGAGGGAATCACTGGAGCTAAGGCGAGTAAGATAGCAGAACAGCAAGCAGACTATCGTACATTTAGACAAGCATTTGACCCAGACGGTAAGTTAGGACAAAACTATGTCTTGAAGGTGTTTGACAAGTGGAACGTTGCAATCAACCGTCTTAGGAATGTCCCAGGTGGGAAGTGGCTTGTACCTTTCTTTCAAACTCCTGCCAACATCTTCAAGCAGGGAATTGAATACTCACCACTAGGGCTTTTTACTATACATCAATCTAGAGAACCAGCCACACAAATGGCTAAGACCATTATAGGTTCAACAGTTTTCACCGGTGCGTACGCTATGGCATCGAGTGGATTAACGACGTGGGATACGCCAACTAACGCAACAGAGAAAGCAGAGTTTTACGCAGCAGGACTACAGCCATATTCAATGAAAATTGGTGGCATTTGGGTTTCTTACTCGAAGATCGGACCACTGGCATACCCTATCGCTATGGCTTCAGCTCTTAAGTGGGCGCAAGATAATGGGGGAGATAACGACGCACTCACAACAATGGGAACGGCATTCTCGGGAACACTCGGATTCTTCGCAGACCAGTCATATGTTAGAGGTATTGGAGACATTATTGATGCACTCAGAGGAGATGAATACAAGCAAGCTCGAGGATTATCTAACATTCCGGCACAGATGATTCCTTACCGCTCATTCATGGGCTGGGTTGCTAGGCAGGTAGACACTGTTCGTAGAAAATCATCTGGTGGCAAAGTCCCAGAACAGATTGGAAAGAGTATAGTTTCCCAAATTCCGTTTGCTTCTCAATCACTAGAGGCTCATCAAACCCCGTTCGGGGAAGAATCACTAAGACAATTTCCTACTATTAATGCGTTCAGCCCTTTCTCAATAAGTCAAGAAAAACCAAAAGAAAAAGAATACTACGATGCGAGGCAAAAACTTAGGAATCAAAATAAAGAAGTGAAGAAAGTTCTTGATAAAATAGAGGCCGGAGAAGGCGCTACACTCAAAATAAACACTGATGGGATGCTTGCAAAGCAGGTAGCTAGTCTTACAAAGAAAAAGGTCGAAGCTGGCATTGAAGTTACTCAACAAGAACTAGAGACTGCATATCTGAGCCAACCATTAACGATGCCCAAATCAAATCGGTATGAGAAGTCGCAGCGAGATAGTGGGCTGTACTCAAGCCTTTCAACTATAGATAAAAACGAGTATCTAACTGAGCAACAAAAGACTGATTTAAAGGGTAAGGTAGCCTCAGAGCTAGGTAAAACACCACGTGACTTACAGATCTATTCTGTTGCCAAAGAAGATAACAACTCCAAAACAATGTACGCCTATGACCAGATTGATAAATCAAAATCCTTTGACGACACAATGCGCTACCTAGTAAACGGCAGAAAACCAGTGAATGGGAAAATACTTGTGTCTGATGGAGTCATTGATAACTTGGTCGCTGATGGAGTTATTCCTTACGCACTTGGCAAAGATATTAAAGAGATTGATCTCAATGAGGACGGTACTCGCAGGGGGACGATTAAATCACGCAGGAGCGGACGAAGTGGTCGTGGGAGTAATAAATCCAACGCAGCCCAGCTAAAAGCTTTTAACGATCTAGGGGAAGACCTCAAGAAGATCAAAATTGGTACTTCAAAAATCAGAACCACACAAAGTCAACGAATTAATACAAAGGGTCTTACTTTTTCAGGAAGATAATATGGCATTAACTGATATTTACCGAAAATTATTTGGCTACGATCACTTGCAGGATGGTACTGTCATTGATTTGGCAGAACATGGTAGAGCTGGAGCAGATAGAGATGGCCAGGGTTTCAAGTTTACACGAGATGTGGACGAAAAAACTGTGATTGATGAGGCTTCTGCTACCGTCACGTATGTTGGTAAGGCTTTACCAGGAGTTGCAACAAGTGTGGGTGAATGGCAAATAAAGAAAATTACCGTGGCTGGAACAATTACGTCAATCGAATACCCAGGGAAAGTTGAGTACATCTACACTTGGGATAATCGCGCTACATACACCTATTCTTAATCACCTCATTGATAACCTCAGTTGTTTATGAGTATAAACAATTTACTCGAGTCTTTGCTAATGACTATAAATCAGCACGAAAAACTAACTGAGTATGGAGGTCTCATGCCTGAAGACCAAAACGGACAAGAAGAACCAATCGAGCATATCGAAGAAGTTCAAGGTGAGGAACAACCAGGGGAAGTGTCCACCCCAGAAGAACCAACGGAAGCACCGCAAGGTGAAGAATTGCCAGAAGATGTGAGAGATCGCACTCGTGAGCAATTTGAAAAACTCAAACAGCACAACAAAGAGCTGTCTGAGGAGAATAAAAAACTGAAGGGGAATTCTCAACCCATTCCTTCTGTACTTGACTATCTGACACCTGCGCCAGTACCGCAATACATGCCACAACCTCAACAGTTTGTGCCACAAATGCCGTACCAGCCCCCACAGGTGAGCGAGTCCCAATTAGTGGATGAGCAAGGATATGTTAATGGCGATGTATTACGTCGTGAACTTGACGAAGCTAAAAAAGCTCGGCAAATGGCAGAGCAAGCAGAGCGAAGAGCGCAGGATGCTGAGAATAGAATTTCTAAGTTTGAGCAAGACGCTGAAACGAAGGCACTCTATCAATCATATCCCGAACTCGATCCGCTCTCTGAAGTATTTAATCATGAGGCTTATAACCTCGTCCGAAATGAGCTGACTAGTCAAATAGTCACTTCGGGAAGACGAGATTCAATGAAAGCAGCCGAAAACATGAGTAAGTACTTTAGAACGCAAGCTCCTACCAAGGCACAAGAACAACGTAAGCAAGTCGCCACAACAGGTACTGCGCAATACCAACCAAGCACTGATTTTGAGGATTTGAAGCGAAGAAGCAAAAATGATCCAAACGCAATGCTTGAGAGACTAGAGCGTAGTGGTTATTAAAACTACATATTGAAGGATTTATATGCCATTTGGCTTACAAAGTTCTAACGCTACAGATAAACGAGAATCACTCTTGTCTATCTTGAAAGACGTTAGTCCTAATACAGATAATTATTTCGTGACAAACTTAGGCGTTGCACCAGCAGCCACCAACACACTACATCAGTGGGGTGTCTACAATACCGCACGTCCAACTTCAGTTACTGGAGTAATCGAAGGCTCAGTCCCATCATACAATGACTTGGCTACACCTGAAAAATCAAGTAACTACACCGTTCTCTTAGACGAGTCGGTACGTATCTCTGATACGCAAATGGCAATCTCTACCATCACTGGTGAGAACCCTATGGCGTTTCAAAAAGATCGCGCACTTAAACGTCTCAAAGCAAAGATGGAGTACGTCACTATTAATGGTGATGTAGTCGCTCGTGCTTCTGGTGTCGCTTCAGGTATGGCAGGGTTTCATAACATGATCTCTACCAACGCGACAGCAAGAGCAAGTGGTACTTCTTTTACTGAGCTTGAATTGAACGATATGATGCAGAACTCCTACGACCAGGTGTCTATGGAATTCATTGCTGACTTATTGGTCTGTCCAATGATCATCAAGAGACGTATTGCGACGTTCACGTCCAACTTGACACGCAACATCGATGCAAGTGATAAAAAACTGGATAACGAAATTAGAGTATATGACTCTACTGTCGGTCAAACAGTGAAGATTATCCCTCACAAAGATGTCCGTACTGTCAACGTGGATGCTACAAATTCTTTGTCAGTCTACGCCTTAAGAGAAGAGACATTTAAACACTCTTTCTTAGTTGGCCAAGAACCAAAGTGGCAAGAGTTAGCTCGAGACGGTCACCGTGTCAACGGTATGTACAAAACCGAATTCACACTTTGTGCGTTCGCACAACGCGCTAGTGTCCGAAGAACTGGGTACAACAACACCTTGTAAAAGGTATTCTTTACTCAAGATACAATCACCCCTTCCCTCACCGGAGGGGGTTTTTGTATTTGACAACCTACGCAATAAATGCATATAAGAGAGGTATGAATGAAGCCTTTCAAATTGGTGATGATGTGTACGAAACCGTACCCGATGAGGCTCGTATTGCAGTTGAATACTTACTGAATTTAAAAGAACAATTTGGAATCCCAGAAGAAGCGCATTTAGAAGAGAATAATTCTATTATTCTCGCGTATGCTGTTGAAATATTTAAGGTCTGGGCAGCACTATATCCTGAGGAGCATCGTGAGTTTATACGCAACACAGAGTATGAGTTGAAATATGAACGACCAGTTAAGGATGCCGTCAAAGCTGGTGGATACTCTCCAATTGCTTACCCTACACGGCTGGATGGTTTGTATCACATATTACTTCCCAAGATTAAAACACAAGATAAGCGTTTTTGGATGCCTTTACTCAAAACAATCCCCGAACTGCGAAGGACGAACTACTTTAAATGAAAATAGCTGCCACACTTATCGTCAAAGATGACTCAGAGTTAGATTCTTTCAAGAAATCTGCTCTCTCTGTTATTCCTTTTGCTGATTCCTGGCACGTAGTAGCCAATGGTGAGAAAACAGCCGAAATTGAGGCTTTTGTGAGGTCTCATGGCGGAGATTATCACTCCCTACCCTGGAATAAAGACTTTAGCGAGCAGAGAAACTTTATATTCTCTACAGTTCCAAAAGATACCGACTACATTTGGTGGCAAGATGCTGACGATATTCTCGTTGGTGGGCAATACCTAAAAGAGTGTGCGCAAATGGCTAAAAAAGGTGGGAAAGATGTCGTCTTCTTTGCGTATTGGTATGGATGTAGGTTTGAGGGAGACCCATCACTAGAAACTTTTAAAGAGGTTGATATTGAACATTACCGAGAGCGACTTATAAGGCCTGGAGTAATTGAGTGGAAGGGTAGACTACATGAGACCCCAGTCCCTCTTTTTGGCCAGAAGAATAACTACACCAAATTCACCTACAACGAAGATGACTGCCCTATTGCAGTAATGCACCTCTCTACTATGGATGATGCGGTGGGAAAGCTGGAGCGCAACAGAGAGATACTTGAACTGCAACTCAAAGAAGAGCGTGAAGATGGTGAAGCTGATCCTCGTACCTTGTTGTATCTGATGAAGATTTACACAGAGGAAGCGGATGTTACATATCTAAATCTTTGCCTGGAGATGGGCGAAGAGTATTTGCTCAAGAGTGGTTGGGATGAAGAGCGAGCAAACTGTTGTGATCTCATGGCAATTTGTTATACGAAGCTTGGAAACTACCCATCTGCTATTAAGTTTTTACACAAAGCGATTGAGGAGTACCCACATCAACCACTCCACTACATTCGTCTTGCCCTATCCTATTTCAATGTGGATAAGTTCAGAGAAAGCAAGCACTGGCTTGGCGTTGCCTCTCAGTTAGATTTAGACAGTAAGACCGCCGGAATAAATAACATTAAAGAATTAAAGGTGTTATTCTCACAACTCCTTCTCAAGATTAAATATAACGTAGACAAAGACCTCAAGGGAGCAGTCGAAGCTGCCAACCTTTTGTACAGAGAGCAACCGATTGAAGCCAATCACCAGAATCTCCTATTTCTCATGGATTTACTTGACTTACAGATCGCCTCGGAGAACTCTAAAAAGCTTCTTGAGTATCTTGAGGCTATTGGAGACAAGAAGGCTACAATGAGTGTCTTAAACTCTCTTCCCATCGTCATTAGTGAGCAGCCGTGGGCTATTAAGATTAGGCATGAGAACACTCCACCTCGTATCTGGAAAGAAAACGAGATCTGTTACTTTGCCAACTTCGGAGGGAAGCATTTTGAGAAGTGGGATGGCAAGAGTCTGCAAAAAGGCATTGGTGGGTCTGAGACAGCGGTGATTGAGCTTGCTCTTGAGTGGGCAGAACGAGGATACAAGGTAACGGTGTATGGTGATCCCGAATACATGGGTGAGCAAAATGGAGTGACATACTTACCCTGGTACTACTTTAACAAAGCAGATAAATTCAATATCTTTATTCAATGGCGGAATGCTATCTTAGCTCCAACGATCAAGGCAAAGAAGTTCTATGTAGACTTACATGACGTAATAAATCAAGTTGATTATTCTGATGAGGTAATGAATGCTATAGATGGGGTTTTCTTTAAAAGTCAGTATCACAGGAAGATGCTACCCAAGCTACCTGAGCAAAAGGCTTTTATTGTGGGGAATGGCATCAGAGTATGAAAAAATGTTATCTCTGTAAAGAGACCATGCTTGAGGCAGCATTTTATGTTTGTCGGAAACAATACGATGGCTTGGATGGCAAGTGCAAGAAGTGCAGAAAAGAATACTACAGGCAGTACTCTCTGAAGAATCGAGAAAAGATCAGTGCAAGACAAGCCGCTTGGTACAAAAGGAGAAAGATATGAGACATCATAAATTATTTACTGGAAGCTCGTACGATAGAGGCTTAGATATTCTCCTCTTGATGTGGGGTGATATTAAAAAAGCGTATCCTGATGCGGAATTATTTTGCGCCTACGGCTGGGATTTATTTGATAAAGCCACTGTAAATAACAAGGAACGCCAGGCTTGGAAGAGCGACGTTGTTGAGTTACTCAAACAACCAGGAATAACCGAATATGGCAGAGTTGGTAAAGACAAACTAGAAGAGATCAGATCACAGTGTGGTATCTGGGCGTACCCCACCTACTTCACAGAGATCTTCTGTATCACTGCTCTTGAGTGTCAAAATGACGGTCTTGTCCCTATCACTATGTCTCTAGGTGCTTTAAAAGAAACTGCTACAGCAGGTATTTTGATTGAGGGCGGAATCTACAAAAAAGAAGTTCAAGATGAGTTCAAGCAGAAACTCATCAATCTCATGGGTGATAAGCATGAGTGGAAACGGTTGAGCAATAAGTGTCAGAAGTTCGCTAGAAATTATGACTGGTCAAAACAAGCAGCCAGGTGGCAAGAGAAGTTCCAAGAACCTGCTAAAGATGGAAAAATAACAGTCTATACGCCTACCCTGAGAAATGGGTGGTGGAATGTAATGGCTTCTAATCTAGCAGCGCAAACCCACACCAACTTTGAGTGGATTATCGTAGATGCACAAGAAAAAAGCAGAAAAGAAATAGCCCAGAAGTATGCACAAGACTACAACCTAGATATTACATACATTCATCAACCTAAGACGAATCGTACGTATAGCCTCTGTAACGCAAACAACCTAGCAATTGAGGCAGCATCGGGTGAGCTGTTCGTATTCTTGCAAGACTTCGTTTTACTCCCCCCTACAGCCCTTGAGGAACTATTAAACGTCTCAAGAAAGCATCCAGGGGACTTTATCGCACCGGTGGATAGCTACTTTGCTCCTAAGATCAAGCCAGACCTATCAAATACAGAAGACTGGTTTAATGGCAATCTTGATGTAATTGGTGAGTTCATGCGTAAGAATATTCGGGTACAAAATAAAGGTATCCGGTTAGCTGAAAGCGCAACAGACTTTGAGCAGAACTATGGCGCAGTTCCACTGTCTACCCTCAAGCATTTGAATGGGTATTGGGAGTTCTTTGATGAAGCGTTAGGTTGGGATGACACAGAGATAATCTGGAGAGCCAAACAGCTTGGGTACAATTTATGGATTGATGACACGAATCAATGTGTGTGTATTGATCATCATGGTACTTTAGGCAAGGATGAGGGTGGAGAGAGTGTCAATCGTACAAGAAGATTAAACGATCCGCGGTTTGAGTGGATGGTAAATCAGGTAAAAGCAGGGAAGTTGCCTGTCGTTAGAGATCCGGAGATTGAGAAAACAATTGATCTTCAATACACCATCCCCAAAGAGGTTGCTGATGAAGATTGCGTGAAGTGGATGCGCGAACACTCAAAAGAAATTCTAAAGGAGTGGGCATGAAGATACTTTGTACTGGTCACTCGGGGTTACTTGGCAGTCACCTAGTTACTCTGCTAAAAGCGCAGGGGCATGAGGTGTATGGATTGTCTCGCACTAATCGCATGGGAATGATAGGAAATGTCTTTTTGGGTGATTTGGCAGATGTGAGTCTGTCTACAGTTACACAATATGTATTTGAGCAGGTGAAGTTTGACGCTGTGTATCATTTGGCGGCAAATGCTTCGGAAGCAAAGGGGCAGGTTAGCCCGGTCGATATGGTTAGTCGCAACTTACTGCTCTCAACCAACGTACTACGTTTTGCAATTCAATCAGGGGTAAAGAAGTTTATCTACGCCTCGTCCGTGTCGGTTTACGGCGATGCTCCCGTTCCTTATACAGAAGACTCACAACCGCAACCAAAAGATGTATACGGCGTAAACAAATTAGCTTTTGAACAGATACTCAGGATTATGGGTGAAGTGTATGGCCTAGACTACACGATATTTAGGCCACACAACTTGTATGGACCAGGACAAAATCCAAACGATCTCACTAAAAATGTCGTTAATATATTCATGAGAAAAATACTCCTCAAAGAGCCATACACCATACTTGGTGACGGTTCTGTTCGTAGGGGCTTCTCATACGCTCCAGATGTGGCCAAAGTATTCGCTCAAGCTCTCGAGGGACTCAGTAAAATAACTATGAACGTTGGGACGACACACATAGCGAGTATTGAACAACTCTCAGCACTCCTGCAACAAATAACCAAGAGCAACACCCCTGTAGAGAGAAAACCACTCCGCAAGCAAGAAATTGATTTATTTATTGCAGATCATAGTCTACAATCTAGCTTAGTTGAGTATCACGAAACACTACTTGAAGATGGTCTGCGCGAGACCTGGGATTGGATGAAAAAACAAGATATTAGTAAACCGATAAAATTTAAGGAGGAGATATGTTTACCCCAATAAAAGACCGCATCGAGTATGGTGGAATGATCGTTACAGATGCAGAGGTAGATGCTGTCGCTAACTCTATAAAATCCCAGGGAAATAAACGCTGGACTGTGGGAAAAGAAAGTATTTTATTGGAAAAAGAACTCGCTGAATTTATTGGGGTGAAACGTGCTGTAGTGGTCAATTCAGGCTCTTCCGCTCTACTAGTAGCATTGACCGCCCTCCACCTTCCCAAAGGCTCACACGTCATCATCCCAGCAGTCAACTTCCCCACAGCATTTAATGCGATCCTACAATGTGGGTTAATTCCATATGTAGTTGATGTGGATATAAAAACACTCAACCTCGATTTAGAGGAAGTGAAACGTGCTACCACTTTTGAGAAAATCAGTGCTGTACTTGCAGTCAATATCGCTTCTAATCCTGTTGATTTAGTAAAGCTAAGAGAAATAATCGGAGACCATACCAAGATTATACTTGATAATGCTGATGGATTTTCCACTTCAATAGATGGACATTATGTAGATCAGGATGCTAATATTTCTTGCACTTCTTTTCATGCTGCTCATATTATTGGAATGGGTGAGGGCGGAGGGGTTTTTACCAATGATGAAGAACTTGCAGATAGGTGCTTGAAACTCAGAGAATGGGGTCGCGCCTCTGGAACAGATGACATCTATGAGTATCCAGGCTTCCCAGAAGACTATCGCTCACGCTACGTCTATGAAGAGATTGGTTTTAACATGAAACCTTTGGAACTTCAATGCGTTTTAGGGCGGTCTCAGCTCAAAAAAGTGTACCACTTCAAGAAAAAAAGATTAGAAAATTATGAACTCATGCGTAAAGTGTTTGCCAAGTATCCACAGTTTAAAATGATTGAGTCCCCAGAAAATGCAGAGGTTTGTTGGTTCTCATTCCCACTATTGTGTACTGGTATTAGGCGTAAGTTGGTTATGGATACGCTTGAGAAAAACAACATTGAGTGTCGTACTATTTTCTCTGGTAATATATTGAGGCATCCAGCATATAAAGACACGACATACACAGCTCACGGTGAAATGACTAACGCTGATCGTGTTATGAAGGATGGTATGTTCCTCAGCGTACACCCGAGTATCACGCCTGAAATGGTTGCGTTTATAGATCAAGTGATTGGAGAGTTGTGCACGTAGTTTATAGAATAACCTCTATACCATCAAGTAACCCATCACCCATATTCCAGGATGATAAGGATACGCTGAACATGCGGTGTTTAGCTACTTTTATGGGAGCTTTTGCAGAAATACGGCCAAAGGTAACCTTTATTGCAGATCATGTGAGCGACAAGATGCTCAAGATGCTCGAGGACTTTCCATGGGAAGGTAGCACTGTTATCAAGACAGATATTGGTCAGAATGGCACCATGCTTATGTCGTATGAGATAGCATCAAAGCTAGAGGATTACGTTCTGTTCCAAGAGTCTGACTACTGGTATAGACCAAACATTGGGAAAACGTACCTGCAAGCTATGAAGGAGCTTGGGATAGTCTCGCCCTACGATCATCCAAACTTCTACCACTTAAGAGAACTGCATAAAGAAGAGTGTCGAATCGAGCTGGTAGATAATCATCATTTTAGGACGTGTGAGCGCAACACTATGACTTGGGGCTGTCACTCAAATATCATTAAAGAAAACCTCGATATTCTCAATCACCACGGGTATTTAGATGGCCAGGTGTGGTATGACTTACTGGAGAGGGGGTACCCCTTGTGGACTCCGATACCTAGCTTCGCCACACATATGGTAGAAAGTTGTTTAGCACCAGGAATTAATTGGAAGGAGTTATGGAAAACCCAAATTTAGTACGACCAAAATATACCGTCATTATGTTGATATACCATCGTTATAAACGATTGGTCAAAATGGCGAGAGATTGCGCAGCAACGGTAAGAAACAACAGCTCTGACTTCGAGTTTATTATAGTTGATAATGGCTCTACGGTAAGACATGACTGGAGTGAAGAGTGCGACACGTATGTCCGGTTAGATAAAAACTGGGGTATTAGTCATGGGTGGAATACTGGGATTGCACTGGCTCGAGCAGAAAACATCGTTATTATCGGAGATGACATCAAAGCCACAAGTGGGTGGTTAGAAGCCATGAAAAGTGGGATTGATATGCCAAATGCGGGGATGTGTAACCCCAGAGTCGAACATTTGCCAGGAGGTATTGGAATTCAAGAAAACTACAAGTGGCCGTCTGGTGCTTGTTTTATGATAAACAAAAACACTCTCCAGAAGGTTGGATTATTTGCAGAGGATGATTATTTCCCAGCAAATCATGAAGATTGGGACTACTGGACGAGGATTTATCAGGCAGGGTTAAAGATATATACAAATTTTTCGGTTACAATTCATCATGCAGAGGGGCAGACTATCCATGCAGAAGATATATCTGCAATGAGTGAGCAGACAAGAGACGTGTACCTAAAAAAATGGGGGTTTGATCCTACGCCAGTATTTTGTGGTGATGTTTCAATATATGATGTACTAGGGGAAAAGATATGCTCATAAAATCAACACCTACTGATGTAGAAGTCTTAGAAGCAAAAGAAACTGCCACTATTGAGGGTGGCGATGGCGATCAGATCAACACAATCGCTGTTCACCAGGTACTTGAGATAGATGGTGATAGTGACAAGGCAACATATCAGGAAGATGTCAATACTTTGATAGAATGGGCTAAGCATAAAACAGGCTCAGACGATTACGCTGAGCTTAAATGGGCAATACGAGACTTGCAGTTGAAAATTGGAACACCGGCATTTGGTGACAGAATTAAAAACTTATCAAGATTTGCGTATCTAGAACTGGAAGAGAATAGAATCAAAAAAGAAAAAGATACTTTCCATTGATAACCTCTTATACTTTCGTCTATCTTCTGGAGTATGCGCACATTATCTCAAATTTTAATTAACTCAAACTCATATCTCGACCTTGAAGCAGCGTTGCCCACAGGGGCTGATTTAACTGTTCGCATTGACTATGCACAGCAGGCCGTTCGGGAATGGGCTGATGCGTACCAATGGAAAGAACTCAAAACACCAGCAACACTCTTTGCCACGAATGGCACACTCACACTACTCAATTTCAAAGAACTTGAGGCGATACCAGTCGACTTACTAGGCAACGAGTACCCTGAGATAGACGCTGCAGATCGTGTGAACCAACTACCAACAGATAAGTACTCGTATGTTACAGGCAATGATGCGGCTGGATATATTCTGACACTTAATGGCCTAGCTACTTTAGCAACTCTTTCAATTACCTATCAACGACAACCGTCAAACATGGCGACTCTTTCTGATTTCTGCGAAGTTCCTGACGATCAGTTTGTGGCTCAGAAGGTAATTTCTCTTGTTTTACAATCTCGCTCTGACGAAAGATTCCCTCAAGTAGAGGCAAATGCACAGCGATTACTTGGGAACATGATCGGTCGTAGCATGATTATCAATCCAGGTGGAGAAAATAAAGTGAAAAGAATAGGATCATCTGCATACCGTATCGGAAGCTCGAGAGGATAATTATTCCAATCTTAAACACGAGAATACCAGCGTATAAGAAGAATAGAGACATTGTCGCGGAGTGGACTACTTTTCGCAAAGGGCTAAACCTACTTCTTCGTCCAACAGAACTTGGGAGAGACGAACTTGCTCAAGCTGATAACGCTATGTTGACTGGATCTGGAGTTGTCACCGGAAGATGGGGGAGTGATAACTATTTCACTGTCAATGCCACCGGCTCAATCAGAGGACTTGCAACGTACAAAAACACCACCTCTGGCCTAAATGAGATATTCGCTCTGTCAGATCAAGGATTTCTAGCCAAGAAAAACGGCTTAACCTCGACACAAATAGTCGGCCAGTCCTATCCCTCAGGCTCTACTATCAGAGCAGAACAACTCGGTGGGGTTACCTATATCGTTTCCAAAGATCGTCCTATGGCCTCTTATACAGGCGCGACTCTCTCAATTTTTGCTACTCTCTCAGCTCCAACCGGCGTGAGCGCTACCAACTTCTCAGGTGCTTCCGGAACATCAACATACTCATGGAGAATTACTACCCTATCAGAAAGTGGCGGAGAAACTACTGGAAGCACTGCTTTTAGCCTGCCAAACCTGCCACAAAACTTATCAGACACAGAGGTGAGAACCTTTTGGACTTTAGCTACAGGGAGTATTTCAGGGTATCAAGTATATCGAGGGATACCAGGAGATGAAAGATTCCTAGCAGCGGTTGGGCCATCTGTTTCAAGTTATGTTGATCGGGGCGCTCCTGCAAGTGAGACAATATTGAGTCCTTTCACGAATACTACCGGAGGAGTAAAAAGCCCATTCATAGTGAAGTTTAGAGATAGATTACTTGCTGTTGATGCTACCGATAGAAATAAACTCCTTATCTCTGGAAGATTCCCAAATCAAGGCTCATACAACTACTTTGACGGCGGTGGATATATTTATATTGACCCAGACTCAGGCGAGGACATCACTGGAATTGCAGTACAGCCTGGCTCAGACAAAATCATTGTGTACAAAGATTCTTCACACTATGCTGTTGAGCTGACAACCGTCACTATCGGAAACTTTGTTTTACTTGACCCCACCTACCAGCCAATCTCAACCTCTATTGGTGCGAGTAGTCAGGACGCTATTCAAACAGTTGAAAATGACACCTTCTACTTCGGTAGAAAAGGATTGTACGTTACTGGCTTTGAGCCTAACTTTCTTAATGTGATCCGAACCAACGAGGTCAGTGCAAAGATGCGTCCTTATCTCAACTTGCTCAACGATAACGACTACACAAGCGCCTGTGCTTTTTATGTTGATAAGAAGTATATTTTGAGCTTCCCAAGAAGAAAAGAATGTATTGTCTATGATCGAGAACGCGGTGCTTGGATGGGACCTTGGAAAACTCCATTTGGTATTTCTAAGATGCTCAAGTACTCAGACGCAACAGGAACGGAGAAGTGGGTAATCGGGTCGTACAACACCAACAACGTCTACACATTTGATCCTGCACTCAATACTGACGCTGGGACTGCCATAGGGAAGATTGTCAGAACGAATAAGGAGACCTTTGGGGCTTGGTCTGTTCTCAAGATTATTAAACTCTTCTATACCCTGCTTCGAGGAATTAAAGGGCAAGTAAATATAAACATCTTAGCGCAACTGCGAGATGGGACTACAACAAGCATCAAGTCATTCACTATTGAAGGCTCTGCCGTCTCTGGCTCTATTGGCTGGGGTTCGGACGCTTGGGGTAACTTCCAATGGGGTACTTCTGCAGGTTCAGTGATTGTTACCAGCGATGAAGTGCCTAAGTACACACAACTCTTTAAGAGTATTCGTTTCATTCAGATCGAAGTCACCACAACTACCGCAAACGCAAACTTTGAGCTTCTCAATCTGCGCGCCACCGCCTCGAGTCAAGGTGAAGGTAGTTTGGCGAGCAGTTCACGCGTGTAGATGCTTGCAATTCTTCCTTAACCATAGTATCATAGATTCATGATAAAGTCTCTCATACAAAATCCTGAAGAACTTAGAAAGCTATACATTGACGAAGGGAAATCTCTAAAAGAGATTGGAGATATTTGTGGTGTGGCTTTTCAAACAGTCTACAAATGGATGAAGAAAAACAACATCGAAACTCGTGACTATGGAACTACTGGTATGAAGTTTCCTGGCAGGCACATGTCGCAAGAAACAAAAGATAAGTTGAGTAAATGGCATACTGGTAGACCTCTTAGTCCAGAACACAAAAGAAAGTGTGTAGCTATTCTTAGTAAATCTTGGGTTAAAGGAAAAAAACATCACTCTTGGAAGGGTGGTTATATTAATTATGGATATAGAGTTATTCGTGTTAATGGAAAAACAGTTCGTGAGCATCGATTTCTAATGGAGAAACATCTTGGGAGAAAACTTAATAAGAATGAACACGTACATCATATTAATGGTAAGAGGGATGACAATAGAATAGAAAACTTAATAGTGCTATCCCCAGAGGAACATTCTCAACTTCATTGGAGTAATCCAGAGATGATAAGGGCGCAATCAGAAAGAATAAAAAAGATACGTGCAGAGAGATTTTGGTCTTCTTCACTAAAACACTCTCCTTGATAACCTCAAATACTTTCGTCTATCTTCTGGAGTATGCCTGCAAAACTACTTTCTTCACCAACTAAAAACGCAATTCAAAAGACACTTGCTGCTCAACTCTTGAGTACAGCAACAACGGCTGATCCCATTACTTTTGATGATGTAGATGGTCTCCCAAACTTACCTGGCGTGCTAGTTATTAGGCGAGTGGATACAGCAGGGGCAGCAACTCCTGCTTTTCGCGAGTACATTGAGTATTCAGGTACATCTGGCAACACGGTACTCATTACCACAAGAAACGTAGATGGCTCAAACGCTGCTCTCACACATCCAGTCGGTTCGATTGTTGAATTTATTCCAGACGTTACTTGGGCAGATCGTATTTATGATGCTTTGTCATCAATAGTAGATGTCAATGACGTTTCTGTTATCAATTCTTCTTTGGTCACTT
>Ga0163148_10003867_pt1 | contig 16108 bp, 13 predicted proteins | sample OliLakLV19MP7P2_FD_148606 | JGI IMG/M metagenome (GOLD analysis project Ga0163148, IMG submission 148606) | Freshwater microbial mat bacterial communities from Lake Vanda, McMurdo Dry Valleys, Antarctica- Oligotrophic Lake LV.19.MP7.P2 | ecosystem: Environmental > Aquatic > Freshwater > Lake >...
GGGCTACGGGAGGTAGCTGCATTTGCACAGCAGGTTGTTGGCTTGCATTGGTAAGTTCCGATTGCGTTTCTAATTGCACCGCCCGTTCCACGGTGCCAGTGGAGTTGTAGGTAGTAATTAAATCATCCACAGGAACGTGTTGCTCTGTCTTACACGATTTGCACTGGCACATGTCAAAGTCGTTCACAGCAGGTTTCGTAGCCCTAATCCACTGCATGTGCTCTGAGAAAAAGCGCCCCCCTGTGTCGTTGACAAGTTCCTCTGTGTCTTGGAATGGGATTTTTTCTGTAATGCCACAGTCTTTGGCTAGTGAATTTGCCCAAGCCAATTCGGAATGATTGAAGTAAGGTGTCACTGTTTCCCACGATCCGGGCATCTTCTTCTCAGCAACCGTAGCTTGTTGCGGATGCCCAGGTTGAACCGCGCCGTCCCAGTGAGATTTAAATTGTCGGCTAAAGAATTTCTCATTCCGCAATTCGCAAAATGTGCCAATGTGCCGTGGAAGGATTCCAAGCTAGATTCTCCTCTCCTTGACAAGCACTCGTTGAGCTGATGGGACGAATTTGGATTAGGAGGCATGGTGTGGTGCATTTCGTCCAAGGGGAGAGGGTCCTGTAGATGTTCAGCCTTGTCTTTACAGCTCATCCAGTTGTCTCTTGTTTCAGGAGTAAACAGTGGTTGTTGAGCAATGGGGTCGAGTCTGCCACCGGCGGGTCTGTTGTAGATGTCACTGGAGCTGCACTTGCAGGCATTGAACCAATTCTCCAGCATGTGCCTAAAATCACAGAAGCTGGGGTTGCATCCGGTGGCGGAAACGCAACCGGCGGAAACGCGACCGATGGTGTTGCCGTTGCACGCGCCATTCCGTCGAAATCAGCGGCACCAACTTCCAGCACTACTATGTTGAAATCTTCGTCGCCAGCTTCCGAACCCTCCACTGAGAGTCTGATGTCTCCAAGTGACTTTCCCTCCAATGCTGGAGTCCCTGGACAGCCGACTTTTTGCATGCACTCCTCTCTTGTGTCTTGTTTCTTTCATTTTCTGTACTAAATGGCTCTGTTTAGTGGCTAAAGAAATGTCTGTATGAGAAATGAACTATCAGGGAAGGCTCTGTCCTTTATGCCCGTGCCGCCGCCGTCGGAACAGGTTTGTTGTGCCTCCACCCTTGCATGGTAGATTCTAATTGAACTAGGACAAAATGTGGTTAAGTGATCAATGTTTACCATCCTTCCAGTCAATCGTTGCTCGCCACGCAGATGAACCGAAATGCAAGGGCCGTGCTGGACAGCACGCTTTAACTCCACTTTGTCGCAGAGTACAAGCGATCCGAAACGACAGTGAGTGTTGCTTAAAGTTGTGCTTCGATTGCCGCTACTCTAGTACGTGATCCGGTGAGTTGGGAAGAGGAAAGTACCAAATTACCAAGAGGAGAAAAATGAGAACTTTTTATTACGATGGAATGTATATAAATTTCTGACTAGGCTGGAGCCTAACCTTTGTGGTCGCTTTAGTTGCAATCTTCCGGTCATTAGAAAAAGCAAGCTTTACCTTGTGTGTCACTCATTCCAATGCAGACCAGATCCCTGGTGCTCTACAAGAGAACCAGTTAGTCCCGTCGGAAGGCTAATCTTTCACTCTAGTTTTTATGTAAATTGTTGCATTTTTTTTCTTAGGCAAAGCTATCAGCTTCGTCCTGGCCTTTTCCAAAGTCAGCGTCATCCAGATCTTTGCGTTTCTGCCGTAATCGTCGTGTGAACACCCCTTTCCTTACCACTGCAATGCAGCAAAGGACACCAAACAGAGCCATAGAAGTCCACAGAGTGACCACTATGATGGCCAGTATGGCCGATCCCCATGAAATTGAATCCCATTCGAACTTTACAAGGTAAATGATCGCTTCCAAAAAGCAATTGATTACAAAGGGAGACAGGGCCAGCACTAAGCAAACGTCCAATAGATATCGATAACATATACAACAGCAAGAAAATGGGGATGTCGTGTCTGGCATCAATGTGTTGGTGTAGGGAGCTTCGTCATTTGTATCTGCATCTGTATCATCATCCTCCGGTCGTGATCTTCGATGATGTCGTCCCATTGTATTTGTTTCTCTTCTTAAAAACGCTTGCTTCAACAGTTACAGCACTCTAAAGTGGCACCGTATGGTTGGGAGGTGTTCAGTGTAGATTTTCTGGTTAACGTTAACGTCGAAGCTAAATGGGTCCTCTCTTGATTCAGGTGCTACTCTAGCTACTTGCTAGTCTAATCAATCCACAATGCAGTCTTCAAATTAGGTGATAGTTGAAGTCTTTTGATAGACACACTATTGTAGTGGTGTTTTTTTCTCGTGTTCGAGAAGAGATTGAAAATGTGACATGGGTTGGGTCTGTAATTAACAGGCTTGTTTCCATAGGGTTCTCAAGCTGGCCCATGTCATTTTCCTAATTACCTAATTTTTTTGTCGAATCAACGCAGATCATTTAAGACGGCCTCGCGTGGTTTGGTCCCTATCATTTTTTGAATCTTCAAGTCGGGAAGGTGCCCTTTAGACCAACACTTGACCCATTCCCCCCTCATGGGAGTAAACAGAATTGATGAAGCAACTAATTAGTTGTTGAAGCTACCTACAAAAAGGGTCAAATAATGATAAAACACTGGTGCATTTCTGAGTTGTTCCAATGCCATTTGCTAAGAATGGAGCCATCTTCAGTGAGTTGTTGACTTCAACATGATCTCATGTTCAGAAAAATGACGTTTTTGAAATCCAATTGGCCATTGGTAGCTCAAGAAGCAGCATGGTAGGTCCTTGTTTGCTCCACGGTGACAGTCTCATTTTGTTGTTGATTTTGAATTTGAATTTTATGACAAATTGATGCATGAGGAATCCGCTCAACGTTTGCAGTGCACACAGAGGGGGAAGACAGACCCTCAAAAGTGCATGAATGGATTCAAATCTCATCCATGGGTGTCCAGTGTGCAGTGTGCGTCTCGGACTGTGTTTGTCAAAAACCCAGACATTGCAATCACTGTGATGTTTGCATCGTGCAATGTGCAATTGCAACAAAACAATTCACATGCGGCATCATCATTTTGAGGTTGTAAAGACAGAGACAAAACAAATGCAGCTTGGACAAACCCAACAAAATCAAATGACAAGGCCATGGCATCACAACCTTTCTCATCTCAGTTTAGCTACAAAGAACCAATGACAACACACAAACATGTTCACAGCATAACCAGCTTGTTGTCATCTTTCAATGAGAACAAGTCCATACAAAATGACAAGTTGCCCTACTTTTGCAACAATGTGCCCTAGATTCCCTTCAGCTTTCCAGGAGTTTTGGTTGGCAACTTGGAGATGCAGGCATTGTCTGCATCAACTTCTTACATTTTGCATAGCTGCGTTGAGCTTGCTAGTTTATTTTTCAGTCTGGTGTGTCTTCTTCAGCTCAAACAATTTTCTTGGCTGGGTTAATTCCCTAAAGTGTGTGTGACTGCATGCCTTGAACAACCCATGCAGCGCAACATGCTGCACATTCCTTTGGAAATTTCAGCACACACTAGGCACATCAGGCACAAGAGCCACACCAGCCTGAATAAGCCAGGCAACAATCAGGAGTCCGGAGTTGATGGAAGCATTTGCGAACGCCGTTTCCTCGAAAAGGATTTTTAAGTGTGAACAAGCTTTCAAATCTCAAGAGGATAGTGATGAGGATGGCGATGATGCTCAAGAGGATAATGCTGCAGAAACCAGCCCTGAACGCAAAAAATTGGGTGGAAGCCGACCAACCAACCGGGCTTGCGAGGAAAGTGTATAATTCTTGGAAGAAAGGAGAAATGTGCGAGGCAACAGAAGAAGATTGGAAACTGCTTACAACCTGTTCTGGGAGGTCAAAGATTGTCTTCCATTGTTGGAAGAAAGGCATCTTGTTCAAATCAGCAGCTCGACGGTGACAGCAATCTTCTTCAGCGACTTCAAGACTGCCCAAGCCTCCCAATGGAGTTTCGTGAAACCCTCCCCTTCTCAAGAGTTTGTCGCTTTCATCCAAAGACATCAGGGTATTTTATGCTACTTTTTCAGAATGCACCGGTGACACAGGGAACCGCTTCCTCCAAGGATTCATCAAAACCAATCAACCTGTCAGCATGGAAACACTGATCGACTTGTTCGGTTCAGCAATTTGTAGTTCATGTCCTGACATGGATGAGATTTCTGTTTTGACGGAAATCCACATAAACAGTTTTGTTTATGAATTCGGTGATGTGAATTCAGTAAACTTCGAACAAAAGAGGGAAGAGATCAAATCGTTCAAGGTAGATTTTTGTGTGGTTTAACGTTAGAATCTGGAATTTTTGATGTTTTGGAATCTGGAATCTTGCCCGTTTGGCAATGCCGACATGTAGAATTCAGGAAGGTCTTCTTCTTTCATTAGAGCTGTTAAAGTTACCGCTTTACTAAAATGTGACATCGAACAACCGTTAAGAGAGCAGACCGAGCTCGTGCATTGAACCTCCAAACATGGACTCCTAAACGGGGTCCTGTTGCACTGCATGTGCAACATAAAATGCTTAGAGGAGGTCAGGATTTCGCTGGCCCTGCAGGCTCGGTGAATTAGTGTTCTTTGGAGTTCCATGGGAATTGCCCCCAACTAGTCAAGTGGGGTCTATCCAAATTTTATTGACAAAAGGGACTCAAAAGTGACTGAAAATGGCATGGTTGTGTGTGTGTGTGCTGCATGCATGTCACATAAAGGAAGGTGCCCCTGGGACAGTGTTGAATTAAAAAAAGGTGCCAGTGAGACAGTGCTCACATAAGAAAAGGTGCCAGTGAGACAGTGCTTAAACAGGAAAGGTGTGAGTCAGACAGGAGTTCTCAAAAATGTTGGGGGCTAACCACATCAGTGGCATCTAGTAGTTTTAAGTCCTTGAAGTCTTCACCAATTTAAGTAATTAAGATGTGCATTGCCTGTAGTGTACTTCGTACTGTACTGTAGTGTACTATCTGCAAAATTCAAGTCCTCCATCATCAAAGTTGAACGACGAGAACAACAACCTTGACAACAACAACAAGAAGAACAACAATCTTGACAACAACGACAAGAACAACAACCTTGATAGACATGACAGCCAACGCCAATACTGGCCTGTTCAAGATCCGTTATCTCCTCTGGATTGGTGATTCCCCGACAGGACCTGCGGACCGTGTTGTGCTGAAAGAGGAGAAGGACATCATTGAGCTGAGGGAAAAAATCCACAAAAGAAACGAGCTTGTCGGCCCCCCTAATCAACTTGAGGTGTACCCTCCCGGAACTAAAGTACCGGTCGTTCATGGCACAAAACAATTGGAGGACGAGCAACTTGCTCTCCTCAATCAGAAGCAAGAGGTGATTGTGGTGGCCCCTCATTCGGCCAAAGGTGTGATGCTGGACACAGCCCCCCCAAAAGAAACGCCAGAGCAACTCCGTGATCGATCTCAAGCAATACTTAACGCTTGGTCTCAACCACATGCTGCCGTCCCCAGAGCCATCGACCTGCCTAGTGTAGTGCAGTCACCACTACCGCGGGCGCTTCCATCTCCATACCAAACCCCGATTCTTGACGAACCTGTGGATGACGTTGTGCTCAGTACAAATGAGGGAATAACTCTTGACCCCGCACTTGGGAGCATTCGTGAATCTATTCTCTCACTTGACAGAATTGGCGACAATGAAGATAGCATTCACTCGCTTGTTGATCCCTTGGTTATGAGGCCTATGAAGCTTTTGGGAAGGAAAGCCGATTGCTCCTTCCAAATGCAACGAAATGGAGTGGACTCCACCTGGGCCACAATACAAAATCTACGACCAGATGTTCTCGTTTGGTTGCCTTCGGGCTTGCTTGCTTTCAAGGGTGAGGACAAGGCCACTGAAAATGAACTACAGAATGCCAAGAATGAACTGATGAGCAAACTGGGTTGTTTTTCCGACGCATTTTTTGGGTCTCTACCATATCAGATCTGCTACGCTGCTGGTGGTTTCCACCTACAATTCATGGCTATCATCCGTAGCCCTGGCATGAGGCCAACTCTCACCCCAGTATCGCCCATCGTTGATTTGTCTACAATCCGGGGGAGAAGTTTTTGTGTCAGGTATGCTGTGAACATCACAAGGGTCCTAATCTTGTTGCAAAGAACGTACCCAGACGGTGCCGTTGCCAGACTGGGCGAAAAGATAGAGAATCCAAACAGTGTTGTCTTCATCTTTGGTGAATATGTGATTAAGAAAACAAAACATTACACCGGTGATGTGTTGGGGGATTTATATGCTCTCATTGAAGACAGCAAGCCGCCTTGTCTCGTGTCAACCCAACATATGAAGATATCTACAGTTCAAAAACTGCTGACAGTCCATATCTCTCCCGTGGGATTCTGTGGCAGGAGACCAGAAAATCTTGAAGAGGTGAAGGTTGCTGGCTGGTGTGTGCTGACAGCCCTTCATTGGCTACATGACAATGGATGGGTACACAGGGATGTTCGACCGAGTAACATTATGTTTGCTGGTGGCACTTGGTATCTTATGGACCTGGAATGGGCAGACAAGGTTACTTCTTCGATGGAAAGCTATGCTCCTCGAAGCGAGTGCCTTCCACCAGAGAGTGCTGGGGTAGCAGGAGGAATGTGGACAACCAAGTGCGATATGTGGCAATTTGGAAAGCTAATTCAATACTGGGACCATTTGGATGAGTATGGCAGGTCATATGTGAAGTCCCAAGATTCGACTAATCCAGCAGTGCGCCTATCCGCTGAACATTCTCTATCCCACCAATTCTTCAAAGCACATGATAAGGAAGTAGCATTGTAGGTCATCTTTTGCCCCATTTTAAAAGTGTCAATTGGTTTTGAATTTGAGTTTTGTGATGTGAATTGATGCACAGGGAATCAGTTCAACGTTTGCAGTGCACACAGAGGGGGGGCACAGGCCCTCAAAAGTGTGTGAATGGAATCAAATCTCATCCATGGGTGTCCAGTGTGCGTCTGGGACTGTGTGTGTCTAAAACCCACAGGCAGACATTGCAATCACTGTGATGTTTGCATCGTGCAATGTGCCATTGCAACAAATCAATTCACATGCAGCATCATCATTTTGAGGTTGCAAAGACAGAGACAAAACAAATGTAGCTTGGACAAACCCAATGAAATCAAATGACAAGGCCAGGGCATCACAACCTTTCTCATCTCAGTTTAGCTACAAAGAACCAATAACAACACACAAACATGTTCACAGCATAACCAGCTTGTTGTCATCTTTCAATGAGAACAAGTCCATGCAAAATGACAAGTTGCCCTACTTTTGCAACAATGTGCCCTAGATTCCCCTCTATTGGCTGCATTGCGGATGACAGACAGACCAGCAGCGCCACCCGGACGTGCCTAACCAACACGCCGAGAGACGCCGAGCCATTTTAGACTTTGAAGTGATTTTATAATTCAGAAGTAGATCAATCTCACTCTTTCTCCAATTTAACATTTGTTATCAACAACATTGGATTCACTAGCAATAGCTAGACAGAAAGGGTCCGACGATAGGTTGCGAGCCCAAACACTTGCATCCATCGGCATCGTCTACTCAACGAGTGCCTTGCGCATTTGTTTTGTGGGTGACACACCAGCTAAAATAGGAGTGCTCACACTCCGAAGTTCTCGAAGTTTGGACATCATGTCCGTGTTGTTTTCGTTGCTAACGCGACAAATTCAAGTCCTCAAGTGGTTCCCTAAAGAAGTCCTTTCAAGTTGAGTGAGAGGTGTGCCGCATTGATTGTTTTCCTATTGTGTTTGTTACACTTTGTGGGTGAAATGCGGCTCGGATGCGCACACAACACATCGTTCCATTGCCGGACATTTCACGCACATTGCGAAAACAGTTTCTCACTGGACATTGCAACGGCGACACTTTCACGGGTTGTCACTGCTTGTTTTCATCCAGAGATGTTTTGCGGAGTTCAACTGCTGGTTTTCATTTTGCCAGTTATCGAAAATTCCGACCTCTCAAGTGACCCTCAAGTGTTCGACGTGGAGTCTCATCCTGACACGCCGACCAAGCTGGATGTCTCTCGCAGGTGACGACGTGTTCTTGTGCTCGGAAGCTTTGAAAAAGAAGGAATTTTGACGCACGATTCTCAATTGTTCTACGAGGTCTATGATTCTCATTGCACTTCCAAGCAGGAATGCGGTTTGCGTTTCTAACAGAAAGAGTGATGCACGCGACAAGATCTCAGCCTGCGCAACTGTTGTCGAAAAACAACATCTTGAAGAAATTTATTTTCATCTCACTTTTTTGACAAGGTGCTGCCGGTAACAATGTCTGCTAGTGGTGCCGGTGCCGGTGCTCCTGCTCCAGCTCCCTTAGCTGTTGCTGGCCCTGCTCCAACTGCCCCAGGTGGTCGAGGAGGAGGAAGAAGACCTGGAGTCCCCACCATTAATCCAAGAAGTGTTACAGACTTCGAAGATGTTGCAGGTGTCCCTTTTGTGTTTGCAAGACACCCCGTCTACATTGAAGCGCATGTTCATATGAATGGCATTTGCTCAGATGCATTCATGGACATGGACAACCTTTTTGCTGTGACTGCTCCACCCCCGAGGACTGCTTTGATTGCCGATCTTGTTGCAATTGTCAAAAATGAGATTCGAGATGATTGTGTTGTCCCGAATGCAGTTGACACACCGGATCCAACACCCATCACCCCTCTGTGGGCAAGATGTTCTTTCTCGATCTCCACTGGTCACCGCTACTCTAATCGGCATCTTGCGCTAGCAACTTTGAGAGAGGCTATGCAGCATGCCATTGCTTATGATTTGATCCATGAATTGAAGATTGCTATTGGCATTCAAGCATTGCACTTTCGGCCTGGATTAAACTACCCACAATGGGGAACCGACATTTCGGATTTGGCCGCTGGTTTTGGTCCAGCGCCTGCTCCAGCAGCTCCTCCAGCGCCTGCTGCACCTGCTGCGGTAGGTGGTCCAGTGCCACCAACATCAGCTGACATTGCGACAGCAGTTGCGCATGCAGTGACTGCAGCTGTTAGGTCTGCGCCTGCACCTGCGTGCTGTTGCAGTGATGGCTGCAGCGGCGCCTTCCACAACCAGATTGCGCATTCTGTTCAACCCATCTTTTCTCCCAGCCGATGCACGGGCGAGGTTCCAACACAAACAGGATAAAGAATCCTAACTGCAGTGATCCACACCACGTTCAATTGCCCAACAGATCCATGCCATCACATGCACTGTTGGATTGACCCTGGACTCAAGAAGAGGATCTGCGGCGACGGGACCATTTTCTTTCACATGTCTGTTGACAAAAAGACAGCAATGAAGAATCCAGCACCTTGCAGAAAGGACACGCATGCATCGATTCGCCGTTGGTGCCAGACCCTCCAAGAGACTTTGATGCAGCATGGAGTTTGTGTCCACCCAGTGTGGCCATTTAGGAAGAACCACGGTGGTGAATGGGGGTTTGCCATTGGAGACACCCGCGATGATGATCTCCCGACTCCACAGTGCATGACTTGTCAGCTGTCGTCGACATTTATCCACCAACTGCTATCGCAAAGTACAATGTTTCCAAGTGGAAGTCCTCTTCATGATGCAGCAGCCAATTGTAACGGCAACGGTTTGAAGGCACTCAAGGCAATCCTGCAGCAATCGCATCCTGCTTTCGTGGATGAACTGGCCACCCTAGTCACTGTGTGCCCGAAGCAAAAGGACAAGTCTCTTTTAGAATACAAAATGGAGGCGGAAGATCATCTACAGATGTGTTCCACAGTGCAAGGGTTCTCCAAGGAACTTGACGATCCAAACGAGCTAGATGTCTTCATCAACAACATGAAGCATAGCAGTTTTGTTCAACGTGTTGCACAAGATGAAAGGCAACAGCTTGCTCTCCTCCACAAGCACCAAGGAGACAAGTCACTTGAAACGCTTAACTCGGTCTTGATGATGCCAGATTGCCCAGGAAACGAAATTACTCGCACTCCAAGAGCGGTCCGCCAGGTCTCAACTCCTCCTGGAGGGGCTACAACTGGCGCTCGGACATCCCAGATTCCGCAACTTCGCACAAGACGTGCTGCTAGAGTCAATGCTGTTGGTGCCGCTAGTCCAAATTCAACCGACACCAGTGGATCTGGTGGTGCAAGATCCAGTGGTGGATCAAGCAACAGAACCGACTCTGAAGGGTGCTGTGACTGTGATCAAAATGCTCCTGATGAAGATGTTCCTGAGCCGTTTACGAATTGCGAAGAAGCTTGCATCAACCTTTTGCAGGTTGAGGTTCCTGATCGAGAAGACACTCCATACAACATGCTCACCTGTGATGACTGTCAGCACTTGCGATTCAAGAAAATCCAAATGCTGCACATGCGCAGCATTGTGTTGCATGTTGGGGGCAACATCGCTTCGAAAACTGTCCTACCTTGAATGATCATGACTTCCTCAAGCAGCACTACATTCGATTCTGTCAGAATGTCCGCCGGGATCAATCTGAGCTCTCCCAACAGCGAGCGGAACCAGTCAACTTCATGGTCCGACAACACTTCGATGACAACGAGGAGTCCGATGGCGACAACAGTGATCTGGATTTTCCTTGCGGCCGCCGCTAAATTCGTTGCAGCGCTGCCGCATCTCGAACGTCAAGCCCAGAAGTCGCGGGACAACCAAGGGCACACCGATTGGTGGGTTGTCTTCCGCAGGTAGAAGCTCCCTACAAAATGATGATTCAACCGTGGTTGCGTCGAATCTCTCCAAGAATTTGAAGTCTCGAAGGCCAGTTGCTCCCAGGATAGCAACGTTACCTGATGACGACCCTTCCTGTGACGCACAGAAACCCCCTTTTGCCTCCATCAATGATGATTTCAAAGATGGAGACGTGCACAAAGAGGGGAGGGATGACATTGTGATCATGTCATCCATCAACGCAGTGGATGTTCATCGCATCTCATGGTCTCCAGCTGCCGACATCCAAGTCGAAGTTGAAGATGTCCATGTCAAAACAGTCACTGCCCAGCATGATGATGACCTGGATGCACTCCGAGCGCAAGTCGACACTGGAGCTCACGTGAGTTGCACAGACCAGTTGCACATGCTACATGGTTATCAAGACTTCACCAGATCTCTTCCTAGTCCAGTGAAACTGTTGCCTGCAGCTGTCGGATCTGATGCAGTCCCCAAAGGTGTCGGTTACCTAAATGTCCCTGCAAAGAATGCTGAGGGGTTTCTCTCAGTCCAGACCTTCTACACTCCCTACCTTCGAACTGCAGCAATCGACGAAAGGGATCTGACAGCATTGCAAAACACAAGGACGCAGGTGCTTTCACTTATCATGCGAAACATTGCATGAACTCCAGCAAAGATGACATTGTCCACGGCATGCTCATTGATGATAAATGCTGCACTGGAGCGCTCATTCCTCCCGATTTGAACCCATTGGATCCCAAGGCAACTCCGGCTACATCAAGCATTCTTGCTCTCAAAAGCGATCCTGAATTTGCGGAGCAATGTCGCAAAGCTACTGTGTTGGCCATTCATGGCTACCAAGAAGCAGTCGAGGTCCAACTGCACAAAGAGATGGCCAATTTGCCCATGCAGTTTCATGCTCTGCCTTTCCATGAGCACATCCAGTCCAACACACCTGTGCCAACCATTGAGGCTGCCACGGAGAGACTCCTTTGGCATCAACGTCTCGGACACCCAAGTGACTGTTGTCTATTTAATGCCCATCGACATGCTGATGGAGTCCCACGGTTCCCTCACATGGATTGAGTCCTAGACATCTGTCCTACTTGTATCCGCTCCAAACAGACCAAGAATGCTGCTGGAGCCAACACTGCTAGGACAGCTGAACAGCCACATCAGGCAAGGTCTATCCATCGACTTCTCCTTCTCTGGCACCCACTCTAAAAATGCTTTTAATCGATTCCCAATCGGAACCAAGGTCAAGAAGAAGTTCGGCAACAAGATGTTCAAAGGAAAAGTCACACGGAGTCCCGAAGACACAACTGAGCGAGATCCCAATGCTGATGATTTTGGGGAAACTGCTCAGTCATGGCGAGTCGAACATGAAGATCAGGAACAAGAAGACTGCAATGAGCGTGAAATGGAACAGATTGCCTGCAGCAACCTACCTCGATTCGATCCTCACAAGCATCGCGACGATGATTGCATTGGTCTCAATGGAGAGACATCCTGGATCCTTGTAACCAATCACTTCTCGAGGATGAAGCACGGCAACACAAGAGTCTCGAAAGCCTCGCCATCAACTGGCTTAGAGAAACATGCTCCAGCTTGTCCCGGTAAATGTGTTTTCATGGACCAAGGAGGTGAGCTTCACCACAACCCCGAAGTGCGCAAGCTCTTCACTTGATTTGGATATGACATCAGACCCACTGGTGCCGATGCCTCCAATCAAAATGCTCCTGTGGGGCGCGGCCATTTGGTGGTCGCCTATGCAATTCGAGCCCTTTTGTTGGGCGCCAACCTTCCTATCAAGTTTTGGCCTTATGCTTTCCACTTTTGGTTACGCATCGACAACTCCATGGCTTCACGAGATCAACTGGTCTCTCCCAACTGCATCACTGCTGGCAAGAAAGACGACCTATCAGCTCTGCGCACCTTTGGCTGCAGAGTTTGGGTGCGCCCTCCTGGTCGACGATCTGCCAAATTGATCCCCAACTCCCGCAAGGGAATCTTCCTCGGTTTCATGCCCAACACTGATAAGAACATTATCTGGTATGACACTGAAACCCATGTGGTCAAGATCGCCAAGCATGTGCCTTTTGATGAAGGAATGAATGACCTTCCTCCTGACCTCATGCCTCTCAATGTTGTTCACTTGCAACGCACACAAAATGGAGAGCCTCTTCCTGCCGAGACAGAAGAAGCCTCAGTCGATCAGTTTGCTTTCCACCTCAACCTTTTCTCTTACACTGTGGTGAAGGGAGTCCCGGTAACTGATGATGATCCTTCACATGGACTTACTCTGGCATCTGATGAACTCAAACATCGGGCCTATGCCACTGATGTCAAGGAAAATAGCACAGCGGACAAAATGTGTGCCACACATGAGTCAACTCTCAAGACTGCAAATGGAGCTTACCTTGTCGGCATCAATGGAAAAAGAGTCTTCGGAAAGGATGACACGATTTCCATGCTCCACCAGTTGTGCAATGAACGTGCTGAGAACCTTCAGCTCGAGCTAGCTATCGAACGCAAGCTCTCCTCTGCTGAAACATGGCGCGCCGTTGCCAAGGACAACATCATGGAACCCAGTGCAATTCCTGATGCTGATCGCCAGCACCAACTTTCGCTGGCTGACATTTGCTGCATCTCCGCAGTTCCTTACCCGCATCTCGATTTCTCCGAGTCCTCTCTCTCCACCGAAGAAATGGAAATGGTGGCACAAGCCATTCAATCTCAAGCTGTTGCTCCGGCTGAGCAGGCTGTTGGCCGCTTCACCAGATGAAAGCTTCGTTCTCTAAGCACATGGGAACAATGGCGCGCTGGTGAACACAAACAGCTAGACCACTTCCATGATCTCAAGATGCATGGTGAACCTATCAAGAGACCACCTGGTGCAATCGTCTTGCACCCACATTGGCAGTGTTCAATTAAGCGCGATGGCACACGTCGCTCTCGCAACTGCTGTGATGGCTCACCCCGATCTGCACCACTGCTGCACGGCATTGCTTCAACATGTTCTTCCTGTGTTGAGCAACCCGCACAACGTCTTTTCTTTGCCCTTGCTGCAAGAGAAAACTGTCGAGTCTACGGAGGCGATGCCCAAGATGCCTGTGCACATTCTCCGCCACCCGAAACTCCCACTTTCGCATCCATTGACGACGCCTGCGCGGACTGGCATAAACATCGCTTCAACAAGAAACTAGACCGTTCTCTCGTCCTCCCAGTCCTTCATGCTCTCCAAGGGCATCCTGAATCTGGCAAGCTCTGGGAAAAGCACATTGCTGCCATCCTGCGATCGCCTACTTTCGGCTTCAAAAGCACCACACATGACAAGTCCATCTGCGCAGCCAAATTTGAGGGTGCTAAAATGCTCTTGCTGTGCCAAGTTGACAATTTTGCTGTGGCTTGCCCTACCGAAGACATCGCCAAGCGTCTGTGTGCTCAGATTGGCAAAGCCCTACAATTGCCATCTGAAGATGCACCCCCATTCAAGTGCCTCGGCCTCATCAAAGACTCCAACGGACTTGACGTTGCGCAGCATTCTGATGCAATCAAGCTCGCTTGTGAGAAGTGCATCGACCATGTCCTGACCACTCATGGATGGTCCACACCTTCTCCTTCTGACCCATCGAAGCCTTCCGCCCCTTTGCCTGTGGACGCAGCCACTTCTGTTTGTGCCCATCCGGGCCCTCCAGAGAACACTGCTGAACATGCCGCCCTCGCAGCTAAGTGTGGTTTTGCCTATCGCACGCTCCTTGGTGAACTGCTGTGTGCTTGTGTAACGTGTTGGCCAGACATTGGCTGCGCCACCATTGCCCTGTCTAAGTTCTCCACCTGCCCCCATGACCATCACTTTGCCATGCTCAAGAAAGTGGCGAAACACCTCCGAGCTACCAAATGCTGGGGTGTCATTTGCCGTCGGTCCCAACCGGGCACATCCCTTCCTCCTTCCAACTTCCACCGCTCAACAATGGATGCTGGGCTACCTGACTTCCCCACCATCGATGCTCAGGAACCCGTTGCGTTCCTTGATGCCGCACATGCCAATGATCTACGCAACCGCCGATCCGCTACAGGATGTGCCTTCCTCATGTGCGGCGGCGTTGTGTCTTACCGATGCACGACGCAGTCCATCACCGCTACAAGCTCCAATGAAGCGGAATTCCTTGCTGCCATTGCTGCAGCCAAGCATGCTAGATGCATGCACGCGATCATGACCGATCTTGGCTTTCCACCCAAAGGCCCTACCGTCATGTGCTGCGACAACCAATTGGCTATCAACATGATCAACGCTCGTGTCCCCACTGAGCGCTCTCGTCACTTTGACATCCAGCACTTCGCGATTCAAGATTGGAAGGAATAAGGCGCAATTGTGATGGAATTCATTTCCAGGGTCATCAACCCTTCCGATGACGTAACTAAACCCCTAGATGGGTGTCACATGACCGACATGCCCGCCGAATCATGGGGCATTGCTGACTTGTGTTCATTTTGTTATTGTTTGATTTGTTGAAGACCTCCACCTGTGTGAGGTCTGTTGCCTGTTCTTTTGGGTAATTCTTTTTTGTTGTAGGACTTTCTGTCCGTTCTCCTGCCTGCTGTCGCATCCATTTTGACGACCCATTTTGTTCCTACGATCCTCCATAAAGTAATCTTCCAGTGGCACATCAAAGTAAGACCCGGTTGCTGTGTCGTTATGGAGCCGTGCACCACAGACGTCTCGGATTGGACCAAAATCAGATTCGCCAAGGGGAGGGTGTCGGCTGCAGTGCGGACAACAGACAGACCAGCAGCGCCACCCGGACGTGCCTAACCAACACGCCGAGAGACGCCGAGCCATTTTGGACTTCGAAGTGATTTTACAATTCAGAAGTAGATTAATCTCACTCTTTCTCTAATTTAATATTTGTTGTCAACAACATTGGATTTGCTAGCAATAGCTAGATAGAAAGGGTCCGACGACACCCTCAGCTTTCCAGGAGTTTTGGTTGGCAACTTGGAGATGCAGGCATTGTCTGCATCAACTTCTTACATTTTGCATAGCTACATTGAGCTTGCTAGTTTATTTTTCAGTCTTGTGTGTCTTCTTCAGCTCAAACAATTTTCTTGGCTGGGTTACTTCCCTAAATTGTGTGTGACTGCATGCCTTGAACAACCCACACAGGGCAACATGCTGCACATTCCTTTGGAAATTTCAGCACACACCAGGCACATCAGGCACAAGAGCCACACCAGCCTGAATAAGCCAGGCAACAATCATATTAGCTCACAGGTTCATTTTGACTACATCAAGTATTTCAGCTGGAGTCATTCATCTTGAGCCTTCATAAGATGTTACCGGAACCTCGGGCACTTTCCCACTATGTACAAAACACACTTTCGATGAATGGCATTCTACTAGCC
>Ga0163148_10003868_pt1 | contig 16108 bp, 14 predicted proteins | sample OliLakLV19MP7P2_FD_148606 | JGI IMG/M metagenome (GOLD analysis project Ga0163148, IMG submission 148606) | Freshwater microbial mat bacterial communities from Lake Vanda, McMurdo Dry Valleys, Antarctica- Oligotrophic Lake LV.19.MP7.P2 | ecosystem: Environmental > Aquatic > Freshwater > Lake >...
CACCTTTAATTTTGAACAAGCTATTAAATTAAAAGATTTCTTTTCCTCCGTCATTGGCGATAACAAATATATACTAATTACTGGTGGTGGATTTTTAGCAAGAAATTATCAACAGTTATTAAAAACTAAAAACTACTCTGATTACGATCAACACTATATAGGGACAGTAGCATGTAATATGAATGCTGTAATGCTTCGAAGTGTATTTGGAGATTTAGCAGAAGATAAAATTCTAGGGTTAGGTGACTTAAGTGCAAATACTCCAGTTGAAGTATCTAAAAGATTTTTAATAGCAGGTGCAGGTGACCCAGGTCCAAGTAGTGACTGGGACGCGACATGGATGGCAAAAAGAACAGGAGCAAATAGTGTAATAACCTTAAAGGATGTTGATGGAGTATATTCAGCAGATCCTGATAAATATACCAATGCTAAAAGATTAGATAATGTTACTTGGGATGAATATATTCAGATTATAGGGAATGCAAATGTTCACATTCCTGGAGGAAATTTACCAGTAGATCCAATTGCAGCTAGAATGGCAAAGGAAAATAATATAAAATTCTATGTTGTCGATGGAAATGATTTTACAAATTTAAAAAACTTATTGAGTGGTGGTGAATACAAAGGCACTCAAATTTACTAATATGAATAAAAAAACGCGCGTCTTAAACACATTTTATAATTGGTATTTGTTAACAATTTCCGCATTAGCAGCATTGCCTATATTGGCTCCGGTTCTGCTTAAATTAGGTTTAGAATTTCCTGCCAAAATAATATATTTTGTATACAGTTTTTTCTGTCATCAATTTGCAACTAGATCCATCCATATTTATGATTATCAATATGCTTGGTGTTCACGGGATACTGGCATCTGGCTTGGAGTTGCACTGGTTGCCTGGGCACTAAAGCTTAAGAAAATTAAACCTATCAAATGGTATTGGGTTATACCTTTTGTTGTTCCAATTGCACTTGATGGTGGAATTCAAACTATTTTTACAATGCTTAACTTATCATATAACGGTGGGTTAACTGGTATACCACTATATGCTAGCAATAATCTTGTAAGGTTTTTAACTGGAGCTTTTTTTGGAGTAGGATTATCTTTATGGATTAGTGGAACTTTCATTGAAGATTTAATAGAGGTAAAGGAGGAAAAAAAGACTGTGGAATTAAAAGGATGGAAAAAGATTTTGTCCGATTCTCAGGCAAAGATGGTTTTAATAATTATGGGTATTTTGTTAGGATTCTATTTATTTTGTGTTGGTTTATGGCAATTAACTAGTAATAAAATAGTGCCTACAAATTCAGCTGATTCGGCAGTTAAACTTCAGGACTCTAACTTTTTCGAAAGGAGAGCTAATGCTGTATGTGCTACAAAAGGTGTAGATGATTTATTCAGTTTTGAATGCTTCTTTAATTGATGTTGAGTTTAGAAATTGATAGACTTTAATCATCTATACTTTAATTTAACTCAATGAAATCCCATCTATTTAAAAAGATCTCAATTTCAGTTTCTATCTTCGTACTAACTTCTTTTGGAGTAATTGGAGTCTTACTAGGAATTACTAACGCTTTTAAATCGTACAACTCTCCAGTTATATTAAATGATTTAGACTATCAGGAAGTCTCATCCTCAGAATTGGTTGCTTCAGGTAATGAGGGATTTAAGTTTAGTAGTTCATCGCCAAGAGATTATGATGTAATAATTGTGGGTGCTGGTACAAGTGGTATGGCTGCAGCTTTGCAGGCAAGTGAATCACCAGTAAATATTTTATTAGTTGAGGAGACAAATTGGTTAGGAGGACAATTTACAGCTTCAGGCGTAAGTGCATCTGATGAACCATGGATTGAGGATACTAATCCCCTTGGTAGAACCATCGATAGAAATTCGGGATACTACTCAATATTTGTGAAAAAAGTTCTTGAGTATTATGGTATTTTAGGAGGTTTTAATTCTCAATTAAATGACTTAGTTTATAATCTAAGAACAGAGCCTTTAGTAGCACATGGAATATTCAGGGAATTTATTAATCAAAGAAACGCAAGTCCGAACAGAGGACGTATTACAGTTCTATACTCTGCAAAAGTTAATAGTGTAGTTAAGTCAGGTGACAGAGTTACAGGAATTAAAGTTAAAACAAAAGATCAAGCTCCTGGTTTAACGTTAACATCTAAAGTATTAATCGATTCTTCAGAAACCGGATATGTTATTCCCTTGTCAGGGGCCGACTACCGTATAGGTAATGAAAGTAAAAGTAATTATTCAGGCAATTCATGTATTCAAGACATTACGTATGTAGCTGCCATTAAATATTATAAAGATGGAGTACCTGCTAACTTAAAAATAAATACTGCTCCAGAAAAATATCAGGAATATAAATCTTATTTTAATCAATTAGTAACAGGTGAATCCGGCTCTATTGATGGGCTATCATATCCTTGGGCTTTAAGTTTACATAATAGTTATAGAGCAATTCCAGATTCTACAGATGGGTCAGGAATTATAAGTAATATTCAAGACAACACTACAGCCTTCAGAACGAATATCAAGCAAACAATGATCAATTTTGCCAATGATTATCCAGCAAAGCTTCCTTACCTCAAGGACCAACTCTCAGATAATATGATTTATCTTAAAGATACACTTTCCAATAAATATCTTGCTGACCAAAATTATAAAGTCCAGGTAGATTGTGAGGCAAAACTTAAAACTATAAATTTTATTTACTATCTTCAACAAGAATTAGATGCAAAGTGGGGAATTTCGGATAGTTTGGGGTACTTAGAAAAGAATACACATACAACCCTTTGTAGTCAGCTACCTTCATTCCGAGCAAAATTTGCTGGCCTTGAAAATATAGAAAAAAATATGCCTCCTTTACCTTATGTAAGAGAAGCTATTCGACTCGTTGGGAAGGAAACAGTTAGTGCAAAGAACGTAAAAGACAATACTAGATACTCTAATTCTATAGCTTATGGGACTTATCCAATAGATTTGCATAATTGTAAAGTACAAGTTCAAACTACAGAAGGTTTATATAATAATTTCGAATCCTTTGAATCTCCTGCAGATATACCTGAATTTAAACCAAAGCCATTTGAAATTCCAATGGGAACATTGGTGCCTAATAGAGTTAAAGGTTTTCTAGCAGCTGAGAAGAATATATCCCAATCTAGATTTGCTGCAGGTGGAACTAGGTTGCAACCTTCTACATTCTCAATCGGACAGGCAGCGGGTGCTTTGGCATTAGAGTTAATAAATAAAAATTATATATATGAAAATGTTTTGGCTAGAGATGTACAAGTTAGACTAGCTAAAACCAATACAATTCTTTCTACAAATTTTTTAACTGATGCAACTTTAAATAATACCAACTCATCAATTAGTAATATTAAATTAGAAAGCTTTTCTGCGATATCCTTTGTGGAGAAAACCAATATTATGTCCTCATCAGGGTTTGGTGGACAATTTAGTTCTAATTCCACTGTAAAAAGAGCCGATACAGCTGTAGTGCTACATAAAATAATACCTTTTACTCAGGCAGAGTATCCGGCTAGTAATTCCTCTCCAAGAATTTTCCAAGATGTTGCACCTTACTTGGGTGATGGAAGTAGAAACTGGCAATTTGGATACGTTGAAGGTTTAGGGAAATATCTAGAAACAAAGGGGATATCAACTTTTGGCTGTAATATTAGCAATGGACAAAAATTTTACTGCCCGGATATTAATATAAAACGAATTGAGTTAGCAGCATTTATTTATCGAGCTCAAAAAGGAAATGAAACATTGCCTGCTTGTACTGGAACTTTTGGATCTGAAGTTTCGGTAGAATTATGTCCCTTTGCTGAATACGCCTATACAAACAAATTTATTGAAAGCTGTGGAAATCAAGCGGATGGAAAACCTAAATTTTGTCCATCAGATATAATAAATAGGGATCTAATGAGCAAAATTGTTGTAAATTTTCTTGGAGTTAACAAATAACTATAAGTCCTAGCACTATAAAAAGAATTTGTTGCTATAATTTGTGAAATCTTAAATAACAAATATGTATTCACCAGTAGTAGGTTTAGAAATTCATCTTCAGGTAAAAACAAACTCTAAAATGTTTTGTAGATGTTCATCTCAATATTTTGAAAGCGAACCTAATTCTCATGTCTGCCCTGTTTGTTTTGGCTTACCTGGGGCATTACCTGTTCCCAACAAACAGGCTTTTAATAAAGCCCTAAAACTGGCACTAGCTTTAAATTGCACAATTAATCAAGAAACTAAATTTGATAGAAAAAACTATTTTTACCCAGATTTACCAAAGGGATATCAAATTTCACAATACGATCAACCTGTTGGAGAAAAAGGTTATGTAGAAATTGAGGTTCAAAGTGATTCTAGAAGAATAAGAATTCAAAGAGTCCACTTAGAAGAAGATACTGCAAAATCATTACATGCTGAAAATGATGATACTCTAATTGACTATAATAAATCTGGAGTTCCATTAATAGAAATTGTCACCTATCCTGATTTTGAAACCATCGAAGAGGTAATACTTTTCGCAAAAAGACTAAAGCAGATAGTTAAATATTTAGATATTTCCAATGCTGAAATGCAAAAAGGTCAAATGAGATTTGAATTAAACATTAGTGTAAAGCCGGATACCATGCCTGCAAATCAATTGCCAGATTACAAAGTTGAGGTTAAAAATATTGGTTCAATTTCTGTTTTAGAAAAAGTTTTAAGTTTTGAAGTAAAAAGACAGACTGAACTTCTAGAAAAAGGTAAAAAAATTCCCAATCAAACAAGAGGTTTGAAGGGAATGACAGGCGAAACACTTTTTCAAAGATCAAAGGAATCTTCAGACGACTATAGATATTTTCCAGAGCCTGATATTCCACCAATTAGAATAAAAGACTCTCAAATTGAAGAACTAAAGAGAACAATGCCCGAAATGCCTCACCAACGAAAGCAAAGATATATGGATTTAGGTTTAGAAGGAGAGCAAGCAGATATATTTGTAGAAGATAGAACAAAAGGTGATTGGTTTGATAACTTTTTGAAATTGACAACAAAAAAGGAAGAGATTAAAGAATCAGCTAAATGGTTAGTAGGAGAAATATCTGGACAATTAGAAAAGACAAATCAAAATATTTCATCAATGGTTTTCACTGCTTCAGATCTATTTGTCTTAGTTCAACAAATGCAAAACAATAAAATATCTGGAACAATAGCTAAAGACGTAATAAATACCATTTTTACTGAAGGGGGAAGTGCACAATCAATTATTGAAACAAAGGGTCTTACTCAAATAACAGATACTTCTTTTGTAGCAGATGTTGCAAAAAAAGTAATTTCAGAAAATTTAAAAGTAGTTGAAGATATTGCTAAAAATCCTAATGCAGTCAAATTCCTCGTTGGTCAAGTAATGCGACAAACTCAAGGCAAAGTTAACCCAAAAGTCGCAGAGGAAGAACTTCAAAAATTATTACAATAACTTAATTCGCACTCCCTTTCACGCTAATTAATATTTAGTATTATCTCATTTTATTAATTAAAGTGAAGACTCGTGCAAATTGAGTTAATGCCATACCTATTTAATTTGTGATATATTAATAGAAATTTACTTCATTTTATAAACCTGGAAGAAATAGATTCAACAATTATTACTAATGAGCGATTTTGATAACAAGGAAGTTCAAATACCCACTATTCCGAAAATAAATTGGAGCTTTTTAAATTCCAATAATACAGATCCAGAATTTTCAGAATTATTTTCAAATGTAGAGATTGATTATAGTGAATCTGATAGGGTAGACATTTTTAGCCCTTTGAATTCACCTGATATTTTAGACTATATAAAAACCTTTTGGACTAAAGCTACTATGGTTCAAAATCTTCAAAAAAAGTTTAGTAATAAAGTGAAGTTATATTCTGACCCACATTCAGACACCATGGCTATTAGTTATGGCGGCAATCAAGTGAATATTAATATAAGCACGTTGAATCCAAATGATGGTCAAATAGCATATATTTTTAATCAAGTATCTGGCAAATCTGATATTGATGAATTCGATGTAAATGAAGTAAAAAAGGCAATTGCATTATTGAGTTTGTTTAAGACTATTATGCATGAGGTTTACCATATTAGAGAGACAAAATCGATGGGGGATAGGATTATTAAAAGCGATATCAGTTCGGTAGATGTGTCTGAAACTGAAAGTGAGTTCAAACATTATTTAGCAGAAAATAATGAAAGGAGAGTTAGGGGGTTTCAGATTAGATTCCTTAAAGAGTTATTGAGAACTCTAAGCGTTAATAGAATTAATCTCAATAGTATTGAATTTATTTGGTTAAGAATACTTCCAGAATTTATAAATTTGTACGAAACTAGAGAAAAGGAGATTGCCGAAGACCTATCAAAGTATCCAAGGAAGCGAGTATTTAGATTTTAAACCATTATATGAATATAAAATTACACCTAAACTTACCTGAAACTGATTTAATAAATCAGTTAAATGCTTTAACTGTTCCAGAAAGCATTAGAGAAAAAATTACTTTTAATAATTCTCGTATTGAATTTAAGGAATCTGAAGGGCATCTTTTCATGATTTTCTACATTCCCGAATACAATAAACATACCAAATCTATAGATACTGTAGAAATTAATATTGTATTTAACACAGGAACAAAAGATATCGATTTATTTGCAAACAACTCAAACTACTTTTTTGAAAAATATTATACAGAAGTTGAATCCATAAATTTTAAAACTTTTGGAGGTTTTTTTGAGAAGTTCTTATCTTTAGTTTTTGAAGATGTTTCGAGAATTGTGAGTCATATTTTAGGAGATACAAATGCTATTCGAAAGGAATACCTAGATAAATCCGATAATTATAAGGTTATTAGGCATTTAACAAATGCTCAAATTAATATTTCAAGTTTGAAATTAATTTTTGCAAATCAAAATAAGTTAATTGAACTGGTGAACGATTATATGAATAAAACTCAACAGAGTTCTTTAAATTATAAAAAAAACTATCTAGAGGAAGAATTAAATTACGCAAAAGAATTCTGCGAAACTTTAATGAATTCTATTAATACAAAATTTCAAGTTAGAACATCGGATGACCTTTACAGGTTTAATAAATATGCATTTATGACTTTTATTGGTACCTTGTTTTTGACACTACTAATATTATTCCGTGACGATCAGGCCCATAAAACCAGTTATTTTTTAACTGGTCTAGCCTTGGTAATTATAGCTATTCTTATAGTTACTATCTTTTTTAGAAACAAGAAATGATACTAAGGCATTACTAACCACGCCTGAAAGAGCTTAAATCAAGTAGAGTTATTAAATCCTGAGCTAATAATATTGCTTTTTAATTGGGTTTTCGTATAATTATTATATTAATTGATAATATAATAAAATATGTCTACAATAGAAAACAAGGATGTGTCATGGTTCAAAATAATTATGGGAAGCGCGATAGGAATGATTATTGGCTATTTAGCGTTAATGCTATTTTGTTGTTTATGCTATTTAGTTATTTTCCTGATTTTTGCAATGTCTGGTGCTTCATTAAATTCTAATGGAATTTATAATGAACTTACTCCTTTAATGAATTCAGTTAGGTAATTGCAATTTTAGTCTGCAAGTACTAAGCAAGTATTAATTACATATGAATGCTTAGTACTTATATTAACTCCTTTAATCTTGTATTCATTTCTTGTAGAATAGTTATGTTGGGATTATCACATAATTATGAAGAAAATTTTATTAGCAACACTAGTTATCGTAGCGCTTGTTCTGCTTGCTATATGGTCGCCTTGGCTAAGATGGAATATAGATATTGCAAACATTTTTGGTGTTAGTAAACCAGATTCAATTGCGGGTCTTCAAATTAACTCACTTGCTGGTGAAATGGAGCTATTTATAGATAATGTTGCAGTAAGTAAAATTACACCTGAATTATCACCATTTATACTTGATAGACTAGAACCAGGGGAACATTTGATTACATTAAAAAGAACAGCTGAATTTTCATCCACTTACTCAACTTTTAACAGGTTATTAACCTTTGAAGAAAATTCAGCTGTGGTTATTAGTTATAACATTGGTCCAGATGAAGTATTTTCTGAGGGTCATGTAATTTATACAACTAAAAAAGAAAATATTTCTGGAGAATCTAAACTAAATATAAATTTAAACACCCAAGATTTTAATTTTACATACGATGGTTTGCCAATCGAGAAAGTGAATGGTACTGCCAAATCAGTTGATCTTGATTTTAATAGTCAGCATAAAATTAGAATCAGTAAGATTGGTTATGAATCACTTGAGTTTTCGATTTTACCCGAAATTCAATCAGATAGAGATAAATTAAAAGGTTCGGATTTAAATGTGGATGTTCAGTTGATGTTGCAGCCTGTTGAAGTGAATAACATTTAAGAGTAATTTAAAATAATGATTCCTGAAAAATACCGATTAAAAAATACAATTAAGTATCCTACGTCTATTATTATTGGAGGTTTAACAAAGCTTGGTCTTGAAATTGCTGACTCATTAATAGAGCAAGGGGGATATGTAATTATTGTTGATAGTTATACACCAGTAGCTGATGCAAAACTAAGCATGTTTAATAATAATGCTTTAATCAGTTTTTTAGATTATACGGCTATTCCACACCTAGCCGAAGATATCAGAAGATTAGATTACATATTTTATTTTCAGCATAATTCTCAAGATTTAAATAAAAAGATTTCAACCAGCGAATTTTTAAACTTATCAAACTATTTAGATTCATCACTGAGTTTGGCAAAAAAATTTAATGCAAAGTTTTTGCTTACTACTTCTATTAAAGCTCATCAACTTACATTATCCAGACAGGATATTAATCTGGAATTTGGATACGGTTTAAGTTCTTCAAGGCATACAATTTATACAGAAATGGAATTAGAAAAATATGCTGAGAGTTTGGCAATTGAATACTTTGAAAGAGAGAAGTTAGACATCCGAATTATAAGACTGGGTGAACTAATTGGTGATGGAGTAGACTTTAATGAGGAAACTACATTTACTAGAATACTAATTGATGCAGTTACTAATAATCAAATAAGATTAACTAAAGATGGGCTTGATACCGAATGGTATGTACATATACTTGATGCCGCTTATGGAATTATTAAGGCTCAATTCTCAAGGATTACTACAGGGGAAATCTATTCTTTAACCTACGAAACGCCTTTTACTAATCTATCGGTAGCTTATAAAATTCAGGAATATGATTCAGATGCAAGAGAGATTGTCTTTCTAGATGAAATTGATAATTTACCGCCATTAAAACTATATAAACCGGCACCAAATCTATCCTCGATTGGTTGGTTGCCAAAGGTAAATTTTGATAAAGCAGTTAAGCAATCAATTGCATCAGCAAAAATATTTGTTTTGGAAACGCGAAATCCTGAAAAAAAAGCAGGAGGGACTTTAGTTGATAAAATCAAAGGCTTTTTAGCACTTGCCGAAACTGAATCAACTATGAGCACAGAAGTAGGCGCTGTTAGCAGATTAATTGCCGAGCGCAAAAGACAAGAAGCATTAAAGAAGCAAAGCATAAATACAGCAGCTCAAGACAGTCGTAACAAAAGAAAAAGAAAAAAGACTTTTAGGGAAAAGCTTGAAGATGGCACATGGGGATTCTTTAGGGAGTTAGGTAACAGTTTTAATATATTTAAAAATAAATCTCCAGTTCAGATTGTAGCTCTACTATTTGTTATAGGTATGCTTGTTGTTTTCTATATTAACTATTTCTCCCCAATTATCGCACTCGGACGAAATATGCTTATTTTATATCCAGAAGTCGAAACTCTAGAAGAAAATATTAATAAAGGTAACTACTCAAATATTAAATCTAGTTTAGATACAATTGCATTTCACTTTGACGATACAAAAAAAATATTCCTGAAATTTCAAGGAATAGCAAGTATTCTGGCTCTAAGTAATCAATACAACGAAGTAGAAAAAAACTTAGATGCGTATTCTATATTTATAGATGGAACAAAAAACTTAACTATTGGACTTGAACCTTTCAATAAGTATTTAAGTAATCTTCAAAATAATACGGTCTCTAGAGCGGCTACAGATAGTTATATTTCCCTTTCTACTACTGGGGTTGATTACACAAGCTTATTTACTCAACTTACAGGTTCTATCCCATATATTGAGGACGGAATAGCTAAAATACAAAAGAGTTCGGGGATTATTAAGTCCATTGATTATAAATTAATTCCAGACTTTTTAGCTCAAAATTTGAGCCCATTAAATTTAAAAATTAATTCGATTGCAGAGTCAACGCAAAATATAGGAACGGTTAAGTATTTTAATTCGATATTTGGTATTGACACACCAAAAACATATTTATTTTTAATATTAGACAACACAATACCAACACCATTAGGTGGATATATTAGCGCCTATGCAATGGTTACCGTTAACAAAGGGAGCATAGTAGAGGCAACTGTCCAATCCACTGACGATACAAACTTTAAATTCAGTACATTATCAGATTCAGATTTACAAAAAATTAATTTAAGAAAGTTTGGATTCAAAACTAGGGGTAATCTAGCTTTTAATGACTTAGCAAGCTTAAAAAATTTAGATGACTTTAATCAAATTATTTCTAAGGTTTTTAAAGAAACCTTTGCAAGAGATATTAATGGTCTAATAACACTTAATACTGACTCATTAAATTCCTTAGTACATTTTATTAATTCAAACAATAATAAATCAGTAGAAATAAATTCAGTTACATTTGGTAAAGATGAATTATTAAAACAGTTAAATCTGTCTCAAAACACTTCAGATGGTCAAAGAAGTCGAAATGCTGTTTTAGCTCAATTGGGTGGATTTGTACTTAACAACACAATAGATGCACTAAAAACTAATTCTGCGGGGTTAATAAGAAATGTATCTGAGAGTATTGATACAAAAGATATATTAATAACAACAAAAGATTTAAGCTATCAAGATTATGTTCTATCTAGGGGTTTTAATCAGGTAAGTGCGTTTAATACTTCTCAGCCAATAGATTTGTCGTTTAGTGTATTTGATCCTAAATATTTGGGTGATGATAAAATTCCAAGCTACACTACAGCCATCGAAAGTCAGATTAACGCAGACTTTACATTAGATAATAAATTAAGCTTTAAATTTCCTAACTTGGCATCTACAGCAGAGGTTTCTTTATGTTTACCAGCTAGTATTTCAGACTCATCAATTATAGTTGATAATATTCCCGTAGAAAGATATGTTAAAACTTCAATGGATAATCAAAAATGTACTAATATTATGGTAATATCAGAGTCACAAATAAGTCTTAGATGGAAGACTACTCAAGTAGGGAAAATTGTTGATAATTCACTAAGAGAAGTAACATACGGCATTTTAAAGGTTAGAGGTGGCTCAAACACTCTAGATATGAAAGTTACAGCAGATGGAACTTTAAAAGTTCAGGATTTTGTCCCTCAGGTTGGACAAATTAGTAATTCCTTTGCTTTTACCAGTCAGCCCAAGAATGATACCTATGCGCAAATTGTCCTAAAGAAATAACATTCAAAGTAGTTGCGTATGTTATTATTAGTCTGTTAAAATTAATACCCGAAGAATCGGGTTGTAAATATGTAAATTTATTAAAAAAGTAAAAATATATGGCTAGAACAAAAAAAGCTACAAAACAAAACGATAATCAAATAACCATGACTCAAGGGTCATTTGATGAATTAACAAAGGAATTAAACCATAGACGAGATACTATAAGACCTGAAATTGCAGGAGAAATATCTGCCGCAAGAGAGCTTGGAGATCTTTCAGAAAACCACGCCTACACTGTAGCTATGGAGAAGAAAGAAATGAACGAGAATAGAATAAATGAACTTGAAAGTATCACTGCACTGGTATTTATTGTTGAAGAACAAGGCGGTGACGATTTTGTGAATGTAGGAGAGAGCGTCGAAATAGAAAATCTAGAAAGCAAGACTAAACGAATTATCGTTCTAGTTGGTTCAGAAGTGAGTAAATCTGCAAATCCAGCCGAAGGTAAATTATCAACAGATTCACCTATGGGTAAAGCTGTATTAAATGCAAAAATTGGTGATGTAGTAGAGGTTAAACTACCTAATGGAACATTTAGCCAATACAAAATTAATAAATTTGTAAAAGCTGCTTAAGTACTTTTAGAGAAAATTAAACCCGCCAATTGGCGGGTTTTTGTTTACTATCTGGTTAATCTAAAGCTTAAAGACAATCAAAATTGTCGCCAAAGCTATTAAAACAACTCCAAGTCCATAAAAAGTATAACTTACATATCTGGAAACGTTAAAACCCAATATAGATGCTGTATTTTTTAAACCAACTTCTCTGTCAACAACCCAGTCCCTAACTTCATTGTATAAGTCACCCCCCATTGAAAATAAGTATAGTCCTATAAAAGTAAGTAACGTTTTATTATCAGCACCATTATGTGGCAAAAATGCAAACATAATAATTTGCGCACCTGCTAAAAAGAAACCGTGCGACAGTAAATCAATAACGGGTCTTGATTTAAATCTTAAAGGCAAGCAAGAGTAAAAATATCCTACCATTGCTACAACTAATCCGGTTACAAATACTAAATTGTTTATTAGCAGTAAAGGAAGTAAAGCAATTACGTTTACACCAAAATAAAAAACATAACCTTGATTTTTAGTAAGAATCCCTGCAGAGATAGGGTTTCTTTTAACTTTTTTAGGGTCTTTGGCATCATCTTCTGAATCTTCAATATCGTTAATAATAAATGAACCAACTAAAAGTAAAAGGATACTTATAGAAACAACAACACTGGCTAAGTTTATATAGGTTCTAGTTCCTAAAATACCAAAAATAATTAGGAAGGGATAAAAATCCATTATTGTTCTAACCCGAGTTAATTTATAGTAGCCTAAAAGCTTTGTCTTATTGATTTTTAACATATTATTGTCTTTAAAAATGAGTAGGTAAAGTTTGTCATACCACAAAGTTTAAGTCAATTCCTAGTTTCTGTTAAAATTATAACTATAAATTTAACTAATAAATAAATGGAATTTCCAAAAGAGTGGCAGGATTTTGAATTATTAGATTCAGGAAACGGCGAAAAGTTAGAAAGATGGGGAGAATATATACTTAGAAGACCAGATCCACAGGCTATATGGAATAAGGATAATTCAGTTAAGGAATGGCACAATCCCCATATGGTTTATCACCGAAGTAACTCCGGTGGGGGAAGTTGGGAAGAACTTAACAGCACACCAGAAGAATGGTTGATTAATTATAAAAAATTAACATTCACAATTCACCCAACACAATTTAAACACACGGGTTTATTTCCTGAGCAGGCAGTTAACTGGGAAAAATTAACCGAACTTATAAATAAAAGAAGAAATGCAAAAAATCCAAATGCAATCAATGTCTTAAATTTATTTGCCTACACAGGTGGTGCAACAGTGGCATGTACTGCAGCTGGAGCTATAGTCACACATGTAGATGCATCTAAAGGTATGACAAGCACTGCAAAGCAAAATATTATCGATTCTAATTTAGATGGAAAGGGAAGTAGATTTATTGTCGACGATGTTATTAAATTTGTGGAAAGAGAAGGGAGAAGAGGAAATAAATACTCCGGAATAATTATGGATCCACCCGCTTACGGTAGGGGGCCAACAGGTCAATTATGGGAAATTGAAAGGAATTTAAGTGATTTAGTAGCTGCTTGCGCAAAGATAATGGAAGATCCATTATTCTTTCTTGTAAATGCATATGCCACATCGTTCTCATCAATGGCATTAGAAAATATTTTAAAAGATAATCTAGACAAATCCCTTACAGTAAAGTCAGGTGAAATTGGTTTAAAGGATACCAATAGAGGTTTTATATTGCCAGCGGGACTTTTCGCATTAGCACAAATAAATGATTAAAATTTTATTCGAAGATAATCATATTATAGTTGCTATTAAACCATTTGGTTTACTATCTCAAGCGGATATTACAGGAGATGATGATATTCTTACAGAACTAAAGAAATATTTAAAACAAAAATACGACAAACCAGGGAATGTATTTGTAGGTTTAGTTCACCGATTAGATAAAAATGTTGGAGGAGTAATGGTGTTTGCCAAGACCTCCAAAGCAGCGGCAAGATTATCAAAGCAAATTCAGGCTCATAAATTTAGTAAAAAATATTTAGCAATTGTTAAAGGGGAAATTAATACTCCGAAAATGATTCTAAAACATTACCTTGTAAAATCAGAAGAGGAAAGAAGGAGTATTGCATATAATAATGATGTCCCGAACTCCAAGTACGCAGAATTATCCTTTTTAATAAGGGAAGTAAAAATTAATATGACTTTAATTGAAGTTACACTTAAGACCGGTAGAGCACATCAAATTAGGGTTCAATTATCAACAATTGGTCATCCTATAATTGGAGATAAACTTTACATCGAAGGTATTAGGGACAGCTCAAGCTTTATTGCTTTGTTCGCCTATCAATTAAGCTTTTTTCATCCCGTAACTCAAGAATCGGTAACATTTAAGGCACCACCACCAGCAAGTTATCCGTGGTCTGAATTTAATACCTCACTAAAAACTTGAAATAGGTTTGCCTTATTGATATATTTTATTAATTGATTTAATTTTTACAATAATATTATGGCAAATGAAACTCCAACTCCCGTTACTCCAGTTGTTGCAGCCACAACCCCAGTAGAAAGCACAACTACTACTACTCACACCACTACAGTAGAAGGTAAGAAAAGTTCCGCTCTTCCTAAAGTAATTATTATTTTAGTTATAGTAATGTGCCTTTGTCTATTGTGTATTGGAGCAGCGTATTTTGTATTTATAAATTTTTTAAATAAAACTGCAGACTCTTTAAATGCTACAAATTTCAACTCATTAATGAATGCTGCTTATAATTCGGGTAACTCTAACTCATCCACTAACGCAACATATAACTACACCGATCCACAAACAGGAGGAAGCTTTAGTATGGGTTCCGAAATCCCGTCTACTTTCCCATCAGATATTCCGATTTATTCCGGAGCTACTGCATCGTTCAGCTCATCAGATAATAATTCAGAAGGGAATTTTCAGACTACTGTAACATTCACTCTTAAGGGTTCAGTCAATACAGTTAGTGCTTTCTATAAAACAAAAATGGAAGCAGCTGGGTATACTTTAACTTCAGAGAGTAATATTTTTGGAAATATGCTTACTTTTGAAAATGCTAAAAGAGAAGTGATTGTTTCAGTTATTGGGGCAGAGGGTGAAGAAGATGTAGTCCTTTCAATAATATCTACAGATAAGTAATATAACTTTAGACTTTACAGTAAATTAAAGGAGCCTTAGGGCTCCTTTTTGAATAGTTACATTAAATGTTCTGTTTCTACATCGATAATTTGCTTTAGTCTTCTCCCGTGTCTTGAATCCCAACCAGCAAATTCAGTTGTTAAAAATGCCTTAATCACATCAAAATGCAATAGGTCATCAACGTAATCTGCATCTAAACATAAAACGTTTGCATTATTATGCTCCCTGGCTTTAATTGCTTGTTCTTGTGTGGAGCAAAGCGCTGCATAAATTCCCTTTACTTTATTTGCAACAATGGACATACCTACTCCAGACCTGCATATTAAAATGCCCATTGATCCCTCTAAATTCTCTTCTGTAAGTTGTTTACATAGTTTTAATGCGTAAACCGGATAATCATCGTCAGGGTCAACCGACTCAGCACCGCAGTCAATAGGTGTAACATCCATAGTTAGTAGTAAGTGCTTTATTTTATCCTTAAGTTCAAATCCTCCATGATCCGCTGCAATATATACCTGCATAATTATCAATTAAAAATTATCATCATTAATATAATATCTTAATACAGCTAATTCCATAAAGATATTTTATTAAATTTGGTATACGTTAGGTATAATCTGGGAAACAGGTATACTAAAACAATGGCCGATATAGAAGAAATTAAATCAAAACTAGATATAGTGGATGTTATTGCTTCTTATGTTCCTGACTTGCGAAAAGCAGGAGCTAACTATAAA
>Ga0163148_10003870_pt1 | contig 16103 bp, 10 predicted proteins | sample OliLakLV19MP7P2_FD_148606 | JGI IMG/M metagenome (GOLD analysis project Ga0163148, IMG submission 148606) | Freshwater microbial mat bacterial communities from Lake Vanda, McMurdo Dry Valleys, Antarctica- Oligotrophic Lake LV.19.MP7.P2 | ecosystem: Environmental > Aquatic > Freshwater > Lake >...
TCTATACTGTAGCTGATACTTTTTAACAAAATAGCAGGGGTTACTTCATCTTTAATAAGATAGTCCTGCACACCAAGTTTAAGACTGTCAATACCAAACTGCTTATCGGTGAAACCGGTTAATACTGTTACAGGCCGGCCTTGGGCAAGTGATATAATTTCAGTTATTGAATCCACCCCATTGCTATCGGGTAAGCTTAGGTCAAGCAAAATAATGTCGAAGTCATTTTTACCCATTGCGGTAAAGGCGGCCATCAACGTTTTTGCGTGTACCAATTTACTGTCGGGTAATACCATTTTCAGGTATTCACTTACCAATATAAAGTCGCCTATGTTGTCTTCAACCAAAAGCAATTTAAAATCTTTGGCTAATGTGGTCATACAAAAAGTTTTTTAAATTAGAACTTACTATTTTAAATAATAACCGTCAATTTTCCTTCGTCTAAACTAAACCTAACTTACTTCACTAAAATTCCCCTTAAGTTCAGGATGATGTTTCAATTCATTAATCATATCTAATGTAAGTGGCTTTTTTAAAAATGCAATTACATTTGGGTTATCATCTGCCCGTTGTTTTTCATCAGGATTTACGCTGGAAGATAATATGACTATTTTAATGCCAGGGAATTGATGTATAAATTTTTCTTCCATTTTTTCAAGAAACTCCCAACCTCCAATAATTGGCATATTAAGATCAAGAAAAATTACGGCGGGTATGTCATCCGGTGTGCCATCTATTGCAGTTAATTTTTGAAAGTAGTTGATGGCTTCATCCCCGTTCATAAACGGCAAACATTTTTTTGCAAATGCAGTACGGCTAAAAATCATTTGGTTTAGCATTTGAGTAACCCTGTCATCATCTATAGAAAAAATAAGGTTATGCATAAGCTGGCTGTTTTTTAAATTTTAATGTAAAGGTAGTTCCTACATTGATGGTACTGGTTACTTTTATAGAGCCACCAAGTGCATTCATTTGCGACTGCACCAGGTAAAGGCCTATTCCTTTGCTGTCGGCGTTGTTATGAAAGCGTTGGTGAAGCCCGAATATTCTTTCCTTAATAACAGTCATATCCATGCCTATCCCATTATCAGCAAAAATCAATTCTACTCCATCCTCTACTAAATAGCTTTGTATATTTACCTGCAACCTACGTTCCGGAGATGCATATTTGAGGGCATTGGAAAGCAAATTGGTAAAAATGCTTTCTAAATATACTGCATCAAATTGTACGGTGGGTGCATTTACAAAATTGCTTGTTATTGTAGCGCAACTATGTACTATCAATGAATTTAGAGAGCGGGTTACTTTATCAGTGATATCACTAAACAATAATGCTGTTTGTTTTCTGTTGCCAGATTTTTTTATAAGAATGGCTTCCATCAAATCATTCAAGGTTTCGTTTAGCTGAAAAGTAGATTCTTTAAAAGCTTTCAGCAATAGCCTGGTATTGGCATCTGTTATTTTATCCCATTCAATCAGGTTAATAATAGATATTAAATTGGTTAGTGGAGCTCTAAGGTTGTGGCTTGTGATGTAAGTATATTGTTTTAGTTCTGCGTTGCTTTTGGTTAGTTCACTTATTAATTGTTTTTTTTCTTCTTCATTTTTTTTACGGCTGGTAATATCCCTAAAGTTGAGTACTACCGCATTTACCGCAGTATCGTGCAGTAAATTATGAAAATTAGTTTCCAGCCATATATATTCTCCTTGCGGGCTTAATACCCTGAAATCGGCATCAAGTACTTTGTTGGTTTCAATAACTACTGCCGAAAATAATTTGAATACTTTTCTTACATCTTCCGGGTGTAAAAATCCAGGGGTGCTTATGCCGATTACTTCAGTTGCAGGGTAACCCAGAATTTTGCTGGTAGTGTTGCTCATTTCAATAATGTAGCCGTCTTTGTTTAATAAGGCAAGCCCATCGGTGCTATTTTCTATCAGTGAGCGAAAGCGTTTTTCACTTTGCGTCATTTGCACCTGAATTCTTTCCCGCTCTATGCTGTAAAGTATACTTTTTTGAAGAATTGCACTACTGATATCATCTTTAACCAGGTAATCCTGTACACCTAGCTTAAGGCTGTTAATGCCGGTTTCTTTATCGGCAAATCCGGTTAGTACAATTACAGGAGGTACGCCGGGCAAAGCTTTTAGCTGGTTGATGGATTGCTCGCCCTTGCTATCTGGTAACGTAAGATCAAGTAAAATGATATCTATCGGCTGTTGCTTTAATACCGTTATTGCTGCTGCCAAATAGGAGCAGTGAATGATATTGGCAAGCGGAAACGCCTCTGAAAGGTAATCAGTAACCAAAATGAAGTCACCTTTATTGTCTTCTATTATTAATACCTGCAGTTTATTGGATGTGGGCATGTTATAAAATATAAGCGTACGTATTTTTTTATTTCATCAGCAGGCAAAAAAAGTATACGCTTAACACAGAAACTGTACACTACTTATTTGCCAATTTTCTATTTGAATAAATACTTGTTTGTTATTTAGGTCTTTATCTAAACTTCTAAACCATCTAAACACAAATGATTTAATTAATTTAAGAGGCCTTAATTACTAAACCATTATTATACAGGTTTGGGTATGGTAAAAAAGAAAGTTGATCCCTCCCCTGGTTTAGATTCCATTGTTATAGTGCCTCCATACCGCTCAACAATTTTTTTGCAAACTGCCAAACCAATACCTGTTCCGCTATATTCATCTTTATTATGAAGGCGTTGAAACATGATAAAGATTTTATCACTGAATTTTTCGTCAATACCAATTCCATTATCTTTAACAGCAATCAGCCAGTCGTTTGGCCTTTCTGTACCGGTAACATATATAATTGCCTTGTTGCCTGCCTGCTGATATTTAATGGCATTGCTTATCAGATTTTGTAATAATTGTTCCATTTCTAATTGTACCGCCATTACAACCGGCAAGCCATCCGTATAAATGGTGGCGCCATTAGTAAGTATTTCATATCGTAATATTATTTGTACTTCCTTCACTACGTTTTGCAAATTAACCTTCTGGGTTTGCTGGTGTTTACTTGCCAGCCGGGAGTACAGCAGTAAGTCATTTATCAACTGCTTCATTCTGTTAGATCCATCCACGGCATAGCGTATATAATCAGTTGCAGTTTCGTCCAGTACATCTTTGTACTTTTTTTGCAACAGATTCATAAAGCTGCTTACCATCCGCAACGGCTCCTGCAAATCGTGTGATGCTATAAAGGCAAACCGTTCCAGTTCTTTATTGGATATAGAAAGGTCATATGCTTGTTTTATCAGGGCCGCCTCTGCTTTTTTCCTTTGTGTAATATCTTTTGAGTTAACAATGATTGCTTTAATAGCGGGGTTTAATAACTGATTGTTTGCCTGCCCTTCCATCAAAACATATTCTCCAAACTTATTCATAACCCTATATTCAACTACATTTGAGTTGCCGGGAGTCAATAACATTTTTTCCATTTCAATAGCTAACATTGCTATATCATTGGGGTGCATAAATTCAAATAAATTTCTGCCAATGGTTTCTGTTTCATTGTACCCCAATACCTGTTTTATTGAGGCACTTTGGTAAACTATATTGCCATAATTATCAATAAGGGTGATAATATCAGAGATATTATGCACCATGCTTTTGAACTTTTCTTCACTTAGTTTCAAAGCCTTTTCTGCCAGTTTTTGTTCTGTAATATCCAGGTGTATACCAATGGTGCCAACCATTTTACCTTCATCATTATAATGTGGGGCATCACTTATAAGCCACTCTTTTGTTTCGCCTTTTTTATTAATTAATATTCTTTCATATACCCCGGCAATGCCCCTTTCCCGTTCAGCATTTATTTCAATTAATTTAAAATTAGTTTCACTTTTTGCAAAGAGTGTTTTAGCAGATTTTCCAATTATTTCTTCCATACTGTAGCCGCTCATCTCACAAAAACTATTGTTGGCAACCTCAATTATTTCATTTGTATCTACTTCCAGCAGTCCAAGATTAATATTGGCAATAATATTCCGGTATTTTTCTTCGCTTAACCTCAATGCAATTTTTACATTTTTTTCTACGGTCATGTTCACTGCAGTAGAAAGCATAAATGCCTTACCCTTGATAGTAATAATTGCTATGGATAAAAGCCCGTGAATTACCTGCCCACCTTTAGTTAGAAATTCGATTTCCTCATTTTCAACAAAACCCTTGTCAATAATTGATTTAAATACCCTGTCTCTATCGGCTATGTTTTTGTACAGGCAAGCGGAGGTTGTACCAATCAACTCTTCTTTTTTATACCCCAGGTGTTTATATAATATATCATTTGCATCCCTTATTATTCCATCGGAAAAAGACACGAGGGTAATACCGACAGGACTGTTTTTGAAGATGGCAGAAAATAGTTCTTCCGATTCCTTTAATGCCTGCTGGTTGTTGCTTCTTTCAATTTCTTTAGCAATCCTTTCTGAGTAAAACCGAAGGATGGTTTGCTTCACTTCCAGGTACTTTACAGGTGCTTTATACAGTAATACCAATATACCTATAGATGTACCCTTGCTGTTGATGAGTGGGATACCTATATAGCCTTCTATTTGCATTTGCTCCAGCAATACATCCAATGGAAAAAGCTCAGCAACATTTTCTACATAAGCACATCCTGCGTTTTCAAAAGTATTTTGACAAGGAGTGCCGGGAAGCGTATAAATAAAATTATCGGCGATACTTCCTTTAATAGCATGAGCAATTGTTTCTATTGTTCCCTCATCGCCGTTTTTATGCAAACCAATAAATGCATGATCTGCATGCAACGAACTTGATAATTGTATAACGATGGTTTGTAAAAAATCATCTATACCTTTACTAATAACAGCTGTAGAAATTTGATTGAGTGCATTATCAAGCAGTTTTCTTTCTTTCCTTGTTTTAGCTTCTGCCAGTTCTCTTTTTACAACAGCACCCAGCCTGATCAGGTTGTTCTTCATCACGTAATCATCTACGCCTGCCTTCATCATTTTAATAGCCATCTCCTCGCCCACAGTTCCGGATACCAGTATAAATGGCAAGTCACTGTTGAAAGCCTTTACAATAGCAAGAGCAGCTTCTCCATCAAAGGCGGGTAAACTATAGTCGGATATTACCAGATCCCATTCTTGTAGCTGAAGAGCCGCTTGCATTTCGATAGCTGTTGTTACAATTAAATATTGCGCCGGCAGCCCGGAGTTTTCTATTTGTTGCTGTACAAGTGCTGCATCACCTTCATTATCTTCTATCAGTAATATCTGTAGTTGTGTACTCATTTATTATTAATTTACCAGGGGCGATTATTTTACGCTTAGCCTGTTAAAGTGTTGCCTGTTTAATGCTTGCTGCAAAGTGACTGAAATTTGCAGGCTTGGTGATACAATAATTTACATCCAGCTTTTCTCGGTTTTTTGTATGCCTTTTGCAGCAACCTTTTCTCCTTGCAGATTTTCAAATATTATTAAATAAAATGCTTCTTTTCCTGCAGTAAGAATTGGCTTTACAATTATTCTTACAAAATATAAATCGCTGTACAATTCAACCATTTGCACATTGCTTTTAACAACCTGTTGCATTGTTGTTGCCTTGGTAGTTACAGCTATTACTACAGCCTTTAATTCTTCATTTGTTACAGTCAATAAATGCTGGTTGGTTAAATCAGTCAGCCCTTTAATGAAGAGACTGGTATCTCCCTTAACTTCCTGTATTATAAAAGATGAATTTACAATGAGGTAAGTGTGCTGATAGCAATTAAAAATTGTTTCTTTTACCATTGAATCAACAGCAGCAATATTTTCATTGCAGTACAATGCACCGGGAAGAAAGCCCGGAATGGAGCTGGAAATTACTTCATTGGTTTTAAAACCAATGGTTGTTTTCTGCATTGTCTGTTTACTATCCGGCTCGTTTTGCAAGGCATATTTACCGGCCGGTTCCTTTTGCAATTGTACAGCATCCCAAATTGCATTTCCCATTTGAAATGGCGGTATAACTAAATCGGCACAGCCAGTATTAATAGCAGCAACTGGCATTGCATTGTACATGGCGGTTGGTGGTGCCTGTACTATTACATATCCACCTGCTTCTTTAATTTTTTTTATCCCCTTTGCACCATCAGATCCCATACCGGATAAAACAATTGCAATGCTTTTTTCACCGGCAGCATACGACAGTGATTCAAATAATTTATTAACCTGGTTGCTCTGTACATCTGCCGCTGTTATGTTAACACCAAGACGGGTTCCATTTATATCTAATTCATAACCATGCTCACTATAATATACAACCCCGGCTTGTATCTCTTCGCCCTGCTTAGCCAGCTTTAATGCAATTGAATCACTGGAATTAATTGCTGCTGATAAGTATTTCTTGTTGCTGTTGTCAATTGGAAACCCAATTAAGATGGCAATATTTGTAAGTTGTTCCGGCAGATTAAGTAAAAACTCTTTTAACGTTTCTATGCCACCGGCAGATGCGCCTACGGCAATTAGCCTGATAGAATTTTGTACCGGTAAAACTTTCGTACTGGTTTTTAAAGCCTGCTGGTTGTTATATATTGATTCCATTTTTTGTTTGAATTATTGAGTTTTTTTCTTTGTCTTTTTTATGCGTTCACCTAATTATACCCAAGCACTAATACATATATTCCTTTTTAATTTTTACAAATGCTGATACTGCAAACAGGGATAGCATTTACCAGTTAACATTTCTACCTACTAACAAAAATCAACTTATTCTTTTCGGTAAACAATAGGAATAAGGATGCAATATGTGTAGTAATATTATTACGTAGCAATGCTTTGTAATTATACAATGCATTGTTTTAATACACCCGTTTATCAGCAAAGAAGTTGATTTTTGATTTTAGAGTAGCTGTATAAACTGTAAAAGAAAAATCTTAAAAAGGTATGTTGAATTTAAAAGCAGTACCCTTAGCCGGTTGCGCTTCCACCCATATTTCTCCACCATATTTCTCCACAATTTTTTTGCAAATAGAAAGCCCGATACCTGTGCCGCTATATTCCTGCTTTGTATGCAATCTGCTAAAAACTTCAAATATTTTTTCCTCAAATCCCTCAGCTATTCCGATACCATTGTCCGCTACAGTAAAAACCCACTCCCCATTTCCTTGTTTACACGATACGGATACTATGGGTAAGTTACCAGCCTCCTGGTATTTTAATGCATTGCCAATAAGGTTTTGCATTAGCTGGTTTATAGAGACAATGCCCGCATTAATTACCGGTAAATTCTCTATGTGTATTGTTGCATTAGTTTCTTCAATTTTTGATTTTAATATCATTTTGATGTCTCCCATCACCTCGTTCATATCCACCGCCTCTAACTGTTGTGGGCCAGCGCCGGCACGGGAATATTGTAGCAGGTCGTGTATCAGTGTTTTCATCTTGTTGGCACCATCAATTGCAAAGTGGATGTACTGTTTTCCATTATCATCTAATTGTGGTTCATACTTTTTTTGCAACAACTGCATAAAACCATTAATCATCCGCAGTGGCTCCTGCAAATCGTGTGAGGCAACGTATGCAAAACGCTCCAACTCACTATTGGAGTTGGCAAGATCCGCTGCGTTTTTTTCCAGTGCTTTATTTAATTCTTTTAACCTTACTTCCGATTCTTTTCGGTTATTTACCGATCTAAAAAAGACAGACAGCCCATCTTCTGTCGGATAAAAACTTTCTTCAAACCAGGTACTGTTGATACCGTCGTAAAATTCAAAATGCACCGGCTCTTTTGTTTCCAGTGCTTTTTTTGCATTGGTATAAAAAGAACTATCTCTTAAAACAGGGAATTCCTGCCAGATATTTTTGCCAGCCAATGTACCAGGATGTGAACCTGACAACAGGGTTTGTGCAGCAGAATTGATGTAGGTAAAATTGAAATTAGTATCAAGTGCATAGAAATAATCGGATATGCTTTCTAATATTTGTTTTCTTTCTTCTTCTAATTTTCTTTTGTAAGTAACATCTTTTGCAACGGCAAAAATGAGCCCCTCTTCCACAACAGGTGTAAACGACCAGGCTACCCATTTTACCCCCTCATTTTTGGTGATGTACCTGTTTTCGAGAAAAGCAGGATATTCAGCTTTAAGCAATTGTTGGTGTTGATTATTAGTTTTATCCCAATCATCCGGATGTACAAATTGAATGGCAGGTTTGGCTAACAATTCCTTTTCGGTATAACCAAGGATTGCGGTAAAAGCAGGGTTTATTTTTTTGAAATAGCCATCGGTACCAATGATACAAAGCATATCCGGCGACAGACTAAAAAAGCTCTTTAATTCTATTTCTGTCCTGTTTTTTTGAATGGCCGTGCCAAGATCGTTACTTATTCTGTTAAGCAAATCAGCATTTAATTGTCTTTCAGTAAAAGGGGCTTTACAAAAAAAGCTAAAAATGGCAATTACTTCTCCACCAAAAAATACAGGCAATGCCATACCACTTACAACACCAATTGCTACAGCACTTTCTTTTCTTAAAAAATCAGCCTGTTGCAGGTTTTCCCAATACAGCATTTTTTTATTTTTCAGGGCTGTGCCTGCAAGCCCTTTTTCCTCCACATATTCCAATGTTTCCAACCTCCCTGCTTCCTTAGCTAACGTAATAGGGTTGGCGTATTTACCACGGAAGGTCATCTTTGTCTTATCAAAATTGAGTGACCATACCTCTGCATAATCATACTGTAAATAAGTAGCAATTTTTGTAATAGTCTTTTGTAAAACAGGTTCGGGTTTATCATCTTCATTGATAATATTAGCCAATTCAAAAAAAACTTCTTTTTCTTCTAAAGCCATTTTACTTGCGGTAATATCTTTTTGAATAGATATCCAATGGGTGTACCATCCATTTTCGTCTGCCAAAGGCACTATTGAAATATTTACCCAAAATTCTTCTCCGTTTTTTTTGTAATTGATTAATTCTACTTCTACCGGCTCCCATTTTTTCAGAGCGGTTTTTATTTTATCCAGCTCAGTTCTGCTTGATCCGGGGCCTTGTAATATCCGGGGTGTTTTACCTGCTACATCTGCTAGTGTATATCCGGTTGCTTTTGTAAAGGCATCATTAACAAAAACTATTTCCGGCCCTGTGCCGTCAAAGGGTTCTGCTTTTGTAATCAATACGGCATCATTAATTTTTTTTACTACAGATTCAAAAAGTTTTAATTGTACTTCTTCTTTCTTTTGCAAGGTTATATCCTGCATGGCACCTATCATTCGGATGCTTTTACCATTATCATCTTTAATAATTACATCTTTATCTTTCACAATCGCATAGCTGCCATCGGCTTTTACAAAGCGGTATTCATCCTGCCATTTTGTTTCACTACTATTTATTGTATCGCTCAATCTAAGTGCTAACCTTTCTCTATCTTCCGCATGAACTTTTTCGTTCCAATGGGTGAATTTGTTACCCACATTTGTATATTCATGTCCAAATATGGTTTTAAAACCTTCACCCCAATAAAGTTCATCGGTTATGAGACCCCAATCCCAGATTGCATCAAACGTAGCCCTGGTAACGTATTCAAAGCGTTCATTACTTTTTTTAACCTCTTCCTGTGCTCTTTTTTGAAGCGTTATATCTCTCCCAATTCCTAACAGACCTATTATTTGGTTTACCTTATTTTTTAGGGGCACTTTTGTAGTGAGTAGTGTGTGTTTGTTTCCTTCTTTATCAATAAAATCTTCCTCTTTATTTATAATTGATACTCCTGTACTAATAATTTGCATATCGTCTTTATATGCAGCTTCGCCACTTTCGCCGGGAAAAATTTCTACATCAGTTTTCCCAATCACTTCAGCTTCTGAAGACGCTTTCATTATCTCTACATCAACCTTATTTGCAATAATTTTTCTGGCTTTTGCATCCTTAATATAAATAGTGTCTGGTAAATTATCAATCAGCGTACGCAACTGGTTACGTTCGCTATTGATGGCCTCCGTTGCAAGTTTTTGCTGGCTAATGTCTTCAACCGACATTACAATCCCCACTACATGCTGCTGTGCATTTACAACAGGCGAGTATTTTATTTTATACCAGTTATCGTTTTTGCCTGTATGGCTAAATTTTCGTTCGTAATCTATTTTATTACCAGCTACAACATCTGTAAACTGCTGTGATAGTTCTGCGTGTCTTTCTTCAGGAAAATAGGTAAGAAATTTTGTTTTTATCAACAAGTTTTTTTTATATTCTGTTAATGCAAATGTTGCTGCTGGCTGATTGATTGAGATAATTTCCAGTTGTTTATTCATTAGTATGTAGCCAATTTCTGTAGTTTCAAAAATTGTTCGCAGGTTATCCTCTGATTCACACAGGGTTTGTTCTGTTTTTTTAATTTCTGTAATGTCGTTGGCAATACCATAAACACCCGTAATAATTTCGTCAACAACTATTGGCACCATTACCAGTGAAATTATTTGTATTTCACCTGTAGCGGTAAACACATCAGTTATTGTTTGCTGTGGTTGGCCTTGTAAGGCTTTAGCTACCTTGACAGACACTTTTTCTAAATGATAGGGCATGATAAAATCCTTGATATTGGATTGTAGCATATGCTCTGTGGTATAGCCTAAATTTGCGCCCAGCAGCTTGTTGGCTTTTGTAAAAAAACCGGCTGGGTTGATGGAAAATACTGCGGAAGGTGTATGTTCAAATAAAGATTTATATTCCTGCTCACTCCGATTCATTGCCTCGTCCATTGCTTTACTTTCGTTAATATCTTTAATCTGGATGATTAACTGCGTTGCCAGGTTATTTTCATCCCGTAAAGCTGATATTGCTGCCAACACCCACACACTATTCCCTTGCTTGTGGTAACATCTTTTCTCCATCTGAAAGCAGTCTGTTTTACCTTCTTTTAATTCCTGTATACCTTTTATATTGTCACCCAATTCACCAGGATGGGTTAAGTCCCTAAAAGACATTTTTAGCAACTCGTTTTTTGTATAGCCTAAAATAGTACAAAACCGTTCATTCACATCTTCAAATATAAATGTATCGGGATTTGACATGGCCATTCCCAATGCTGAATGGTTGAAGGCTTTACTGAATTTTTCCTGTAGCAGGTTATATGCATCTGCTGTATTTTTTTCAGCCGTAATATCCTGGAAAGTGCCTGATATCTTTTCCGTTTTTCCATTGTTGCAAACTGCCTCACCCTTGGCTCTCACCCATTTTAAATTGCCAAGAGCTGTTATTATCTGGAGTTGTACATCAAAAGATGTACCCTTCTCTATTGCACTTTGTACGGATTGGTTAATAGTATCCCTGCTGTATCCTTCCTGGTAAAAGCCAATCGCATTTATAAGTGATGGTTGAAAATTTCCTTTTACTTCATGTATCTTTTTAGTAACAGCAGTCCAATACAGTGTGTTATTAATTAAATCAACTTCCCATCCACCTACATTGGCAATACGGCTGGTTTGCTCTAAAAAGTAAATATCCCTTACAGTATTTGTTTTAGTTGTATGGAACATGCCCTCAACCGGAACAGTTTCAATCTCGTTGCCGTTTTGAGATAAAACTGAATTATTATCAGTAGCAGGCAAGCGTAGCAGTTCATTCTCCTCTTCTAACTTTTTAATCCTGCTAAGCAGTTCGGCTGTATTAATTGAAATATTTTTTTGTTGACGTGGCATAGTTTGAAATAATTAAATATTTTTACTTTCCTGGCAGCTGTTTCCACCAGGCAGCTGCATCCGATAGCTATAGGATTTAAGCTGCAGCCAGTTCCGGGGTTCATTTTTTTCAAGAAATAATCACAATTAAATTACCTAGCTGGGTTACTACAAGCTGCCACAGTATGATGCTTAAGTTGAATACAACAGGCCTGTTAAAATGTTTTTCTTAAAAAATTGAATCAAAACGGTTTTATTAATCTGTAAAAATGAACTTTAAAAAAAGAAACAACCGTAACAAAAACATGCTAATCTGCGTAGTAAAAAGCCTACATGTCTGTTTAATATCCTACATTTATACCGATGAATTTTTTAATAGTAGACGATCATGAAATAGTAAGATCAGGCGTTAAAAATGTACTGGGGATATTGTACAAGCCAGACGGTATTTTTGAAGCCATTGATGAAGAAAGTGCAATGGTGGTTTACGCAGAAAGAGACTACGACCTGGTGATAATGGATGTACAATTGCCCAAAACAGATACTATCAGGCTGATTGAATTTATGCTGCAAAAAAATCCGGAAACCAAAGTGTTGGTGTTTTCTATGACACCCGAAAAGATATATGCCGGCAAATTCTACAATGCCGGGGCCATGGGTTTTGTTAGTAAAAGTGCGGGCCTTGATGAACTTACCAGGGCCATCGACCTGGTTTTAAACGGGCGAAAATATTATAGTAAATTTTATACGGATCAACAGATACATTTTTCTAAAAGCCATAACCTTACCAATCCTTTTGAATTACTTAGCAGTCGTGAAATGGAGGTTGCAATGCTTTTGTTAAATGGAAGTACCATTGTTACTATCAGCGATCAGCTTGCCATTAATCCATCAACTGTAGCATCGCATAAGGCACATATTTATCAAAAGCTGGGTGTGGATACCTCCGGAGAATTAATTGCTATCGGACGGTTGAATAATATAATACCGCAATAAAATTCTTTTTGTACCGGAATTAAAACGGCGTAACCGACTATTTTATTTCCAGTAAATTTATCGTTGAATATTTCTTATTAATCCTTTTTATCAAAATTTTATGTTTACGATCAACAATATCGAAACAAACGGCTTTAGCACAGTTATATTAAAAGACACAACCAGCAATACCAGCGCTGTTATCATACCATCATGCGGTGGTATTTTGCATGCTTTTGAAGTGTTTCATAATAATCAACTGCTCAATGTAATTGACAGCTACCAAAGCCAGGATGATTTTAACCAACATGTAACGGATAAAGGATTTAAGAGTTGTAAAATGTCGCCTTTTGCCTGCCGCATAAAAGATGCCCGTTACGAGTATGAAGGCAAGCCATATACCATTGAAAAGTTTTTATTAAACGGTAGTGCAATACATGGATTACTTTATGATGTTCCGTTTAAAATTATCCACCAACTGGCAGATGAAAACAGCGCAACAGTTATCATTGCATATAGTTATGCTGGTGCAGATAAAGGCTATCCATTTAAATATGATTGTGCAGTAACTTACCAGTTAAAAACCAACAATGAGCTGGTTATTAGCACGCTTGTTACAAATAAAGATGAAGCGGCCATTCCCATGCAGGATGGCTGGCATCCGTATTTTACTTTTGGTGGAAAAATTGATGATCTGCTGCTCGAGTTTCAAAGCAAGGAACAAATTGAATTTGATGATGCGATGGTGCCAACCGGAAAGCTCGTTCCCTTCCAGGAATTTGGTTCATTAAAAAAAATTGAAACACAAACCTTTGATGATTGCTTTTCTGTAAACTTTTTTGAATGTCAGCCGCTTTGTGTTTTAAGAGATACGTTGCAAAAAATTCAACTGGAAATACGACCTGATAAAAGTTATCCTTACCTGCAAATATATACACCGCCACATCGCAACAGTATTGCAATAGAAAATTTGAGTGCAATACCTGATTGTTTTAACAATGGCATCGGTTTAATTATCTTGCCACCCAATGAAAAGGTGGAATTTGTAACTTCTTATACCATTACCGCTTTATAAAGATGTAGCAATTCAATTGCCGCATCATTCATAACCGCCGTCAGCGTTTTTAACGGCTAACGGGGTTATTGAATCTCTTTTAGCTGTAACATCCGATAGCTAACGGATTGAAATTGCAACCATAAAAGTTGCGGCATTGATAGCAGTAAAAAAGGCCACGATTTTCAGCATTATACTTTTATGTAGATTTTCTTTTTATCCAGCAACCAGGCAAAAAACCACATCATGGTTATAAAGCAAAGGGCATACACCAACGATCCAATCCGAGGGTCGGATGGGAAAATTAATTTACAGATATGTTCGTAAAACCACCCGAAAGGCGTTAGGTATTTTGGCTTACCTGTTTCATCAAAACCGTTGCTGAGTCTAATTAATCCAAGTAATCTTGGTAATACGCCACTCATTACAAATATGAACAAAGCATTTTTTCCAAACACATCAAAAAAGCGGCTCCAGGCACCTTTACGATTGTTGAATTCAATCAGGTAAATCATCAGCGACAAAACCAGCAAAGCCAGTCCGGTAATATAAACTGTGTAACTGCTGGTCCATATTTTTTTGTTGATGGGGAAAACCATATCCCAGGCAAAGCCAGTAAAAATAAACACACAGGCAGCAACAAATAAGCCATTCAACATCTCAGGCGTTTTACCTTTTTGCAAAATATAATTACCTGCCAGGTAGCCAAAAATTACCTGTACAATAGCAGCAAATGTGCTCATTAAACCTTCCGGATCAAAGGCCACTCCTTCACCACGATATAAGTGTTTTTCACCCAAAATTGCTATATCTATCTTAGTACCAAACCAACCGGAAAGACTGTACGGATCGGCAGGATTACCAGCTACACATAAAAACCAATACCCCAACAATATAAAAGCACTCGCAACAAATGCCCCGCTTGTTTTAAAAAGATGAATGATGACTGCAGCAAAAAAATAACACAATGCAATGCGCTGCAATACGCCCATAATCCGGAGGGTTTCAAAGGGCTTGCCTGTAATGGCACCTGCAGCATCGTATTTAATAAAGGGGAACCAGTTTAAAAAAAGTCCGATGATAAAAATGAGGATTGTTCTTTTAATTACTTTTTGCCAGAAGATTTTTTTTTCTTCCAGCCTTGGTATCACAAAAGCCAGGGCATTACCAACGGCAAACAAAAAAAACGGAAATACCAGGTCGGTTGGTGAGCAGCCATGCCAGCTTGCATGCTCCAGCGGTGCATAAATGTGACCCCAGCTTCCGGGATTGTTTACCAGTATCATCAGTGCAACAGTAGCGCCACGAAAAACATCGAGGGAGTAAAAGCGTTGGTTCATTGGGTTTTATTGAAGGGTTTTTTTTCGGGGATTGCGACGGGTATCCCTGATATTAATAATGACTAACTCATTGCCTTTAACAGTATAATATATTTTATTTTGAAAACCCTTTCCAACAAGAACGCTTCTTATGTTTTTCAATTCGGTTTCAACACCAACTTTGGGTAGCTTACTCAATAATTTTAATTTATTCTCTACCAGTATTACAAATTCTTCCGCAACTTTTTTACCCAACTGCAAACTAATCCAAGAGGATATTTTCTGAATGTTGTTAATATATCTCCTCTTAGTTACAATTTTAAGAGCCATTCATTCATTATTTTTTTATACTCTTCAAAACTTACGGAATCCTTATCCGGATCTTCATTGGCAAGCTCCTCCAACTCTGCCCGCTCTTCAGGAGTAAGATCAGACAAATCATCTATTTCTTCAGTTGATTTTTGATACGCCACAATATCGTCCTTCACCATACTCAGCGTTTCTTCGTCATCTATTTTATCAATCAGCTGATGCAACTCTTTCTTTAAATTTTCCTTGCTCATACAAATTGTTTTCTCAAATTTAGCAAATCATTGTTGAAAATAATACAGGTTTATTGACTTCTTCAATTAGGCCCAACTTCAACAAATGAAAAGTGGAGAGCCGTAGGCTCGTTTCTGTTTTGTAATCCCGCCTGGGGCGGGAGGTTTTAACCCGTTGTGTTTAAAAAACCTGCTAGTTGAGAGCCGTAGGCTCGGCACATATAGTCGTATGAATTTGTAAAACCACAAGGTTTAGTTATTTGTGACGGCTCTCTTTATATGCGCCAAACCTAAGGTTCTAAATATACTATCTCTTACTATATCAACGCATGCCCGTAAAGGCGGGCGGTTGAAACCCGTTGATACAATATTAACCGAGGCTACGCCTTTTTGCACCGAATTGCAGATAATTATTAAGGTTTTAGAATTACATATTTTGTAACACGCTAATATTTAAAACGCCACCTAACCGGCGTTGAGGCTCAACTAAACTCTCTCACTCAACTCCAGCCACCGCATTTCCTTATTATCCAGCTGTTCAATAAGAGCACTAACCCTTTCAGCTGTTT
>Ga0163148_10003873_pt1 | contig 16096 bp, 17 predicted proteins | sample OliLakLV19MP7P2_FD_148606 | JGI IMG/M metagenome (GOLD analysis project Ga0163148, IMG submission 148606) | Freshwater microbial mat bacterial communities from Lake Vanda, McMurdo Dry Valleys, Antarctica- Oligotrophic Lake LV.19.MP7.P2 | ecosystem: Environmental > Aquatic > Freshwater > Lake >...
ATAAGTGTTACAGCGGCACTCTCCATGGCGACATCGGTCCCGGTACCCATGGCGATTCCAACATGCGCCTGTGCCAGAGCCGGGGCATCGTTTATTCCATCACCAGCCATTGCCACTATATAGCCTTTTTCCTGCAGTTCTTTTATTATTCTGTATTTATCTTGAGGAAGCACTTCGGCACGGATATCTTCTATCTGAAGTTTTTTACCAATTGCTTGTGCCGTTATTTTGCTGTCGCCTGTAAGCATAACAATTTTAATTTTATTTTCCCTAAGCGAAGTTAATGCAGCTTCTGTTGATTCCTTTATCGGATCGGCAACTCCTAAAAGACCAGCGGCTTTCCCATCCACTGATACAAACATAACCGTTTGACCTTCAGCCTGAAGCACTTTGGCTCTTTCAACCAAAGCTTTATCTTCTATTAAATTTTTATTTCCAATCTTTACTTTATGCTGATTAACTTCACCCGTTACTCCCATCCCAGTTACTGATTGAAAGTTTGATACTGAGTTGATGGATATTCCTCTCTCCTTTGCCCCTTTAACAATTGCCTGCGCCAAAGGGTGCTCACTTGCCTGTTCCAGGCTTGCAGCGTAAGTAAGAAATTCCTCCTTATTAATCTCCTGGCTGGGTTCAACAGTAACAAGTTTTGGCTTACCATCAGTCAGAGTTCCCGTCTTATCAACTACAATCAAATTAACTTTCTCGAATGTTTCTAACGCTTCGGCATTTCTAATTAAAATTCCCATCTGTGCTCCCCTGCCCGTTCCAACCATTATAGATACAGGGGTTGCAAGCCCAAGAGCGCAGGGACAAGCAATAATCAAAACTGCAACGCTATTTATCACTGCATGCGCAATAGTCGGCGTTGGGCCAAAAAAGTACCAAACACAAAAAGTGATTATCGCGATGCCGACAATGGCAGGAACAAAATATCCAGATACGGTGTCAGCAAGACGTTGGATTGGTGCCCTGCTTCTTTGAGCCTCTGAGACCATGTGCACAATGCGTGATAAGAGAGTGTCACCAGAAGCCTTAGTTGCCTCCATTACAAAGCCACCGGTGCTGTTTATAGTGCCCCCAATTACAGAATCTTTTGCAGCTTTTTGAACGGGCATTGACTCGCCAGTAACCATTGATTCATCTATTGTGCTGCTACCTTCTACGATTTTGCCATCTATAGGAATTTTAGCTCCGGGCTTTACTCTTAGCTTATCCCCAATCGCAATTTCATCAATATTAATTTCTTTTTCCGAACCATCAGCATTTATTCTTAGAGCTTTTGGTGGTGCCAGTTCAAGGAGCGATCGAATCGCATTGCTTGTCTGGCTTCGTGCTTTTAATTCAAGTACCTGCCCCAAAAGTACGAGTGTTGTAATGACTGCCGCCGCTTCGAAATAGACCTCAACTACGCCCCCCATTCCTCTGACTGATTCCGGAAATACGCCAGGAAAAAGAGCAGCAAATAGGCTGTAAAAATATGCCACTGCAACCCCAAGTCCGATCAGAGTAAACATATTTAAATTCATGGAGCGCAGGGATGCTACGGCACGCACAAAAAAGGGATAGCCGCCCCAAACCACAACTGGAGTGGCTAAGGCAAATTGCAACCAAACAGAAGCATTTGCAGGAAGTAGGTTATGAATTCCAAGACTCGGAATCATTCCGGCCATTGAATAGAGAAAAAGAGGGACAGTAAAAACCAGGCTAAACCAAAATCGCTTTTGCATATCTTTTAGTTCATGCGACTCATGCTCTGAACTGCTGGAAGTCGGATGTAATGGTTCTAACGCCATGCCACAAATCGGGCATGAACCCGCTCCGTTTTGCCTAATTTCGGGATGCATCGGGCAAGTGTAGATAACTCCAGACTGGCTATGTGTTTGTTCTGGTTTATGCTTTGGTTTCAGATATTTATCTGGATTTGCGACAAAAAGTTGCTGACAATCTTTGCTGCAGAAAAAATATTCCTGCTCGCTCAATCTTTTTGAACCGACTGATTCTTCTCTAGTGATTTTCATACCGCAGACAGGATCAATAAAAGTCGCCTGTGTTTTTAAGGAATCATTATCATTTTTCATTTTGCACCCTCCAAAAATAATTTTTATCTCTTGCAGCTCACAAAGAAGGAATTAATTCAGAAACGAACTTCCACTCCCGCGCCCCAACCAAATTCACTGTGCCATTGCCCAATCAACGAAGTATCGCGACTAATAATATAGGAGAGTCCGGCCCGATTCTCCCATCTCGAAGCTGTATCAAACTCGAACTCAGCAAATGGTTTAATTCTTGGCGTTAAATCCAATTTTCGACCAAGTGCAAATTGAAAGTTGCCTTCGGTGTCGACCCACGAGCGAGACTCCAAATTAAGCGGCACAAGATAGCGAAAACCAAATACTCCAACATGTTTCTCAACATCTGTCGCTCCGTCAAAATCTCCGCCAGCAAAAAGGGTAGAAAATCGATTAAGATAATAGTCATAAGTGGGAGTCGCTTCCCACTGCATATCATCTACTTTTTGCCAACCGGCCTTCCATTCTGTTGAAAAGATATGACGTGAATTAGATAAAGTTACCAGACCTTGAGCCATGTTTGACATCGCATCAACTTGCCCGAATAAATAGTAGTCATCGTTGTATAGATTAGGTCTGACCGCAGCCAGTGCAGGATCCATCACAAAATCCTCATAATGAACTACGCGCGCCATTCCGCTCATCATATGATAAAGAAGATGGCAGTGGAAAAACCAGTCACCGAATTCGTTTGCATCAAATTCAATAACAGTAGTTGACATAGGAGCAACATCCACAGTGTGCTTAAGCGGTGAGAATTCGCCTTGATTATTTAACACTCTGAAAAAATGTCCATGGAGATGCATGGGATGATGCATCATGCTGCGATTAATCATTATGAAGCGAACTACTTCGCCTTTTTTGATCTCAATCGAATCACTTTCTGAAAGCGGCTTCCCGTTTATAAACCACACATAACGTTCCATATCACCATCGAGAGTGAGCCTAACTTCCCGTACCTGCCGTGTGGCATCGAACGCAGTCTTTATTGGCGAACGTAATTTTTCATAGGGTGGCCAAGGGCGCTCTGGGTCCATTCCGTCAACGGCAAGATTCTTCTTTGAACTAATATCTTCTTTTAGTAACCAAGAACTTGGCGGCTTAGAAGGGTGCTGAAGCCCTGACATTAAATGATCCGAGTGTTCGCCCATGTCCATCATTTCACCAGGCTGCATTTGCATATCTTGGTTGGCTGAATGCTCAGCTCCCATATCCTTATCCATTTTCATGCCTTCATGATTCATTCCATTCATGCCTGGCTTGTCAAATTGCCCACTTTCAACTTGGGAACTGGACATTCCCATAGACTCAGCCGGTGTGAGTGCAAATACTTTTTTGAGCGTAAGCCTACCCATGCCAGCATACAGATTAGGTGATGGTATTTCAGGAGCGGAAAACTTTTTTCCCTCTCCAATCCACATCGAGGTATGGCCCGAGCCGTCATGTGCGGTAGCGCGCAATTCAAACTGCCCTGCTTTTGGAACGGTTACTAAAACATCATAGGTTTCAGCAACTCCAATTAATATTCTACCGTCTTCGACCGGATCTACTTCTTGTCCATCAGCAGATATAATAGTCATTTTGCCTCCAGCATATTCGAGATAAAAATAAGTGCTGGCAGAACCATTGATTATACGCAGTCTGATTTGTTCCTTGGCAGCAGCAGGTAAAGTTTGTTCGCGCTGTCCATTTGTTAAGAATGTGTCGTAGTAAACATCAGCAAGATCCATGGGTGGCATACGCTGAAGTTCCCGCGAGAAATAATCCGAAAGCCGTCCTACAGAGGCTGCGCCTAGGATACTTTGTGCGCTTTTTTTCTCTATCGCATACCATTCGCTTCCGCGTTTTAGAGTATGGAGGATCGTATGCGGGTCTTCGTCAGTCCAATCTGACAAAAGCACAACATGATCACGTAAATTATCAACGGCTGCCTTATGTTTTGGTTCGATTACAATCGAACCGTACAAACCACTTTGCTCCTGAAGACTTGTATGGCTGTGATACCAATAGGTACCGGTTTGTCTAATATCAAATTCATATGGAAATGTCGCACCTGGAGCGATTGGAGGATAGGTTACGTTAGGCACCCCGTCCATCTGGTTCGGAATAAGTATTCCGTGCCAATGAATTGAAGTTTCTACATCCATTTTATTTTGGACCTCTATTATAGCATGATCTCCCTCAACAAAACGTAGTGTCGGTCCAGGAATCTGTCCATTTAAAGTCATCGCCGTATGATCATTTCCGGTTATATTTACGAGACTGTTTTCGATCACCAAGTTATATTTTCTTTCTTCGGTGTGAGCCGCAGTAGTCAAACACAAGACGCTCCATAGCAGTCCAAAAAGCCCAAGTAGCAACCTTGGCATTTTACGAGCCAAAATTATATTTTTTTCATTTGCATCTGAGAAAGCTTTCATTTGATATCTTCCCAATTAAGTTTAATTTTCTTGGATAATCTTGGAGTAAACTGTGTGTGATTACCTTAACTAAAATAACACACAGCACCAAATAAATTAAACTTTAGTTTGTTTTTTCTTTCATTCGATTCGTTCCTTCCATTAGTGGGCAGTATCCAAGTTCTGCAACTACAGGACAATCCTTCATCACCTGTTTCTGACATTCCTCAATCGTGGCCGCTGTTTTCATACATTCACCCATTTTCGTATACATTTCTGACAGGTGCATTTTTAATTCCGGCGACAATGAAGAAACGGACTTATCTTCATGCATCATCATTTTGTGATCCATTTTCATCCCATCTTTTTTCATTTCCATGCCCATCTGATGTCCTTTCATCTTGGCATGGTCTGGACCGTCATCTTCCGCAAATACTGAGCCGGACAGTAAAACTAGCACTGTTCCGTATCTGTCCTCCCGTCCCCATGTTTCGCTGAAACTGACAGCAGATAAAGTGAGCCCCAACAACTACAAATAATTTGGAGGGATCAATGCGTCGGGAGAAGTCAGAGCTGAAGCAATTAGTCAAAGAGCAAGAAGGTAGCAGACAGAGCGTGTCTGAATTCTGCGCGAAGCGCGGAATAGCAGTGAATAGATTTTACGTATGGCGCCAGAAGTTTGGCAATTTGGAGCAAGACAGATTTGCGAGAGTCGAAACAGCAACCGGAAAAATAAGTTTTAAAATTAGCGAAACGTTAACCCTGACTGTAAGGGAAGAAGATCTGGGAAAAGTTCTAAAGGAGCTGCTTGCATGCGGGAAATAGGCCCAGAGGTGAAAGTATATTTGTGGCTTGGGCAATCGGACATGAGGATATCGTTTGACAGGCTTTCAATATTAATCAAAGAGAAACTTTCTAAGAGCGCGATTGAGGGAGGTTTGTTTGTATTTTTTAGCCGCAAGAGGGAACGAGTGAAGATGTTATTGGGACAGAGACGGATATGCAATTTGGCAAAAGCGTCTTGAGGCTGGAGTGTTTAGAATTGAGCAACGAGAAAGTCACGAAGAAATTACCGGAGTGGATCTTTCTGAATTGCTTGGCGGAGTTGATTTTTCTCGCATAAAACTTAGGAAAAATGCAGAAAATGGTTTGTATCAATGAGGGAGATTTAGTATAAAAAAGTGAGTGGAACAAGCATCAAGATACGAACATTTACGCAAAGATCCAGATGCACTTTTCTCTATAATTTCCAAACTAGAGAGTGATCTTGAGCGGCTTCAAGTTCACCTACTCAACAGTAATCGCAAAACTTTTGTTGCAAAATCAGAGCGGCAAATTAGCAGCCAAGAACTTTTGATCGGTTTTGGGGAAAAGCCGGTAACAACAAAAGAAGAAGAAGTAGAAACTTTGACTATCCCTAAGCACAAGCGCATTTACTACCAAGCGTTAGGCTTTTCTAGTTTAGCTGAAAAAATTGGGCTAGAGGCCAATTCTTCTGGCCGACCACTTGCGGAGGTTGCTAAAGAAATTCTGAGTTTCGGAGGCCACTTAGCCCCCTACTATTACCCAGCTTGTCAGTTCCCGCGAAAAGCACGTTAATAGGGGTTATCTTTGCGTACATATTTGACTTAGGCTAGCGTTCGCTAGATCTAATCGACATTGCACAACGCTTATGAGGCTGACCGAATTTATTCCCACGAATATAGACGCGATTATCTGCGAATGGGAGAGATTTGCGCGCGGAATCTGGCCGGAGGTTCTTGATAAAACCCGACTAACTCCCGAAATGCTGCGTGATCACGTAGCAGAAATCCTTTTGGCAGTTGCGACTGATATGAAATCAGATCAAACGTCAAAACAAAGCTCAGATAAGTCAAAAGGAGATACAAAGACTGGCGAAGGAGATACAGAGTTAACTAAAGCTTCCGAGTCACACGCAACGGGAAGAGCCGGAGATGGATTTGAACTCTGGGCGCTAGTTGCTGAGTATTGAGCGTTGCGAGCGAGCGTCCTTCGCCAGTGGCGGGAAAGTGGTCCCCAGCCTGACCTTAACGATATTGATGACATTACGCGTTTTAATGAGTCAATTGATCAATCACTAACAGAGGCTGTGCGCGGATTTACGGAACAAGTAAACCGAGAGCGTGAACTTCTCCTAGGCAAGGAACAGGAAGCGCGAGGGCTGGCTGAAACTTCAAACCTTGCGAAGGACATGTTCTTGGCGACACTAAGCCATGAGATGCGGGGTCCCCTTAATGCGATTGTAGGTTGGGTAGCAATCCTGCGCAGGAGACGTAACAACGAAGATATCGACATTGGACTTGATATCATTGAACGCAGTACAAAATCGCAGACACAGCTAATCGAGGACGTTCTCGACGTGTCGCGCATTGTGTCAGGAAAGCTGCGCTTAGAGATGCAAAGTTGTGATATGAGAGAGGCCATTACCGCTGGGGTCGAAGTGGTTCGACCGGCAGCTAACGCGCGGGATATAACCGTAGATCTAAGCCTTGAGCCCTACGTAACCGAGATTACCTGTGACGCTTCAAGGATCCAGCAAATTGTGTGGAATTTAGTTTCTAACGCCATCAAGTTTACTCCGAAGGGTGGAAAAGTTCAGGTCTCCCTCACATGCGAAAAGTCCTGCCAAAAACTTATAGTGAGCGACACTGGTCAAGGAATCCGCGAAGAACTACTACCTTATATTTTTGACCGATTCCGCCAGGCAGACAGTAGCACGCGAAGGAAGTTTGGGGGGCTCGGTTTAGGATTATCAATTGTTAAACATCTTGTTGAAGCTCACGGCGGAACAATAGAGGCCGATAGCGAAGGGGAAAACTTGGGCACGACCTTCGTCGTCCTTTTTCCGATTGCGGCGATCAAGCAATCTGCCGGGGACAAAGAGAAAGTTGGAGCAAGCACCAAAGATGAGGCGCTTCTAGAGTCTCCCGCCGACTTGCCACCAGTTAGTTTAGAGGGGCTGCGCCACACGATTTGCTCCACCCCAACTTTTCGAAAAAATGACCTGCACGCTCGCGCAAATTGAAGTTCTAAGCAGATTGTACAATTCTCAATTAAATCAGCATTATATCTCATTTTGCCGTATAATAAATTTCTCAAAGTTGGGGTGGAGAAAGCTAAATGGCTCAAAGTTGGGGTGGAGAAAGCTAAATGGGAAAGCTAAATGGAGAAAGCTAAATGAGAAAGCTAAATGTACCTGAGTCCCGACACCATCTATTCGCTAATCCGATTAGCAGGCTTAAAAAATGTTTCTGCCATCATAAGTGGAATAGAATGCATTACTACGATATCTAAGCTATGCCGCCTTATCCTTTGGAATCTCTCCCAAAAGTTTTGGTTGCTTGTCTAGTAGACGCAGCAAACTATCGGTCGACTTTGGAGGGCGAGTAAGACCAGACTCGTAGCGACTAAATGCGTTGTGCCCACCACCAAAGATTTCGGCGGCGGCCTTTTGGGTGAGATTAAGCTTTCTGCGAATTCTTCGAATTTCGCCCGTGGGGAGGTACCCATCTACCTTTGCTCGAAAATCAAATAAAATTGGTCCTACTGCGTCCATATCGGCGATATCTAGGATCGCCTCATCACAATCGTTGCAATATAGGCCCGGTTGTTCGTATTTAAATCTCTTGCCCTTATAGGTAAACGTTTGGAGGAGGACCTTTCTCTCCATTTTTTTACCTTTGCAGATCGGACATTTATTCGTCATATTTATTTCTCCTTAAAAGAGAGAAGAAAGGCATCGCCGTTGGGAGTTTTGGTAAATTTTACATAAAGCATAATTCCGTTGAACTTCACATGATACACGTCTTGCCAGATTCGATGATCAGCATTGCTTGTCATCGACTTGTAAAAGTTCGTAGGCTTTAATGACTGAATTGTATTTATAATATCCTCTCGCGAAAATCCGAGTTCCTGGGCATTTCTAAAGGCAGTCCCCGTTATTGCTTGTCCAAGCTGTGCTATGTTTGCGAATCTCCGCTTAAGATCTTCCAAGTCATAGCTTCGCTTTCGTTTTTCCATTTTATACTGTATGGGTAAATTACCTTAATAGGGTAATTGCGTCAATACCCTTATTTTATCCTTAAGCGTTACTATAGCCCGCTCACTTGAGTTTTACGTTTTGGCAAGTACTTCATTAGAGGGCTATATTGTGAGCGCCTGAAATTTTCTCAACCCCAACTTTGCGAACTTTCGTAACATATCACCTTGAGTTCATTGATGATTTTTCCAATGAAAATTCAGCTCCATATGGCGTTGGGTATTTGAATTTTGAGAAAGCGGGGGAGTGAAAGCGGTGGAGAAAGCGGGAGTAGAAATCACTGCAAATTGGTGTCTGGTTTACCTTCCCTAATTCTCTTGATAATAGGGCGGTAGCCATTCCAGACTCCATTCGAATCGAATTGCCACGGACCAAGTACACCTTCGAAAGTTGTCTTGCGCAAATACTGCGGCGCGGGTCTATCCGAACGTATCGCTTGATCCATCGCTCTAAACGCCTCGATAGCACCAGGAAAAATCCCGGGTCCGCTCGTAGGCTCACCATTCCTCGCGACATATTGCTGATACAAAAGCTTTCCTCCGTCATTCATGACGCTGCTTAGATCTGGAAAGTCGCTAAATACGATACCCTCGGAAAGCGGGCCCGCTTGTTCAAGAAATGATTTGGATGCAGGGAAGAAAGTACTGTAAATCGGTTTTGACCAGTTCATTTCATGAAGTAGTTTAACGACGCGATATAGTGAATCCTCAGTCTGAGGAACTACTATTATCGCTTCAGCATTGGACTGTTTTATGCGTAAGAGCTGCGGCCTTACGCTGACTTCATTGGAGACAAAGTTTTCTTTTATAAAGCTCAATGATTTATCTTTATTTAATGCAATAAAACTATCTGCAAAGTTTGAAGCAAAAACGGTATCTTCATAAATCAAACCAACAGTCTTGTGTCTTGGTAACACATAGTCATAGAGCGGCTGCGCAAAGGAACTCGCCCCCAAATTAGTGTGAAAAAGATGCGTGCCAACCATATAATTTGCTGATGTTGAAATTACGGTTATGCCAGCACGCTCATAGATACTGCTAGCTGATGAGAAAGCGGTATCACAGGCCACACCGAGTACATGCGTAACTTTATCTACTGAGATCAATTTTTGCGCAGCTGCACTTGCGTCTTTACCCGAGCAACGATCGTCTTCGAACACTAAATGGTATGCATTATTGGCAAGCTTCTCGTTCGCAAAGGTATAAATCTTTCGGTAATCCATCCCGTAGGTTGCACCTTCTCCAGATAGCGGCAAGGAGATACCGATCTTGATTGAGTCGGCTAATGCTGGCGCTGTTGGGCACAAAGCGACAACTATCAAAACTAGTTGAAATATAGCTGCAATCTTTCGGCTAAATCTATTCATTGGCAGAGTGTTACTTCGTAAATTCGTACCGGTCTTCGTTGCAGGAAATGCTTCTCGAATAGCTCTTCGTAGACCTGCAATATCATATCTCATATTACTCAGGTGGATACCGGTTTAACTGTGCCGGTCCGCAGCACTCGACAGCAGCTATACATTTTGCAATTCTTTATCTGCGCGTCTCCGTGAGTCTAACTGCACTAACGGCACTAGTATACTTCCCATGATAACTAATATACATCCCACAAACTGTCGCGCCAATACAGGCTCCTGCAAGAAAGTCCAGCTATACAACCCTGCGAAAACCGGTTCGATGGCGAGAATAAGTCCTGTTACTGTGGCGTCCAAAACCTTTTGAGCTTTGCATTGAATTACGAGTCGAAATGCAGTGGCAGGGATGGCTAGATAAAGAATACAAAACCAACTCTTTGTGGAAAATTGCAAGGTAAAGCTTTCAAAGAATAATACTCCGAAAGAAAAGAGTGCGTCAGCTACGCAGGTTTGGATGATTCCTAGTTCGCTAGGATCACAACGACTGGCATAATAAGAGTTGGCAATAAAGAAAAACGAAAACCCTAGCGCGGATGACAGCAGCCAAAGGTCTGTTAACACTAATGTGAAATCCTCCTTCAGGAGTAAAAGCACAAGTCCCGCACCAGAAAGCAGGATCCCAAGTGATACCGCGCGGGAGGGCACGGTTCGCTGAAATTTTCTCGACCCCAACTTGGCGCACTTTGCCATACTGCTTCGTAACATATCACCTCGAGTTCATTGATGATTTGTCCATTCAAAGTCCAGCTCCATATGGCGTTGGGTATTTGAATTTTGAGAAAGTTGGGGTGGAAATAATAGTGAGGGGAAATAATAGTGAGGGGAGCTACCACGCTGGGCAGCTAGCTCCTTGCGCTCATGTTTCCAGGGTGTTGGCGACTGCCAAACTGGGTGTCCAGAAGGCCCAAATCGCTAAATACGAAAATCCCAGAGAACCTACCTTAAGCCGCAGCAGAATCGATTCGTCGCAAGTTAGGCTTCTCTAACCGACTTAGTTCCCAGTTATTTTGGAGATTAAGCCAAAAATTGGGACTAGCACCTAGTGCTAGAGATAGCTTGATAGCCATTTCCGCACTAATGCCGCGCTTGCCTCGACAGATTTCATTTATTGACTTTGCCAAAACTCCAATGTGGTCTGCGAGCATGGCCTGGCTTATTGCTAACTCCTCAAGCTCATCTTGCAATATCAAACCAGGATGAATTGGTGTGACATGGTTCTGCTCTTTGACCATAGTTCGGTTCTCCAGCGGTTTAGTGGTAATCAACAATTTCCAAATCAAATGCATCGTGCTCCGCCCATCGGAAGCAGATTCTATACTGATCATTTATCCTAATACTGTATTGACCTTTTCTATTCCCTTTCAGTATCTCAAGTCGATTGCCCCTGAGTTGTTGCAGATCCTGCAGGGAACCAGCGGCTCCGATACGTGCCAACTTTATCTGAGCTTTTTGGTGCAGTTCAAAGGGCAATCTTTTCAACGCCTGCTTTGAAAAATGGCCGTAGTTAATATCTTCCGTAACTTTGCCCTTAAAGCTCTTAATTGCCATTATTACCACTATACCAGATAGCGGTATTGTGGGCAATTGATTTCTAGAAAACCTAGGGCGTTAGAATGAATTGGCTAACTCTTTGGTTTTCTTTAAGAAGGGGACATTCCCCACCGAGAGGTTGTGCAGACCTTCTGGCCACCCATATGGATAGTAACCGTTCACCCTGTTCAAAAAGGCTCAAGAAAAATAAGTAATAATTACAGGTATCTAAAATTCTAAGGATCTGCCATAAAATGTGTAATGGTAGCGCAACGAACGATAGCTCGCTCTTCGATTAAGGATCCGGCAGCAGTCGAGATCATCAAGTACTTGCTTGCGGAGAATGCTTCGTTGCGGGAGGAGGTTCGGCTACTGCATGAGAAGGTTGCGCGGCTTGGGAAGAATTCATCGAACTCATCGAAGCCCCCGTCGTCAGACATAACAAAGCTAGCGGATCAGCAGCGACGACCTGGGGAACGGAAGATTGGAGCGCAACAGCGCCATCCGGCAAAGAACCGTGTGATGTTTAGTCCAGAAGAAGTAGACGAAACACTAGTGTTAGATGTGAAGGACTGCCCGGAGTGTGGGCATATGCTTTCGATCAAGGCTGACGCCGATGTGCTTCTACAACAAACAGTTGAGTTACCAGAAAAGCCGATTCAGATCATAGAGTATCAACGTCCTGGATGTTGGTGCGCCAAGTGTAAGAAGCTGCACTATGCAGTGTTGCCTACTGGTGTGATTGAGGGTCAATTGTGTGGACCGCGGCTTCAAGCATTGATCGCGTATCTCAAAGGTGGCATGGGAGTTTCCTATACCGAGATTTCGCAGTTCTGTAATGATATTTTGGGCTTCAAAGCATCGCGCGGTATGCTATGTGATATCATACGCAGAGTAACACAAGCTCTTGAGAAACCGTGCCAAGAGCTATAGCGATTATCAAAAGTCGGTGCCAATAAAATTGGCAAGCCTTTTGATATTAATCGCTATAGGTTGTTGATTTGATTCGCTTCCAGCGAATCTATAGCGGTTTGCAAACGCTATTATATCGCTCGCGACTTTTGCAAACCGCTATAGAAGCCCAGATTTCGAAGGAAAATACGCTCAATATCGATGAGTCGGGCTGGTATGATTCAGGTACGCGGTATTGGATCTGGCTTTTCTGTACCAACACGATCACATTCTTCTAGATTCAATCCTCTCGTGGCTGCAAGGTTCTCAAGGAGATTCTCGGTGGGGGTAATCGTAATTATAACGTGGTACGCAGCAACGTACCTACGCCTCAATCAATTCCTTCACACTTTCCGCACACCCCCACGCAAGACTAAAGCCGGAACCCCCGTGACCGAAATTATCAATTACTGTTCCAGCCTTCGTAGTGCGCAGACCAAAGGCAACACCCTGTTTTCGATAGGGGCGGTATCCCGTTACGTGACGCGTTGGTTGTTTACCAATTCTATCTTTTGCCCATGGAGCAAGCGGTGCAATTCTTTTAAGAAGCTGATCTGCCGTGCGGGTTTCGCTCAGATCTTCCTTGCCCATCTCCTCTGAGCCGCCAACTAAGACCTCATTTCCAATCGGCATTATGTAGGATGTCTCTTCGGGATGTTCATCATCACCGATATACTCCGAAGGGCAGCTCGCATCCCGCGGATACGAAACATACTCGCCCTTCACTGGTATGAGTCCAGAATCTGCAACCAGCTCCTTTGCACGATATCCAGTACAATTTACAACGACATCACCAAACTTAAAGCACTCATCCAACGAAGTAATCTGCCGTTGAATGATCGATACACCACTGGCCACACTCAAACTGTAAAGCCACGGTAAATACGTCTTCATCAATGCCACAGGCGCTTGTAGCCGATATCCCCATTTAAGCGGCAACCCTCCAGAGGCATTTCTAGCTTGCTCATTGAACCTAGAAAGTGCAGTAGAATCTGCGCTTTCTAGGTTGAAGCGACAGATCTCATCATCGCTAAGCATTTCAAAATTTGGCGGAATACTTGACCAGGTCGGAAGACTTTTCTCCTTCCTGCGAAATAACTCAACTCCGCATGTTAGCTGAACTCCACTTTCAGGATGTGTACTCCTCAAGTGTAATAGCTTGGTCAAAGTTGACTCTGACCACCTAATGGTTTGGGCATCTTTGTCATCAACTAAGTAGACATGCCAAATTGCGCTTGCCCATGCAGAATTGGTATCAATTCCGATACGATCGGCAATAATCGTTACGTCGTGCTCCTTCGTGCTCCTTGGAGAGTACTAGTGCAGTAGTCAGACCGATTAATCCAGCGCCACAGACGCAGACCCGTTCTCTTGTTGGCATTTCAGGCTCTATCCTAAAGTTAAGTTATTACTCCGACCCAGCGCTTCAAACAACCCGATACTGATCACCCCCGGCCTTGAGCATGTTAATTATCGATTCAGTCACTATGTCACTAACTCGAGATAGCGCACTCTCGGTATTATATCCGGTGTTGTTTGTCCAATAGAGATCACTTGGAGGGATTGCATCAAACATCGGGTCGGCTAGTTTGCTATCTTGAAATATCTTGCAACGTTTATTCTGCAGGGCTGACAAGCAGGCCTTGGGCTCCATAGCTCCCTCAAACGAACAGTCAGAGATAATTGACCCAGGTTGCAATCGCTCAAGATGCGAACCGTTAATGTATCCAGCGCCTCTAGCACTCGCAGTAGCTAAAAATATCGCATTACATTCGCTGAATAGATCCTCTAGGGATTGAAAGCTCATTTCGAGGCGCTGCTCATGCTCAGGGTAGCGAGTGCGATTCTCATAGGCGATACTTTTTGCTCCGAGAGCTCTTAATTTCTGAGCGATTGATTGACCGAGGGGGCCCATGCCGACGATAACGAACTTAAAGTCGGGGATAGACTTTGTGGTTAGGAACGCCTTGTCTCCTAATCGCCCTATCTCGAATAATCCTCGTGATAGAGTAAGAAACCCAGCAATAGCCAGCTCTGCAACAGAGTCGCTGTTGGCTCCCGGGCAGTCGCTTATTGTGATACCGCGGGCAAGCGCCTGTTCAGTCCCGGGTATAAAGCCTCGGTAATCAGAACCAGTGAATGCAATCGCTCGCAGCTTGTCACAGCGCTCGATCACCTTGGCCGTTACACGCTCCATTCCTCCCAGAATATAGCCGACCTTTTCTACAAGTGCCTCGGATAGCTCATCCTCTGAGGCACAGGGATTAGCCAATCTTACAATCTCAAAGCCTGCGGATTGGAGCCGCTCCTCGTGGGTAGGCCCAATGAAAAGGGTGTCGGTAATAAGAATGCATTCTTTGTTGTTATTTTTCATCGGCTCAAATTGCCAGAGGACCAAAACGGTGTCAAACTGTTGTTCATTATGATGAACAAAACGGACATATTAAAACAGTTGGGTCTGCTTGGATTAGACCCGCTAGAGGCATTGATCTATTTCGAACTAAGTCGCGCACACCTAAGTCGGCTTGAGCTCAGTAGGGCAACAGGTATTAATCGCAGCAAAGTTTACCGTGTGGCTGACGGTCTACTGGCGCGTGGAATCATTGAAGAGGCCGCAGATGATAAGGGCCAGAGACTTTCAACAGCACCGATTCGTTCCCTTGAGCGTTTGCTCACGGAGGGCGAGATTCGCCTGGATCAGCAGCGCCAGGCCATTACCCATTTAAAAGAGTTCGTAGCAAGCCCAACCTCAGGTAGTGAGGTTGGCGTGCGAACATTCAAGGGCGAGGAAGGGCTGCGCCAGCAGCTTTGGAATGAGCTCAGGGAATCACAGTCGGAGATCTTGATATTCTCACAGGGAGAATCGCTCAACGTTCCGTTCGGGCGTCATTTTTCACAAAAATTCAGATCTGAAGTAATCAAAAGAGGGATTAAGCAGCGTGCGCTGCAGAATATTGCTGACGAACCGGAAGAGTACGGTCTATCTGAATATTTCAAGCACTTTAGCTTGAGAGTCATTTCGAAGAAGCACCTCCAGATCTCGCGCGAGATCACGGTACTGAAGGATCGGGTTAATATCTACAGTTGGCGTGAACGAGTATTCTTCGGAATCGAGATCCAGGACAGATCCTACGCGCGTTTTATGAAGCAGATCTTTGAGAAGTATTGGAGGGAGGGGCGCGGGGCGCAGGAGGACACATAGTTTTTAGGCCTACAGTGATTATCAAATGTCCGGTGCCAATAAAATTGGCAAGCCTTTAGATATTAATGGCTCTAGGTTGTTGTTTTGATTCGCTTTCATCACCGTGGACCCTCGGCCTTTCCGCGGTTCTAAAAAAAATTGTAACTGGTCAGCACTTAAAAAATGTAAGCGTTCACGGAGGTGCAAAATCGTCCTAAATTTAAAGATTGGGTGCCTTTTGATTCGCCGAAGGCGCCCCCGGAGGGACAACAAGTAACTGGTCAAAAACTGACTGCCCCGACCAGGGGATGACAAGAAAGATCTGAAAGTGAAACCGTTCACGGGGGGTGGGTATATTTAAAAACTTTCGGAGAATTGTCTCATTTCTTAACATTTCAATACCTATTATCCTTTCTTGTCGCCCCTAAACGGGGCATTTTTTGTGAACGGTTAAACATATGGTCAGACACTCGCTAGCTCGCGTCAGCA
>Ga0163148_10003880_pt1 | contig 16086 bp, 20 predicted proteins | sample OliLakLV19MP7P2_FD_148606 | JGI IMG/M metagenome (GOLD analysis project Ga0163148, IMG submission 148606) | Freshwater microbial mat bacterial communities from Lake Vanda, McMurdo Dry Valleys, Antarctica- Oligotrophic Lake LV.19.MP7.P2 | ecosystem: Environmental > Aquatic > Freshwater > Lake >...
TTGACCCAAAAGGCGTCCCAGTCCGCTCCGCTCTGAAAGTCGATGGTGCGTCCCGCCCAATAGCTGGCGCTGTTGGCCTTCTTGAAGTCCCACTCATTTCCCCAGGGGTAGCGGCGGCCATCAAGGGAGAGGTGTTCGCGGTAGGAGAGCAGGGTATACGGCGAACCTCGTCGATCTCGTCGCCGAGATGGCACATGATGTGGAATGTGTCGAAGATGCCATGCCCCTGTGGCGCATGGCCCGTGAGCGAGGGGCACGAGAGCTTCCATCTGTCTATCGCGGCAGGCAGGATGCGTACCGTCTTTTCCCTGCCCAGTGCGGCGCAGAAGAGTGTTGTGTCGGTCTCGGTGCGCTCTTGCCGTCATCCCAGATTAGTCGCCTATGATCGAGATCGCTGACAACGATGCGGTAGTCGTGACCCTTCCGAATGGCAATCTCGATCGCCCGCGGCGCGGGCAGGCCAGGCGGGTGCCCCGCGGCTGCATATAGACCCTGTCGAGGTCTTTGACGTTGCTATCGTGGAGGCCTTTCGCCTTGGTCATTTTCATGCTTGCGCAACGTGCGGCATCGACAGGCTTTCGTGGGACGCGCCGATGTGAACGTATGGCCCCGTCATCTCCGCTCATCGCTATAGCGGTTCAGTCAGGCTACGAACAGGCGTAGCCAGCTAACTGAATCGAATTGGATTCACCCCTGTATCTGTTTGGATAACACCGGCTGAGATCAACGAGCTGTTCCATAATACGTGTATAGCACTACATGGCAATATCCTATGATGTTGAAATTACGTAGAGTACGAACACTTTCCGATGTATTCGCTGTTCCTGTTCCATTCCGGCATCTCGTTTGCATTGGACCAAAACAGGATCGCACAAGAGAAGGTCTGGTGGGTACAGGACTCTTGCCGAATTCTGGTGCAGTCCACGGGACTGCCTGAAAAAATGTGCTCGGCCATGGATCAAGGGCCGGGAAGACACGAAGTTGCGTGCCAGTTTGTCTGAGCGCGTGGCCATGTGGCGTAAGGGCTTAAGTCGCGTGAAGAAGCGCGCCACCAGATTGCGGTCTTGATACATATGGCGATCATAGTCTCGTTAGTCGGTGCGGTTGCACAGGGTGCAGAGTCGGTGAGGGATGCTGGGCCTTCGCTGATTTCTTTTTCATTCATCCAGCTGGCCGGCAAAACCCGGCATATAAGGAGGTTTTTTATGGCAAAAGTGAAGACGGTAAAATGGCTCGCGACAGGCGCACTCGTCCTCGGGGTCGCCCTCATGGGAGGGACCGCATGGGCCACGAATATGTTCGGACCCGCTAACACGTGCACCGGACTTAACTGTGGTGCTCGATTGATTCAAGGGACGGTCATGGCGTCTGCTGGCTTGGCCTCCGAACCCTGGACCGCGGAAATTTATTCTCCCCCTGGTCGTTGCTTTCGTCTCGCTGTGACAGCAGAGGGAGCGGATCTCGAGACGGTGGTCCGCGCACCTAATGGTCAGGTGTTCAGGAACGACGACGGTTTTGCTGCGGGCTGTGGTTTGTGCCCTGTCGTCAAGATTGCGAATGCCCCTAACAACGGTTGGTACGCAGTATCAATCGGCCACTTTAACGGAGCCGCAGTGAATACCAATTTTACGCTGCAGTACAGCCTGTACAACCTTGGGAACCCCAACTGTGCAGGTGCGACGGTTCCAGTCAACGCTGCAGAGACTGACACGAAGAGCCAGAAGAGCCCCCAGTTCGAGCTGAGCCCACAACAACAAGAGGAAGGGGCACCACCCGTTCAATAACATCCATGCGCAGTGGCAGTGAAGGCCCCCGGCAGGGAGTTTCCATAGCTCCCTGCCGGGGGCCTCTCCCTGTCCTGTGCCTCATTGGACCTGCCCACTGACCTGGCCCCTCTGATTCACGAGGGGAAGCAGGCTCAGTTCGAGTGATCCGCCCGGCCCATCCGGTATAGCGAAATGGTCATGACGCGCCTGGCTGAAATGTTAGAGCCATGATGGGCAGTGTGAACGGCCAGTTCCGCCTGAGACAGTGAACCGCATCGAGGTTGGGCCTGCTGCCCCCCACGATGGCATGGTCTCGATGAGCCCCCGGCCTATGCAACAAGGCGTACCAGCGCCTCAACGTCCTCACCCGGCTGCTCGAGCCGATATGAAATTAGGTCGAAAGCACCCCCGCGAAAAGGAGAAGACCTTCTGTATTCTTAGCCTTAACCTGAACCGTGCAGAGCGCTAGCAGGATGCTGAAAAAGTCCGCCAGCGGCGTTCTCTCGTCGCTCAGAGGCTCAACGTACCGAAGCGTACGCCTCGCCTCTTCGCTCACTGCAGCCTTGCTGGACAGCCTTTTTGAGCATCCTGGAACTATTTTGACATCGACGTCATATGGAGGATTCCAACGGCATTTTGTGCATAAATCGAGTTTTTCCTCAGACTGCTAGTGATTAGCTATCCTGTCAGAAGGCGTCCATCGCGCAGCGAAATCCTGTGCCACTGGGGCGGCTGTCCATCGTGCCCCAGTCTCGGTCGCTCGTGCGAAGACTGATTGCCGGCTTGAGCCAGGATCCGCCGCGCATCGCTTTGATCGCTCCACGAGGAGGACCCTGAGGGTCTGAGAGAGGGGCCTCGCGGTAGTAGTTCGAGTTATACCAATCCTGTACCCATTCCGCGACGTTGCCTGCCATGTCATAGAGGCCATAGGGACTCGCGCCTTCCGGAAAGCTGGCGACCTGCATGGTCAGTACTTCTCCCTTAATACCATGCTTTTTTGAGATTGTTGCTCCCTCGCCCTTGACCCAAAAGGCGTCCCAGTCCGCTCCGCTCTGAAAGTCGATGGTGCGTCCCGCCCAATAGCTGGCGCTGTTGGCCTTCTTGAAGTCCCACTCATTTCCCCAGGGGTAGCGGCGGCCATCGGTACCGCGAGCGGCCTTTTCCCATTCTGCCTCGGTCGGCAGGCGCTTGCCAGCCCAGGTGCAGTAGGCCACAGCATCCTCCCAACTGACGTTCACCACGGGATGGCTGCCGATACCGGACATCGGTACATTGTTTTCCCACAATGTGGAAGCAGGGTTCGAGTGTGCGGGTGCGCGGTGTCCGGCGGTCAGGACAAATCGCGCGTAGGCGTCGTTCGTAACTTCGTAGCGGTCGATCCAGAATGATCCGATATAGACAAGGCGTTGTGGCTGTTCGTCAGGAAGTCCGTCGCTGCCGAGCGGATTCCCCATCAGAAATTCTCCGGCCGGTACCAGAGCCATGTCGTTTGGAGAAGAGGCGCTCATGGCCGATGGCGTATGGCTGATGGCAAGAACAAGAAACAAGAATGAGAGAGGGATCAACCGAGGCACAATTAGTGTTTCTTCATTCCACAGGATTTGGCAATCGCATCGCGGTAGGCCAGCCAGAGCGTCAAGCATTTTTTGAGGCAGCTCAGCACGGCCTGTTGCTGGGTGCGTGTTGTGGCGTAGTTCACGACCATGGCATAGGCATCATGACGGTGGCCGGCTTCGACCATTTGGTGCGCACGAATCAGATCCAGAGAATCGGGGGAGAGGCCGTGATATTTCACGAGCGCGTGGCGTTGGACGATGGCTTCGATCTCTTCGGCAGTCTTGGGCTTGGATGGGTCGGCGATTTCGGCGCGATCCTTGACGCTGCCTTCGACGAAGATCGTGAGGGCGGCTGCTCCGATGACCCAGTCCCGATTATTCGAAACACGGTCGAGCCAGGCACGGTAACGCCGACTGGCCGGTAAGAGTCTCACCGCGTCGAAGTCGCGCGCCGGCAACCCAAGGCCTGCCATCATGGCCAGGAATAGTTCCGGGTGAGACTTTCCCAGCGAAAGTCCCCCTGTGTCTTCTTCATAAATATTCTCGGCGAGCATTCGGCGGATCGGGGCCGGGGGGTTCTGCCCGTGAATGTGTGCCAGGAATACAGGAAAGTCACGTACGTATACGCCATATTCCTGTTGGAAGTGGCGCTTGAGTTGATCGACAGTGACGGTACCATCGGTGAATGCCGGCCAGGCCCAATGATGCTTACGGTCCATCATGCGCAGGAGTTCTTCTTGGAATCGACTTTTCGTCATGGGGCGTGTCATGTCTGTTGCCTTCCTAGTGAACGGGTCTATACAATTCGATGAGGTGGAGGTGCGTGCATGAATCCTATAACGATTCAAAATCCAGAAGACATCTTAACGATGCTGGCCGAGGTGTCCTTGCGAGGGTCGGGTTTTGTGACGGACTGTCTTCTCGACTATGCATTGGAAGAAGGCTTCACTGAGCCGATCTTTCTCAATGCCAGCGGGGAAGACCCCGACGCCTATTTCAAAGGCCAAGCGCCTGCCTGGGCGGTATATCAGATCCGAGAATGGAAACGTGTCTTGACTGTTTCGGGCGGTCCCGGCAAAGAGCGCCGCGTGCAAATTACAGAAACCCCATAACCCTTCCTGAGTGTAAGAGGGAATGCAGAGAAAAAGCAATGAAACGACGGAGGGTCAACTGCCTGTCGCCGGTTTGAGGATGGAGTGTGTCCCATGCCGATGATTCGACTCACTGAGCCGCACAGTATGGGCGAGCTGGCAATGATTAAGAGTCTGCTGGAGGGCAACGGGATCGCCTACATCGTGCAGAACGAACATGTGAGTAGCTTGTATCCAGGACTCCCCATTCTCAACTCGAGTGTCATGGTTAACGCGTACGATCAGGTCTATGCGGAAGTGTTGCTGAGCTTACTGCGGTTGGAGGGAGGTGATGATTCGTCGCAGCCGTAACGGACTTCTTTTCTTTCAGCGTGCTCGACAATTTTTCCCGTCCACCCGTGGGCCTGACAAGACAGTTTTTTCGCCAATTAAGTTTGCCTGCCCCAAGTCAGGTTCTGGCGAGTGAGGTGGGCTGGGTTCGCAGCCAAGGTCGAGCGAAGACTCGACCGACTGAACCTTGCTACGGTCGTGGTTTGGGGCTATGTGGATTGGATGGGGACTGGGTGGGGAGCCGTTCACCGGACCCCTGAAACCATCCCCCGATCAGCTTGCCTTCTTCAATGTACAGATAGCGGTGCTTCACCACTGCGCTGCTTTCCCAATCTTCAAAAATCCATTCTTCTCGACGGATGCCTTCCTTGGTAAAGGTCGTGTTGATGGTTTGTGGCCCACCCCAGGCTTCCAACACCTGTTCTTTCGACATCCCGACCATGACCCGATGTTCCGCGATATGGTGTTGAAAGTCCGGGTCTTTGAGTTGTGCGATGAGCGGCCAGATCACCATGATGAGAACAAACAGGCCAAGCCCGGCGTAGATGATAACCCGAACCGATCGTCGGCGGATGAAGGGGGTTGGTTCTTCCAGATCGGGTGGAGAAGCGTTCATGGATTCATGGGTCGCCACGGTGGTGTGAGACATAATGCGCCGCATCGTAGCAACGTAAAATGGAGAGAGTCAAGCAAAGTGAAACAGTTTGTCTCAATCTAATCAATGAGATAGGGAGAGTATGTATACTTATGGTGATGGGTTTATTCAAAAATGAGATGATTCAAGGAGATCGTCGAGACCACTGTCTCGTTGATGGTGGTACGGCCGCCATTATTTTGGGAACTCTGCTCCTCTTGAGCAGTAGCCTTCTATTATCGGGGACCGTTTTTGCCACGACCATCTATTCCTATGTTGATGAACGTGGTACTCCGGTTCTGACCGACAACTTCGAGCGTATTCCCGAATGGTATCGTGCGAAGGTGCAAGTGACTGAACAGGCTCCCAAAGGCGCAACCGATCATTCTGCCGCTGTAAGACTACAACAGAAGATTGCCGATTGGGCACACAGCCAAGATGGCATGCTCGGTACATTCACTCCGAGTATTTCCGGGGTGACTCCCTATCAGTCTAAAGTTCTCACCTTCGGGGGTATCGCAACGGTGGTCTGCCTACTTGTCAGACTTTTTATACGAAGCCAAGTTGCCAAGTTTGTGTCACTCTGGTGCTTGATCATGGTGGGTTTGATCGCTCCCGCCTTGTTCTTTACCTCGCAGGATGCCCCGCTGGATCGATTGACCGGTCAGGCGGAGAAGATACAAGAGAAACAGCAAGAACACCTCCAGCGCGCACTCTGATCCCTACATTTCCTCCTCATCGCTGCGTCATGAAGCCCAAGCGGGCGGGTGCGTAGCTGCGTACGGTTACGACAGTATTTCTGAGTTGAGCGCCTGTGACCTCTCTCTCGTGCCAGACACACGATTTGCTTGTGGGCCCATAGGCGGCCACAAATGCGTCGAGGGCCTGACGTAATTCCTCGACATCTCAAAAGCTGGTAGTTATGAACACCCTTTGAGTAAGGTCTCCATGCAGACTTCAACTTGGTTATGCCAACTGGCCGACGTCGGCGTGAAATGAAACACGACATTGGGGTGTGCGGCCAACCACGGATCGTTCCGTTTGTGAATGCAATAATTGTCCAGGCTCACGTGAATGTCCTTGCCCTCGGGCATCTCTGCCATCAGCTGATCCATGAAGTCCAGAAACGTGAGTCCGGAACGTGTCAACGACTTTGAGACACTTGCCCTGGGGGTTTAGTGTTCACCCTCATCTGTCGGCGTCGTGATCACGTGAGGCGAGACGACCACGGTCTCCGATACCACCCAATCCCCTCAACATTCATGGCGACCCGTCGGTCGTCTGCGATCGAGATCGTGGCTCCTGCGCCATTCTGCGAGGCCGATTCTTCCTTCGGCGGGTTGATCCAGACCGCATGAGGCAGCAGGGGTGGCTGGGGCGGCTTCCGCACGAAGCGTTCCGGGTGTGCGGCATAGGTGGCACTGAGCACCCGCTGCCGGGCGTCACGCACCGTCGAGGCCCGCCCGTCGTGCACGGCGGGCGGCGTCATCAGCCCAATGCCGGAGTGGCGATGCTCGCCGTTGTACCAGGAGAAGAACCCCTGGCAGAAGATACGGGCGTCCTCGAGGCTGCCGAAGCGTGCCGGGAAGTCCGGCCGGTATTTCAGTGTCTTGAACTGGGCCTCCGAAAAGGGGTTGTCATTGAAGACCTGGGGCCGCGAATGACTCCGCGTCACCCCGAGATCCGCCAGCAACAGTGCTACGGGCTTGCTGGTCATGGACGTGCCCCGATCGGCATGGAGGCATAACTAGCCTGGCCCAATCCCCTGCCTCGCGCAGGTCTCGGCGATCAGCCGCTGGGCCAGCGCGGCCGACTCGCGCGGCGCGACCATCCAGCCGACCACGTACCGGCTGAAGATATCGAGGATCACGTAGAGGTGGACGTACGTCCACTTCACCGGACCCAGGAGTTTCGTGGTATCCCACGACCACACTGCATGCGGCCCCGTGGCCAGCAGTTCCGGCTTGTGGTAGGTCGCGACATCTTTCCTGAAACTTACCGGTATCTCATGGGGATTCCCTTGCGAAGAACGCCGCCGCCCGTGTTCGAAAATCCCGCGCATTCTTCAGCGTCTGACTTTCCCCTGTGAGCCGTGCCAGCGCGTCCTGCTCGGCCCGCATCGCCTGGCCTGTGAGGCCCTGGGATTCGACCTGTTGCTGCTCGCTCCGCCAACGATACAGCACATTGTCTGAAATCACGAGCTCCCGCGCCAGCTGGGCCACCGGCCGACCAGATTCCCGTGTGAGCCGGACAGCCTCGGACTTGAATGCTTCGGTAAACTGACATCGTGTGGGTGTGGCCATGCTGCCATCCAATTTCATCGTTCTCCCACTTATGGAGGTGTCTGTGAAATCAGGGGAGGGTCACTTTGAATAGGGGTGACCACCTTTCGAGGGACCCCCTACATAGTCGGTATTGCTTTTTGGGACACACAAAAGGCATTACTGTAATGTGTTTCCGAGGACGGACGGATTGACATGACAGAAACGGAATGGGGCCGATGACGGACTGTCAACAAAGTCACAGCGAGTGGGTGGCGGCGTTGAGATCGATACGATAATGAGTACAGGATGGGACAGAAGGTCCAGATACGACTATCCAAAGTGGAAAAGCGCTCTTTCTGAGCAGTCAGGGGGTTGTCGGTTTCGGTGGATCAGGGTCCGGTGTTGATCAAGGAGTGAAGATCTATGTGCCGACCCCATCAGCGTTGCCGAAACTCCAAACATAGGCAGAAGTTCGCTGGACGAAGAGATTACCGGTCGGAAAACCAAATGTAACGGTGCCTGCTTCGTTAGTCTGAAGTTCGTGTTCTAAATCCTTGGGGTTTATATCGCCGGGTTAGGTTTTCGATGAGTCGCGTTCAAGGTGAGGATTTTTTTCTTTGTGATGCCAATCTCCCGTATAGATAGCGAATTGGTGAATGAGAGAGTCGTGAATTAACCGGTTTGCTTGTTTAGGGGTCCTTCAATGAAGCAATCCTGCAGAAAGACATTGCTGCAGGGAGTCCTATCACTGGTCATCCTTGTAAGCGTGAGCCAGTTTGCCATTCCACGATCGGCGCAAGCGGACCCGAGTCGAGTGGGGCAGGAAGCAGCACCCGCCCCTCAAGCCGACGAAAAGACGTCGTTGATTGTGACGCAGGATTATTTCCTCGGCCCCGAGGATGTCCTCGATATCACGGTGTGGAAAAATGCCGATCTCTCCAAGCAAGTCACAGTTCGTCCTGACGGAAGAATTTCGCTTCCCTTGATCGGAGACATTTCGGCGGTCGGGAAAACCGCAGCCCAACTGTCTGGAGACATTTCGGCAAAGTTGAAAGAATATAAAGAAAATCCTTCGGTATCGATCGTCGTAAAGGAAGTGAATAGCTACGCGATGTATGTATTGGGAGAAGTGGTGAAGCCAGGAAAGTACCCTCTCAAGACCAAAACGACATTGCTCCAGGCCATTACGATTGCGAGTGGCCTTACGCCCACGGCGGCCAGGAACAAGATCGTGGTGTTCCGCTTCTCGAAGGAAGGCGGAGGTCGGATCAAAATGAAGGCCAGTTACGATGACATTGTGCTGCGAGACGGCACCATCCAAGACATTGAATTGAAACCAGGAGACCAAATCGTCGTGCCTTCGGAAACGATGGTGTTGATGCCATGAACCTACGGACGATGTTCGGTGCGAAGACAGGTTACGTGCTGCTGATCACCGCTCTGTTAGGCAGCGTGGTCGGCTGTTCCACGCCATCGAGAGAGATGGTCGAAGAGGCCGCCAACACGAAGAAGGAATTCTTGGTGGGGCCGGAGGATGTGCTCGACATTGTGGTCTGGAAAAATGACGATCTCTCTCAGAAGGCTGTGGTGGTGAGGCCTGATGGCAAGATTTCAATGCCATTGATTGGAGAAGTGAATGCAGGCGGACTGACCGCGAATGAACTAGCGAGCCAGATTGCCTTGCGACTGAAGGAGTTCAAGGAACGCCCCGCCGTAACCGTGAGCGTGAAAGAAGTCAACAGTTATTACTTCTATATCCTAGGGGAAGTGGGCAAGCCCGGCAAGTATCAGCTCAAATCACATGCGACCGTCTTGCAGGCAGTGGCGGTGGCGAATGGGTTCACGGTCTATGCCGCAAAGAATAGAATGCAGGTGATTCGGACCGTGCAAACCGAAGATGGAAAGTCGCGCGAAATCCGGATTCCAGCCCGCTATGATGACATGATCTCTGGACTTGGGGAGATCGGAAATTTCGTCCTCAAATCAGGCGATGTGGTGGTCGTGCCGTAGAGGCATGGCATAGAGGTATGGCATGGCAGGGACGAGGGGTAGTCATGTTGGTCGTTGGGGCTACGATAAGCGGCATGGCGATGATGAATCCAGGTCCAGTTCAAGGACAGGCGGTTATTCCCTCAACACCGACACCGAAAACTATTGCAGGACCAGAGACAAACATTATTCCATCGATCACCTTGTCTGAGCGGTATGACAGTAACGTGTTTTTTGTCCCTGGTGGCAACCGTGAGGACTATGTCACGACGGTCTCTCCGCAGGTACGGGTGGTTCACAAGAGGCAGTTGATAGAAGGAACGGTCGGCGGCGGGGTTACCGCCGAGACGTATGTGAAAAATCCCGGGCTCAACTATGTGGCGGCAAATGGCTTAATAGATCTGAATCTCGATGGAGCGATGAACGAACTCGTGCGGGGATTGGGACTGAAAATATCAGATGCATTCTACTATACGCCCCAACCGCCGGCATTCGCCGCTCCAACTGGTGGTGGGCAGCTTCCAGAATCATTTGTGCGTGGGATCCAGGCCCGGCGAGCGAATTCCTCCACAAACGTTGGGACTGTGGCTGCGTCCTATGCCGTATCTTCGCGACTGAGTTTCACTTCGACGTATACAGATCAACGAATACGATTCGGGAATCCAACTTCTACACCAACCGGAGGGGTACAGGGCACTTTCATCGACACAACCTTCCACACTGTAAAGTCTGGACCTGTGTTCAAGGTGTCCTCAATAGACACCGTGACGCTGTATCATCAATACCAAACGGGTACGTTTGGGGGCCAGGGCTCCAAGAGCAGCTTCTCCACTCAGGGTGTGATCGCAGGATGGACCAGCCCGATTACCCCGACACTCACAGCAAGTATGACCGCAGGAGTCACTGTTTTTAGCGGCACCAACAATCTTCAATATCTGGCATCTGCGTCTCTGCTGTGGAACGGGCAGGATACCGACCTCGCGCTCTCCTATTCGAGAGTGATCTCGCCGAGTTTTTTTATTGCGGGTGTGCCATTACTGAGCCAGGTCGTGACTGCCACTGCGACACATCGCGTGACGGAGGCGCTGTCACTCTTACTCAACGGGAATTATGCGATCAATCAGTCGATCCCGGATAGTTCGCTCCTGAAGTTTGAGTCGTATTCCGTGACGCCTAATGTGCAGTATAAGGTGAATCGAGTCATGACTGCGACGTTGTCCTATACCCATAGCATGTTTGACCAAACGTCCTCGTCGCAAGGGGCCAGTTTCGATCGAAATCTTGTCATGGTGAGGCTATTTGCGGAGTGGGAATGAATATGAACGAACCAGCATCGAACAACCCAGCATCGGTCGTGATCCAAGAGTACTGGGCAATGATCGTCCGGAGGAAATGGCTGGTCATGAGTTCGGTCCTGGCCGGCATCGTGGTGGCAGGTGTGTTGTGCCTGGTGCTGCCCAAGAGTTATCGCTCCAGCACATTAATTCTCATTGAAAATCAGAAAATCCCTGACGACTACGTCAAAGGCATTGGAGGGGCGAGCATCGAGGAACGACTGACGATGATCCAACAGCAGGTGCTGAGCCGAACGCTGCTGAGCCAGACCATAGAAGAGTTTAAGCTCTACGAGGGACAGGTAAAGCAGGACGGCGTCGAATCGACGATTGAAGGCATGCGAAAAGCGATCAAGGTGGAGACAGTGGGAACGATCGGCGCCAGGGGGAAAAGCGTTGAAGCCGTGACAATTTCATTCTCGCACGAAAATCCGATGACAGCCATGAACGTCACCGCGAAGCTCGCCTCGCTGTTCATCGAGGAGAACCTGAAGGTGCGCGAACAACTTGTGACGGGAGTGTCTGCGTTTCTAGAACAAGAATTACATGATGCGAAGAAAGCCTTAGAAGCTCAAGAGCAAGCGATCAGTCACTACAAGTCGAAACATATGGGGTTGTTGCCTGAGCAAATGGAGGCCAACCTCAGAGCGCTCGATCGGTTGCAAACGGATCTCAGCGCAACAGATGAACTGATCCATAGCCTCACTGATAAGGTGAGTTTGGCGGAGAAATCCATCAAGGAATATGAGGCGAGTGGAACCACGCAGGGCGCATCGGGTGCGACAGCAACCAGTCATGCCGGGATGGACCCTTTGGTTGGAAGATTGCGAGAGTTGGAGCGAGCCCTGACGGCCCTGTTAGCAGCAGAGTACACGGAAACCTACCCGGATGTTGTGGAGACGAAGCGGGAAATCAACAGTGTGAAGAAACAGCTGGCTGCGAAATATGGGGATCCCGCTAAAGAAAAGGATGGCGATGCAGCGAAGACATTCGATCCCTACTTGAGAGAACTGATCAAACAACGAAACGAGCTATACGTTGAAGTGTCTTCGGTAAAGGACCGCCGCCGAAGGCTCGCGGAGCATATTAGGGAATTTGAGCATCGGGTGGAACAGACGCCATCGCGCGAGCAAGACGTCATGATCCTCATGCGTGATTATGAGAATAGGCAAAAGAATTACCAGGCATTGCTGGACAAACGGCTGAACGCCAACGTTGCAGAGAACCTGGAGAAGCGCCAAAAGGGCGAGCAGTTCCGCGTGTTGGACCCGGCCAATCTTCCTCAGACGCTCGATAAGCCCAATCGACTCCTCATTATGGTGTTGGGCTTGTTGGGAGGATGTGGACTAGGAGCAGGCCTGACGATCGGACTTGATCAATTGAATCCGACGTTTAAACGCCGAGAGGAATTGGAAATGTTGCCGAAGATACGAGTATTGGCAACGATCCCAAAGTTTTATTCCGGATCACGTCAGTTACGTCATCAAACAAAGAGTTCTCTCATTCGTGCCGATGTGAGTGCTCCCTTGCCTGCGGTACGAGCAGGTAGGCGGTTTCCATCTAGGATGTCCGGAGCACACGATGAGGAAGCGCTTCCACCACAGCTCAATCTTGTTACCAAGTGGCAGTCCCACTCGATTGCTGCCGAACAATACCGTATGGCTGCATCAAGACTGGTGTTGTCGACAGAGGGGCGTGGCTCGACAGTGATTCAAATAACCAGCGCACTCAAAGGGGAAGGGAAGACGACAACGGTCGTGAACATCGGATATGCGCTCGCCGGGAACCTGGGAAAGAAGACGTTGCTCATCGATTGTGATTTTCGCAATCCTGCGCTCAACGACTACGTGACAATACCTGCCCAGGCAGGGCTGATTGAGCTATTGGATGGCGAGGCGTCTCTGGAGAATTGTCTCGCCGCCATTGACGAGGTGCACTGCTTGATCTTGTCGGTTGGGAAAATGGGAGAGAATTTCAACGAGCTGAAGAGGATTCAGCAACTGAAAGCCATGTTACCCAATATCCGAATGACCTTTGACTATGTAATTATCAATGCCCCGCCGGTGCTGCCAAGTGCATCGGCGGGAATATTAGCCAGTTTGGCAGACCTTCATATCATGGTGATTCGAGCCGGAACCACGCCAAAACACGTCGTGCAGCAAGCCTTCACGGTGCTCGGGTTGAGCGGTGAAGCGCAGGTGGTTCTCAATGGAGTTGAGGCGCAAACCATGCCGTCTGCCATGTATGGCTATGCCATGATCGGCAGTGACAGAAGCGAGCAATCGATAGAAAGTGCGGCAAGATAATCCCTCCGCCTGAATCTGTGGCTGACGGAGTGGAAGGGGACGGAGGAATGAATGGTGAAACCGGGATGCACCGGAATGGCGGCAGCCCATTTAACGCGCGAGACTTGCGCGAAAAGCGGGACGGGTGGGAAAAGCGTGAAGCGTATCTCGTGAAGCGTCGTTCGTTTCCGGATTCGGACGTTTCACGCTTCACGCTTCACGTTTCACGGTCGTAGGTTAGGAGTAATCGACATGCCATGGTATGTAGTGAGCACAAAGTCTCACCAGGAACGACAGGCTGAACTGCACATCACGCAGTGGGGGATCGAGTGTTTCCTGCCATTGCTGAAGGCAAACAAAATCATTCGCCGGATGCGCAAGACGGTCATTGAACCCCTTTTCCCTGGATATCTCTTTGCACGATTCGACCTAGACAAGCATTGCCGGGCTGTGAGTTATGCCACAGGGGTGCGCAAAATTGTGGAGTTTGGCTCAGGACCCGTTAAGTTGGACCAGACCATGATCGACGCCATGAAGGAGAGACTGAACGATGGCTATGTGACGCTGATGCCTGTATGCCCGATGCAGGGACAGGTCGTGCGCATCAAGGGTGGTCCCCTTGCGGGGTTGGAAGCCGTATTCGTGCGGCAAATGACAGACCGGAATAGGGTCCTCTTATTTCTGAACACACTTGGGTTTCATGCCAGGCTGACCCTGAGCCTTGACCAGGTGAGCCTGCCTCAGGCGTTGTGAAGAGGTAACTGTCAGGCAGTCAAGTAGATAGGCTGAAGGCTGTGAGGGGTCAATCGTGCGTGACCACACAAAACTTCGGGCATTTGAGTTGGCTGACGAAGTAGCCATGTTGGTGTATCGGGTAACCGCAGGGTTTCCAAAAGAAGAGTTGTTTGGACTGACTTCTCAACTACGGCGGGCAGCAGTGTCCGTTCCTTCTAACATCGTGGAGGGGTGCGCTCGTGACAGTGAGGCTGATTACCTCAGATTTCTCAATATCGCCTTCGGGTCATTGAGGGAACTACACTATCAATTAAATTTGTCGAAGCGGTTGGGCTTCTTGCCCAACGATAATTCATCTTTGCTTGAACCCACGGTCGTAGAAACTGAGAAGGTTTTAAATGGCTTGATTCGTGCCTTGCGAGATAATGTATAGCCTTCAGCCTAAGAGCCTGAGGCACAAGCTGAAGGGGTTCAGGCTGAAGGTTTCGGAACATCTACCTCCAACCTCCAACCTCCAACCTTCAGCCTAAAAGACTTCTGCCTGAACCCCTGAGTAGAAACACATGAAAAAGCTGACGCTAAAACTACGTAATAGAATAACCGCGGGGAAGCGAAAGGTAGTACGTAAGCCGAAGAGGGTCCGCGAGAATATTGCGCGCAGTAATGGTGCACCAGGCAGCAGCTTGAAGAGCGGTGATCTCCAGGCCCAGGGATATCTCTGCATTGCGTCAGATGTGAAGCTGGGGGAGAACGTGAAGCTCTCGAAATTCATCAACCTCTATGGTTGCGAGGTCGGTGATGACACAAAAATCGGGGCCTTCGTCGAGATTCAAAAGAATGTCAAGGTTGGGAAGCGATGCAAGATATCGAGTCATACCTTCATCTGCGAAGGCGTGACGATCGAGGACGAAGTCCTCATCGGGCATAATGTCACGTTCGTCAACGACTCGTTTCCTCGTGCGACAAGCGCCACAGGCTCCCTTCAGACTGAAACGGATTGGAAGGTCGAGGTCACCCTGGTGAAAAGAGGCGCGTCGATTGGATCGGGAGCGACCATCCTCTCGAACGTCGTGATCGGCGAAAATGCGTTGATCGGCGCCGGCAGCGTTGTGACTCGCGACGTACCGGCAAACGCCATCGTGGTAGGAAATCCGGGGAGAGTGTTGCGGTATCTTGGATCGCGGTAGCGATCCAGGGGTTCAGGCTGAAGGGGGCAGGCTGAAGGTTTTTAGGCTGAAGGCTGAAGGTCGGATTTCCGAACACTTCAGCCTAAAAGCCTGGATCGCGCCTTCAATCTTCAGCCTGTTCCCAGCGCCTTCAGCCTGAACCCCTTCAGCCTATCTACCTAATAAGGAGCCACACATGAGCGATGAAAAAATTCCGTTTCTCGATCTCGTGACAGTCCATCGGGAGCTGCAGGATGAGTTCGTCGACATCCTCAAAACGGCTCTCGGTACCGCCGGATTCATCGGCGGGCCGATGGTCCAGGGATTCGAAGAGGATTTCGCCAAGTTCTGCGAATCGCGATGTTGTGTGGGCGTCGGGAGCGGTACCGATGCGTTGCGTTTCGCGTTCATCGCTGCAGGGGTGCGATCCGGCGATACCGTGGTGACGGTTCCAAATACGTTCATTGCGACGACCGAAGCGATTTCCCAAGCCGGGGCTCGCCCTGACTTTGTCGACATAGACGAACGGACCTACAACATGGATCCAGAGAAGCTCCGCCAGTATTTAGAGAAGGAGTGCTCGTGGGATTCAGGCGCGAAGCGGGCCTTCCACAAGCGAACGGGCAATCCGGTGACGGCAGTTGTTCCGGTACATCTGTATGGGCAGATGGCCGATATGGACCCTATTCTTGATCTGGCTACCCAATACAATCTCAAAGTGATCGAAGATGCGTGCCAGGCCCACGGCGCCGAGTATTTCTCTAAGAAGGAAAACCGTTGGCGCAAGGCCGGGTCCATGGGACACGCGGCCGCGTTCAGCTTTTATCCAGGCAAGAACTTGGGCGCATGCGGGGAAGCCGGCGCTATGACAACCGATGACGAACAGGTAGCTCAGACCTGCCGACTGTTGCGTGACCACGGGCAGTGGAAGAAGTA
>Ga0163148_10003881_pt1 | contig 16082 bp, 20 predicted proteins | sample OliLakLV19MP7P2_FD_148606 | JGI IMG/M metagenome (GOLD analysis project Ga0163148, IMG submission 148606) | Freshwater microbial mat bacterial communities from Lake Vanda, McMurdo Dry Valleys, Antarctica- Oligotrophic Lake LV.19.MP7.P2 | ecosystem: Environmental > Aquatic > Freshwater > Lake >...
CCCCCCCCCCCCCTTCGTCGCCATCATTATTGCCACTGGTTTCAAAAAAGCTGATAGCAGCTGAGGCTTCTTCTTCTTCCACGTTTTCGTCATTGTGACTTGCAGCTTCCTGTTGCTCAGCCTCTAGCAACCACAGAAATGTAGCGGCTGTCATGCGATCACGGAGCTCTGAAAGCGCTAGTGGAGCGTCATCATTCTCATCTTTGTCTTGGGTGCTACTGCTACTGCTACTGCTACTGCTACTGCTAGCATTGGTAGACATTGGTGATTGGTACCTAGTAGTCAACAACAGAGCTGTGTATTGACTGCCATAGCCAGTTATCCAGCACAAGCACTCCCACTAAAATCGTATATGAAACCAATTTATTTAAAACACCTTCAATATGAAACCTATCGTGTCCTGAAATTTTGTTGATGCCAAATCAAATTTAAAACTGGCCGACGGAAGAGTTCAGGAATTCAGACTGTTACGCATCATGCAGAACACCAATTAATCGTGTGAGAATCGCCTGCTCGGCCTTCTCGCAATATTTATTTAGCATGTTTGCGTAATTTGGTCCGTCCTTCGCTTCGTCTCTACAAGATTGGCATTTCGTGAAATAAAATAAATAGGGACACGAACCGATACAACCCTACGTCGTACTGTACTGGTGTCGCACGTTGGAGCAAGTAACAGTAGTACTGGTACTTCAGTACATGTAGAACTCCCTCGTTCTCTTGCTGTTTGCAGCAGCTACGAGTCTCTGCTGGAGTAGCTAGTAGCTAGAGTAGTACGAATACTGTGTCACCGTACTTGCTCAGTGCGTGTGACAATACTACGTTGTACCAGCTCGTACTACATAGCTAGTAGACAGATAATAGGACATAATCCCTTGACAACAAAACAATTGTATGTTAACATCTTCCTTCTGTGCTTATTGTTAGCTACTGTTTTGCTGAACAAGGCAGCTAACAAACGTAGCAAGAGTTGAACCTGGGAAGTAACAAAGGTCCTGTGTTTGGTTTGTAGTTAGTGTGACTTGATAGTTCTCCTGAAGTTCCCGAACATCGGTTCTCTTCCACTCAACAGACATCACAACAACGTCGATAAATTACTACCAAGATGCCGCAACAACTATCAACAAAGCGAAAACAGAATTATGGCTCTGGCCGCCGATGGATGGCAACTGCGACCGTTGTACTAGCAGTAGCGGCCTTTCTACCGTCTCGCTGCGCCGCATCAATCACTGTCATGGACTCGGGTGAACGATACAAATCACGAGTGGATCATCGCTTCGGAAAAGCGTTTGTCCGAGGCTACGAATACATGGCACGTCTCCAGTATTTGCAAGACAGTTACCATCTCTGTGCCTCCTCCGATCGACAGTCCGCCAACTTGACGTTTGTTCCACCGGATCAATTGCCCGGTAAGTACAGTCTGTAAAGCCCGTAGTTCTGTTCTTTATTAGGTTTTGCAGTGTCCTAACACTTGTTCCTGCGTCCCCCATTTATATGAATTGATTCTTGTTCCAGTGGCTCTGTTGGTCTCCAGCAAGGGCTGTCCTCTCGAGGACAAGGTAAAATTTGCTATGGAAAATGTCTACCCCAAGAATATTGTTAAATACCTCATTGTGGATGGGGACAGAAGCTTGAGGTCGCTCTCGGAGGTGCCGCAAGGAGCTGAAGAATTCAACGGAAGAGCAGCAGTGGAGCCTTCCTATAACTTTCATTCCTTGTTTGACTTGGGGTCAACCAGTGATGGTACCATTAGTTGGCTGCTAGAGGAAGGAATTTCAAGCGGTGGTGTTGCCACTGGGGATGACCCGAACTACACCGCTTCAAACTTGGAAGCTTCTTCTCTAGGAGTAATGCATGTATCTTCGCTGAACATGATCAAGCTAACGGACCTATTGATGAAACAAAGCGCCGACAAACGCAAAGCGGGTGGCCCTCGGGTCATTTTGGATGGGGGCTGGAGAGTTGGAAATCGACAAGTGATTGTTTGGATGGCGGTCTCGGCCTTGTTAAGTGCTTGTGCTTGTACATTCTTGCTCGTCGTTCATAACGGGAGTGTGTTTTGGTTTCAGGAACAGGAAGTGACTCAAAATCAACAACCACAAAGAGAACGAAGAAGGCGCTTGACACGGGAACAAGTAAGGAATATGCTTCCTCCATATGTTTTTGATGGCCAAGGACTTGTTCTCCACCACTCCCACTCTCCAGCAGCACCTGCTACACCTGAAAACGAAAACCCTTTAACAGAAGGCTTATTGGCCACCGCGGCTACGCCGCCGTCAGTCCCACAACCCGTGGAACTTTGCTGTTGCTCCATCTGCCTTGACGACTATGAAGCAGGCGACAAGCTTCGGTGTCTGCCGTGCAATCATGCGTTTCACTACAGGTAAGTATCACATGAGACGCTATAATTATGAGCTGTGAGTTGATGTGAAGGGTCTTGCTAAAAATCATTCATTTTGTGGACATCTTCGTCTTCTACATAGATGCATAGGGCGATGGCTCGCGGAGCGCTCTGCCACGTGTCCGCTTTGCAAAACTGAACTCTTTGAGGAGGTGGAAGAGGATTCGTCGGATGAAGAGGAAGACAACGGAGCAAACCAGAATGGGCGAAATCAGCAGCCAGGGAACTCCAATGGTTGGCAGCAACTTCTCGACCTATTGAATTTTGGCCTTGAAGGAGGGAGCGAAAATCTTATCACAGCAACAGCGAATAGACCGCCGCAACAGCAGCAGCCACAGCGCGAAGAAACCACAACCGAAGACTTGTCTTCAGAGCCAAGCTTTTGGCGAAGATGGCTTATTCAACGAAGGGGAAGACGGCGACGGACACTGGCGGAAGAGCATGGAGTTACACTGAATGCTCTGTCAGAGCCTTTGTTGCAAGCAGAAAACGGGGAAGCTGACACAATTGTAGAAGAGACACCTGCCGAACCCAGACCAGATCCTCCGGAAGGAGGAGCGCCGCAACAGGAGTGATTCCACCCGTTTAGCAATAAATTGTTTTAGTAGTGTTGGCCCTCTCTTTATTAACACGTTTCTTCAGTGACCCTCCACCCCTTTCAAACATGTGAGCAAATACCTTCAATTACCTTTGCAATTTTCTCGCGTCTTCCGTTCTCCCCATTTAAAGCAGAATGAGTTGTGCTCCGCAGCTGGCTGAGAGGTGGTCTCTTGCTTTGCTATGCATCCATTCTCAAATGACTCAACAGACTTCAAAACTTTCCAATCAAGTATCAGCCAGCGCAACTGGACAAGCGTTATTAATAAAACATAACGAGGTTAGTGACAGACCTAAGACAAAAGATTCACCCGTTATAGGGTACAGGGTTTTGAGGTATTTAAAGGGTAGCTATTCTCGGTTTACAGAGGTACTACGAGCCTTTTAAACTTGAACACAACTAAAATAAATTTATTCCATATAATTGGCGTCAACACTACTCCCAAAGAACTATCTGTGTTGCCGCAACTGACGCCACCTGTCTAAGCCGTCCTACGAGCCAGCTTCCTGATGGACTCTTCTTGCTTAATGAAGCTTGCCCATGATGTTGTTGAAGACCGGCCTGTTCATGATATCGGGAGCTGCACCACCCCCGTAGAAATCAACCAAGGCCTGTCCCTTGGCCACAACATTGTCTGTGGAGAATCCAAAGTGCTTGAATACAGCGTCGCCATTTCCACTGGCTCCGAAGGTAGTCATGGCAATCTGGGCATGACTAAATCGATGCCATCCATGAGGAGAAGAGGCCTCCACAGAAAGGGTGGGAACATTGCCAGGAAGCACAGATTTTTGATACTCCTCAGACTGCTCCAAGAAGAGCTCTTGACAAGGCATAGAAACGACACGAGTTGGGGTGCCAGCAGCAGTCAACTTTTTGGCGGCCTCGACACAGAAGTTCACTTCGGACCCAGTACCGATCAAAACCAACTTGGGAGAATCCACATCGACAGCAATGTAACCACCTTTGCAGGCCTTTTCAATAGAAGAATTCTCCAAAGCAATGACGGTACTGCGGGAAGCACAGATCACTGTAGGAGTTTTGGCCTTCGAAAGGGCCATCTTGTAGGCAGCGGACGTTTCATTGGAATCAGCTGGGCGGTAGACCATAATGTTAGGCATGCTGCGCAAACTTTCAAGAGTCTCGATGGGCTGATGAGTAGGTCCGTCCTCGCCGAGTCCAATAGAGTCATGTGTCATGACGTAAATGACTCCAAATTGGGACAGGGCTGACAAACGAATAGCCCCAACGCAATAGCCCACGAAGGTCAAGAAAGTGGCGCAGAAAGGACGTAGCCCTCCATACGCAAAGATACCATTACAGACAGCGGCCATGGCATGCTCGCGGACTCCGAAGCGCAAGTATCGACCTTCGGGTGAATCCTTCTGGAAATCAACAGCTCCCTTGAAGTGAGTGAGATTAGAAGGGGTCAAGTCGGCCGATCCTCCAACCATTTCTGGGAGTAGAGGACACATGGCGGTCAAGCATTTTTCACTGAATTTACGAGTTGCCAAGTCCTTGTCTTGCCCGATGGTGAAACTGGGCAGATTGTCAAAAATTCCTTCGGGGAGTTCGCGGGCCATACGGCGGGATAGTTCTGCGGCCTTTTCGGGATTGGCAGCAGTATATTCCGCAAAGGCTGCGTCCCAAGCGACACGCTGTTTGTCTCCCTTTTCGGCGGCCGCAGTGAAGACCTCCTGGACTTCTTCAGGGACGTAAAAGGATTTGTCGTCGGGCAGGCCAAAGTTGCGCTTGGCACCAGCCAAATCTTCCTTTCCAAGAGGGGCACCGTGGGAACTCTCTTTTCCTTCCTTGGAAGGACTTCCGTGGCCAATCAAGGTCTTGATCTTGATGATCGATGGTTTGCCAGTTTCGGCCTTGGCGTTGTTGATAGCACGACGCAGAATGCTTAAGTCGGAAACATCACCAACTGCTTGCACATGCCAGCCATACGCTTCAAAACGCATGCCCACATCCTCTGAGAAGCTGAGGTCGGTCTCACCATCAATAGTAATACTGTTGTCATCATAGAGAATAATCAATTTGCCCAAGCCCAAATGACCAGCCAAACTGGATGCTTCGCCAGAAATTCCTTCCTGAAGGCACCCATCACCACAAATGACAAAGGTGTGGTTGTCAAAAATTTTGTGGTCGTCAGTGTTGAAGGTAGCTGCCATGTGAGCCTCAGAAATGGCCAATCCAACAGCGTTACAGATACCCTGACCAAGAGGACCAGTGCAAACTTCCACACCTGTTATTTTAAAAATATATACCAAATTCAGAAAATTAGAAATTAAGTCGCGAAAATATAAAAAACAAAATTCAAAGGCGCAAAAGTGTGCAAGGGATCTCAATCATCTGTCCACTGAAGTAATCCACACAATGAAACTGAAAATGCCCCAATGCAGAGACAGTAGAGATGATGCACACATCAACCAGAAAACACCCCAATGCAGTATAATTACAGACAAAAAAATCCAAAACAACCCTGCCAGAGCGCTCACACACACAAACAAAAAACATCAATCCACAAAAAATATTATCCTGACAAACAGACCTTCCGTGACAAAGCACTCCGGATGGCCAGGAGTCTTGGAGCCAAGTTTGCGGAACTGGCTCAAATCTTCTTTGGACAAATTGTATCCAGTCAAATGCAACATGGTGTACTGCAAAGCACAGGCGTGGCCATTGCTCAACACGAAGCGATCACGAGCAATCCACTTGGGGTCCTTGGAGGAGTACTTCATAAATTCCGCCCACAACAAGTACGCGAAGGGAGCACATCCCATAGGAGCACCGGGATGGCCAGAGTTGGCGGCTTCGGGTTGATCGGCACTCACGGCACGAATGGTGTTGACGCATAGCAATTCCAAATCACTCATGGCTGTTGTTTTTGCTAGTTTTTTTTTTATGATGATAAATTACTATTTTTATATTTCGTTCTGGTCGAAATTGTGTTTGTAGTGAGTTAAATTATGAGCTTGCGGGGAAGTACTTTGGCTTCTGGAAGCTTTCAATTTCTTTAGTCGGAGAGAAGATTGCGGGAGTAGTTTTTATTTTTTTCCAGCGATATGATTGTTGCTGATCCTTTTTCGGGCAAGCATAAGTTAAGGGAAATGATAGATACACCCGAGCTCACTGATGAAGATTCGAATCCTTTCCAATGCTCGGAGGTGTTTGCGTGTGGGTGGTGTGGCTAAAGATTTTCTGCCTGGTTCCCGATGATTGGTGTTTCCTTTGGGGACTCCCGGTCACTCGGAAGACAACTCGGTCATTCACGAACTCTCAGGAGATCTTTCGTCTTCCCCGCCGACGCCGCGAGGTCTTAGTCTGGCAAGAAGAAGTCTGGGTTGCATCTGTTTTGTTGCAATTCTGAACCACTCTGACTAAAGGACCATGACTTTTTAAAACTAATAGCTACAGTAAGAGGACAACACCCAAACCAAACAAAAAGAGCAGTCTTATCCTTGAAAGATCTTAATCTCAAATCACTTTGTCTGGATGTTGCACTGTCATCTGACCTCTCTATGAACATGTCAAAAGTTGCTAAGGTTCCACTTTCTTTCAAGATTGGGTCAAAAAATTCATTGAGAAAGGCAACAAACCAAACAAAAACATTTTCATTTGGAGTCCCAACATAAATGAAAAATAAGAGAAAAGGGAAAGTCAAGGAACACTTTTGAAATGAATCGGAAGAACGCAGTGATTCCTTTGAGAAAATCAAAGCCTAGAAACTGTCACCGACAAACCTCCCCAATTGGGATCATGCCGTGGTGAGTTTTAACATCACAAAGAGAAATATTGTTAACAGCTCAGTGCGGTCACTTAACATTCAAAAACAAAATGAATGACTCTTCTTGATTCTTTCACAATGCATCCAGTTGGATCTTCTCATAGAATATTTTGTTTGTTGTGCTAGCAGATGTCAGAAACCAATTTTGAACTAGTCACTCTAAGGATGAATTTAACACTCACTCACAAAGCTGCTACACAAATGAACTTCTGTACATGCCGAGACATGAAACTTGCAGGCCACAAAGAATTGCGTGCCAATTTTTTCTAAATGTCAACATAGTGGGAAGAAGAAAAAAAACATAATAAAAAACAACACTGATGTGTTAAATACAGATTACGCAAAAGATGACAACACCAAAGACATTGAAGACCTGTGACATGTGAACATCTAATCGACAACTGATTATCAATTGTTAAAGCATGCTGGCTAGCAAAAGAAACCATACAATAAAGATGTGAATAATTAAGTGTCAACTGAGCAATATGATCCCCGCAATTAATCAAATGCAGGGCAAGACCTTTGTTGGAACACCGAATGGTCAGCACCAATCATGGCTATTTTGTTCACTAAGTGAGTCGATGTGGTGCCCTTCTGTGGTGCTTTTTTTTTCTGATCAAATTGTCAACCTTTGTCAACAAATAATAAAACATTCACACACTCCATAAATCAAAATGACGGAGGTTAGAATTGAAAATGAGTTGTAACCTTAATGCGTGTTCACTCCCCGCAACACACATGCATGCACACTCACATAGAAATTAAGATGATGACAGACTACAAAGCACATGGAAGGCAGGATTGAGTCATGGGCTGTTACAGTAAAGAGATCACCAGACACTGATTTATGAAATCCTTGAAGAGATAGTTTTTTATGTGCACAGCTAACTTTGCAGACAATGTTGTGTTGTAGCTGACTCCCCATCTTGGCTATATCCCAGAGATATGGGTAGGGAAACAAAATATTTGGACAGGGACAGCCAGAACGGCAAAAGAATTAAGGCATGACAGTGCTGAATTCTTGAATGCATTTCAGCCACACAAGGTGACAGTATGGGGTGGTTCTTTCCTCTGTTAGCCAGCGTTGAGCCAGAAGATGCCACGGCGTGGGAACCAAATAATAGCAGACTCATAGTACGAGGGGGGATTTTTACTACAGTAGGTTATAGTACGGGTGTAGCGCCAAACAACACACATGAAGACCTTTAATGAAATTAAAATATTGGAAACAGGACCGATAGCAATGTATTCAACTGACATTCACATCAGCAACCGTTGTACAGTAGCTTTACTCGTATTGCGCAGTTGCGTATAGGGCAAATGCCACTTGGCTACCAAAACCTGCAGCGAACCTCAGGGCGTAGCGGCAAGCATATTTCCCACCTTTTGAGATGTTCAATTCTCCAAGGTATTCGTCCTTCTCAGCAAAATTAGGGACCGGGGGCACCGTCTGGCGCATGAGAACTTCCACAGCAGCAACGTCCTCAAAGGAAACTCCCATGGGATGGCCTGTGAATCCTTTGGTGTTGAGGATCAACAATTTACTCAAGAGCTCATCGCCAAAGGCTTGTCGCAGAGCCGCCACTTCATTTCCTGCGCAACTGGATGACGCAGAGGCGTGAGTGCATGTCTCATGCGAAAAGTAAACCCCATGCGTCGCGATCTCAGCTTTGCAGACTCCATGAATCTGCTCAACATGGTCCAAGAAACGCAAGAGTTCTGAGCCAATATGATTGCGATCAAGAGCAGCACCGTGGAAGGCAGAATTTGAATACTGTGTGGCAAGAAGGCGAGCTTTCACAGCAAACGGGTTCAATGAAAACCTGAGACGCTCAATCGAGCTCATCTCAGTCTCAAGTACTATGCCGATTCCTCCAGCGCCAAGCAGCATTCCAGAGCGTCGCATATCAAACGGGAGAGCCGCATTTTCGACAGCATCAGCCGTAGTAGCGGCGCCCAAGGCTCGGAAGCCCGACCCTAGCCAAGGCAGAAGAGTGTCACCTGAAGCATTGTCACCGGCAATGACGACAACGCGATCAGCTCGTCCTGAAATAAGCATATCCTGTGCCATGGCAATGGCTTGAGTCGACCCAGCACATGCTGCATTAGTCTGCGTATTGGGCCCGCGACAACCGGCGAGTTGAGCCAATTGGGCATTTCCCAAGACAAGACAGCGGAACAAGAATTTGCGGTCGAATTCATAAGGAGCTGCGCCATCATGGGCGCTATCCATGGCATCGGCATTTGTCAAGAGGCGAGCAAACGCCGCTTCGTCCTCATCTGAAAGCCTCCCGCCCGACGAAGCCTTAACGAGGCGGTCGCGAAGGGAGGAAATGAGCCTCATGGAATTAGCCGCACCAACAGTTTGCGACCTTAGAAACCGCATAACTTCGCCCACAGCGGCATCCATGGCAGGGAAGCTGGAAGCGTAGACAACTCCTGTACTGTCTCGATACTGTTCAGGCAACATCCATTCTTCGGGGTCACTTGATTTGCCGCTTACCAACCCAGCAGATTTGAGTGCCTCGAGACCAGCGGCGACGGCAACTTGAGCAGCGACATCCATTGTATCAGCCAGGCCAGGAGGAACACCGTAATTCTCAGGCAGACTCAGCGCGCCCAGCTGTGCAGCTAGTTTAATCACCTCCTTTTCCGAATCTACCGGTCGGCGTTCAACCGTTCCGTCTGCATTCTTCACCAGTTGGACAACTTTCTTTTCGAGCATCGCGTTTTTCAGGCTCTGACTCACGGGCTTGATGCATTGATGTCCAGCCACCAAGCGATCCAAATTGTCGTTCTGAAACACTTGATCTCCCCCGGGAAGTCCAGCTGATGTCCCTGTGATCACACATGCTACACGCCTACGAGCTTCCGTGATCATGTCCGCGTTGCCTTCCTTGACTGCGTTGATGACATGGAGGCTTCCTGTTACCGGTTCAGACACTGAATCCATCTTTGCTAAACGAAGAACAATGGGTGGCGCCAAAGAAGAACCTTTCGTATCCATCGAAGCATCAATGGGGACTCGGGAGTATGTCCTTCGGAACTTGGAGTCAATGCCATTGAGGTAGTAAGTCCCAGGAAAAAGTCTCCCAACAGTTGGGTAGACTGGCGAATAGGGTGCCCCTGCACGATGCATTCGAGCACGAGTCTCCAAAGCTAGATCCAACTCGCATGGGTCAACTTCCTCTCGGGATGCCAATCGTTCCGTCAACTTCATCGTTTGAGACATCTTTGCAATAGTGAATTTAGATTGGTGCTCAGGCGTCCGACTGTGCAACACGTGGCATGCAATGTTAGATCCAAGCCATCAAAAAATACTGCCACAATACAAAAACCTCAGATGAAAACCAGCAAGCTACACTGAAAGGACACTTACGCAGAAAGACAATACATAGTAGCCAGGGCACCAGATCCATATGAGAAGAGACCTATGGTTTTTCCAGGTGACAATTCCTCCTTGGTTCGATCGATTAAGGACGCCAACCCAAGGTAAACACTAGCTGTGTAGGTATTACCAACAATTTTGCTGGCTGCATTAGCATCTGTAAATTTCTGCTGGAAGATATCCGCAGAAACAGTCTTTAGGACCTTTTCAAGTGACTTGTCGCTGTATGTTTCTTCCAATGGCGTGGTCAACCAGTCCTTGAGTTGGTCCGATTCGGCTCCATTCGCCTCGAGGCGGCGACGGGCATCCATAAATACAAGGCGCCCAAAAGATTTTTGAACAAGTTTGTTGTAGGGTGCATGGAAAACCCAGTAGTCTGGTGTCTGCGCATCGAATTCTGCATCGCTTCCTTTTGTCTTTTTCATGTTGTGAATAAGCTTTTGATAGACATCTTCCAATGCTTGGTAGTAGCAGATTTGGGACAAGGCTCCTTTGATTCGGTTCAAAGTGGTGATGGCAGGGAGAATAGAGGAGTTGAGTTTATGTCATGTTATAATGTCATTTGCAAACGAGTACTTTGCCAAGGAACTTACCGTCAACTGTTGGATATTCCACTGTATGATCCGGCTTGTAAAAGTCCCAGCAATTGGTGGAATGAGTTGCACGTTCTTTCGGATTGAACGAGAGGGGTGCATCTCGTCCAATCAACATGGCGACAGCACCGGCTCCAGAGGTAGGACGTGCAGGTCCTCGAGCATAGGCAGCGATATCCGCAGCCACAACAATGGCATAGCGGCCGTCCCAGCCATCCGACTCGACCCAGTTGAACGCATTCAGCAATGCAGCTGTACCACCGTAGCAGGCATTTACTGTTGTTGCACCCTCGATACTAGTATTGCCTGGGAACAAGTCCATCAACACTGTTTTTGTAGACTTGGATTTGTCGACAAGCGTTTCAGTACCGACTTCCATAAATCCAACATCCATCACATCAATTTCATATCTTTGCAAAGAAGAAGAAAATGTCGAAGAAATGGAATACCTATCAGAAGACTCTTCAAAACGAATGCGACTAATGGAAAGAAACACAAACACAAGATTCATTGTCTCAAACAAAAGCAGACTTACTTTTCCAACAAGGACTTGACAACAGTCAAACTGAGACTGTTGATGTCCTCGGCATCACCGCACACTGCAAGAGCATCCTGGCCGAGACCTAAGGTGTATTTTCCTGTGCACAGGGAAAGGACGTTCATGGTGAGTGGATTGCCCCAAAAAAGAAACAAGCAAGTTGCGTGGTAGCAGCTAGTGATGAATGACCATAAAGAACAGCCAGAGCTTGACGATATTATGTCAACTCACCACTTGGGACACCTGTGTGTTCCTCCAGTTTGGTCTGTGAAATGTAAGTAGAAGGAGTGTATACTTCCAATGCTAATATACCAACATGTTTCTCAGTGGAACGAGGAAACGTATCTTGGGCTTGGCTTGTCATATCTAAAAGGTAAAGCTAGCTGCTGATAGCTGCTTTGCTTTGCGTGTACGGCAGGAATCCAGAGCAATCGACAGACTACCAGGCAAATATCGATAGAAAGTACCGAAGGAGGCACTGCTATCTGATCTCGGTGCAAATGATATCAAGTTGGCTCCGAAAACAAATTGTGTCTTTCGTCCCCGGGAAGGAAAAGCCGACGACGTTTTGGATAGCCATATCCATGTCTTCTATTTTTACGCCCGTGAATATCAAATACATGTTTGCGTCCAATGCGGAATGCGCGCACTCCCAGCGCGACTTTGCGAAAGAGTGTAAAACCAGAAGGCACTCTGAGAAATTGAGTGGAGAAAGATCTAAACATTTGCTTCTTGAACGCCAGTCACGCCGATCCTGGATCAGATCTGCTTGTGCTCGTGGTTTTCAGACCCGCAAGAGTGACACCAAAATTAGCCCTATCCCTTCTTGACTATCATTACATGGCAAATGAAGGAATCTGGAATCTAGAGATTTTTTGCTTCTTCTTTGCATGACACAACGCTACCCATCGATATACTGTACAGTATATCCCATGAAAACGAAATAGATTTTGGGCAGCAAGGTCCGGTAAACTTCGTACATATGATTCAGTCGTGCATGATTAGTCACTCTTGAAACATGCTCTTGAAACTCTTGAAACTCTTGCTATCTCTTGCTATCTCTTGAAATACTCTTGAAATGTGCTGCTATCTCTTGAAACTCATGAAACTCTTGATACTCTTGAAACGCTTGAAACGAAATACACTGTCATCAGTGAGCGCGCCGGCAGGCATTTCAAAATCAATTTGAATTTTAAATTCGACCCTCTTGAAACGTGCTCTTGAAACTCTTGAAACTCTTGCTATCTCTTGCTATCTCTTGAAATACTCTTGAAATGTGCTGCTATCTCTTGAAACTCTTGAAACTCTTGATACTCTTGAAATGCTTGAAACTCATGATTCGAAAACACGACTGGATTGACACAGTTTACCGGACGTTGCTGAAGCATCCCGAAGATGAGGAAAGCACCGGAACAGAAGCAAAGACAACATCCACCCATCCAGTTTGTATCCCGGTACACAATCGTTCAAACTAAACGAAGAGAGAGAGGAGGGAAATTTCGCTTAAAGATCGCTTCAAAATTACAGTGTGGACGGGCCGTCGTATCAATCAATCAATCAATCCACAAAGTTGCCGACATACCATCATGTTTATTCTAGCAACAGTCGTAGACACCATTCGGATACCGCCCAACATGCTTTCCATACCTACACTTACGGCGGTACACAGTGAGATGGATCGCCGATATCCCAATAGAGTACTCATGGACATAGGACTTGTAGTTTGCCGTTATGGGGATTGTCTGAGAATTGGCGACGGGATTTGTGTCAATGGGGATGGGGGTGCTCATCACGAATGCCTGGTCAAGCTAGGTATGTGAACCACTATGGATAGTTCTCAAATTTGCCAGCTTTCATAATTCCTGACAGGAGTCCATGCTTCTCTCCGTTTCTCTGTAGTCATTTTTCGGGCCTTTGTGGATGAAGTGTGCACGGGGAAAATAATAAAAAGTGAGACAAAAACGAGACCATTACTTTGATGTGAATCATTCTTCAGCATGGTTGGTGCGATTCTCACAGTGTCATTTCTATATTCTGATGTATTGCCTCCTAGGTACACCTGATGGCATTCAAGTAAGCTTAGGGTTCTTTCAGGATATATTCATCCCGCCTTATTGGATGCTTCGAACGAGTAAGTACGAGAATAGGACGGGACTTTGGGTTTGGACTCCGCATTATGACGAAGAAGAAGATGGTGAAGAAGAGGAGGACGATGGCGAGAAATCAAGCCAAGACGTTGACGGTGCAGATCCAGCGGCCGTAGAGGAGGCTCAACCTGAGGAGGACGATTCGGATAGATATGAATTCACAATTGGAGCTCAGATTCGATTCAAGGTCAAGAGCATCAACTTCACACAAGTCACCAGTACGGCCAAAGGTATGCAAGCGACAACAACTACTACAGCCCAGGCCGCGCATCCAAACATGGTGGGAGGGCGAGGAGGAAATGCCATGAATGACGCAGGAACTGCCAATCCAGAATCAGCTGACAAACTAGCCCAGCCGGTCCGAAAACGAAGCGTGTCCGTTGACCTAACAGAATCACAAAATCTACCTGCTACTATGCATGTGGTTGCTTCAATCTGCGAAGATGGGTTGGGTTTGAGTGACTGGTGGTGATACGGAACTTTCGATGCCCTCTTCTGTCATTATCACATAATGGGCGTTCCCCTGTCCTTTCCACATGCAAGAGGCGCATATGCCGATGTTTCTGGCCTTGCACTGTTGATGTCTAATGAATCCTTGCTATGCCAGGCACTTAATCTTTTGGCCGTTTCGGGACATCACACTGATCCACGAATAGACTGAACGAGAGAACTTTGTCTGCGCCAAGGTATTTTGATTAGCTACAGTAGCATACCAATCTCGTTTTGCTGGACGCCTGCAGTACGAAGATACGCACACGCCCCTATTTCAATCCGGAAAAAATTACTGCATCACATTTAGGGCTTTGATTAAATTAAGAAGCTATTCAAAAATAATTTCTCTCCAGACAACCCCCAACATCGTTGTAATTTTTTTCTTCACTCAATGCAACTTGCAAGCACTTATCGCCTTCCAAAGCCAACATAAGACGTAGCAGCTAACCGCCGTATTTTTCGTTGACGGTATTCGTTGTAATAGGATCTCTAGGCACCATCTTGACCAAATTTCTTGGTCCAGTCCACGAATCGCAAAAGCTCATCCTCCGAAACACTGCTGACTGAGTGTCGCATGGTTTTCTCGAAATCTTTGTACGTCACAACAGGCACTTTCAGTTTGTCGGGTGGTACATCCCAAAGCTGCATTCTCTTTGCGCCGCAGCGCTGGCAGGTATAGTCCTTGTCCGGAGGATCAGAGGCAACCTTGGGTGGACACGACGGGCAGTTGGGATACTGCTCGCAAGGAGTAAAAAATCCCTCTGAGTCTATTGAAAATTGTTTTGCTTGCTGGCATCGCCTCAATGGTTGCATGAGAGCCTCTTTGACAAGCACTTTGATGTCAGAGCCACTAGCGCCGTACGTAATCTCTCCCAAATGTTCAAAATCGTGTTCATCCAGGTCATTGGGTGTATCGCCCAAGTTCAATTTACACATATAAGCCCTAGCATCAGGCTCTGGCAAAGGAATGTAAACACGCTTTTCAAAACGACGCCGAATGGCAGCATCTAATTCCCATGGAACGTTCGTGGCCCCAAGCACCAGGACTTGCCCGTCGGCTTTTCCGACACCGTCCATTTGAACGAGGAACTCTGTTTTGACACGACGAGCCGAGTCACTTTCACCTTCACTACGACTCCCGCACAGAGAATCGACTTCGTCAATAAAAATGATCGCTTTACCACCAGGGGATTCTCTGGCCATCTCAAACAAATTTCTCACCAAACGCTCGGATTCACCCTGCCACTTGGAAATAAGATCTGCACTACTGACTGCAAAAAATGTAGAATCAGCTTCCGTCGCCACGGCCTTGGCCAAATACGATTTTCCTGTACCAGGAGGACCAAAGAGTAGAATTCCCTTGAAGGGTTTACGCTTGCCTGTAAAAAGTTGTGGGAAACGAGTTGGCAAAATGACTGTTTCTTTCAGACTTTCCTTGGCATTGTCCAAGCCGGCCACATCACTCCACTTGACGTTTGGCTTTTCAGACACAATGGCTCCAGTGAGAGCCCCTCGCAATTTCTTCTTTTCTGCGTCTTCTTCTTCGTCGTCTTTTTCGCCTTTGGCTTTGGTGGCGCTTCCACCGCCTTTTCCTCCGTTGCGGTCCAATTCTGACTGTTTCTTCAAATAGTCGCTTAGCTCTTCGGCGCGTTGCATGTATCCTTCAACACGCTCAATAATCAGCTTTTTGCGGGCTTCATTTCTCTCATACTTGAGACCCATAGTAAATCGAGCCAAGGCATCTCTGTAGAGCGACAAGGCTTGGTCATATTCTTTTTCGTTGTCGGCTTTGATCGCCTTGGCGACAATTTCAATTGCTTGAGGTATCAACGAGTTGTCCATTGTCGTATGCGTGAATTCTAGACGACTACTAGAACAGTGTCTTGCTTGCAGCGATTTATTACTACCCACCGAGTATTAGTGCAATACTCAATAAAATAATAGCTAAAAGACAGATTTTGGATTGCTTCAGCTATTGCTTCGATGCCGGTGTTGAGTGTTGTGACCCAAGAAATGCATTTCGTCCGTTAGGCCGACGGTGCCGTATTTCATTCAAACTGTTGTGGAACCACGGAGGCACGGCACAATACCGCATCCATGCCACGACTTGCTTTCATTCGTGCAAACAAGGAGCGTGG
>Ga0163148_10003884_pt1 | contig 16074 bp, 19 predicted proteins | sample OliLakLV19MP7P2_FD_148606 | JGI IMG/M metagenome (GOLD analysis project Ga0163148, IMG submission 148606) | Freshwater microbial mat bacterial communities from Lake Vanda, McMurdo Dry Valleys, Antarctica- Oligotrophic Lake LV.19.MP7.P2 | ecosystem: Environmental > Aquatic > Freshwater > Lake >...
GGCATCACGACAATGCCGACTTGAATGCTGCGAGAAATGTGCTACAATTAGCACTTGAGACGCCTGTACAGGGCGTACAGGACGTAACGTAGACCATTGGGTCAAGCGTGTCCTGTGAAGCCTGAAAGGGATCCGCGGTTGCAACCGAGAACTGTCCGCAGAGGGTAATGTAACTGTTGTCGGCTGCGAATGAGTCGCCGTCGGTGACACGTTGCAACCGAGAACTGTCCGCAGAGGGTGATGTAACAAAGGTCGGTTTTCAGTTTCACCACATCACCGCGCTTAAACACCTTCACCCCCTTCTTCCAATTTCGGCACACGCTTCACGGCTGTCCCTTCAATCACACCCGGATTGCCGCCCATGCGCTCAACCGCAAGGCATCGTCTCCCCCTTGTGCTTAATTCATCAAATCGGTGCGAGATGCTTGCACTGAGCGAAAACAACGGCAAATCGGAAACACTTTTCGCAAGTACCCGTTTCCACGCTGTCATGATGTTCTCGGCGCTTCGACTGAACGCCTCCAAGTGCGTGTCGGTATCAAGCGCCCCATCACCCACTTCTTGAAGCTGCGGAAAATTCTTGTTCTTTGCGCCACGCACAGGAGACAGCGCAAAGAACTGATTACGCATCGCCTGTTTTTGCATATAATTCCCGTCCGCGCTCACCACATTTAGCATGTGGTAAAGGCGCATTTGTTTCTGTGGTGAACCGCCCAGTAAATGCACGGGACGCTGTCCAAACTCAGCCAGTGCCAGCCCCGTGCCGCCGTGTGAAGTCGGGACACTGTACCCTAAACGCACAGGCTTACCGCCGATGTGTTCAGGGATCGACAAGATGCCGCCGATCACCTTCGGGATGATGATCACATAATTTACGAAGGGTGCGATTTCCTCAGCCCATGCCAAAACTTCGGATAGCTCGACATGATTTTCCCAATCGATGACAGACGCACAGTGTGGGCGGTATTCAGCAACACGCACGGCATATTCCTTCAAGTCGGGCTTGCGCCAGTTCTGATCCGTGAACTGCGGTGCGAAATACACCTTTGCTTTTTTCGTCAGTTGTGCGCCCGGTGACCACCCGGCATCAACCGCGATTTGTCCGAATTGTTTGGTCTTGGCAGAGCTAAAGTAAAGTTCCATCTAAGCGTGTTTCTCCCACACATTTAACAACTTGCCGCTGGTTGCGGTATCCGTCCACACCAGAGCGAATCCCATTGCAGCATAGAACAGATTCGCGGGGTTCGCATGTTCGTCCTTGCCGACGGTTACGGGACACTTGAGACGCACGGGCAGCGGGACGCTGGTGAGAAGTTCTTGACCGAACCCCCTGCGTTGAAACTCTGGATTGATCGCCAGTGCGTGAATGACCTGAAAGCCCTTGTTTTTCCCGCGACTCGGTTTCGACCAGAGTACAAAACCGCGAATGTGACCGCCCTGAGCAAGCGTATTCATCCGTCCGTCGTTCATCGCCTTGTGCATCGAGCCGATCCGTACCCACCCCAATGAGCTACGTGCCGATTTCTCGCACGCACGAGCGATGTGGTTACAGTCAGCGGTATCACGCGGTAGAGAGGGGCGCACAAGGCGCGGTTGCTCAATGGAAATCGTATAACCCACGTTTACACCCCTTCCCCATCATCCGACAATTCTGGATACTCCGGCACGTCTTTCCCGTGCGGGTTCATGGCGAACAATGCCCACGCCCTCACCCGCTCATCAGGGTCTTTCTCGGACACTTCCCAGAACACCCGCATGATCCGGTTTGGGATCACCTTCGCGCCGCGTTCGACCAACAGGCTCAGCAGTTGGAGGATCATCTGCACTCGATACCATGCTTCGGGCATTCGCTGGCTGCCTACAAGTTGCTTCAAAATCAGCGTGAACGGGTCACGTTCATAGACGCTCATGAAACCATCGGTCACGCCGGGCAGAGAACGACCCCCGACATCCATCACATGATCGTAGTGGCTATACTCATTGAGCGTAGACACGGCATGGTAAATCGCCTTCAACGTTTCCAATACGGCGGGTTGTTCACCCGCATAGGTCGCCTGTTCCAACGCACGGACGGCATAGACGGGATAGAGGTGAAAGCGGCGGAAGAACGGAGCGATGGGGATCACGCGCTGTCACCCGCCACTGGATGGATTTCCTCAACCGCTTTTAAGGTGTATCGCGCTGTGAACATATCCACGTCGAATTCCTCCAAATACGGGTGTTCATAGAGATCGTTAAGTTGTGCTTCGATTTCATCATTAACGCTCTCCCCATCGACCAGAACAAACGACGAGCCGTCGGGGTAACTATGGCGTTCCAACGTATGCCCCTCGCGCAGCAAGCGAACCGCCAGATCGTCCACGCGCTCGATCAATGCGATTTGATGATCCAGTTCGTTAATGCGCTTGAGCAGCGCCCGACTGTCTCGATAAACGCGCTCACGTTCCAACGCTAATGCCTTAAGTTGCTGCATGACAGCAAAGTCTACGGACTCCCTAAATTTAGCATACGCCACGTGATCTACGCTCCATTCCTCTGCCCAAAAATGCAGTGAGTATCGTCCATAATGATGAACATATGTGACGTGATTCACTACCTCTGTTCGATCCTCCTTGCCTGCTCGATAAAACTCGACGGCGTCAAGCATTTGTTGCGCCGCTTCTGGCTCAAATCCGTGTCCCTTGTCGTCAAGCCAACGGATTGACGAATCGGGGAGATCTCGCCGTGCTAAAATGTAAGTCTTGCCGGGAACAATTTCGACTGCGTTCATCGTGCTACCCCTCCAAAAGACTAGCTATAACGGCGTTCGTGCGAGAGAATAAGAAAGACGACAATGGCGATCAAGCAAGATGTCGCCGCAAGAGTCTCGAAAGCAGACCAAAGTACCAATCCGATAATCAATAGGATGCTGATTGCCCATGCACGAACATACAGGATAGGTATTTCGCTCCATAACGGCAGAAACACTCCGAGCGCCAGAACCGGAATAAATGTGAGACCCATTCCAATCGAGAGGCGAATATAGGAGTTATAGGAGTTGTCCATCGATGCAGCACTATGGGCTGAATAAATAAGGGACAACACCGCAAGAAACACCGCTGTTATAGAAAGCGAGGTGATAGTTCGGTTATACACGCTCTAAATCCTCCGCCATAATCCGCACAATCTCCCACGTCGTCGCAGCATCTACCGCCGCATGATGCGCGTCCAAAACCTGAATACCGAATAGTTCCGCTGCTTCGCCCAGCTTGAGGTACGGGTAGCGCCCTGCATTTGGGGCCCACTGCCCGATAAATTCCGCCACGAACGGCGTTGCGTCGTGCTGCCCGACGGACACGAGCGGCGTTAGCCCGTGACGTAGGCACGCGCCATCGAGCAGAGTCTTGATTACGCCGAGAAATGTGTTACAATTAGCATTTGAGACGCCTGTACAAGGCGTACAGGACGTAACGCAGACCATTGGGTCAAACGTGTCCTGTGAAGCCTGAAATGGATCCGCGGTTGCAACCGAGAACTGTCCGCAGAGGGTAATGTAAGTCTTACACTTCCACATTACGCCGCCGTTGCTGGCGATTCGTTCCAAACGGATGAGTCTATGTTCGGTCAAGTACCCTCCCCTTTCTTGGCGGCAAGCGCCGCCGCATAGTACCGCACTGCCACGTAGTAGATCGCCTTACGGTTTGTGCCGCCGCCCCGTCCTTCGAGCGACGGCATTAAATCTTTAAGTTCGGCATCTGCTTCCAATGCCTTGAGTCTGTCGTGCAAGGCGGCAACCGCTTGAGCATGGAGCGCGTCGCTCACATACACAAACACGCCCTCGCCCCCTGTCCGATTTGCTAGGTACGCATTGAGCAGCGGCTTCAATGCATCCGCCGTCGGGAGACTCGCGCTCATGTATTCAACCGCTGCACCCACCACCCATTCACGGCTGATACGGTTGTCTCCGAATGCTGTGTGCGTGCGCCTCAGTTCCTGTTCGATCTGCGCTTCCGCCTCTTTTTGGTGCGGTATCTCGACCCGCAGTTTCTTCGCCACGAGTTCGCCCTTTCACGATGGAAGAAATCAATTCAATCTAGTGTACTGCGAAAGTAGCAGTATTACAAGCCGTTGAGGTCAATTTTCGTGATCCGGCTGTCTGAGAATTTGGTGAGCGAACGCTCGAAGTGAAGATCAACCTTGCCAGTGGGTCCGTTCCGATGCTTCGCAGTGATCAGTTCCGCTTGGTTTGGAAATTGGGTGTCCTCGTTGTACACGACATCGCGGTAGATAAAGGTCACAACATCGGCTTCCTGCTCAATCTCGCCGCTCTCGCGCAGGTCTGAAAGTATGGGGCGCTTGTCGCCGCGACTCTCTAACCCCCGATGAAGTTGTGCGGCAGTGATCAGGGGGACATGCAGTTCACGGGCGATACTTTTCAATTCGCGGGCGAAATACCCCACTTCTGCAACGCGATCAACACCGGGTCTAAACATCCCGTCGCTCGACAGAATTTGCAGGTAATCGACAATCAGTAAATCCAAACCGCCTTCCGCTTGCCAGCGGGCGGCTTTCGCCAGTAGTTTGTGCGGCGTGACATTCCGCGCATCCGAGACATAAGGCGCGTGCTTAAGGTTACTCAGTCGCCCCACCGCCTCTACATAACGGGCATACATGTGCGGGTCGTATTCCCCCCTCGCATCTACAAAACGTCCCAAGCGGATATTTTGTAAATTGATGCCCGATTCGAGTGCTGCGAATCGCTGCAAGATTTGCATCCAGTCCATTTCTTGACTGAGTAATCCGATGCGTCCGCCGATCTTCATGGCGTTCAGCATGATACTCAGGAGCAAACTCGTTTTCCCCATGCCCGGACGCGCTGCATACACATAGAGCGCCGACTTCTCAAACCCGCCGAGTAATTCATCGTGATCACGAAAGCCCGACGGAATGCCTAGATACTGTCCGGGTTCTTCCATACGCCGTTCCGTTTCAGAAACACTTCGGTCAAGCATTTCAGACCATGAAAGGTCGCCGCGATCCGTGTCGGTGACTCGATGAATCCGTATCACCGCCTGGCTTGTGATTTCCTCAACCGACAGTTGTTCGTCATACGCCAGCGTCTTAACTTCATCGGCGGCGGTCAGCAGACGGCGGCGAACGGCTAATCGCTCCACCACACGCGCATAGGTTTCAACGTGGGCGCTGGTCGGCGTCCGGTTGATGAGGTTGACGAGAAAGCCGCGCGCCTTGTCCTCGAATTGATCGGCTTTGCCCATTGCGCGAAGTTCTTCTGAGACGGTGAGAATGTCGATGCCCGCTTTGCCCGCAAAGAGGCGCGTCATTGCCTCCCACACAAGCGCGAGGCGGGTCACATGGAAGTCGGCTGGTTTGAGATAGGCGCTAACAAAAAGGAACTGATCGGGATCGGTGAGGATTCCGCCAATTACCGCTTCCTCCGATTCAGGGGAATGGGGCGCGAGTCGAAGGACACCCGGATCAGTTGTCATGAGAGCACCCCTTCTCCCTGACGCCTGCCAAGAATCTCCCGCTTGATACGTTCCCGCTCAAGCAGTTGATCGGTGGTAAGCGGTTGTGCTGATGGGAGAGGGGTGAAGGTTTGACGCGCCCCTGCGCTAACCACTGGACGAGTTGCACGGAATTCTTCGATCTTGTTCTTGATGTTGAGCGGCGTTGTCGGCGGATGAATCTGCGACTTGAAGCGCGGATCGTTTTTGTACCACTGCCCGAACGCCTTTGTTTCATCGGGTGCTGATGGGCGAATCAGGCGTATGCGCTCCCAATCCGTGCCGTACATTTCATCCGAAGTCACGCCTTGCAAGTAGTCGGTGATGCGTTCTGCGATCTCCTCCCCCGCTTTCATGTTCCAAACCGCGCAAACTGCTTCGAGCAGCGTCCCATCACGTGGCGGACGGTTACGCCGTTCCCGCGCTTGTCGTATATCGCCCGGCACATACTCAAACCGATACGGGGCTGTTGACCGACGTTTTGCCAGATGCACGGATACAATCTCGGTTAATTCCTCTGGTATCACGTCCATGTTGGTTAGTTCTTGGATGAATTGGAATGTACTTACCGATGGCGTTGTATCTTTTTGGGACGCGCCGAGTCCCGCTGTCGCTGTCTGGTAGGCTTGCCAGTAGGGATGTTTATCGGAAGTCATGCCGAGCAGCGCCCCGCCGTATTCTCTGTTTAAGCGCCGTGCCACCGAGAAGGACATCGCAATAGTTTCTGGCGCTGCTGACTGTCTCTCCTCAGCGGTTAGCCGCGCTTTGACCGCTTTAGCACCTTCTAAGCGTGCAAGTTCATCGGGATCGGATTCTGGCAGGGTGCGAGTTTCTGGGATGATTACAGGATCGGGTGCGGGCGCTTCGATCTCTTTTTCTTTCTTCAAAGTTTCTTTCTTAAGTATCTTTCTCTGATCGGGGGGTCTTAAAGACTCACTAGACCGGTCTTTAAGATCGTCAGAGGAGTCTTTAAGATCGTCTGATCGGTCTTTAAGACCCTCCTGAGTTACGTCTAGCATACGGATGCCGTAATATTTCTTGATACGTGCTTTATCGGTGTCGTCCATTTCGACGGCGATAAACCCATGTTCAATGGCACGATCTAATCCCCGTTCGATTGCTTTACGCTGAACACCACAACCGCGATCTAACCGCCCCCCATGCTTATCCTTTCTACCAAACTCGAATTCATCGAGCGTGATTTTCTTCAACTGCTCATATTCGCCGTACCCCCATGTGTGCCGTAAGATATAGAGCACAACGCGCAGTTCGGCTTCGCTGAAATCGGGCAGCATGGCGATAAATTGGTGCGGAAGTTTTGACCAATTTTCCTGCGGTGATGCAAAGCCTGTAAATTGCGTCGTTTCTGGTGACGCTGATGATGTATCCGTTGGCAAACTCATACCATTCCTTAACTAGCATTCCCCGCCGAAAAGCGGTATGCTTATTGAACTTCACGATCACGAAACAAAATCAGGCAGGGGCGAAAACTTTGGTAGAGTGCGCCCCTGTTTGATTCTACGCTTCGGCGGGTTTTGCCCGTCCCTAGTCCTGAGCGCCTACGGCGTCCAGTGCGGCGACAGCGAGGTCAACGGCGAGGTCAACAGCTTCATCGACGGGCTGCGGTGCTTCAAACTGGCGCTGCACAATCGCGCCCGCCACTTCAACCACCCGCATCACCGCATTCGCCTTGTGCAGTTCGATCAGCGTTTCCACGCCAATCGTCGGCGTGGGCTTTTGCCAGATGGTGAGCGGCAAGAACGCTATGATCGCGGTGTTCAAATACTCCTTCTTGCCTTCGTTTGGCGCACTTTCCCCAAGCGCCTTAATCGCCTTCTCGTTGACTTGGAGGAACATCGGCGCGTATTTCAGACACGCTTCAAAAAGCGATTGGTCGTCATAATCGACTTGTGTCCGCTCCTGTATCCCGATCCCGTCGGTGAGTTTCTTCACCTTTTCGACTTGCCATGCTGCGACCGCCTTGCCCTGCACAATTTTTGTTAGTTCACTCACGCGGGCTTCGGCGGCGGCTTTCAACGCGATAAGCGGTTGATGATTGCGCTTAAATTCCCCATACACTGCGGCGTAGTTCACGTTCGCCTTTGCTTCCGCGTCGAGTGCCTCTGCCAGTTCGTTCCGGGCGCTTTCGAGCGCCATCAGTTCAGTCGTTTTAATCACGGGTGCCCACCTCCTCAAAATCACCTTCGGTCACATCATCCTCTTGGTCTTGCTGCGGCGCGGTATCGGGCGCGTGCGGCGAGTCAAACGACAGCCCTGTCACGATGCGCGTCCCCTCTTGAAGTTTCCACTCCACCCAGAGCGGCGGGTTGAGCGTATACGTGCCGCCCACTTTCCAATCCATCGGGTTATAGCGGTCAACAAATACGTCTCGGTTCTCACCCAACAGGCGCTCCAGCGCCGAGGCGCCGCCATTGATCTGTAAGGGGGTGAGTGTTGTCACCACCTTAAAGCCTGTGATGGTACTGCCGCCTAGCACCTCAACCGTCCGGGCGATTAACGGGAGTTCGCTGTCCACAAGAAACGCCTTCACCGCGACTTGCCATGCCTCTACGGTGTCGAAATCTTCAAATGGCTTTTTGAACTGCGCTATCACCTTCGCAGCATCCACCCCGAAGTTGCGGTTGATCCACATCGCTGCGCGGTCTTTGGTGGCGTCTGTCCACAGCGCGTCCTTGAGCGGCGTGGCGGGTGGCGGCTTAGGTGCGGGGAGTGCGGGCGTCCTATGCCCCGTACCAAGCCCAAGCCCCGCGTGTCCTTCGCTGAGTGCCGCCGCCATCGTCAGCTTGACGTAATGGGGCATGACGTTCAGGTACAACAGGCTCTTGACGGTGGTCACTCGTTCGCCATTCATCGGCGTGGAAATGGATTCGGGTTTGCGCCCGAACACGAGCGGCACAGTGCTGATGTCACCGTAGTCCCGAAAGAACGCCTTCACCGTCTCGTGAATATGAACGAGATCATTGAGCGAGTGCGTTGAAAGCGCCACGTACCCCTTGATGCCCGTTTCGTGCATCAATAGGGGCAGCCACAGGTTGAGCCGTCCGACGCGCTGGCAGGGCGGCTTTTCCTTGCCAACACACTCACACGACACGGGGGTGTTGCTGTACTTCCCCGTTTCTTTGACATAGCGTCGCTTCTGCGTTTCGCCATCGCAGCGATGCAGCATGACGGTCTTTGTCCATTCTTCCATCCACGTTGGAAATACTTCATCCGGCGTGTTGCCGAACAAGAACACCCAATCAAGACTCGCGGGGTCTTTGCCTTCTGGACAGTAGATACGACTCCATGCCGCTTTCATTTCCGGCGTGTCGTAAGGCTTTTGGAATTCAATACGGAACGTCTCCCGGTCCTTGCCGGGGCGCTTCGGATCGGTTTTTGCATCACCCTTGTACAATCGGGCGATGCAGGGATAGCCGAGATGTAAAGCCTCATCCCGACTGTTGTCAGTCAAATCCTTAATTGGCACTCACTCCCCCCTTTCCTTTGACGCGCTGATCAACATGCGCTATCCTTCTGATTGTGGAACGGTGTACGGTTGAAGGTAGCACCGTTCCAATGCTTTCGTGAAGCCCTTTTCCCAAAGGGCTTCTTCATACGAGAATCGCCCACCCCAACGACTCGAAATTCATGCGCCCGATCTGGCGCTGCCAGTGTTGTGCGATCCGCTCTTTCACGCGGTCTGCGGACGCGCCTGTCCATGTTGCGCCGTGATATGAGAACACAGGTACAGGCACAGGCGGACAGACCGCCGAGAGCAGATGCGTCGGCGCAAGCGCAACGGGCGGTAGGATGCGAATTTTCAGCAAGATCGCTTGGGTGAGCGCCATTTCAGCACCGTTATCAAAGGCGATTCGATAGCGCAAGCGCGTTGACGCTTCAAAGCAGCCGACCACACGCACGGGATATTCTTTGCCCGCTAGTGATACTGTGATCGTGTCTCCTGCGTCCAAGACATGCCCCGCTTGCTTGCCCGTCTGTGCGAGGATGTTTTTGTCCCCGTCTTTGGGGAACGCGAACTCGCTCCCGATTTCGCGGTCAATGTATTCCCACAACGGAGAAAGAAATGATTGCTTGTCCTTGCCGACAAAGACAGCGTGATCGCCGCTGTCTTTGTCGTGCTTGCGCGGGCGCTGGCGGGTTGCGCTTGTGCCGCGTTCAATGCGCTCATAGTGGCGCAGTTCGTCCATGCTGGACAAACCAAGATTGTTCGCTTTCTTCTGACGATTACTCCATGTCTTGCTGACGGGGTTCGCTGCGCTGGTCTTGCGCGGTGCTGTTCTGGTCATTGTTGACATTACAATCCTCAAACCTTACTTGAATTTGCCATTATAGAACTAATGTGCGGAACGCGGGCGGGGGCTTTATCATTCTGAGAAAAATTCACCTCCCCCTCCCGCCCTTAAACTCGCGCCTAACGGCGGCGTGTGTCTTTGCGTCGGCTGCCGCGCTTGAGCGCGTTGATTGCTGACTGATCTCCCTGTGCTGACATGGCATTTCCCTCCTCTCCAAGATGCTCACTCCACAACAAAACAGGGCTGACCTCTCGCTTGGTATGTACGGAGATCAACCCTGTTCTAGTGTGCAGTTGGTAAGCTGCTGGTGCGTTTACTCGTCCGGCGGCGGCGCTTCCAGTGGTGGCAGCGCCGCGTCCCACTTCCAGTTGTTCAGGCGATAGAGCGCCTTGTAACGTTCTAAGTCCTCCGCGTAAAGACGCCGCAGCATGTCGTAGATAAACAAGTGCAGTTCTTTGTCCGTGAAGCCGTGAATCTCCGCAATACTCTCGAATGCGTCCGCCATATCGCGGGGGATAAGCCAGCGATTCCAGCCGTTCCGTGATTCGTCTGTCACGATGACGCCCACCTTTCAAAGAAGATAAAGGTAATCCCCTGTGAGCATAGCGCATTGATCTAATCAATTTTTCTACACCACCTAGAGAACAAGCATTAATTAGCGGACTTAGGTTTGCTTGAGAACTTATTAACTGCCTCATGATAAAAGAATATTCCTTAATCTTACAACAAACAAGTGATGTTTGGTATTTCACAAGTTTGGTGTTGGTTAAACGGCGGTTAGTAGTGGGGTGACTCTGGCTCATGATTGGATGTTCCGTTGCATCGTTTTTCGTGTAAGATATTTACAAGAATAGTTTAACTTGTAAATGGAGTATTGTCAACATCAAATTGCAAATACGGCAATATGAGGTACAATACACAAGAGTATAGGAATAGAGGAGATGGGATTGAGACTGCGCGTAGAGGAACTAATCGAACGCAAGGCGAAAGCCGAAGGGCGCACATTAACGCAGAAGAAGGTCGCACAAGAGTCGGCGATCAACGAAAGCACATTGTCGCGCTATTCCAACGGTTTTGTCACCAGCTTCAACGGGGTTGTGCTAGAAAAACTGGCAGACTATTTTGAGGTAGGGATTGGAGAGTTGTTTGTCCGAAGCGAGGAACGAACACAAGTCTAGCCCTGCCCCACCCGGCGTAACGAGCGCCACTCAACTGTGAATTGGGAAGAGAAAAGAGGAGGATAAATCGAGATGACTTTAATTATTAGCGCCATTGGGCGCAAAGGCGGAATCACCAAAACCTCAACCGCGACAAACCTTGCGGCTGCGTGCGCCCGTGCAGGGTTATTCACCGTGTTTATTGAGACGGATGGACAGGGCAATGCCAGCAGTACGATGGGGGTTGAGAAATCAGACGGGTTCTATGATCTGATTGTCGGCAATGCGCGGTGGGAAGATTTGCTTGTGCAAGTGCCGGGAACTTTCACGGGAGTGAAGAATAGCCAACTTTACATGCTCCCTGCTCATGATCGCACATCTGAATTTGAGATGGAAGACGATACCTCTGACCGCATGTCCCTCCGCATTCAGCAATTGCGCGGTTGGGCAGATGTGGTAGTCATCGACACCTCGCCGGGTCTCACAAATGTTCACTTGGCTTGTTACCTCACCAGTGACTATGTGTATCTGCCGACATTGTGCGAAGCCGACTCGGTTGAAAGTTTGCGGAGTGCCTTCAAGTACATTGATCAGACACGCGGTATCGCGGGTGAAAAACCAATCGCACAGGTACTTGGCATTCTACCGAACCGATTCATAGTCAAACAAAAAGATGCGCGGGAGAACTACGGCATGATTCGCGGAATCGGCTACATGAAGTCCTGCCCTGTTTTTAACCCCGTCTTCGATGGCGTGGCTTGGCATGAGGCGCGAACGGACAAGTTGTCGATTTTCGCGCACGCGCAGCGTCCCGCATCTTCATGGTTGAGCCATAATCGTTCGGCGGCGCGGGAAGCGGTCAAGTGGTTCACGCCGTTTACTGATCAAGTGATCGCGCTGGCGCAGAAAATGCAAATGGCGGCGTCAGCATGAGCGGAGTGAGTGTCAAGAATATGAATGCGTTTGGGGGGAGAGGCGCTCCGCCCCAAGACGCAACACCCTCACAGAGTATCCAGACTTCGGCGCTTGGTTTGAGACGCCGCGAAGATGGCACAATGGTATATGGTCGTATTGCGCTCACCCCAACCGCCCTACTCATCCCCGATGGGATTGATCAATCTGAGTGGAATGAACTCGGCAAGGTCTTGTTTGCTCTCGAAGGTAAGGTGTCGTGGTGGATTGGGGATTATGCGGTCTACGGTGAGCGAACTTGGAAATACACGTATGACGCCTTAGCGAAAGCGCACGAGATGGAAATAGAGACCGTCCACGTCTACGCCAGTGTCGCTCGAAGCATTAAACCCTTGACTCGGAATCAAGGTTTGTCATTTGCACATCACCGACTTATACAGGCGCTTGATCCCGACGATCAAAAGAAATGGCTAGACCTCGCTGTTGAGAAGGGTTGGACGGTTCAGCAAATGGCGGTTGCAATGAAACCAGTCCGTCAGTCCAGAGCGATTGCAACTCCCTATGATGAATTGTTTCAACAAGGGCGTTTCCCCGATCTAAAGATGGGCGCGGTCAAGAAGCTGGTTATGAAAGCAAAATCCGACGATAAGAAGGCACTTGAAGAATTGGCGGAGGTCGTCCGAAAAACAGAGCAGTGGCTAGACGATCTCCGTGCTTTATTCCAGACTTGAAGTATCATTCATCTGGCAGTCTAGGGTCGCTCCCGAAAAGATACGTCGTCCGTGTCCTGACTGCCGCTCCAGGGCGATAAGTTGTAGGGGGCGAATACAGTGGCAAAACGTTATTTCAATGTGGTCGAGAAAAACCGCAAAACATTCATGGTTGATTTGGATGGAAACGTTGTTCCGCCGGAACAGGCGCGACAACTTGCTCACGCGCTAATTTCAACAACCGAAGCGAAAGCGTATGTCTATGTTGGGCAGCGCCAGTCCGATGGGTTGTACAAGATCGGGCGCACAGCCGACTTAGAGCGCCGTGCGTTGGAGCTAGGACTTCGCTTTGATCATCGTATTCAGTGCGCGTTCTATGGCGATCAGTCGTCCAGTCGGGTTGAGAGTGATCTACACACATTTTTCAAGGCAACGGGGCAGCATGTCGAAAACGAGTGGTTCAGTCTTGGGGATGATGGGTTTTCTCTTATCACGACATATTGCCACGATGCGACAACGGCGTTGAACTTCGTTGCCGATTATCTCCCTGCGGCACGAACACTAACAGACTTGAAGACACGATGTGGGATCGAGGTATTCTCGCTTATTGCCGCTGAGTTCATTGAGCATAAGCGCACAGATCGCGCATTGTGGGAAATGACCATTTACTATCTCAAGACGCTGAAAAAGTCACTTGTACACAAAGACCCCTATTATGCTGGCTACATTGACGGGGTCAGTAACATGCTCTCCTCTATCTCTGTTGTTCGGCAAGACCAAGTTGCGCCCACGATAGAGGCACTAGAAGCCTCTGAACGCGAGTATAAAAACCAACTTCCAAATGAGGTTGAATAGAGGGATCGCCCTTTCGACCTCTCCCCAACCGTAGCCAAACCATCAAGTTAAATCCGTAATAAAATGATATAATTGAGCGATCACAAACACGCAAACGCAAGGAGGTGAAGCAGTGCTACTCGATCATGAAAACAGGCTCAATCTCACGGTGCAGGATATTGCCTGTAAACGCATCGCTGTACTGGGCGCATCCGGGCGCGGGAAAACCAACACTGTCGCCCGACTCGTTGAGCAGCTTCTACCTTCCATGCCGATGACGATTATTGATCCGCATGAGGATTACTACGGACTGCGCGAGAAATTCCCGACGATCCTAATCGCTGGCAAAGGGTTACACACCGATATTGACCTCTCCGTCGACCATGCGGCGCAGCTTGCCGAATACAGCTTCAACAACCGACTTCCTGTCATTCTGGACATGCTCCTGATGGATGAGGACGAGCGTGAAGAAATGGCGTTCGCTTATTGTATGGCAGTTTGGCAGTGTGCGATCAAAGCCAGTGTGCGCTTGCCCTACGGCGTTGTGCTTGACGAGGCGCATAACTTCATTCCCGAAGGCGGCAAACGAACTCCTGCAACAAAGGAGATGACGCGGTTTGCCAACGAGGGGCGAAAGTTCGGATTCACTATCGTCTTATCTACTCAGCGCAGCGCGGCGATCAGTAAAGCGGTACTTGGGAACTGCGAGATGCACTTCCTACACGGCGTCAACATCATCAACGATGTGAAAGCGTACCACTCTGTACTGCCTATCGACAGTCTACGCGAGGTAAAAAAACTTGCCTATTCTCTCGACGTTGGCGAAGTGCTGTTCCGTCAAGGGCTTCGTATGGAGCGCGTTCATATTTTTAAGCGCGAAACCTTCCACGCGGGGGATACGCCGACCCTCGATAATGCTCCTGCCCCTATCATGCAGCAGATCGACGCGGAGATGCTGGAGAGATTGAAGGCGGCGCTCAATCCACCAAAGGAAACGCGCACGGACGCCGCTGTTGCGTCTACTCCGACTGTTGAGGCAGAACTACAGGCAGCGCATGAAAACGCCGAAAGGTGGCATCTTCTCGCAGAAGAACGAGCGGGTGCGATGCAAAGTCAGGCGCGAGAAATTGAACGCCTCACGAGTCAGCTTCAAATGATGGTGCAGCAAAGCGATACGCCGCGTGAAAATGTGCCGATGTTCAACGCGGCGATGCTCGAAACCGACAGCACGATTGTGTGGGAAAAGACGACCACAACGGAACGCGCCATAGAACACCTTTCGACCCGCCAAACACAGCTACAAATCAAGCAGCAGGAACGCGAACGCGATCAAGTAGTTACCCGGCTGCGTGGATTGGAACGCGCTCACCGCCGGATCGTGAAGGAACTCATGAGCAAAGACGATCAGAAGGTCACGGCGATTGAACTGGCAAAGCGACTTGACTACGCTGAGAAAACCGTGCGTGAAGCGGGGAACGAACTTCACCGCATGGGGTTGATCCGGCGCGTTTCAGCGGGTATCTTTGCGGGCGCGTTCGGACGCTACGCCGTTGAACAGTTTCCAATGTTGGATGCGTCGGATGTGTTTGAAAGAATGCTGAGATCGGTTGCGAGTTAGTAGAGGGTCGCATGACAAGGCAAACAAAAAGCGCCCGATGATGGGCGCTTTTGATTCAGGACGAGGGGTACTTACAAGCCTCGTTTAGCCAGTTTGAGCAGGGCAATACATAACGCCTCAGCAAACGCGGCGGGTGTTGTTCCGGCGCTGGTGTGCCACACGTAGCGCCGTTCGCTGCTGCCCATCGGATACCACGTCAAATAGGCTTTTGCGCCGTCTTGCGTGACGGCAAACTGCACGACTGTCGAAGGCGGGTTGTTTGCCGTGATGACTGTAAACGCTTGCATCGCCCAATTCAAATCACTGGTGAAGCGCGGGACAGACTCCACAATCAAACCGCGTTGAGGAGCGGGTAACCAGTCGGCATTCGGGCAGATTACTCGCCCATCGCCCATCCATTGGTAGCCAAGCATGTCCGCGATTGAGACCTCAATATCTACATTACTCACGATCATTCCTTTCCACTTAAATGCCCATCCCTCGCAACACGCTTTCAATCTTCGCCCGCTTCGCCGCCTCTTTATCCACTTTCTGCTTTTTCGCTGGCGCTGCTTGGCGCGGCGCTGCCTCCTCTAGTTTGCACCAGCGTTCGATCTGAAACACGTCGGTCAGCACCTCCTCTAGTTCGTCCAAGCGGCAGACCACAAAGTACCAATCCCCCACCAGCGTCCCTTGTGCCGTTTGCCCCGACAGCACCATGCCCCAGACCATCACAATTTCGAGCAAACCGCGAAACGTCTCCCGACTGTAGATGTAGAGTTCTGGTACAGCATCAGGGATCGTCCGGTCTAGTTTCTGGATTTCGGTTTGCAGGTTGGCTAAATCTGCTTCGATATGCCGCGCTTCATCGGGAACAGCGATCCTGCCCTTGCGGTCAAAGAGATCACGCATGGTTTGGGGGCGCTTGATTGCCATGTAGCGCGGGTCAAGGGTTTCGACAGCGACGGGTAGACGGAGCGCGGTCAGCGTGTTTTGCAAGCCAACTGTACACCCCGTGTGTACAGTTAAGGCGTAGCCGGACGGGTT
>Ga0163148_10003886_pt1 | contig 16072 bp, 14 predicted proteins | sample OliLakLV19MP7P2_FD_148606 | JGI IMG/M metagenome (GOLD analysis project Ga0163148, IMG submission 148606) | Freshwater microbial mat bacterial communities from Lake Vanda, McMurdo Dry Valleys, Antarctica- Oligotrophic Lake LV.19.MP7.P2 | ecosystem: Environmental > Aquatic > Freshwater > Lake >...
CCGCCACCTCGACCTTCACGGCCGTGAACTGGACCATCTACGCCGGCGCGATCGGCAACACCTCGACCCCGGTCGGCTCGGGCTCGGGCCTCAACTCCTCGACCTTCACCGGCGTCTACCGCGTGAACGCCGGGTTGACGACCACCAACCGCCCGATCTTCATGAACACCGTCAACGTCAGCGTCAGCCTCGCCAACGGCGCGCACTGGGTTGCCTGGAACGCCGCGGGCTCCCTGGCCTCTGGCCCGTGGGCTCCGCCCGTCACCCCCTTCCCTGCTGGTGCCAACGGCATGCAGCAGATCGGCGCCGCTGGCCTGTGGGTCACCACCGTCCACGGCCCCCACGCCGATGACTTGCCCTTCATCGTTTCCGGCACCGTCGTTCCCGCCCCCGCCTCCCTCGCCCTCATCGGCCTGGGCGGGCTGGTCGCTGGGCGTCGTCGCCGCTGAACGCAGTCGTGATCGCACGACTCCGGGCCGATCCTTCGGCCTGAGCACATGACCCTCGCACGCGGCGGGAACCTTCCCGCCGCGTGTCTTTTTGCAGCTGGAATCCAGCGCGGCTGACCCGATCCGAGCCCTCGGCGGGAGCCGGGCGGTCGAGTCATGCAGCCCCTGGAACGGACTCATTCGAACTCGTGATGGAACTCGGGCGTCGTCGTGCCGCCGATCGCTGCGTTGAGCGATCGGTGCCTCGATCACAACCGGACAACCCGCACCGATCGTCCAGAGCCACGATCGGTGGCACGCCCGGGTCGCAACGACGATCCGTATCAACGCTCGGGCACACTCGCCTGGAACGCGGTCGACTCGTTCTTGGGCCACCCGCCCCCCCGGCGGAGGCTCGGAGTGAAGCCCCCCGCGGTCCGAGGCTCTTCGCCAACACGCATGGACAGCGACCCGTGCGTGCGATTCAATCGCCCGCCAAGGCCTCGCGCAGGGCTGGGATCGGGCTGTTGCTCGCGTTGAAGCCGGCGTGACGCAGGCGGATGCGCCCGTCGGCGTCGACCAGCACGAGCGTGGGGACGGCGGCCACGTCGTAGCGGGCCGCGGCGTCGTCGGCGGAGCCCAGCAGCGTCGCGGTCAGCCCCAGGTTGCCGAAACTCTGGCGCATCTTGTCGGGGGAACGCTCGCGGACGGCCAGGACCAGGATCTTCAGGTCCGGGTTCTCGTCGTGGATCGCCCGCAGTTCACGGGCGAGCTTGGTCGCCCACGGATTCCAGGAGCCCCAGAACAGCAGCACGACCGGCTGGCCGCGGAGGCTGGAGAGACGGACGACCTGGCCTTGCAAGTCGTTGAGGTCGAAGTCGGGCGCCAGATCGCCGGAGCGCGTGGCGGCGTTGGGCGGGATCGCGCCCGGCGGGATCGGCACGTTGAACTGCAACGCCCCCTGGCCTTCGCCGTCGAGCCCGCCTTCGGAGCGGGAGGCTGCGATCGCGGCGGCGGCGTCGGGCGAGATGGGGGGCATCATCGCGCGGGCCTCGTCGGGGAACTGCTCGATGCGGTAGCCCTCGGGGTGCTTGAGGACGAAGTCGTCTGGCGAGAGGTCAACGTCTGTGGTGAGGGAGGTGTAGTCGACGACCTCTGTGCCGACCATGGGCAGCGAGCCGCCCCGCGAGTCGAACCCTCGGACGGCGCGGCGGGGGAGGTGGTCAGCGACGCCTAGGAAGAGGCGGTAGTAGGAGGTTCCGCCGGCCATCTGGGCCCGGAGCACCTCGCACTCGACGCCGTCGACGGTCTCGCGGGCCTCGAGGGTGAGGCGTTCGGAGGCCCGCTCACTGGCGAAGGGGTTGGGGCTGATCCAGAGTTTGGCGCGGAGACGATCGGGAACGGCGAACCAGGGCTCGAGCATGCGCATGGGCAGCTCGCGGGCGCCGACGCTGCGGTCGTCGTGGTCGAGCCACTTCATGCGCACGCCGTTGAAGGTGGCGTCGATGTCGATGGGCCTGGTGCCTCGCTCGGGGGTGATGGGGCCGGTGATGCGGACGAGCCACTTCTGGGGTTCGTCGGGGCTGCGCAGGGCCAGGATGCTGGCGGAGCCCTCGTCGGTGGTGCCGCTGAAGACCTGGGTGCCGTCGACTTTGAGGGTCGCGCGGAAGGAGTTGACTTCGGCGATGGCCCTCTCCGCCTGATCCAGGAGGGCGATGGCGGCGGGGTCGTGGTCGCGGGGGGTCTCGGGGACCGGCTCGACCTGGACGGAGAGGCTTTGGTTGGCCTGGGTGGTGGGTTGGGAGGCGGGTTGGGTGTCGGGCTGATTGGCGGGTTGCGCCCTGCCGGCGCGGCCGGGGACGGGCTCGGCGTGGGCGAGCCCGATCGCGACGCCTGTCAGGGCCGCCAAGGTGGCGGCCCGGCACGCGACGGGGCGGGAGAAGCGGCGAGGAGTCGTGCGGTTGGACATGGTTGAGCGGCCTCGGGTGTGGACGACAGGGGATACCAGCGGCTGGGTCGGAGGCTGCCGGTGAGGGGCAGGGCGGATCCGTTTACGTTCGGGCGAGGAGGGCTTCGAGGGCTTTGCCGGGGTCGTCGGTCCGCATGAGGCTCTCACCTATTAACGCGGCCCGTACGCCAGCGCGGCGGAGGCGGGTGAGGTCGGAGGGCAGGGCGATGCCGGATTCGGAGACCAGGACGGAGACATCATCGACCAGGTCGATATTGCGGAGGGTGTGGTTGAGGTCGACCTTCATGGTTTCGAGGTTGCGGTTGTTGATGCCCAGGAGGCAGTAGCCCGGGTGGGGGAAGCCGACGTAGGGGCGGACGCGCAAAAGATTCTCGGTGTCGTGGCACTCCAGGAGGGTTGTCATTCCGAGTCGTTGCGCAAGAATGAGCATGTCGGAGATGTCCGACTCGGTGAGGCACTCGGCGATGAGGAGGATGGCGTCGGCGCCGGCGGCCCGAGATTCCCAGATCTGCCACGGATCAATAATAAAGTCCTTACGGAGCACGGGAAGCGGGACTGCTTCTCGGATCCGCTGAATAAACGAGAGATGACCGCCGAAGAACTTCTCGTCGGTCAGACATGAAATCGCCGATGCCCCCCCGAGCAGGTATTGCCGGGCGATCGATTCGGGGGAGAAACCGGGCCCTTCGTAGGAGGGTCTGATCAGCCCAGCAGACGGGCTCTTCCGCTTGACCTCCGCGATGATCGACATATGGCGCGCATCCGGGTGGCGGGTCGCCGCGGCGAAGAAGTTCCGCGGGGGATCGGCCTGCGCGACGAGGGACTCGAGTTCGAGCGTGGTGATGGCCGCCTTGGCGCGCTGCACCTCGGCGCGTTTGTGCTCGACGATGTCTCGAAGCGTGGCGGGGATCATCGCGTGCATTGTTCTCACGCTGGGCGTGCCGGGCGTCGGCGGCCCGGGCGGCGTGGGCGTTGGCGTGGCGAGGGCGCAGGATGAGCGGGTGCCGATCGACCCGGCGGCGGGCGAGGATGGTTCGCCGTCGAGTTCGAGCCAGCGTTCGGTTCAGAGTTCGGGCGCGGCCAGCGGCACCGAGGCGGCCTCGGGCGGACGCGCGCTCATCGAGATTCCCACGATCCCCATCGATGATCTCCGCAACGCGTCGGTGGACGACGCGGTGTGGTTCGTGCAGAAGTATCGCGCCTTCGTGATCCTGTTGCTCGCGGCGGCGATCGCGGGGCTGCTGTGGATGAACGGGACGCTCCGCCCGGGCGGGTTCAAGAAGGCGGGGGTGCGGAAGGTGGATTCGCACCCGGCGTTCATGTGGCTGTTCGCGGCCATGGTGGTGTACCTGGCCTGGCAGACCGGCGCGCAGGTCATCGCGGGGATGAAGTGGGTCCGCGAGGGGCCGGCTTCGGACACGCTGCAGCGCCAGGGCGTGATGGCGCTGGTGGGGTATGCGGTGGGAATCGCGGCCGGCCTCGGGATGCTGCACCTCCTGGCCAAGAGCGGGCCGGACTCGGGCGTGCGGTTCAAGATGGGCGACGTGTGGATCGGGCTGTGGGCGTTCGCCCTGGCGTGGCCTGTGGTGGAGGCCAGCGCGATCGGGGCGGTGGTGGTGCAGCAGTACATGGCGGGCGAGTCGCCCGTGATCGCGCACCCGACGCTGGCGCAGATCATCGCGTCGCCCAATGACCCGTGGCGGTGGGTGGTGATCGCGTCGGTGGTGCTGGGCGCGCCGATCGTCGAGGAGCTGGTGTACCGCGTGTTCATCCAGTCGGCGATCATCCGCGTGATCGGCGGGGTGTGGCCCGGGGTCCTCATCACCGCGGGCATCTTCGCGGCGGTTCACCGGATCGGCGATCCGGAGAGCGCTGTCCCGTGGGTTGCGCTGGCGCCGATCTTTGTGCTTGGGCTGGCGATGGGGATCGCCTATGAGCGGACGAAGAGGGTGGGGGTGCCGATCCTGATGCACATGGCGTTCAACGCGGTGAATGTGGGGATGGCGCTGGCGGGTTGAGGTGGCGAAGAATCGCGCCGCGATGGGATCGTTTTCAACGCAAAGTGCGCGAAGTGCGCCATGTGGGCGAGGGTGTGGCGTGGCCGCGGCTTTGAGCGGCAAGGCCTTTGCGTGCCCAAGGCGCGCCCGGCGCTTGATTCGCCCGAGCCGCGCCACTCGCACGGATCGCGCTCGACACGCGCGCCTGCTCCGGCTAATCTGTAACCAAATGGTTACGAAACAGTCGGCAGGCACCCGGAGACGCAGAGCAGGAGGCGCGGGCGGCTCGAAGGCGGCGGCGCCCGCGCGGTCCGCCAAGGCTGTGTCCCCCGATCCATTCGGCGCGGTGGCGGATCCGACCCGGCGTGCGATTCTGGATGGGTTGCGGACGGCGCCCCGGACAGCGGGGGATATCGCGTCGGACTTTTCCATCTCAAGGCCAGGGGTGTCCAAGCACTTGCGTGTGCTGGCGGGGGCGGGGCTGGTGCGGGTGGTGAAGCACGGGCGGGAACGGCACTACCAGCTGGAGGCCGGGCCGTTGGAGACGGTGGATGCGTGGGTGGGGCGGTATCGCCTGTTCTGGTCGGCGAGCCACACCTGGGTGCGGGCCGATGAGATGGGGGCTCCGACCGAGGAGCTCGGCAGCGTCTACCACGTCACGCCCGGCGGGGCGGCCCTGGTCGAGGCCATGTTCCCGGGCACGGACGAGGAGATGCTGACGGTCGACTACGTCAAGGATGACGCGCTGTGCATGACCCACTACTGCGTGCTGGGCAACCGACGGGAACTGGTCGCTGACGCGCCCACCCCTCACGCGATGACCTTCGAATGCTCCGAGGAAGGCTGCTGCGGGGACGAGATGCACATGCACGCGGCGACCATCACGATCGTCGGCCAGACCCACGTCACCATTGTCTGGGGCGGGAACAAGGAGGAAGACGGACACGAGTCCATCACCTTCCACCTGATCCGCCAAGGGCACCCCTCGTCGGGAACCCGCTGATCGCGCGGGGGCAGGGCCGACCGGCCGCTTCCGCGGGCGGCTCAACCCCCGACGAACGGGGCTCGCAGTCGCCCGCCTAATCTTCGGGGCATGATTACGCCCGCCCCGACCACCAGGATCGACCCCACGCTGGCCCGCGGCGTGGTGGCGCGGCAGCTGCCGGCCACCGCGACCAGGCCGGCGTTTCTGGTTGTGTCGTTCCCGAACACGTCGTATGAGCTGCATCTGGAGTTGCTGGCGGGCGCGGCGGGAGAGGCCGCGGCCCGGGCCGTCGAGGGGTCGCGGATCGTGGGCGTGATCAACGCCGAGGCCAATCGGATCGATGTCGTGACCAGCGGCGGGCGTTATGTGGAGCCGGTGTCCGGTCGTCCCCGGCGTGTGCAGGGGATGGTGGTGGGGGTGTCGGGCGACCTGGTGGTGGTGGATGCCGGGATGGCGATCCATTGCAAGCCGATGGATGCGAGGCAGAAGGCCGCGGATTTTCAGGCCGGCGACTTCGTGTCGTTTGATGTGCGGCGCGGCGCGACGTGGGGTGAGCAGGCACAGGGCACTGGGCACTAGGCATCCGTCTTCTGGGGCAGGCGTCGGGTTGATCCGCGGTGGGCGTGGCGAGGCGGTGCATGATTCCGGACGCCTCGTGCCTCGGGCCGAGTGCCTCTTCCCCCTTCGGACACTGACGCCATGCCGACCCTCTACCTGATCGACGGCTACGCGCAGTTCTTCCGGGCGTACCACGCGATCCGGACGCCCTTGACCTCGCCGGTCACGAAGGAACCCACGAACATGACGTTCGGGTTCCTGGGGATGCTGCTGAAACTGCTGAGAGGTGAGGGCGCGGCGATGGCGGCCTGGGGCGGGCCGCCGGATGCGATCGCGGTGGCGCTGGACGTGTCGGGCGATACCCAGACGTTCCGATCGACGCTGTACCCGGAGTACAAGGCGCAGCGTCCCCCGCCTCCCGAGGACCTGAGGCCGCAGGTCGAGCGCTGCCTGCGGATTCTGGATGAGATCGGGATGCCCAAGGTCGGCGTCGAGGCGTTCGAGGCCGACGACGCGATCGCGACGCTCGTCACCAAGTTGCGGGCTACCCACCCCGACCTGCGTATCCGCATCATCTCGAAGGACAAGGACCTGAAGCAGTTGCTGGCGGAGGGGTACGTCGAGATGTTCGACGTGCACACCGATGTGGTGGTCACGCAGGCGTCGCTGAAGGCCGAGACGGGGCTGGAGCCGCGGCAGGTCATCGACATGCTGGCGCTGATGGGCGACACGGTGGATAACGTGCCTGGCGTGGATGGCGTGGGTCCCAAGACGGCGGCGCAGTTGATCGCGGAGCACGGCAGCCTGGATGGGGTGATCGCCGCCGCGCGGGGCGTGCCGGGCATCAAGGGCAAGCGGGGCGAGAACATCCTGGCGGCCGCGGGCAAGTTGCCGCTGAGCCGGACGCTGGTGACGCTGCGCCACGATGCGCCGGTGGACCTGGACCTGAGCCTGGCGCGGACGGAGAGGCTGCACTTGGAGCGATTGATCCCAATCCTGCGCGAACTGGGGTTCAACCGCTACCAGGACGAGGTCCGCGCGCTGCTCGGGCAGAACCAGGTGATGCCCGCGCCGACGGGTGTGCTCGAGCAGGACGCCGCCGCGCCGCACGCGGGGGGAGGTGCCCGTGGCGCGCCGGGCCCGCGAACAGGCGCGAGCGGTGCAACGGCGCCACAGCGCTCGCGCCCCGCCCTGGACGACCGTCCCCCCGAAGGCTCGCTCTTTGCGGGCCTCGGCGGCCTGGCCTCTTCGATCGATGGCTCGACGGATTCCGGCGCCACATGCGACACCGCGACCGGCACGCGGGGGAACTACCGAGTCGTCGCCACGCGCGACGATCTCGGCGACCTGCTCGACGAACTCGCCCACGCCACCGTTACCGCGGTCGATACGGAGACCACGCACATCCGTCCCACGCGGGCCGACCTGTGCGGCATTTCCATCTCCACCCGCCCCGGTACAGGCTGGTACATCCCCGTCCGCTCGCCCGCACCGCAGACGCACCTGGACCAGGCGACGGTGCTCGACGCGCTCCGCCCGTTCCTGGAAGACCCCACGAGGCCCAAGGTCGGGCACAACATCAAGTATGACCTCATCGTTTTGGCGCGGGCCGGCATCACGCTTCGCGGCTACGGGGAGGCTGGCGGTGCGCAGATCGCCGCGGGCGGGGGCGACTCGATGATCGCCTCGTACCTCATCGACTCCTCGCGCTCCAGCCACTCGATGGACGCGCTGGCGCTGGCCCTGCTCAAGCGGACCAACATCCCGATCTCCGACCTCATCGGCAGTGGGAAGAGCCAGCGGACCTTCGACACCGTGCCGCTGGCGCTGGCCACCGAGTACGCCGCCGAGGACGCCGACGTCACGCTGCAGCTGGACCGCGAGTTTCAGCCGCAACTGCGGGCCATGGGCCTGGCGGACCTGTACCGCGAGCTGGAGGTGCCGCTCGCGGGCGTGCTGGCTGACATGGAGATGGCCGGGATTCTTGTCGATCCGGCCGAGCTGGACCGCCAGACGGAGCGGCTGCGGGCCCAGATCAAGGTGGTGCTCGACAAGCTGCACGAGGCGTGCCACGAGGCCGTCGGGCGCACGATCGACCCCGACTCGCCCAAGCAGCTGTCGGCCCTGCTGTTCAACAAGCCAAACGCCGCCGAGCCGGGCCTGGGCATCCCGCCCGTCAAGCGGACCAAGACGGGGTACTCGACCGACGCCGAGGTGCTCGACAAACTCGGCGAGGACGCGACGATCACGTCGCCCATCCCGCGCCTGATCCTTGAGTACCGCCAGCTCGCCAAACTGGTTTCGACGTACCTGGTCGCGTTGAAGGAGGAGATCAATCCGCGCACCGGGCGGATTCACTGCTCGTTCCACCAGACCGTCGCGGCCACCGGGCGACTGGCCGCCAGCGACCCGAACCTGCAGAACATCCCGATCCGCACCGAGGTGGGGCGCGAGATCCGCAAGGCCTTCATCGCCCCGCCGGGGTTCAGCCTCATCTCGGCCGACTACTCGCAGATCGAGCTGCGAATCCTGGCACACCTCTCGCGCGACCCGGGTCTGATCCAGGCCTTTCTTGAGGGCCAGGACATCCACACGGCCGTGGCTGCTCAGGTGAACGGGGTCCCTCTCAAGGACGTCACGCGCGAGCAGCGCAGCGGCGCGAAGATGGTGAACTTCGGGATTGTCTACGGCGTCACGCCCTTCGGCCTGGCCCGGCGGCTGGGCATCGATAACGCCGCGGCCGCCGCCATCATCGACGACTACAAACGAAAGTTCGCCGGCATCACCACGTTCCTGCAGGAGTGCATCGAGCAGGCCAGGCGGCATGGGTACGTCGAGACCATGCTCAAGCGCCGCCGCCCCATTCTCGACATCGAGTCGAACAACCCGCAGCGCCGGGCTCTGGCCGAGCGCGTGGCGATCAACTCGGTGGTGCAGGGCTCGGCGGCGGACCTGATCAAGCTGGCGATGGTGGATATCTGGCGGCAGGTCGACCGGCTCTCCGGGCCGGACTCCCTACCCCTTCCCCGCGTCTCGCCGCCGCGCGAGGGCCACAACTCATCGGCGACTTTGGCGCTCGGAGAGGCCGCAGCGCGGTCGCTCCGGTCAGTCGGCGTGCGGATGCTCCTCCAGATCCACGACGAACTGGTGTTCGAGGCGCCCGACCAGCACGCGCCGGGCGTCATGGCGTTCATCAAGGGCCGGATGGAGGGCGCGATGACGCTCTCGGTTCCGCTGGTGGTGGATGCCCATGTGTCGAAGGACTGGTTCGAGGGCAAGTGACGCCCCGGCCGTTGGCTCCGAGCGGACTTTGACCGTGCCGGTCGGCCCCCTACTATCCCCGACTTCGGAGCCGGCCGCGACGGAGGGGTTGGGCGTTGCCTCGCACGAGGCACTCCCAATCACGAGGCGCGGCCAGCGGCCAGTGACCCCAGGTGGGCGACGGGATTCTCCCGACTCGCTCCGCCGCGGCAGGGGACTGGTCCAGCTCCAGGCGATCGCCCGACCCCCGGCCAAGCCGGGACGCTGGGACGGTCGCCACAGTGCCGCGGCCGATGAAGCGACTCCACTGTCGGAGCGCTCGCCGGTCCGCGAGGGACCGGCGGGCTTTTTCCTGCTTTGGCCGGTGGGCCGGGCGGGAGATGACAGAGGAGGGTGTGCGAGGTTGCGAGCGAGTTTGGCCGGCGGGCGACGCACTGGGCGAGTCTGTGGGCAACTGGTGCATGGCACCGGTCGCCCAGAGCCGCGGCTGGTGGCACCTGACCCGGCCCTTGAAGTTTGCCCGGTGGTGTAATCGGCAACACACCAGATTTTGGTTCTGGTTTTCCTGGTTCGAGTCCAGGCCGGGCAGTTTGCCCTCGCCCGTGCCCGGGCGAGGTTCCTGAACCACCGACTCACTTCTGAGTTGGACGCTGAACGCCACACGCCCAACTCCACACGCCCAACTCCACACGCCGGACCACACGCCGGACCACACGATCAACACCCATGCCCACGATCCGTTCCCAACCACCCCGCGGCCTGTCGGCGATCATTCTCGCCGCCGGCAAGGGCACGCGCATGAAGTCGGACCTGCCCAAGGTCTGTCACCCGATCGGCGGGCGGGCCATGGTGTGCGCGGTGATGGATGCGTGCATCGAGGCGGGGGTTGACCACATCGTGGTGGTGGTGGGGCATCGGAAGGACGACGTGATCGAGGCGTTGCAGCCGTACTTTGCGACGACCACGTTCGGGCCGGATCTTGAGCCGGGTCCGCGCATCGCGCAGGTCGCGCCCAGCGCCGTCGCCGCGCACGTCAGGGTCGACATCGCGCACCAGGACATCCAGGACGGCACGGGCCACGCGGTCTGGCAGGCGCGGCCGCCCTTCGATCAGATTCTGCTCGGGCGGGCGCCGGCGCGCGACGTGTTCGTGCTCTGCGGCGACGGGCCGCTCATCCGCGCCCAGACCCTGCGGCGCATGCTCGATCGCCACCGCTCGGGGGGCACGCCCGGTGGCCATGAAGCCAGCCATCTCGGCCTTGAAGGTGGCAATGATCGGGGCGGGGTCTATGGCGTCTGCGCAACGCTGGCCACCAGCGTGATCGCCGATCCCACGGGCTATGGGCGGATCGTGCGCGACGCCGCCGGTCGGTTCGAGCGCATCGTCGAGCATAAGAACGCAACCGAAGCCCAGCGCGCGATCCGCGAGGTCAATCCGTCGTATTACTTGTTCGACACCGTGGCCCTGTTCGACGCCGTGACGCAGGTGACGCCCAACGAGGCCTCGGGCGAGTACTACCTCACCGACGTGTTCCAGATCATGCTGGCCGAGGGCCAGCGGGTCGAGGTGATCGACGCCGTGCCGGCGGAGGACGTGCTCTCGATCAACACGCCCGAGCAGCTGGCGGAGGTGGACGCGATCTTCCGCTCGCGCCAGGGCGCCAAGGTTGTTGGCGGCGGCCCGGGCGGCGCGGGCAGCAGCGACTCCACGAGTTCGGCGGGTCCATCACGCAGGGGGGCGGGCGCATGAGCAAGGCCGACGCGGACAAACTTCGCATCTTCTCCGGGCGCCACAGCAAGGCCCTGGCCCAGAAGGTGTGCGACCACCTTGACATCCCGCTGGGCGACGCCAAGACCCAGGTCTTTCCGGACGGTGAGCTGATGGTCAAGGTCGAGGAGGACGTGCGCGGGCGCGACTGCTACGTCATCCTCTCGACCTGTGACCCCGTCAACGACAACCTGGTCGAACTGCTGATCTTCCTGGACTGCCTGCGAAGGGCCTCGGCCGACCGCGTCACGGTTGTCACGCCCTATTTCGGCTACGGGCGCCAGGACCGCAAGGACGAGGGGCGCGTGCCCATCACGGCGAAACTCGTGGCGAATCTCATCACCGCGACGCGGTGCAGCCGGGTGGTCGCCATCGACCTGCACGCGGCCCAGATCCAGGGCTTCTTCGACCTGCCGATGGACCACCTGTCGGCCACGCCGGTCTTCCTCAACTACTTCGAGGCCCACCGCGAGATGCTGGGCGACCTGTGCGTGGTCAGCCCGGACGTGGGCAACGTGAAGGTCGCCGAGAAGATGGCCAACCTTCTGAACGGCGATCTGGCGATCATCAACAAGCGCCGCCTCTCGGGCTCGACGGTCGTCACGGGCAACCTGATCGGCTCGGTCACGGGCAAGACCGTGCTGCTGTTTGATGACATGGTCTCGACCGCGGGCACCGTGTGCGAGGCCGCGGCCCTGGTCATGGACCGCGGGGCCAGGCAGGTCATCACCGCCGCGACGCACGGCGTGCTGTGCGGGCCGGCGATCGAGCGCCTCGTCCGCAGCCCGATCTCCAAGATCATCGTGACCGACACCGTGCCGCGGCGCGACGCCTGGAGCGTGCTGGCCGAGCGGCTGACGATTCTCTCGGTTGGACCGCTGCTGGGCGACGCGATCCACAACATCCACCACAACAAGTCGGTGAGCGCGCTGTTCAGGAGGACGGCGGGCAGCAAGAGATGAGAACAAACCCTGCGAACGCGCAGCGCAAGCAAGTGCCGCACCGGGCAGACCACGGAAGACACGAAGAGACGAACCACCTTCGTCAGGACTCGGGACGCAGGACCGAGAATCCAGATCTCAGATTTCAGAGTTCAGAACCACGCACGAAACACCACGCTCCCCCCAGGACCCCCCGCCATGCACGAGAAATCACCCGTTCTGACCGCCACCACGCGTGAGAGGACCGGCTCCCGCTACGCCCAGCGCGACCGCAAGGCCGGGTCGCTGCCGGCCGTCATGTACGGGCACGGCGAGGCTCCGCTCTCGCTCACGCTCAACGCCAAGGAAGCCCTCAAGCACATCCACAAGGGCGAGAAGGTCTTCCAGATCGACATGGCCGGCGCCAAGCAGCTCGTGCTGCTCAAGGCTCTTTCGTTCGACTACCTGGGCACAAACATCATCCACGCCGACTTCGTCCGGGCCAGCCTGAAGGACCGCGTGAAGTCCAAGGTGCCCGTGCACCTGATTGGCGAGGCGCTCGGCCTCAAGACCGTCGGCGCGGTGCTCATCCACCCGGTGACCGAGCTCGAGATCGAGTGTACCCTCGAGATGCTGCCCGACGGGCTGGACCTGGACATCAGCGAGCTGACCGACGAGCACGCGATCACCGCCGACAAGGTCAAGCTGCCCGCTGGCGCGAAGTTGATCACCGACAGCCACGGCATCGTGGCTCAGATCATCATCCAGAAGGAAGAGGTTGTGGCGGCCCCGACCGCCGAGGCCGGCACCGTCGCCGCCGCCGGCGCCCCCGAGGTCACCACCGCCAAGAAGGACGACGCCGCCGCCGGCGGCAAACCCGCCGCGGGAGCCAAGGGCGCCGCCGCCCCGGCCAAGGGCGCGGCCGCCGCCCCCGCCAAGGGAGGCGACGCCAAGAAGAAGTGATGCGATCCCGTGGCGCAGGTGGCATGGTTGCCGCTCCGGGCCGCCTTGCGAATGGCCCGTCTCGCCCAACATCTCGCGTGGCCGCCCAAAGCTGCGGCCACGGCACACAAGTTCTCACCCTCGCTCGCGTTCACGCGCCGGCGAGGGCTTCCAGGCTCGATTCTGTCCCACTCGCCTCTGTTGGAGCACCCGTTGAAGTTGATCGTCGGCCTTGGCAATCCCGGCACGCGCTACGAGCGGACCCGCCACAACGCCGGGTTCATGGCGGTCGACCGCCTCGTGGCCCGCCACGCGACTGGCGAACCCGCCCGCGGGCGGTTCGACGCCGCCGTGGTCGAGGGACGGGTGCAACACAAGGGCGGCGAGTCGATCCGCTGCGCGTTCCTCAAGCCCAACACGTTCATGAATCTCTCGGGCCGTTCGGTCATCGCCGCCCTGAACTTCTACAAGGCCGACCCCGCGACCGACCTGCTGGTCATCACGGACGACGTGGCGCTCCCGCTGGGCAAGCTCCGCATCAAGGGCTCCGGCGGCGCAGGCGGGCATAACGGGCTGTCCGACATCGCCCGCGCCCTGTCCAGCGAGGTGTACCCGCGGCTGCGGGTGGGCATCGACCCGACCCCGCCCATGATGAACCAGGCCGACTGGGTGCTCTCGCGCTTCACCGATCACGACATGGTCACGCTGAACCCCGCGCTCGACCGCACGGCCGACGCGGTGGACGTGTTCCTCCGCGAAGGCCTCGACGCGGCCATGAACCGCGCCAACGCCGACCCCGACTCCCCGCCCAGGCCAAAGAAGCCCCGACCGCCGGACTTGCCCGACGCCCGGCCACGCCAACACCCGCCCAGCGACCCGAACCCCGACCTCTACGGGGCAGGACCAAGAACCCAGGACTCGAACGCCCCGAACGCCTGATTGCTCCCCAGGTTTCATCCAGCCAGACCACCTCACTCCAGGACCCCACCATGCAGAAGCGCACCCGCCAGTACGAAGTCATGTTCCTCATCAGCCAGTCCGCCGCCGCGGACTTCAACGCCCTGATCGGCCACCTCAATGAGATCTTCGGGCGCTCGCACGCCGAGATCATCGCCATGAAGAAGTGGGACGAGCGCCGCCTGGCCTTCGAGATGGACAAGCAGAAGCGCGGCGTGTACATCCTCTGCTACATCCGCTGTGACACCCGCTCCATCGCCAGCATGGAACGCGACTGCAACCTCTCCGAGAAGATCATGCGGACCATGATCCTCGAGGTCGAGCACCTCACCGAGGAGGAGATGAAGTCCGCCGACGCCCGCGACGAGCTCAAGGTCGAGGCCAAGCTCCGCGCCGAGCGCGCCGCCAAGGAGGCCGAGGGCCAGGGCCCAGGCGTCACCCTGGGCGCGCCCAAGAAGGCCCAGCCCGAGGCGCCCAAGGTGGAGGAGATCGAAGTCCCCGCCGAGGCCACCGCCGACGCGGAAGTCTAATCGGGCTCGTCCCCCGCGTGCGGGGGCGGTGGTCGCCGCGGCGACCGGAGGGGGTGTCCCACCGACTCACCCCGGCTTTGCGGGGTTAGTCGGTGCGAACGGCCAGAAACTCCTCATCGCGCCCGCGCTGCGCTCCACTTGCACACTCGGCTTCCGATCGGTACACTCCTTCTTCGCCTCCGGAGCCCCATATGCCCAATCTCAACAAAGTCATGCTCATGGGCAACCTGACCCGTGACATCGAACTGCGACACACCGCCAGCAACATGGCCATCGCCAAGTTCGGCCTCGCGGTCAACCGAAAGTGGAAGACCCCCGAGGGCGAGCAGCGCGAGGAGGTCACGTTCGTCGATTGCGACGCCTTCGGCCGCACGGCCGAGGTGATGAGCCAGTACCTGGCCAAGGGCCGACCCGTGTTCATCGAGGGCCGGCTCAAGCTCGACCAGTGGGAGGACAAGGAGGGCCAGAAGCGCTCCAAACTCGCGGTCGTGGTCGAGAGTTTCCAGTTCATCGACACCAAGCCCGGTGGCGGTGGAGGCGGCGGCGGCGGGGGCGGCGACGCCGAGTACTCCTCCGATGACGCTTCAGGTGGACGAGGCAGCACAAGTCGTGGCGGCGGTGGTGCTGGTGGTGGAGGCAGCGGTGGTGCTGGTGGCGGTGTTGGCGGTCGTTCCAACTACGCCCCACGCAACCAGGGCGCCCCACGCCCCTCGGCCCCCGGCAGCGCGCCCGTCCCAGAAGATGACATCCCGTTCTAACCCCCCTGCTCCCCCGCGTGCGGGGGAGGTGTCAACGAGGCTCTGCGAAGTTGACGGAAAGGGGCGTGCGGACACCCGATTGCAGCCAAGTCTTTGTCACGCGCCATGATGAACCTGAATCAAATGTCGACCCTTGCCCTGCTGCTGTCCGCGTTTGTGCTGCCCGCGTGCTCGACGGCCTCGCGCCACTCCACCGGGGCGGCTCTGCGCCCGGGAGAATCCGCCAAGCTCCGCCTCGTTGGCCCGCCCATGCGCCTCGAGATCGAGAACATTGGCCGCCAAGCCATTCAGTACACCATCGCCGACGGCGACACCCTTCCTTCCACCCACACCTTGGCGCCCGGAGCCCGAGCCGTCGAGGCTCGACACACCGACGCCCTCATCCTCACAATCCTCAACCCGGGTCCATTCCCCGCCCAGGTCATGATCGACAGCCGCAGCTCACAAGGCTTCCAGTTTGACCAGCCGATACCGGTCGCGCCCGATGACCTTCAGTCCGAAGCGCCCTCGTCGCCCCCGCCGAATCCGGGCTAGGCCCGCGCGACACTACCGCCGCATCGGCTGCACGCGCCAGTACGGCAAACTCCTCCACGCCCACTCCACCGGCCCATACCGGAACGCCCTCAGCCACAGCGGGCTGATGACCAGCTGCACCGCCCACACGCCCGCGACCAGCAGGTACATCTCGTCGAGTCGCCAGCGGTCCCACTGCCCGCCCGCCCAGCCGTCGAAGATGAGCACGCAGATCACCGTGTGCATCAGGTAGTTGGACAGCGCTAACCGCCCGACCGCCCGCACCGGCCCGAGCATGGCGCCGACCACGCGCCCGCCGACCGTGCCAACTCCGCAACTCGCCCACGTCCACACCACCATCATCGTGCCCATATGCCCCAGCGCCACGCCCAGCGCGCCCAGGAATCGCAACGGCCACTCCAGCCGTCCGAGCGCCCGCGCCGCCGGCCCCGCCACCTCCGGCCCGCGCTCCAGAACCTCCGCCACG
>Ga0163148_10003890_pt1 | contig 16068 bp, 11 predicted proteins | sample OliLakLV19MP7P2_FD_148606 | JGI IMG/M metagenome (GOLD analysis project Ga0163148, IMG submission 148606) | Freshwater microbial mat bacterial communities from Lake Vanda, McMurdo Dry Valleys, Antarctica- Oligotrophic Lake LV.19.MP7.P2 | ecosystem: Environmental > Aquatic > Freshwater > Lake >...
CAATTTTAGCAGTTATGCTAATATTATTTTTTGTTTGGTTTAAGCAAATTAGCTTCATCGAAAACAATAACCGCTTTTTTCAGCTGTCTGTCCAGTTGAGACCTAATTTGATCCGATTTGTTCCTATCCCATACTATTCGGGCGATTGTGCTTTTAATCCATACATCTACGAAGTCTTTATCTTTTTCGAAATCTTCTTCCACCCAATCTATTTTTTTGCTTTCTAAAATACTTCTAAAGCTTTTATAAATACTTGTAGGCAAAGTGTAGTTTCTTAAGTAACCAGTATAATTTCCTTTGTATTTTTCTTTGAATTCAATACCTTCGCTAGAAAGTAAAAATTCACTTGCTATTTCATTGAAAATACTGAAGTTCATTTTCGCTATCATTTTCGCTATCATCTTTGTCAATCTTGATGTATCATTTTTTACTACGAAATCTGGAGTGATGCCACCACCGCCAAGCAATGGACGGCCAGCTTTAGATTTGAAGATTGGAATAGAATCGAAATTGATTTTGCTTTTATCTTTACTATCTTTAGCTTTTTCATCTTTCTTGATTTTTTCAAGAGCATGCTCAAAATTAGAACCTTCTTCTAGTTCCAACCTGCCCACTAAGCTTCGGTATTGCTCTTTGTCCTTATATGGACGTTGGATAGAACGTCCCGAAGGAGTATAATAACGAGAAATAGTTAAACGGAAACTTGAGCCATCTTCCACTTCGTATTGTCTTTGCACAAGTCCTTTACCGTAAGAAGTCGTTCCTACGATTACTCCTCTGTCCAAATCTTGCAATGCACCCGAAACGATTTCACTCGCTGAAGCCGAACCTTGATTAATCATAACTATTACTGGAATATCTTCCAATTCACCGCCAGCAGTCGAATAATATGTTTCGTCGAATTCTGGCTTTCTTCCTTTTGTGTAAACTATTAAATTTCCAGTTGGCAGGAATTCATCTGCTATTCTAAATGCTTGAGTTAAATAGCCCCCTGGGTTCCCACGCAAATCAAGTATAAGTTTAGTCATACCTTGTTTTTTCAAATCTTTTGCGGCACCCATCATTTCATCGTAAGTAGTTTCGGCAAATCTAGTCAATGAAATATAACCGATAGTTGACTTATCAATCATATAATAAGAACCCATTGAGTTATTTGGAATCTTATCTCTTTTGATTGTGAAATGTTTTAGCTCGCTTTCGCCTTCTCTTTTAATGTCCACTTCCACTATAGTCCCTTTAGGGCCTTTTAATTTCTTTGGCACTTCTTCACGGCTTGTACCAATGGCATCTTTGCCATCAATTTGCACAATCTTATCGCCAGCCACAATACCTAATTGCTCGCTCGGGCCACCGTTCAATGGTGCAATAATTGTTATAGTGTCATTTATAATGTCGAATTCAACTCCAATACCATCATAATGTCCTTTGAAGTCTTCGTTTACTTTTTTCATTTCCTCACGGCTGATATATGCCGAATGTGGATCTAAATCTTGAAGCATGCCCTCTATTGCTGCTTCCATTGCTTTATTGATATCTACTTCATCTACGTAGTTTTTCGCCATTGTGTTGAACACAAATTGGAATTTTTTGAACTGCTCATATATGTTGTCGTTCGATATGAGTGGCTGTACAAAAAGTCCAATAGCCACGCCTATCAAGATTAACTGTAGAGTGATGAAAAATCTTTTCATTAACTTCCTTTATTCACTTTTGATATTTACTAATAATTACTTGTTAAAACGTATCACTCCGAACATTGTTACAAAATTTATCACCTATTTAGGGATGTTTTTATAAAATTGTGTCGAAATTTCTTAATTTTCCAAAACTAAATTAATTAAAATTTGAATACAAAGGTATTAGATGTCAGATAATAAGATGGAAAAACTTCGCAAATTAAAAGAAACTGCCCTGCAAGGGGGAGGCGAAGCAAGAATTGAAAAGCAACATAAATTAGGCAAACTTACAGCCAGAGAGCGTATTGAAGCTATGCTCGACCAAGGATCGTTCAACGAAATGGATATGCTTGCCCACCACCATTCAAGTTCATTTGGGCTTGACAAAACTGTTTTTCTCGGCGATGGTGTTGTAACGGGTTTTGGTACAATCTCCGACAAAAAAGTATGTTTATTCTCTCAAGACTTCACAGTTTTGGGTGGAAGCTTAGCGGAGCAACACGGAAAGAAAATTTGCAAAATTATGGATTTGGCAATGAAAATTGGCACTCCTATGATAGGTTTCAATGATTCGGGTGGGGCTCGTGTGCAAGAAGGAGTAATTTCGCTTGGTGCTTATGCAGATATATTCCTTCGAAATACTTTGGCTTCGGGGGTAGTTCCACAAATTTCTGTTATAATGGGGCCTTGTGCTGGCGGAGCGGTTTATTCTCCTGCCATTACTGACTTTATTATAATGGTGAAAAATACATATATGTTTGTTACAGGGCCAAAAGTAGTGCAAACTGTAACCCACGAAGAATTAACTAGCGAAGAACTTGGCGGCACAAGTGTACACGGAGCAAAATCTGGTGTGGCTCATTTCACTTGCGAAAATGATTTGGAAGCATTGAATATAGTAAAAAAACTATTGACATATATTCCTTCGAATAATTCAGAAATGCCTCCATTTTTAATCACAAATGATTCTGCCGATAGAATTGATGAGAAATTAAATTCTATAATACCTGAAAATCCAAATCAACCTTATGATATGAAAGAAGTAATTCGTACACTTGCTGATAATGGCGAATTTCTTGAAGTGCACGAAGATTATGCACAGAATATAATAGTTGGCTTTATACATTTGGGCGGTCGCTCTATTGGTGTTGTAGCAAATCAGCCAATAGTTATGGCAGGTGTGTTAGATATTGATTCATCGAAAAAAGCAGCACGTTTTATTCGCTTTTGCGATTGTTTTAATATTCCATTGCTTACATTTGAAGATGTACCTGGCTTTATGCCTGGCAAAGTGCAAGAGTGGGGCGGAATCATCTCTAATGGTGCTAAATTACTATATGCTTATTGTGAAGCCACAGTGCCAAAGGTAACAGTGATTACTCGAAAAGCTTATGGTGGGGCTTACGATGTGATGAGTAGCAAACACATACGTGGCGATTTCAACTTCGCTTGGCCAACAGCCGAAATAGCTGTGATGGGAGCAAAAGGAGCAATTGAGATTATCTTCAAAAAAGAAATGGACGAAGCAACAGATAAAGCTGCCAAAGAACTTGAACTAATTGAAGAATATAACGAGAAACTTGCAAATCCATATATAGCTGCTTCTTATGGTTATATAGACGATGTATTCGAACCAAGTATGACACGTGGCAAATTAATAAACGCATTTAAAATACTTGAAAACAAAGTAGATAAAAATCCATATAAAAAGCACGGTAATATACCGTTGTGATAGTTTTTTAATATTTTAATGAGTCCGACACCTATAAAGTATCGGACTTTTTTTATTTATTAGGTTCTAAATTATAAAATATATTTTACATTACAAAAAAAAGCTCTACTACCTTTCGATAGCAGAGCTTTTTCATTATTCACTAATTTACTAGCTTATGCTTATTCAGTCGCAAAGTTTTCTTCTGTCGGTGTATCTTTTTTCTTGAATAGTTTGCTAAGTTTTTCTCTAATGTTCTCGAAAGACATATAAACTGCTGGCACTAAAACTAAAGTCAATAGCAATGAAGAAGTCAAACCACCAATTAGCACCCAAGCTAATCCTGTTTTCCATTCCGCTCCCGATGAAGATGAGAATGCTATCGGCATCATACCGAATACCATCGAAATTGTAGTCATAATAATAGGTCGCAATCGAGTTTCCCCAGCTTCTATCAATGCATCGAAAACAGATAATCCTTGTTCTTTTCTCATTTGGTTTGTCCTATCCACAAGCAATATAGCATTTTTAGCCACAAGACCTGTGAGCATTATCAGCCCCAAACCAGAAAAAATGTTTAGTGTTTTCATAGTCAAAGCCAATGCAAGCAAAGCTCCTACGAATGCCACTGGGATAGAGAAAAGTACCACAAATGGATATAAGTATGAATCATAAAGAGCAACCATAATCAGGTACATAAATAATATACCTGCCAATAATGCAATACCCATGCTTGAGTTTGATTCTTCTTGGTTTTTAATATTACCTAAGTAAGTAACCGACACACCTTTGGAAAGTGGTGTCTCTTTAAGTTTTTCTCTAATTTCTTTCACAATATCGCCATCGGGACGACCAATATTTTGAGCTAAAATAGAAACAGCCGAGTTTCTATTTTCTCTTTGCAATTTAGTTGGTCCAGTAGTTCTAAGAATTGTTGCAAATTGTTGTAGTTCTACCAATTGTCCACGAGCGTTTGCGAAAGTCATATTTTCAAGTTTATCTGTGTGGGCTCTGTCGTATTCGTCAAGTTGCACACGCATTGCATATTCAGTGCTAGCTTCTCTAAATTTAGAATCGTCATCGCCAGTCAATGCTATTTTTAATGTATTCCCAACATCAGCAATATTTAGGCCATAAGAAGCAAGTTTTTGTCTATCTATTAAAATACGAGATTCTGGTTTCCCATCTTCAGCAGAAAGTTTAACGTCTGTTGCTCCTGGAGTTGATTCAGTAATTTCTTTTAATTTTTTAGCGTTTTCCAATACTTCTTCATAGACTGGTCCATTTACTACCATATTGATTGGAGTTTGGTTTGCTGTCCCGAAAATACCAATTGGGTTTAATTTAACTTTCACACCAGGTATTTTAGAAGTTTGCGATTTAATATCAAGCATTATTTCGTCAGTAGATCTCTTTCTTTCAGTTTTTGGAGTCAAAGCTACGTTAATTTCTGAAGAGTTATTCGAGAATAGACCCAATACACCTTCGCTTGAAGCACCAACAGTAGTAAACATATTCTTAACTTCTGGAATTTGTTTCAATAGTTTTTCAATTTCAAAAGTTCTTTTATTAGTTTCTTCAAAAGATGAACCTGGTTCATATTCTAATTGTACTGCAAATTCACCTCTATCGGATTGAGTAATAAATTCACCACCAATGAAACCTTTTGCAATCAAAGCAAACGAACCAATAAACAAACCAAATGACAATAGAATTACTACCCAACGGCGACGCAATGCCCAAGTCAATATGCCTTTATATTGTGCTGTTAACCAATCTTGCGATTTCTCGAAATAAAATAATACGAAACCCCAAGGGTTATTTTTTTCAATATGTTGAATCTTTGCCATACGGGAAGCCAAAACTGGAGTGATAGTAAATGATACTAATAAACTCACTAAAGTAGAACCAACCACTACAAGAGAAAACTCTCTTAATATATTACCAACTAAACCAGAAACTAATGCCAAAGGCAAGAATACCACAATATCTACCAAAGTAATAGAAAGTGCAGCAAATCCAATTTCGTTTCTTCCAGTCAATGCAGCTGTTCTTCTACCTTCGCCAAATACTTCCATGTGTCGGTAAATATTTTCCAAAACCACAATTGAGTCATCCACAAGGATACCAATCACAAGCGAGAGCCCAAGCAGAGTCATCAAATTGAATGATAGTCCAAAAGCATACATAAATCCGAATGTAGTTATAATAGAAGTTGGAATTGAAATCATTACAATAAATGAATTTCTCAAGCTATGCAAGAAGAACAACATCACAAATGCAACAATTATAATGGCTAATAATAAATCGTGTTTTACAGCATCGGCCGCATCAATAGTAAATAAAGAAGTATCCTGACCAATTGCGAAAACAATTTGTTTTTCTTTTTCTTTTTCTTCTATTTTCTTCAATTCCGCACGAACTAATTTCGCCACATCAACTGTGTTTGCATCGGATTGTTTGACAACTAATACCCCAATAGAATTGCTCATATCCACTCTATTCAAACTTAGCTGTTCTTTAATTCCATCTTCGATATTTGCAATTTCACCTAATCTAATTTCGCCACCCGCTTTAGAGCGAGCAATTACTATATTTTTTACTTCGTTCACATCTAAAAATTTACCTGCAATTCTTACTACGAATTGCCCATCGGTATCTTTGACGTTACCAGTTGGAAAATCCAAATTCGATGCTTTTATAATACCAGCAACTTGAGCAATTGAAAGTCCATTTGCTTTCACTTTATCCATATTCAAGTTGATTTTAATCTCTCTTTCTTCGCCACCAACTAAAGCTATTTGTCCCACACCATCCACTTTAGCTAATTGTGGTTTGATATGATCCACCATATATTGATAAAATACTTTTTGTTCTAAATTACTAGTAACTCCCAACCGCAAAACTGGAACTTCATCTAATGCAATCTTTGATAAAATTGGAGTTCTAGCATCTTTCGGTAATTGCATTGATACTTCATTTACTTTTCTTTGCACGTCTTGCAAAGCCAAATCTATTTTTGCACTTTGAGTAAACTCTATTGTTACAGTAGATCTACTTTCCGAAGAAGAAGAGCGGACAGCAGAGATTTTATCAATACCAGAAACGGCATCTTCAATTATTTTACTAACTTCACTTTCCACTACGTTTGGAGAAGCACCTGGATATATAGTCGATATTGTGATAATCGGAGGGCTAATCTTTGGAAGCAATTCATATTTCAATTGTGTGTAGGAAAAAAGCCCAATCACTCCAAGTACTGTAAATAATACAACTACAAGGGAAGGTCTTTTTATCGCTAATTCGGTAACTGTCATTTTTTCACCTTTGTTAATTATATTATTTTACTATTGTAGCTTGTACGCCGTCTTTCAAATTGTTTTGTCCGCTCACCACAACAGTGTCATTTTCATTTAATCCAGCAACCACCTCTACCATTCCATTTGATTCAGTGCCAAGAACTAATTTTTTAAGTTTAGCTATGCCATTTTCAATTACGAAAATTGATGCATCTTTTGAACTTCCGATAAGTGCTTTTCTAGGTACGATTAAGCCTTCTCTTTCAGAAATAGAATTAAAAAATACTCGTGCAAACATACCTGCTTTCAAATTTACTTTACCACTATTTTGAACAGTTACTTCAATTGGGAAAGTGTGAGCTTCATCGCCTTTCACAGAAATATTATCTATTTTTCCTTTAAAAGTTACACCTGGAATAGCTTCTGAAGCTATTTCTACAGATTGCCCTGCTTTCAATTTGAATATAATAGATTCTGGTACGTTTAATTTTACTTTCAATGTAGAAACATCTACTACGTTTGCTACAATTGATTTGCCATCTACAGCACTTCCTACATCTACTTGACGAGAAACAACAATTCCAGAAATTGGAGACATTATTTTAGTGTCAGCCACTTGTCTTTTAGCAATTGTTAAATTAATTTCTGCCGATTTCAATGCAAATTTAAAACCATCATACTGTGAATCAGTCATAGATTTTGCTGCTAAAAGAGATTCAGCTCTATCGAAATCTTTTTTTGCTTTTTCATAGTTAGCTTCTGCTTGGTGTAAATTAGCAACTTTCAATTCATCATCTACTTTTGCAATTAATCCACCTTTGCCGATAGTTTGTCCCACTTTTGTATGTACCGATACTACTCGACCCACAGTTTCGCTCACTACCATCACATCGTTATTACCTAAAACATTACCTATTATAGATAAGCTTTCAGTTAATTTTTGTTTTACTACTTGAGCAATATTCACTGGGTATTCATTTTTAATATCCGATTTTTTCGTTTTCTCAGTCATAGTTTTTTTGTTGCTACTCAACTTTATCCCTATAGCTGCAACAAGAATAACAACCAATACAATTGCTATAATTTTTTTCATTTATTTTAACCTTTAATTATTAAATTATTTTCTTATTATTCGCCAATTGATTTATCAAGTTTTGCCGAAGCAATCTCAAAATCAATTAGAGCTTGAATGTGATTAGTTTTTGCTTGCAACAATGCCACTTCCGCATCTGTTACGTCGCTGCTAAGAGCCATACCTGCTTTGAATTTCTGCATCGTAACACGCAAATTTTCTTCAGCTTGTTTTGCACCAATTTCAGAAATTGTAATTTTCTTTTTATTTTGGTTGTATGAAAGATAGTTCTGAGTAGTTTCCATCAGAATACCATCTTTAATTTGGTTTAGCCCATCTTTAGCTTGAAGAACTTGAGCTTCAGATTGTTCTACTTGGTATCCAGTTACATTCCAATTCCAAATCTCGTAGCTAACATTTACTCCGACTGCCCAAGTAGATTTGAATTCATCTCTATTCGGAATCCATCTTTGGTTTGGATTTGCATAAGTAAAATTTCCACCAACACTTACTTGAGGATAGTATGCACTTTTGGTTACATCTATAGAATTTTCCGCAGCTTTAATTCTAAATTCATTAGCTACTACTTCTGGTCTAGCTTTAATTGCTTTATCTATTAATGGTAAAAGTTGACCTTTATCGCTCGAAGCCGTATTCGGTTCGGTTTCCAAATCCAACTCAGTTGTCAAATCCAAACCTAATCCATTATTTAAATAAACTGAAGCAATTTGCACATTGTTTTGAGCATCTAATTGTCTAAGCATTGCATCATTGAGCATCACTTCGATTTTCAAAACATCATTGTCGGTAGCCATACCATTTTTAGATAAATTCTTAATCTCTTGTAAGTGAATTTGCATTTGAGCAACATTCTCATCGGATAAATCTCTATATTTCATAGCCTTTTTAAGATTCCAATAAGCATTTTTGATTGCAAAATTTGTTTCGCTTTTATCTTTTGTGAAATCATTTTCAGCAGCTTTAGCCATATTTTCCGATGCTTCTTTGCTAGCGGAAATTTTATTGCCCGTAAAGATTGGTTGCACTAAATTCAATTGCAAATTAGTTTGATTTAAAAGCACAGGGAAAATAGAAAATCCATTTACTTTAAATTCATCTACTTCACTCAATCTATTATATGAACCAGAAAATTTCAATGAAGGCAATCCATAAGTGGAAACTTCATTTACTTTTGCTTTTGCAGCTCGCACTTTTGAATTGGAAGCATTTAAAAAATTGCTACTTCCCATTCCCAATTCCAATGCCTTGGAAATTGATAGCTTCATTTTTTCTTGTGAATTTACTACTAATGTGGCAGTAAGTAGCAAAAGCACAATTAATGTTTTTTGTGTGTTAAACATTAGTTTATTAACCTTTAAAAAATAATTATTCATTTGTCCTCAAAAAGTATTGGTCTTTATTATAAGTTTTAGCACTTTGCTGTGCTTTGTTTAAATAATTAGTTCGTCCACCAGACGATAGCATTCCTTCAAAAAGTAATCGCATCATTGCGAAATAAGTGCTAGAAACATCTAATTTTGAATTTATCAGTTGGCTTGGTTGGAATAAATGTGAAATCAAACCATAATAGATTTCAATAAGTAATTCTTTAGGCATGTCTGCTCTGAACATACCATCTCTAATTCCCATTTCAAGGAAATCAGTAAATCCTTTCCTTATGTGAATTTTTTTGAATTCAAGATGTTGCTGCCAAACTTCAGGAGCATTTTTTTGAATATCAAACAGAAAATTCAATGGCATTTCAGTCATTTTTTCAGAAACCTTACTGCCAATTTTCATCATTTTATCAATAAAATCAAGCTCTTCCTCAAAAATTGGATTTACTTCATCGTGGACACATTGTTGCATAAATTGTACAGAAGCCATAAGTAAATCTTCTTTACTTTTAAAATGCTTATAAATTGTTTTTTTGCTCATGCCTAGTGTTTGAGCAATTTCATCCATAGATACTTTGCTGAATCCAAATTTTTTAAATTCTTCCAAAGCACCTACTACTATTCTATGCCTAGTTTTAAGTTCCTTCTCTTCTTTGTTAGAAAGTACTTTTGCATCTATTTCTTCTTTTATTTCAGTTTTTATCATAAATAATCTCTCTAAAAATTGAGTTTCTTGTTTTAGAAACTAAATTATTCATTTTGCATATTTAGAAACTAATAACGTTTCATTAGTTTCTTTAGTTTCAAAATTATTAAAGTTTTTTATATATAACAAGATATTTTTTGATTGTAGAAACAAATTTCGTGTTTTTAGTTTCCATTTGAGAGTTTTAATCAAGAAATATATATTTGTTAGTAAGAGATAAAGCTTTTCGTTGGAATTGAATTTCCTTAAATATCATGCTAAATTAAGTTTTTATTTTTCAGTTAATTAATTTGTGATTATTTTGCAATAGTTACCCTTCACTTTGCAGCAAAATTATGTTTTATTACTTAGCCGTTTGGATAAAGTCACTTTATAATCCTCCTGGGATTGGTGTGTTCCAATATATCACTTTCCGTTCAGCAGCAGCCGCAATCACTGCACTGCTTATGAGCTTATTCGTTGGTCCACTCATAATCAAAAAATTAAAGAAAATGCAAATTGGTGAGCAAGCCAAAACAGAATTGCAATCTATTGGTTTGCACGTGAGCAAAGCTGGCACTCCTACCATGGGTGGGTTAATTGTTATAACTTCAATTATTATCCCTACTTTGCTTTGGGCGAATGTGAAGAATGCTTATATCATACTAATTGTGCTTACCACACTTTGGCTTGGAGCAGTTGGATTTTTAGATGATTATCTGAAAGTAATCAAAAAGTTACCTAAAGGATTAATCGGCAGATATAAATTAGTGGGACAAGTTGCAATTGGTCTTATACTTGGCTCTACGATTTACTTCTTTCCTCATTTTTTCTCAGATAATTTCTATCAATTCAAATCATTAACAACTATACCTTTCGCAAAATCTACTTTTGATTTTGGGATATTCTATATTCCAATCACTATATTTATACTAACAGCGACATCTAATGCAGTGAACTTGACAGATGGACTTGATGGACTTGCTATAGGTACAGTTGGAATAGTATCTTTGGCTTTCGCATTGATTGCTTATGTTTCAGGAAATGCTATATTTTCGGATTACCTAAACATTATGCACTTGCAAGGAAGTGGCGAACTTACAATTTTCGTAGCGGCACTTGTGGGAGCTGCACTCGGTTTTCTTTGGTTTAATTCCTATCCAGCTCAAGTTTTTATGGGCGATACTGGTTCGCTTGCATTGGGCGGAGCAATTGGCTGCTTGGCAATACTAATCAAAAAAGAATTTCTATTGCCGATTTTGGGCGGTATCTTCTTTGCTGAAACTTTATCTGTTATATTGCAAGTTACTTATTTCAAATACACCAAAAAACGATTCGGTGAAGGAAAGAGAATTTTCAGAGTAGCTCCTTTGCATCACCATTACGAAAAAGGTGGATTGCACGAATCTAAAATAGTAGCTCGCTTTTATATAGTAGCAGTCATTCTAGCTATTATCACAATGGCTACTTTCAAAGTGAGATAAATTTTTAATAATAATTTAACAATCAAATCAATCAAAATGAAACATATAAATACACTAATCTTCTTAGTTATATTTTTTTCAAACTTTTCTTTTAGCAAAGAAGAATGGAAAAAATACGAATATCCAAAATCAAAATTCAAAATTGAATTCCTAAACGCTCCTAATTACTCAATTGATACTAACAGTATAGATAGTGTTACAAAATACTTTACGCATAATTGGGTTGTTGAGGTTTCAGACACCAATCATCCTAATTTCAATTATATAATTACAGCCACTGAATATCCAAAAGATTATATTCATTCAGATTCAACAGAAGCATTTATTGATGATATTATTAATTCCACACAAACTAGTTTTTCAGAAAATGAGTCTTTTGAGCTCGATAATTCTTCAATTATTGAACTCAATGGATATAAAGGAAAAGAGTATAATTGGACAAATAAAGAAGATAGCTATTTTATGACAAATAGGGTTTATCTAATGGAAAGTCATCTTTACTTGTTATCAGTCTTCAAAAACAATGGAGAAAAATATAACAAATTATCTCCAAAATATTTTGAATCATTCGAATCAATAGACTTACCAAAAGGCAAATATACACTGCCAAAAAATGACGAGGAAGACACTTATGAAATCAATTTTGCAGGTACTCCAAATCTTGAAAACAAAATAATTGAAGCTGAATATGGAACTATTTATTTAAAAATTAAAACATTGGAACAAGAAATTGATTCTTACAAGTTGTCTTTAATTTCAAGTGAAATAAATTATAAGAAAGAAATAATTGAAAAAAATGATCCGACTGCCTTGAACAACTTATACAAAAAAAGTATAGATGGCACACTGAAATCAACAAAAGGTGAACTAATTTCTATTAACGAAGTTCAGTATAACTATAATCTTGGTAAAGAGTTTAAATGTTATATTATGGATAGAACAGTGCTTATGACAGCTCGTTTATTCTATATAAACAACCATTTATATATGCATTATGTAATTTCAAATCCTGCAAATGATAACGCAAAATACATTAAGACATTCTTAGATTCTTTCAAATTAAAAAAAATTAAGCAATAGTCTGGACATCTTAATAACAGCAATAATTTTATGCAAGATTACATTAAATTAATATTGATTTTCATACTACTTGCAAATGTTACTTTTGCCAATACAAATGATAGTACAGACTTGGTAAAACCAGAGCTAAGCTATACCAAACTCGGAATAGTCGCAGGTTTAAGTGTTGGTGGTATTGTGGTTGGTCAGATTACTCAGCAAGATAAGTATTGGAAAGAAAAAAGTAACTTCTCTGTAATGCCTTGGAAAATGGAATATGACGATGCACTTATAGCAGATAAGTTCGGACATTTCTTTTTTGCAAATGCTTTTTCACAAACCTATAAGAATGCTTTGCTGATGACTGGTTTGGACACCACTACTTCGCTTTGGATTGCCTGTGGCTTAACTTTTTCCTATCATAGCTATATAGAATTAAAAGATGCCTATTCCAAAGGTGGAAACTATCTTAGCTTTAGCCGTGGCGATATAATTGCGAATTTCGCAGGAGTTGCATTCACTTATTGGCAAACAAAACAGCCAGAAGCAAATAAATTTAATTTCAAATATAGTTTGCAGAAATCAGAGAACTATAACAATTGGGCTTATAAATCACTCACAGATGATTACGAAAGTTCTTACCATTGGCTTGCAATAGATTCCCGTCTAATTTATGACAGTGGCAATGATTGGCAAAAGTATTTTAATTTAGCAATTGGTCACTCCGTTAAAGATTTGGATAGGAATGGAAAGGGCTACCACGAAGTCTATCTTTCGTTGGATTACAACTTAAAAGAAATTGAAACTGGAATTGAATTCCTAGATTACTTAATTAAAACAATCAACAACTACCATTTGCCAGCTCCAGCCGTAAGAGTATATCCCGATGTGAGATTTTATTTTTTAAAAATGTAAATTTTTGATTACAATTTGAAAATGAAAGTTGAAATAGTTTATTGAGTTTTTCTTAATTTTGAATACTTTCAAATTCAAAAGCATTTTATTTATTCAATTCAAACAGAACAATGACAAAATCAGAATTAGCAAAAGAAATCTTTAATTCCGCCCATTTAACTGGCGAATTCTTGCTTCGCTCAGGTGCTATAAGCAATGAGTATTTCGACAAATATCAATTCGAAGCTCGCCCGCATATCCTTCAAGCTATTGCTCAACATATTGTGCCTATCATTCCAGTAGGCTATGACCTAATGGCGGCACTCGAAATGGGTGGCATCCCAATTGGAACAGCCATTTCGCTTATAAATGGAAGCAACCTAGTTTTCGTTCGCAAAGAAGCAAAAAAATACGGTACAAATAAACTTGCCGAAGGTTTCGATGTGGCAGGCAGAAAACTAGTTATAATTGAAGATGTTGTAACAAGTGGCGGACAAATCGTGATTAGTGCAAATGAATTGCGTGCATTGGGTGCTACAATTGAAACTGCTATATGCGTTATAGATAGAGAGTCTGGTGGCAAAGAGAACTTAGCAAAAGATGGAATCAATTTGATAAGTCTTTTCACTATGTCAGAAATTAAAAAAGAAGTTGGTGCTTAATTTAAAAAGGGGTTGAATTAAAATCCCCTATTTTACCACTTACAGAATTATAACTTGAAATCATTCCAAAAGAGCCAATAGAATTTATTGATTCAAAGTTCATACTTTTATTGGTATCTACTTTTTCTTCTACATAGTTTAGCATTCCACCAAAATGAGATCCATACTGTAGCGAACCAGTACCTCTAATTAATTCAATTTTAGCGATACTTTCCATAGGTGGGCTAAAGTGACTCGCAGGATAGCCGTATAAATCAGAATTTGCAATTATACCATCTTTTCTAATGTTAAATTCCCAACCCCGATGTGCATCAAGTCCCCTAGTGGAAATATTAATCTGATTGCCACTCCCATCCATGTCATATACGAATATTCCAGGTATATTTACATAAAGCTGTCGAGCATTTTTTTCAGTTGTATTTGTATTAATCAACGATAAATCAATTACTTCATTCTTTTTACCACTCACTAAAAACAATCCGTTCAAAGAATCAATTCTTAAAACTGCTGGACGAATGTAATTAGTTTCTACTACTAGTACTTTACCTTCAGTTACTTTTATGCTATCATTTTCCGCAAACAAAAAGATTATGCTTGCAAATAAGTACAGCATAAAAGCTAAATAATTTTTCATAGATATATCCTAACTTACGCAAAATCTAAATTAAATGACTAAATCTTAATCTGCAAAAAAAAAGCTCAATCGAAATGATTGAGCTTAATTTCTAAATGTTAGCTATCTAACATTATTTTTGGAACACACTTTCCACTTTGATAATCTTGATTCTTTCAGCATTTACAGAAAGTGGGAAGTTTGAAATTTCCTTATCTTCTTTCAAAATCTCAGCAGACTTCTCATTGTCGTAAGTGATTGGACTTGGATTATTGTTCAATAAATCTTGTTTCAGTTTTTCTGCATCGGCAGTAACGAAAACAATTTTCAAATTCTTATATTGAATGTGATTTTTTATTGAAGTATTCACTTGTTCCAAAGTAAGTTTATTTATTTTTTTGCTTAAGTATTCAGGATAGTTCTGATTATCCTTCACTCCATAGAACAAGTTATCAATTGAATAGCCCAAACGGCTAGCCAAAGTTGGGGTATAGTGGCGACAGAACTTACTTAAAAAAGCTTGTGTTTTTAAGAAGTCGCTTTGTGTCATTCCATTATCCACTACATTTTTTAATTCTCTCAAAGCAGCACGCAATGTGAAAAGGCTATGCTGATGTTGCACAGGACGAAGCCATATTTCAAACAATTGCTGTCTTCTAGCACTATTTGGGTCGGGCAAAGATAAAGCCCCACCATTCGGGAATGCTTCAATATATGAATAGTCTCCATAATTTAGCCCTCTTTTTTCTCTAATCACATTATATAAGTGACTAGATTGATTTCTATGTTGCCCAAACCAAGAATTAAATAAAGACAAAGGCACAAATTCAGGATCATCTCTAAGCACAGAAATTGGATAGCCAATACTCATTGCAGTGGCAGAGTTTTTCTTTTCAATAATTACAACTTCCAAACCCTCAATTGGCATTTGCATAACATAATTGACCATCAATTGATCGCTTGCTAATTTGTCATTAAGCGTATTTACCATTTTTATAGGCAATGAATCATTGAATCCACCAGCCAATCCCACAACGAAACTATTTCTATTGTAGTATTTTTTGTAGTATCCTTCCACATCTTTCAAAGTGATGCTTTTAATTCCATCAACAGAACCCTCTGGAATATGACCATAACGTGTGCTTACGTGAATTTCATTGTGAAGCACAGCTTTGGCAAGTTCTTCATCGCTGCTGTATCTTAATGTCTTTTCTAAGTAATCCAATCTTTGCTTTTTGATTCTATTCAAATCTTCTTGAGTAAAAGCTGGCTCAGTGATAGCTTCAATAAGCAATTCAGTGAATTTTTCTAAATTATCTTTATGCACTCTGCCACGAATCACAGTCATATCTTTATCAACTTTACACTCATATCCAGTTGCCATTGGATACATAATATTCAAAAGCTCATCGTAAGTGTGTTTCTTGGTTGCTCCATCGGAAATCATTTCTCCTACTATTGAAGAAAGTCCATCTTTGCCTACTTCATCGTGTACTGAGCCAGTGTTAAACCAAAT
>Ga0163148_10003898_pt1 | contig 16053 bp, 4 predicted proteins | sample OliLakLV19MP7P2_FD_148606 | JGI IMG/M metagenome (GOLD analysis project Ga0163148, IMG submission 148606) | Freshwater microbial mat bacterial communities from Lake Vanda, McMurdo Dry Valleys, Antarctica- Oligotrophic Lake LV.19.MP7.P2 | ecosystem: Environmental > Aquatic > Freshwater > Lake >...
GTTCTACACTTCCCTCGATTCTGAGAAACTTCAGCATCACGTCTGCAACAGCGACAACGTCACGTTCACAATACTCAGTAATTCTCGGTAAATCTTTTTCATCTCGATAGACACGAGCTACTTGTTCACCTGAGATATCTGTCTTTGGCGTTTGTACACCGAGGACTCTACATAAGAGATCAAGAGAGATGAAATTTTTTCTATCACCAAACTTCCAGAGTTCCAGCGTATCCAGATGATTTGTTTCTCGAGGTTTTTTTCCGTGCGCATCAAGGATCGCTGGTAGTTCCAGTCCATGAATCGTCGCTCTTCTACAAATATATGGAACATCAAACTCTTTTATATTGTGTCCGCACAACGCATGTTGTGATTTCGTACAAAACATATTTAAAAGATCAAAAAACTCTACCAAGAGTGTGCGTTCGTCATCTCCTGTAAATGACTTGATACGCATCTTCCAGCTTCCATCATCATCTTTTGTCACAATACCTGTCGAGATGACAATGATTTTTCAAAACTCAGCAAAAATACCACTACGTTGTTCGTAAGCATCTGAGACAGAAAGCTCATCTTCGAGGCCATTGTTTGCTATCATTCTCGATCATTTCTTTTCTCGTAACGTCTGCATACCTTCGTCTAAATCAAAGAAACTTGCTTCAGTAGGCACACACTCGATATCGAGAAATAACGTGTGAGGAAAAGAACAACTGATTGGCATAGATATCGTTATAGGATAAAGCTAAGGGAAGCAGAATACTTTTTATTTTATCATACATTCATTTAACTAAGGTCATTGCAGGAACAATCATCATCTCTTTTTGCATCTTTAATCTACTGGTATTCATTTTTTTGTCAATTGCAACAACTGAATTAACCTTGCAAGATGATGCGTAACCTCTATATTGATTATTGTCTCATTTCTTAAAAAATGAAGACAACTCCATACTTCTATAAAAAACTTTTACTCTTATATACTCCCTTATCTTATGAAAAAATGAATACTCTTTTTTATCGTCGCAGCTAGTCTTATTACTCTAGGATTATCATTGGTCAAGCAATATACATGATCTCTTACTCCTGCTTGAAATAATCAAGAAACACCTCAAGCAGTAACAACTTTCGTAAAGACTACGGAAACAGATCTCAGTGATTTTCTCGCGCAGTATACTTCTGGAGGTTTCGAAACAGTCATCCAAGAAGATGGGTATACCCTGAAAGGTCTTATTCCGACGACAATCCCCGTAAAACCAATGTTTGGACCACAAGCAACTAAAGCATACGATGTCATCACGACAAAAATGCCTCCCAATACCTCTTTGCAGGAAATTGGTATCACAACTACTGGAGCTACACTCATAGATATCGTCTATAACGAACAATCTGCACTTGCGACCGTTTTTCTAGAACATGTCTTACCGATACTGTTTTTCTTGTTGATGATTGTTTTATTTTTTAAGTTTATGTGACCGAAGTGAGGATGATTTCCCTTCTGAAACATGAAAGCATGAACACTAAGATCACAAAGTGATAGTAAAACTAAATTTAAAGATGTCGCTTGAATGGAAGAAGTAAAAGATGAACTTATTGAAATCGTTGATTACTTGAAAAATCCAGCGAAGTATCAGAAAGTAGGTGCAAAAATTCCTAAAGGTGTGTTGTTGTATTGACCTCCAGGTGCAGGTAAAACACTTCTCGCAAGAGCGGTAGCGGGAGAAGCTGGCGTTCCGTTCATATCAGCTTCTGGATCAGAATTTATGGAAATGCTTGTCGGTCTCGGTGCTGCAAAAGTCAGAGATCTCTTCAAGAAAGCAAAAGCATGAGCGCCAAGTATCATCTTCATCGATGAAATAGATACCATCGGAAGGAAGAGAGGAAGCGGACACACCTGAGGACATCAAGAACAAGAACAAACACTCAACCAAATACTTACCGAAATGGACGGATTCGATACCGATACCAATGTGATCGTCATCGCAGCGACGAATAGACCAGACATTCTTGATCCTGCGTTACTAAGATCAGGAAGATTTGACAGAAAAGTCATGGTAGGAAACCCAACTCTGGAAGAAAGAGTAATGATTCTCGAATATCACGTCAAAGGAAAAAAACTTGAAAAAGAGGTAGATCTCGAATCACTTGCAAGACGTACCAGTGGTTTCGTCTGAGCAGACTTGGCAAATATTATGAACGAAGCAGCATTGAAAGTTGCCAGAGACAATCGTTCTGCAATTAATATGGATGATATAGATTATGCATTGGAAAAAGTCGTTATGTGACCTGAAAAAAAGATAAAATCATTGAAAGAAAAAGAAAAGCAGATCGTCACGTATCATGAACTTGGACATGCAGTCACCGCCTTTCATTTACCAAATGCTGATCCTGTCGAAAAAATATCTATCGTAAGTAGAGGTATGGCACTAGGAGTGACCTGGATGATGCCAAGCGAAGACACCTACTTGTACTCGAAAGCAAAGTTTCTCGATGAATTAGTTTCACTGCTGTGATGAAGAGCTGCTGAAGAACTATTTTTCTGAAAAGAAAATATCACGACGGGTGCATCAAATGATTTCGAAAAAGTAACGAACATCGCCTACAATATGATGATGAAGTATGGTATGGATGAAGAACTCGGTACGTTGAACTATATCTCAGAACAAGAATGATTTACCAAACCATACAGTGAAAAAACAGCAGAACTTATAGATACAAAAGTAAAAAATATCGTCTCAGAAGCATACGTCAAATCACTAAAAATACTTACAGAAAACAAACAACTTATTGAAAAGATAGCAGAATTACTCTTCGAGAAAGAGTATCTCACGAGAGAAGAATTTTTTGAAATGATGAGTAATCCAACATTGATAGATGAAATTGTCGTGAAATACAGAAAGTCTCATGCAAAAAAAATCGCTAAAGCAGAAAAGCTAAAGACAGCGAAACCTGCTCCAAAAGCAAAAAAGAAGTAAAACGGATTGCCACACCTAACGGCTCGCAATGACAGACACTAATCTAACTTTCAATTTTTCAATCTTCTTTATGCGTATCTATTTTGATCTTGACTCTACCCTCAGTTCACTCGAATGATGTGATCGACTAGCAAGCAGACAAGGTGTCGGCAACCATGTTGCCCAACTCACCAAGGAAACTATGGAATGAATACGCTCTTTTGACGAGGTGTTTATCAGTAAAACGCAGTTGATCAGTCCTTCACGTAACGATTTACAAGAACTGGGGAAACAATATGTCGAAACACTCACTCCTTGAATTCCTTCCCTGATAAAAAAACTCCAAGAAGCTGGACATACGATCGGGATCATCAGTCAAGGATATCGTGATGCTGCGCTTATCGTTGCCAATCACCTAGGTATCAATGAACGTGATGTCTTTGCGCTTGTTTTTGATCACGATAGTGATGGTGCATATACTTGATTTCCTGAGCAAGCACTCAAGTACGAAAATGGAAAATCGGTAACCCTTCGAGAACTCAAGAAACGTTTCCCAGATGACAAAATAGCCTTCATTTGAGACAGTATGGGAGATATGATTGCTGGTCAACAAGCAGATTACTTTATCTGATGTGGCATTAATATAGTTCGTGATACAGTCAAAAAAGAAGCAAGACAGTTTGCAGTAACTATAGATCAACTAGCAGACATGCTCCGAATCGTATTTATCTAGTAAATAAGAACGTTCTTTATGAAAAGATAGGTATGAATCTCGTTATCAAAGACGCAATGCGACAAATACTAGGAAGAGCAGCAAGTGCTGTCTGAGGTTTTTTGGTCGTGATGATGATTACGCCCTATCTCGGTCCACTCAGATTTGGTGATTATTCGACGATACTGAAATTTTTTGCTATTTGGTCAGCCTTTGCAGATTTTGGATTGTATGTGATCGGACTAAAAATGCTTGGCAAAGAAAGAACTAAAATCAATGAACAAAAAGATACAAATCAATCTTCCCTTGTTGCTCTCTATGGAAAAATAGTAGGAACGAGACTTTTTATGATCTGCACCGTCTATACCTTAGCAATTATCGTCGCGTATCTCATTCCTGCGTATACAAACAATCCCTACCTCGTTCGAGGCTTACCTATCGGTATGCTTTTTTCTGGGAGTTTCATGAGTGCAGGTATTTTACAAACACCGCTTCAGTTGTTCCGAAAAATGGAACAAGTAAGTATAGGACTTATTCTTGCGAGAATTTCACAGCTCCTTGTCCTAGCCGGAGTGGTTTATATAGGACGATCTGAGGTTAATTTCTCATGAACTGATATTCATACGCAACCGTTTATGCGAATCTTATGATCTGTCCTCGTGAGCTGAATCGTACAGACATGGTATGTGGTAAAACAAAGCAACAAACATCTTCCTATTCGTCCCCAACTCGACTGGTCGTTCACGAAAAGTTTTCTCCTAGGAAATCGAAAATATGGTATTGCCTATTATCTGAGCAGTTTTCACACCTTGATCGTACTTATCTTGCTCTCTATTTTTTATCCGACGATAGAAGGATATACGTATGCTGGAACCTGGGCGCTTGGGCTAAGTCTCATCGAGATTTTGCTTATCGTTCCTTCATCTCTGGGAAATAGTTTGATTCATAGTACGTCACATGAAAATATTGATGAACAAAAGACAAAATTTGGCGCATTGTTTATGTTGGTTGTCTGGATTGGTTGTCTCGTAACGATTCTCTTTTCGCTGTTTGCTACACCATTGATCTCATTTCTGGGAGGAAGTAAGTATCTATGAACTCCTGAGCAACGATGAGCTGATACCATACTCCCCTTCTTGGGCATCGTCATCACCTTAAGTTTTGCCAAACAGGTCTTCAACTATCTCTTTGTGAGTGTCGAAAAACACAACAAACTGTTGTGAACAAATCTTTTTGGGGTAGTTATTTGACTCCTTATCGGTATCCCTGCTCTTCTCTCCCGACAACTCATCGGAGGAGTCATAACGCAAATCGTCTTGGAAGTATGATTTTTGATCTGAGCAATATGGATCGCATGGAAATACGATCTCCTTCCTCATATAGCACTAAAAAAATTGCTCGTCCTGTGTTCATTGGTAGTTGTCACGTGGGTCAGTCACTGATATATGAGCACAATGATCTCTCCTGTAGTACGAATCTGGATGGGGCAGTGAGTACTCATCACTGGGGTGCTCAGTCGAATAAGCTTTCCTCGATTGAAGTGATGGATGAGACAGTTGAAGTAAAAAAAATACTCAAATGGAGTATTCTGAGCAACTTTTGTAATAGTTTATCTATACATATTACGTAAAATTGTTATACATAATTTTCTAATAATACCTTTATTGACTAACACCATGAATAACTTCTATTTCACTACTACTCTCCCCTACGTCAATGCGAAACCGCATATCGGTCATGCACTTGAGTTCGTCCAAGCAGATGTCATCTGTCGCCGAAGAAAGAGTCAGGGTGATGAGGTATTGTTCAACGTAGGAACTGATGAACATGGACTAAAGATGTTTCAAAAAGCTGAAGAACTCGGTTTACCTATCCAAGAATTTGTCAATAAAAATGCGCAGACATTTATTGATTTTTTTGAAGCATTTGCTATCAACTATACCAACTTCTATAGAACCTCTGCACCTACGCATACTGCTGTAGCACAAGGCATGCGAAATAGATGCTCCGAAGCAGGAGATATTTACAAGAAATCTTATTCAGGTCTGTACTGTGTGGGATGTGAGTCATTTAAAACGTCGAAAGATTTAATTTCAATAGATACACCTAATTGGACTGGATGAGAAAAAATTGAAATAGCAAAAAATATGCCACACATGGAAATACTTAGTGATACCGAATGATTAACGATGACTCAGTGATTCTGAAGTAAAAGAATTCAAGTTTGTCCTGATCATCTCACCGAGCCAGTAGTTTTTGAACAAGAAAACTATTTTTTTAGACTGTCAAAATACAAAGAACAGCTCACAAACTACTATACATCGACCGAAGCACTCCTTCCGTCAAATAAGCTCAATGAGTTACTCAATTTTCTCGAACAGATGGAAGACATCAGTATCTCGAGAACCAAAGAAAGCCTTCCTCGATGAGTGCCTGTTCCTGATGATGATACGCAAGTCATGTATGTCTGGTTTGATGCACTCAGTAATTATATCTGAGCAGCGGGGTTTCCCGATGATATGGATAAGGTAGAAAAGTTCTGGCCTGGGGTACAAATCTTTGGTCCAGATAACCTGAGATTTCAGTGTGCTATCCGACAAGGCATGCTCGCAAGTGCGTGATTTCCCCTCACCAAAACGTTTCTGATGCATGGAATGATTCTCGGTCCAGATGGTAATAAAATGTCAAAGACGCTGGGCAATGTGATCTCCCCTATGGATCAACTCGAAAAATATGGTGCAGAAGCAGTAAGGTTTTACCTCATTGCAGGGATTCCGACGTTTGGCGATGCAGCATACAAAGAAGATGATCTGATCAATTTACGAAACTCACATCTTGCAAATGCATTTGGCAATCTCCTCAGTAGAGTGATTACGCTTGCGAATAAAAAAGAACTTTCGATACAAAGTGGTTTGGTTTCTGATAAAGCAACGAAAAAAATATACGCAACGAAAAAACACGTCACCCATCTGTATAACACCTATGAGCTGTATGATGCAGTATGAAATATTCATGACCTTGCGCTTCGAGCTAACAAGTATCTCGATGAACATAAACCACGAGACAAAGAAGCCGACCCTCTCGATGTACTCCAGACACTTACCGATCTATGAGCTGTCCTTCGTACGTTGATAGAGTTGTATACACCAGTCATACCTAAACATTGCGCAACAGCAAAAACTATGCTAGAGACTCAAGAAAAATGAATTCTTTTTCAGAAAATAGACTAAAACGATATCTTCATAGCTTGTAACAAATCTCTTGATCCTGGAGGAGGATTTTGTCGTAAGAATGGAGCAGAACGTACTTGTACTCCAGCTCATTCAAGCATCTGGACGTCTTTTTCTGCTTTTTGTGTCGTATATATTCCTGTCTGTTCTATCATCCATTTGTAGAGTGGAGTGTGCGTCAGTAAACAGTCATGTTGGTTTTCATACAGGTGTCCATCTACTCAAGTAAATGAGGTCGTACATCATGATTCATTTGTTCATATTTGTTGCAGAATATCTTCTGTATATGCAGATCATCGTTGTTGTTCTAGAAGACGATGTAATGAAAGTACTCAACTCTTTCAAATTCCTAGTGGATGATCGAGATGAGTGATACGTTCATAAACAGGTCATATAAGTCCACTGAGTCATTCAATAAATTGTTCACGAACTTTCATGTCATTTAAGTCAACAGAAACTCATCGAAACGAGGGAAGCCTTTTCCCAGCGGTCATGATCTGTTGCATTTTCCATGATGGAATTTGAACGGTATATACCGTATCTTTGTACAAAAATGTGGTAATGAGGGATGTTGTTGATCAAACTGATCACGATGCTCCCATACTCGTTGGCAACAATTTTAAAAACGTCGTTGCAATCAAGGTGTTTTGTTCAGAAAATGCCTTGTTAAAAAAGTTTCCTCAACCAAAAAGACTATCTAAGAGTTTTCTGGTAGCTGTTGTTTTTATTTCTTGGAATGATACAGCATTACTTTGCGAGCATCACGCAAAAGGTCATCAGTAAGGAGTATTGGTCGTTCATACGAGTTTATTTACGGCATCATAGAGGAGGGGAACTTCGTAACACGTACGATAGAGCTGATCAGCAAGATGACTAATATTTTCCTCACTAGTATACCACTGTTTTTCATTCTCTCGCAGATTGAGCGTTCATCTCCTCACATTTGCTAGTGTAGCTGAAATATCTCATCATAATAACAATCCTTCTACTCTGAGCGATCATCTCTTACACCGACTACTTGCAGATATATCTGTATTTACTGTAGCGGTAGTAGTAAACTGTCCATTGGTCACAAACAATCACTGGACAGCATCATTGGTATCACAGTTTTGTGCAACAAATGAAACATCTCCTCTGGCAACATACATCCCTCTTCACGGTATATTTCAGATCAACTGAAGTTCAGCATGATTATCAGGCAAAATAATGGTAAATGGTGTCTCTAGGGTACTCATACTTGAAACACCACCCTGAAGGAGTAAGTACTCTATCTGAGATCGCTCTAGTAATAAATCGTGTGATTCAGTGTAGATATACACATTGCTATTTGGAACTTTTTTGAAGGTTGTTGCCGAATCATTTGCGGTAGAAATCATATAAATCTCCGTTGCCAACGGATGGTATTTTTCAACAATCTGATCAAATAAGTATGATTTTTCTGGTCAACTATATTGCACCAATAAATCTCCCTGATCATACGAACTGTCTGTTACATAGAGCTGTGTCCCAGAAATACTGGTAATAGTAAGATCTAGTCATGTATTTGGTTGTTCAGAAAAGAGTACTTTTTGTTGCATCAGATATCATGGAAGAACGGTCAACTTGTTTGAACACAGAGAAGAACTCGTATACGTACGTTCTACAGTTTGACGGGTAATTGTTACTTCTGTTGATCATGGTGAGTTAACTCTCGTGTGTGCACAGTAAGGGAACGTAACACTCGTGAGATCAAGACGATACTGCCCATAGGTATATGATCAGTTACTTGCATCACGTAATCGTTGTTCTCCACTTTCAGATGAACCATACGTTCATCATAGAATGGTCTCTGGATCTTGTCCTTGATCAATCAGTGCATCACGGATAAGCAATCATCACGTCATGGCAGAAAAGTCAGTCATACAAGGAGATTGAAATCATCCGACTTGTTCAGTAAATCAATCAGGATTACCACGTGAAAGCGTGAACGAACAAAGGATTTCTTCAGGATGTATGAGAGTGTTTGTCGTTGCCGTATCACACGCTCAGCTATGCATTTCACTTTCTATGATCCCTTCCCACCAAAAAGGGATTACTTCTCCTGGCTGTATAGTCGGGTATACGGTAGATGCGCAGGTATTTTCCGGTCAAAAGTATATCGGTTGCTCGAACTGACATACTGCATTACATCCATCGCCATTATCCATATTTCCATCATCACACGCTTCTTCTACACTCCTTCATGTCTGGGCATCTTGCCAGATATCAACTACGCCATCACCACACGACCATGATCATAACGTACATGAGGTGTCAGCTCATCACAAAATCCCATGACACAACCACTCTCGTTGCTTCAGTACCGAATTGTATATAGGTGATCAGTCCGGAATCCCCACTTCACAGAACTGGGTAATATCGTCAAAAGAAATATTATACATATCATAAAAAGCAAATGGTTGTATCGATGTACTACATAATCAAGTCATCGCTACTCATGATCATATACAATTTGCTGGGCAATCATCTCCATCATAGGTATTTCCATCGTCACAGGTCTCATAATAGAGTACCGTTCCTGTTGTCGTTGGTATCTGTGCATAATAGGTAATGATGCCATCACCACAAATCGGTGCCTTACATACGTTTGTACAACTATCTGTCTGTCTGGCATTTCCATCATCACACTGCTCATCATCTGATGTTCAAGGTGTTCTATCTATTCCATCCTCTTGGATGAGTCAGTCTCCGCATCATCTCTGACAAGATTCAGTGCATCAGTTTTTATATCTTGGTTTACACTCTGATGGTCAGGTAGGACATACGGTAGGATCTGACGTACATACGGTAGAAAGATCATCACATCGCGTTCCTCCATCACACTCCTCACCGGCAAAAAGTATTCCGTCTCCACATACTGATATCGTACAAATATCAGTACAAAAAGCTGACATCTCGTCAGTAGTGTCTGTCGGATCACATGGTTCGAAAAATTGTTTGGTTCCATCTCCGCATATTTGAGAACAATCCAGTCAACCACAGCCGGTCTCATCCTCTAAGAGACAAAGCGATGAACATCCATCACCATTTACCCCGTTTCCATCATCACACTGTTCATTGTCATACGTTGTTTCCATATTTTCATCTACGCCATCCAGATCCACAAATCAATCTCCACAGTAGGTTGTCTTACAGTGTTGTGTACAGGTTGGAGTAAAGGTTACCTCACATGATCCTGGACATAAAGATGCATCGTGACTACAAGGGATGCCGTTTGGACAAAACTTTCCTGGATCACATTGCTCATCGTCGCCATCATCATTGCTATTATTTGCTCCATCGGTATCGACGATAAGATCACCACAGTATCAGAATGAACAATCTGGTGCGCATCATCCAGTAAAACGAGTCTGACACTGTCCAGGACATATCCAAGGATTTGTCGTGCAGCTTGTCCCATCATCACAACTACGTCCTGTATCACACAGTTCATCTCACAGTACGCTACCATCACCACAAAACTCTGCCTTACAGCTAGCAGTACATCAATCACCACTTTCGGTATTGCTATCATCACACTGTTCGTCATCACTAGTTCCAAGTACTTGATCAGGACCATTTAGATCAAGAATACTATCTCCACATTTTTCTGTAGTACAACTAGGAGAGCAGCCATCCCCTACTCTCTGATTCCCATCATCACATTGCTCGTTTTTTCATGTTTGTATCACCCCATCACCACATGAAGGTAATTGACATAGATTCGTACATGTCTGAGATGTTCTTGGTCTACATTCACTAGGACAAATACTAGCATCAGTAGAACAATTACGACCATCATTACAACTACTTCATTCATCACACTTTTCTCCGTACGTAGGATCTACTACTCCATCACCACAGATGCCGCATACTTGATACGGGCCACATCCACAGTGTATTGATCAGAAAATATGTCCATACAACGTACCAATAATTTCTGATGTATAATCTTCAAAACTAAATATTCGATCGCAATTTTCTATTCCATTACAGCCAAATACTTCTACTTCAGCTAATTGTAATTTATTGTTTCCAACTAATTGAACTCTGACGTAACGGATAGAGTTATCAAGCGTAATGGTCGTAGGTCTCTGAACAGTTCACGTCTCATAAAATGAAACCACTCCACTTTGCGTACGCGTTGTCGTAAGGTTGGTAGAGGTAAATGGATTTGCAGAAGCAAATACATAATAATTACTTGTCTGATTTCCAAGATTTGAACGGTTCCAAATTTTGATCTCACGTACCTGACGTTGTACTCCTAAATCTACTTGCCACCACGCAGTGCTATTACTATTAGTCTTTGAATAGTTATCTTTATCTGCATCTACTGCTCTAGAAGCAGAACGAGATGATGATGTGCTACTTTGTGTTGCAGATTTTCCTGAAGCGAGGTTTATGAATGCTGCTGAAGATATATTGCGCATGAACTCTATACCTGTTTCTGTTTGTTCCACTGCAATAGTATATATGCGTATACCTGATGCTTTCACTTCTGCTGCAGCTGTTTTTGAATAGTCTTCAGCTGACATATTTGAAGTTCCTACCGTAGGCAGTCCATCTGACAATAAGACAATATGTTTTTCGTATCACGTATCATGGGTATCAAAATAATTCTTTGCATCGTATAGTGGATCTCCAAAATTGGTAGATCATCATGCTTGCAGTGCTTGTATAGAATTTACCAATTGCGTATAATTTGTGGAAGGTTCACTAACTACCGTACCATTACTACTAAATTTTATCAATCCTATTTTCGATACAAATCAGGTATTGAGTGCAGCGCCAGACATAATATGGTGTACAAAATCAATCGCTCACTGTTTTGCTTTTTCCATCTTGTTCCCTTCCATACTTCCAGAAACATCAATAAGCAAATAAATACTATGATGTCCGGTTCCTCACTGACATGTTTCAAAACACCGCTGGCAGGTTTGTTCATTTACTTTACAAAACTGATTACACTGTCCTGCGCGCAACCCATTTCCTGGTCACAGATCACATGCTTCATCGTCTTCTGTACCAGCCTGTTGATCTATTCAGTTTGCATCTACAAATCCGTCACCACAATATTCTACTTTACAACTACTGCTACATCCATCACCACTGATCGTATTTTCATCGTCGCAATCCTCATCATCTTCATCGTCCAATAGGTCATTTATTCATGCATCATCTAGAATACCATCACCACAATTTGATGGTGCACACACCGGACTGCACGATGAGGTGAAACGTGTCTGGCATCAGGCAGCTCATCAAGGACATATTGATGGGTTTGCTGTACAATCACGTCCGTCTGTGCAAAATGATCCAATATCACAAAGTTCGTCGTCTTGTGTTCATGCAATATTATCCAATCCATTTCCATCTACAAATCTGTCACCACATATCGATTGTTTGCACGCTGGAGTACAATTATCAACCATTTGAGTCACACAAGAAAAGGGACAAAGAGCATCGTCCTGAGTACATTCTGTATTGGGCACCTGATCGCAAAAGCGACCTTCATCACATTGCTCTGGTGATACAATTTGCCCATCTCCGCATGTTGCATCGTACAAAAATGGCGTAATCTGAAGACGTCATTCATTGCCCGCATGATCAGTAACCGTAATCCAACAGGTGTAGACACCAGACTGTTGTGGTTGAAGCAGAAGAGAGATCGTTCAGGTGTGCGTACTCAATGTTCAGGTGTCTATATGTACTGAACTACATGCACCTCATCAAGCAAGAGTGAGACTCATTCCTGACCCTCCTTCATTCACTGGATAACTATTTTCTTCTCGGGTAAGGAGTATTTTCTGTACATTGGTTACGGGGCTTCGGATTATGGTAGGAGAAGTAAGCTTTGGTGCTGCACTATCTACCTGTTCTTCGAGAGATGCTCTCGTTCTGGATGTATACCAAGAAACAATGCCAGATCCGAGGATAGCGTCGTGAGTAACCGTACGATCGAGATGATTTTTTGCTACAAGAAAATCAGTTATTCATGTACGCATAGCTCGCTGATTCCCTATCCTTCAGGTAAATTTATTTGCGGTGATATTTAGCTTTTCCAATGATGATCGCAACGGGAATACCGTATTTATATCACCATAGAGCGTATTTCCAGAAGCTGAAAACTCACGAAGCGCTAAGAGCGATTGATACGCGACAGGAAATGGTCACGAAAGTGTATTTTCACTCACATCAAGTATTTCGACTCACGTCAATGAAGATCGTGCTGGTGGAAGAAATCAAGCAAAACGATTATTACTGAGATTGAAAGTAATAAGGTTGTGCTGGAAAGATCGGTCAGCATCAAGTGATCACGAAAACTGATTCGCAGACAAATCTACCTCCTCTAGTGCTCATCGATCTCCTGAAGCAACTTCAACCAATCATCACAACATATTTTTTCATAGACGTAATATAGCTAGACTGTGTAACACCTTTCGTGATACAGGAAATGATCACGTAAATTGGTTGTTACGTAGGTCAAGAACGGTAAGTTTCGCAAATCATCCCCAGTGTACGGGAAGGAGTCAAGACAAACTATTATTTGCTAGAGTGATCATTTCAAGATCATTCATCCCGACCAATGCATCACGTGGTGATCAGGTCAAGTGATTGTCATCTCCTCTGAAATGCGTCAAGTAAGCAAGATCACTGAGCGAATCAGGAAGTGTTCCTTGTAGGTTATTTCCTTGTGCTTGCGGGACTACCGGATCGTTTACTGAAGTGAGTTCATTTCTATGAAGTAACAGCTGTGTTACATGCTCTTTGCCATCTTTCAACGCTGTTTGTACGCCAAACCAACTATCTACGTCTGGAGTCTGCCACCAGTTGTTACGATTCGTCCGATTTTCCCCATCAGTAGCCTCATAAAAATCTCGCAGTGCACGACATTCTTCGAGTGAAATCGAAAGATTGGCATTTAAACAAATCGACTGTTCTCCCAAGTCATGACCAAGTAAAGGTAAGTCAATCGTATTTGAGTAGTTTTTTCCATGATCGAGTATCGTGAGCGTACAGTTTTCATATATTCCTGCATGGTCGGGAGTTACCGTCAAGAGGGTCGTGCCTGTAGCAACACGAAGATCACTTGCTACCAGTCATTTACACGATACATTACCTCAGATCACCGCTGGCATACCAACGCCAAGTGCATCTATTGCGTAGTTATTTTCTTGTATTCATATGATGAGTTGATAGGTCGTTCCACTTACTGACCGACTTCCCTCTTTCGTCACCACTGGAGCAATAGTATCTTTTTGGTTAGCACGATTTTTTTGCATACGTGATTGTCGTCGATTGACCAATCAAGCTCACAATAATGCTTCTTTATTTACGTCACGCGTAAGTGCATTTGCACTGATATTGATATACTGCAATCATGACCATGATGATCGATTTTCAGGGATCATTCCTTCAAGTACATTCCCTTGCAGATAGAGATGTTGCCATGAAGCGTAGGTTGCTCGTGAAGAAGATAAGGGTCAGGCAAATTTGTTGTTTGCTGCATGGAGATACCAGATCGGTGCTTGTGTTGAAAAACTTGGCAGCAGTCCAGAAAAGCTATTGTCACGGATATCTACGGCTTCTAGCATCAGCAATCAAACAAACGCATCGGCAAGTCATCACGATAATTTATTTTTTTGTACACTCATTCTACGTAACGATCATAGTCAGGAAACGATAGCATCAAGCGGTCAGGTAAAAGCATTATTTTGTAGATAGAAAAATTTCAGGTTCGTCAATGTTCATAAAGAAAGAGGTAGTGGTCAGCTAAGTGTATTGTTTCCAAGTGACAGATTTACTAGGTCAGGAAGATCAGTAAATATGTTTGGTAATACTCCATGTAATCAATTGCCTTTACCCGTCACTGGAGACTTACCTGGTGTTCGGTCATTGCTATGCAGATAGAGTCAGGTTATCTTCTTTTTGGTCGTTCATGGTGCCGTTTCTATACCATACCATTCTTCTACACGAGGATGAACAAACCATCCATCAGGACGTGTTCGATTGACGCCATCAGTCGCCATAAACAGGTGCAATAAAGCAAGGCAAGCAGATTGCTCGATAGTTACCTCAGGATTATCACAAAAAACTGCTTGCGATTCAGTCACGATAGTAAGGGTCGGTATCTCTCGAGGAGTAGTCAATTCTCCCCACTGATCTACCAACTGGAGTGTACATCACTCGTAGACACCAGCTTTCTGTGGTTGTAATTGTAGTTCGTAGGTGCCAGAAGCATTCAACGTCATACGTACTTGCAGTTGCGTACAGATCGGATTCGTTCCTGAAACAAGAATAGTAGGTTGTTGTTCGTTATCGAGACTCATACGTACTCCAGGAGTCAGTTCTACGGTACGAATCACCGTCGTTGTCGCTATTGCAGGAAATGGTTCTTGATCTGTAAAGACCAGTCGTTCACCTGCCGTAGTATACTGTCCTCCTCACTGTAGAGTAAATCATGAACGGGAAATCCAGGTTTCAAGCGATGCAGGGATAAGCACATTCCCGTCTTGCGTATGATCCAATGCATTGTAAGAGATATCGAGATAGGTAAGATTTTGCAACTGGGTAAATGAATCGGGAAGTGTTCATATCAAACGATTGAAAGCAAGACTTAGTAACTGAAGTGTCGGTAAGGTGAAAAATTGTCCAGGAAAGCTCGTCAGTCTGTTTTCGTGAAGATAGAGCTGGGTCAGTCAATCTAGTGTGGATAGCGAATCTGGAAGCGTCGTCAGACGATTTGATCCAAGATCCACTATCTGCAATGAAGCAGATCATTGTCGTCACGTAGGCAACTCAGCGATAAGATTGTTTCTCAGATTGAGGTGATGTAACGAAGGCAGAGAAAAAACTGTTGCAGGCACGGTCGTAAACTTATTGTCTTGTACCTGTAAAGATTCTAAGGTAATCAACTGCTCTACTTGTGCTGGCCAGACGGTCAGCATATTTCCTTGTGCATCCAGCAGTGATAACTGGTCGAGATCGCTAATGGGGTTTGGCAGAACGGTCAACTGGTTGTATGCTACTTTCAAGATATCTAAATCATCCAACGACCCGATCGACAAAGGCAAACTGGTGAGTGCATTGTTACTCAAGTCCAAAAGGTCTAGCTCATAGAGGTTTCCTATCGATTCAGGAAGACTGG
>Ga0163148_10003910_pt1 | contig 16025 bp, 21 predicted proteins | sample OliLakLV19MP7P2_FD_148606 | JGI IMG/M metagenome (GOLD analysis project Ga0163148, IMG submission 148606) | Freshwater microbial mat bacterial communities from Lake Vanda, McMurdo Dry Valleys, Antarctica- Oligotrophic Lake LV.19.MP7.P2 | ecosystem: Environmental > Aquatic > Freshwater > Lake >...
CTTGTGGGGGGGGTGGTTGACAAGTGGGGGCTAAGGAACCGGACATGGTCAAAAGAACCGTCTTGGCGGAGATCTCCAGCTCCGCTGCCTTATTTTTCTCACGTGGTTTGAAAAAGTGACTGAGTTAGTGACGAAAGAGAGCTCGAAAGAGTTAGCTCGCAGTTACGAAGACGCACATCTATCCCTACTTTCCTCGACGCTAAACATCACACTACCCAACGTTCACAAGCTTGACTCTGTTGCACACCAATGAACATGCGTCGCAGTAACAAAGTGCCATCCGCATTTCAGCTCCCACCGCTGCTTAACTACTGTAGCTAGAAATTATGGTTCAGGGCCTATTGCCCTGCCATGCTATGCATGCTACTTTGTGACAAAGTTTTCAGTTTGTACACAGGGTGATCTTTTGCACGGTAGTGTACACGTTCTTATTTTGTCATTTATTATCATTTATCAATGGCCCCCCTTCCGCGTATGTAGATCCCGAGGGCATGGTTACAGAGTTGTCTTCTCCGCTTCGAGGATTCCCAACTTGCTCAAGGAATGCAAGTCGCGATTGAGGCCGTCCAAGTTCGCCATTGTGAAAGGTGAGGATGAATTGGCTGTGGCAGAAGGATCCATGTACACAACTTTACTGACACCTGCGTTGCTGGCTTTGACCATGTCCGCATAGATTTCGAACAAGCTTTGTTGTTGTCCCAACGATGTCTCGCTCAATAGCTTGGCACGCTCTGCCTCGGCTGCCGCTTTCATGCGAATGGCTTCTGCTTCCGCCTTGGCTTTGAGAATGATTCCATCTGCTTCCGCTTGCGCTTGAGTAATGGTACGAACCTTCATGGCTTCGGCTTCGGTCTGCGCTCGTGCCCGGTGGCGTTTGTTTTCGGCATCGGCAAGTGTTTCGCGGGATCTCGCCTCCGCAAGGCAATCGGCAGCTGTCTGCTCCTTTTGTGTGGCAATTAGATTCTGTAAAACAAGCCAGCGTCAACGCAAAGACATGATGAGTTTGGTTTCGATTCAAGTTGCTTTCACCAGTATCCGAGAACGATTTTATCTACGCACCTGGCCTTGAAGGTTGGAGAGCTGGTTCTCCACGTGGGCCGTTGTTAAGCAATTCTGGGCAATCTCGCTGGCCAGCTCTGCAATATCAAATGAAATCCGAGAGGATGAGTGTTAGAAGGAATGTGGCATTTTACGACGGGTCAAGTTTTCGACAAGATTCATACAAGTAGACCTACCTGTATCCATGATTTTGAATGCCTCCATTCGGATATTCGCAATGTCCACGCCGTACCGAGTCACAAAGTCCTCGTGTAACTTGGACATGAACTCATCATGAGCACGATCAAAGAAGTAGGAAACAGCTGCCGGCTGTGGGTCCGCGCCATTCTCCTCCGCATTACTGTCTTCATCCAGAGCAGATGCCTCAACGGCGATAGCTGGTTGAGCAGAAGTTGCCGATATTGTACGGCTCTGAGCAATTTGATTCAGAGCAGTCGAGCGGATAATGTTTGTCAGCGTTGCAACGGCGGTCTCCCTAACGAGATCTTCAAGTTCGTCGGTATTCAAAGTCTGAATGCACTTCTCTGGATCAACAATGCTGAGGTAGTCAGGCGAAGAAGGAACAAGACATTTGAGCAACGGCTGAAACATCACACTCAACACGACCGTTCAATGATGCGACATGATCCATCACCAGTTCAAATCAAGATGAACCTACCTGTAAAAGACATCGGCACGAACACCAACCTTTACCAAATCTTTGGTCTCGCAGATTAGGAAATCAGCGTCATCCTCGAGCTTTTTGGACGATTTTCCAATTTTGTGGTTGACTCCGTAGGTGATCAAGCGGATGCTACGTTGTTTTGTCGACAAGAAACGCTCAAAGAGGTGGGTGCTGGAATCGATAAGATGGCGTCCGTTTGTGAGAACCTTGAGATGGCCCTTGTCGTACGTAATGCCGACTTCTCCAGTATAAACTTGAATCACCTTTTTGGAGCCCAGCTCAATCTTACGTTCACTTGCGTCGGCAAAAGCAACAAAATGAAAGTCGTTGCTGTTGAACTCGTAAAGACCAGGTCTATCCAACAGAAAAGGTTCGTTTTTGTTCCAAGCCAAGGCAATCTTTCCTCTCGGGACCTGCAAGATTGTGATGGTACCATGCTTGATACAAAGATTAGCAGGCGAAATTTCCTCTGTACCTTCATAGAAAAAGTTGGGTGACTCCACGATGTGTTGCCCTTCCCCGTACAGGCGAGGCATATTGTCGCAATTCGCCTTGGCGACGCTTCCTTTCACGACATTCAAGATGTGAATCGAGGAATGGCCGATATACTCATCACTGATGTTTGCCAAACCCTCGAACTTGAACAAAGTTGACTTGATAAAGTGCTCCCCTTCTCGGATGAGGCGAGGCACCAGTGATTTCCATCCATCCTTGCCACGAACTTCAGCCCAAACCTTGGCGTTCTTTCCTCTAGGTACGTTGAGGTAATGATAGGGGCCATGGTTGAAATACTGCTTGCTTGCATAGGTGACAGTGCCACAATACTGGTGTAAAAAAAACCAAGAATTTGTGAGAAAACCAAAACGACGTGCTGTGCTTTGTATAGAAATTATATAGCCATAATCCATACCTTTACAGTTCCAGTGTTAAAGACGTGGGTGCCGACATCCAAAAGATAGTGCACACCCTGGATAGTGATTAAACCGACGGATCCTTCAATGATTCGGAGGATGAGAATCTGATTATCGTCGGTTGCGATAATGTCGGTATCCAATGAGCGATTCTTTTGGACCCACGCAGCTTGAGTATCGAGCAACCACCATTTGCCTTCGGGGACGGCGTAAACAATACCATACTTTCTGTAGAAAGAAATACAACCGGGAAGCACCGTGTGGCCGAAAAATCCTGGAGCCGATCGGTGGATTGTTTTCTTTCTCGTGGGAAGTGAAATATCCATGTCGCTTCCCTCTTTTGTCGACGGCAAGGGCAAGACGCTGTTGACGGCGGTGGCGATCGTTTCGGGCTGGCTTTGGTCAGCATTTGGCTGGAGAAGCGGCAACGCCTTGAGAAAGCCTTCACAGTCCTTTAGAGTTTGGGGAAGCGCATTGCCGCTCATTTCCTCGATGGGGTTCTCGATGAGTTTCAACTTGCTAAAATCGAGAATCGAATCATCAATGTCGTTGTCACTCTTAGCGTGGGCCATGACGAACGCCATCTCGTCTTCATGATTGTCATCTTTCAGGTCCACAAGATTGACTTCCTCGCCGAGTCCCTTTGTGTCCAAGAAAGCTGCCATTGTCGATTAATTTATTTATCTTTTTAATATGTTTGTTGTTGTGTTTATTTGCCACCTGATTTGCTTCTTATGAGATCTTCAGAATGATGAGCTTGAGGGGCAGAATGAATCTATTCAATTGTGTCAACAGATCCAGAAGGGGAACACGACTGCCTCATTTGAACCGCTTGCGTGCCTAACCGCTTCAGTATTTGAGACCCCTGGACCCAATGAAACGAGTTCTCTTGCGTTGACGCCGGGATTCAAGTGTGAGTCGTGATCACGACTCACTCGAGGCGCGCATGCGCTCCTGCACGTGTTGTCTTGGATGATGACATGGTGTTCTCTTCCTCAATGCAAAAGCATCACCTTCCAGAGGTAGTCTGGTTTTACCTAGCTCTAACTTGTACTGTAGTAGCAAAGGCCAGCTAGCTGACAAGTTACAAGTAGATAGCAGTAGCTAATAGTTGAGAGACAACCCACCCGCTCAGTAGCCTTGTATTTTGCCAGAGAGGTGCCAGACATGACAAACTTGCAGGCTCTGTCTCTAGTTCGGACTTAGATAAACCAGCCAGAAAGGCTTGCACAGTAAGTAGGAAGGCTGCGACCTCAAGGAGGAATTCGCTAGTAATTCGTCTCGCTGCTAGTTGTCCATAAATGGCAAGTTCCTTTCTCATCTACCATACTTGGAAGTACATCCGTATTTGAAAGTCCGTGGCAAACGCGATCAATCCCTTCGACCATAGCTGGCAGAGCTGCTGGCAGCCTTCGAGCTTCACTAGGATTGGCGCAGCAGGTAGCAAAGATGGCCATCATCATTTGTCGATGTACACGCACACATGCACGAACAGAACTCAAATAAAATTGGACCATGCGCTCTGTGTCCTACTACCAGTGTCGTCGCCCCACGCAGAATGTTTCGTATTCTGGTGCAAAAACCGCAAATTATTCTCGCTTTCTTCAGCTTCCGCGGCGAACAAGAATGGCGTCATAGCCCACACTTCCATATTGGCAACTTCAAACCGCCCATCGTTACTGGAGGCAAACTCCGCAGGTTTTGCAAGTAGGCAAGGATTTTCATAGGTTTCACAGGGACCTGTAAACCCTCTCAAAAGACCATCTTCTACAATGAAGCCAAAGCCACGAGAACCTCCGGCAATCATTCCACCGCCCGCTGCAATCTTATCATCCCCAAAGAGCATACATAGATCGTTCAATCCGGTCCATCGGAAGACCTCGATCTCGCCCTCCCTTCTGCCAGTTTCATTAAGCTCAATGGCGGATGGACTTTTGGGTATTGGCGCGTTCGTACAAGTACGCCGTTTCTTCATTCTCCAAAGAAACGATTCGCCGCTCATTTCGTATTTGTTTGTCTTTTCCCATGGCTATATTCGTTCATAGAAGACACGCACGAGCCAATGGGTCATGGATCGAGGTCGTTAGAAGTAGGCAAAGACACAAACGAACACGAAAAGAGCACACACGAAAAGAGAGAGGAGATGCAAGCTAGGCACGTACCTTGGTCATGAAACATCCAAAGACGTCGCCATCGAGCGTCTCAATGGCAAGAAACGTATACTTCGACATGCATATTCTGGTTTCCAGTGCTGTTGTGGATGCTCCATCTCGTAGAAGGCTGTACTTCAATAAGAAATTGGTGTCGGCACACGACATGGGCAGGTGCTTGTGCAATGCCTCCATCAGGGGAGGCGTTAGCACATGGGGCAAGCATGCTGTATCGTGTTTGTGAGTGCCCAAAATAAAAAATGGCACCGTGTCTGGATCCAATCCGGGGCGGAGAACATGATCAACCCAAGACGTGTGTCGGATATGTCGGCTGGTTTTTCGTCTATGCTGTCGTTCTTCAATTTCCAAGTCGCTACTTTGAGCACCTTTCGAACAAGCCAGAAGGGAAAAAAGAGCGATGCGAGCACAGACAAAAAACAGTTTGAGATGATGCATCGCTGTGATAATATAACTCAAGCGCAAATAATTATTTAGTAAACGGGGAAACAACGGTATACAAAAACGTACCAAAACTGTGGCGTGGTGGTATGGGTGGTGCTCCCATGATGCGAACCAATCCTCTCCACTTGTCTCCGACTTTTTTCGCACCACCATGATCGTACTCTTCCCATAGTTTGGTGAATACTTGGGATCGTTGTCGAATGTCCAAATACAGGGAATGCCGTTGGGATCGCTCACTGGCATGACCATCTACGTCGGCGGCTTCTTTGAGGCGGAAGGTCCATGCGGCCGCCATGACACAAAACAACACGCCAATGATACACCACATAACCATCGCCGATGGTGCCCCCGAGAAAGGCAATTCCGAGGAGCGGGCGGTGGTAGATGTCCATGGTGAGGAAGATGACAAAAAGACCGTGGCCAGACCTCCGGCAACAGTAGGTGCCATTGCCCGGAAGCAGAGCGCCCCAAGCGTCATGATGCGTCCGACATCCTCCCGGTGACTGGGCGGCACCGTTCGACTGGTAGCCACTCCAATGAGGGCAAAATAGAGGGCATGAAAACCACGAAGGCAGCTCGTGACCAATACCACAAAGAAAAAGGAACCGAGGGTAAAATCTCCAGGTGGACCCATGGGTAAAAAGGATCCAATTTGGGTTTCGTCGTCGGCGTCAATGTTGGACAGCAGCCTTTCATGGTTCATGTCTCCTTGTTCCGAACCTGTTATTGTTGTTGTCATTGTTGTTGTGTAATAGGTCCCTCCATTGAGTATCAACACAAGGGGTATCAACAGACTGGGAAGCGATCCCATAATGGCCGCCAATTTCAAACTCGAATAGAAGCCCAATCCATCTTGGGAAAAGATGCGTCCTCCTACTAACGTGAGACTTTTACTTTGAGACAGTGCCACAATGAGTCCCGACGCCGACAAGATCAATCCGATCTTCGCTGTGGAAAGTCCCGGCCCGTACCATCTGGCAATCAAAAAGAGGGGCAAGGCTTCATCAATACACACCACCACAAAGGAAAAGGCCCAATAGGCCATCAAGTGATAGCGTGTATTTTTGCGTTTCCAAACATATTTCAAGGCCTTGATTCGACTTCTACCAATGGTGGTGGCAGTAGAAATGGAAACTTCCTTTTTGGAGTCTTCGTCGAGTGGTTGTTGGTTGTCGCGGTCCGACTGTAAGAGGGGATGATTTTCACCTCCCAAGAAATTCGAATGAGTCTTGACGACGGGTTTAAAACCGTCTGTATCGTCATTCATGTTGTTCCCATAGGTAGGTGTGGTTGATTTTGGTGCTGTTGTTTTGGCGGTGGCGGTCTCTCCTTCTTCCTTGACAAACAAGGCGATACCGATCATACTCAGACTACAAAGGATGGCAGCGACAATATTGGGCAACAAGAACGGGTATGTGTGCATCCAATCCGGCAAGTCTTCATCAAAGTAGGCATCATTGTGGTCGTCCTTGGCAACAAATTCCACATTGGACAACCAACCACCCAGACAGGGACCAATGGCGGTTCCCCACTACATATAATCATTGAATAATATTTTTTTCAAGAACCAAGAAGCAGAAAAAAAAGGTCAGGACAAAGAACATGAAATCAAACCAAAAAAAGAGCCGTAGTTAGGAATGCTCACCCACATGACGGCCAAGACTCGTGCTTGCGTCAATTCTTCTTGATGAGGCGGATGATGATTTTGGTTTGGATGCCGAGGCGATTGATGATGATGGGGTGTTTGGGGGGACATCAATCTGGTGTTGAGTCGTTCTTGATCCATGGCGGCACGCTTGACACTTCCCGAAAGCGTATTGGACAAGCCCAATAAAAATCGTGTCAGACAGGCTTGGCCATAGGTAGGGGCCATGCCAAAGGCCAAGGAACACACGGCACTCATTGCTAACGACAGTAACAAAGTGGGTTTGATGCCCCCCATGTGCAGCAAATGTTGTTTTCTCAAAAGACTCCAAGGGACAAAACTCAAACACCGGCCCAACGTAAATGCACTGCCTAATAGACCAGCATAAATACCGACGGAATCCACCGTCACATGATGATCCACATGATGATGTGGACGGTCATGATGAAGTAAGGATACCGTCATGTAACCCACATAGGGAAAACAATGAAATAAGAGGTAAGTATGGGTAATGGCCACCAGGCACAGGGAAGCCGTGGCAGCACTCAAATTGTTCGTGCTCTGTAACATAATGATAATTGTTGGGAATGTTGATGATTTGGTGTCATTTATTATAAAAGGATGCAGTAAAAACAGTAGGATGGGATGTTGCTACGGTACTAGCTAGTAGAGTTGTATTAGCGTTGTTAGTAATAATAATGATTCATTCATTCATGATTGGTTGCTGTATGGTATGGTACATGTTGATACACTACTACTGTACGACAGATGTACCCTGGACTTCTGTCGGTTTTGCTAGCTAGCTAGACTAGCTAGCTAGCTAGTAGTAGCTAGCTAGCCTCCACAACAGTCTACTGTAAAAATAATGTACTGGTCCGGTAGATCTGTATCCTACCGGTACGTACAGTACTTCTGGCTACGGGATTGAAATTGAAAATGTCGTAGCGACATAATTGATGTCTTAGAGGACATGCATATGAGTGCCGGATGTTAATCAGTTATCACGCGCGTTATGTTTTTAGTGTACAAAATAACGCACGTTAAAAACGCACGTTATAACTATTTAATATCCGGCACTCACAGCATCAATATGACGTCACTACGACATTTCTATGACATCACATCAATTAAGGACCCAAGATTCAATCACGAGTTAACCCAACAGTGTTCAGTACATGTGTACTACTAGTACCAGTGCGGTACTGTTATACGTACAGTACGTACTAGTAGTACAGTCATTTCAGAGCCAGCGCCACCGTCTATCCTGTGGCGCGCCTCATGCGCATTTAACCGCATTTTACCGTCGTATAAATTTATCCGACAGTTTTATAGTACAGTTTTATAGCACAGTTTTATACGACAATTTTCAAAATTGTAGTATAAATTTATGAAACAATTTTATGCGACAGTTTTACAGTAGGTTTTTTAGTACTGACCACTTGGAGTTGCACCCCTTTTTTCATGTGTTTCCGATTTTGAAGTGGTGCACGCTTGAAAGGATAAGATTGTACTATAAAACTGTAGGATAAATTTATACAACAGTTTTATAGCACAGTTTTATAGCACAGTTTTATACGACAATTCTCAAAATTGTAGTATAAATTTATGGCACAATTTATCCGACTTACACATACATGAGGCACGTCCCTGATCGCAGGGGAATCGCAGATTGCAGAGATCAAGTCAGTGGAGACTTCGCACAGAACAAAGAACAGGTCATGCTTGTAAAGAAGAACAGAAGGCCACAAGTCCGGACAAGGGCGATTTTCGGGACGGATATCCGAGGCAATCCAGGTATCAAGCTTGCGTTTTGTTTGGAGGAGCGACCCGCCCTGGTGGCTCATGCTGCAAGCAAGCAAGCTAGTAGCAGCAGTAGTGGCAACGTTGAGGAGCCAGGACATGGCTGATGATGGTGCTTGCTTCTCCTCTACTGCAGTAGGACTTGCCCACGACAGGATGCTTGATTCGCTTGCCAAGCCTCGATCCATTCTTGTTGGGAACGAGGTCACTCAAAGCGCGCACGGTGCCATCTATGGAACATGATGCATCTTGTCATCACTCTTGTATCTTGAATCCCAGGGATGGCGTCATTTATTCCAAAAATAAAGTTGGAAATCTCATCCCCTCTGATGGTCACCAGAAGGGAGCAGCAGTCATTTTTTCAGACAAGAACTGAACAACGGCACACTACTGCAAGTACCGAGTATTAAGTACATACTGTTTCGCATCGACTGTTTTTCGCCTCATTTATTATTTCGCGAGATGCCTCTTCTGGTCTCTTTTCCTCAAGAAGGTTGCATCACATTAAAACTAGTATCAAAATTGAAGCCCTCTTCCACCTCGCTGTCTGAGGATTCCCCAGATGAAGCGGTTCGCACAGCACTCCCAGCAAAAGCGTAGGCCGCTCGGCCCGTCATTTGGTGTTTGAGTTCACGAAGATGCACTTTCGCTTCCTCTGGCAGCTGACGTGCAGGAAACCGGCCAATGATCCCTTGCTCTTCCAAATGTCGAGCCATCTGACGAGCTTGCTCCGCGTTGGCGTCATCCACTAAGCGTACGGGGAGATCTGCCAGTGTGCCTTGCCCGATTGACACACGTAAAAACTGGAGAAAAGGGTCCAGTTCCCTATCATACAATCCATCTTCCACCCATAACTCCATTATATCGTGCAATTTCGCTGATTGATTCTCGTGTTGTCGCTTTGTGCCCCTTGGAAGTTGCAGCGATGACACCACGCGACAAAAGGCTGTCAACCTCTCCGCTTGGTTGTTGTTCTTGTTGTTGTTTCGGATTTGGGGGAACATCAGTGTCACACGCGCAATTGCAACATCGCTCCCCGATGTCTCACGACGAAGTTGATTGAGATCCCTAGTCGACTGTAAGAAAAAGAGAAAATGTCGAAGATCCTCGGTGCGCTCCTGCACCGCCATTTTCTTTGCCTCCTTTTTCTGTTGCTTAAGACGAAGTTTTTCAGCTCGCCTCTTCGTCTTCTGGACCTCCACCTCCTCGTTAATATCCGTAAATTTCACTCTGTGGCAAGAGAGAGTGGTCATTCTGTTGATGCAGTGATGCTGTAGTACAAGTAGCTTGGTGTGTTGTCAATGGACGGAGCCTCCGCTTGTCATTCTGTTGATGCAGTGATGCTGTAAGTAGTACAAGTACCAGGTAGCTTGGGGTGTTCTCAATGGACGGCTCCGCTTGCTGTTTTGTGCTTGTTGTTTGCTGCTTCGATCGTCTCGGCGGGCAAGCAGACGGTCTGCACGAGGTCCTTTTTTAACGGAAACACGACTCAATCCAGAGGGCGACTACTGGACCCGCTACCAGTACGACGTAAAAGATTCCGTTAAAACCCTTCTCATTTTCTTTCTCCATTCGATGTCGTCACTAACGTGACTGGATAAATCAATAGCAATATATTTTACCCGACTCATCAATGGGTCACGAGCGGCACTTAATTTTAATTTTCAATGGACCAATCAAAAGGAAGCATTGAAAGATCTTTGTGGTTGTCAACGAAGATGCAGGGAAAACCATAATACTCGTAGTACTAGCTATTATTGTGAACCCGCTCATTATTATTACTGTACGGTGCCTTGTATTTGTTCTTGTTGTACTCATTAATTTATTAGAGAAAGAAGAAGTTTAATTGCTTTGGACTGTGTTACATGCTACTTCATCACTAGTAAGTCGACCATTGCTTTGATTGATTTGTTTGCTCGGCCAAACTGATCCTTGTCCTTGTCTATATATCTTCGTCGCCTGGAAATCGACAACAATATTGGAATGTCCCGTCAAAAGCGAGGCAAAACAACAAGAACAACCATGACGACAATCACAGAAAGTGATGAGCGACATCGTAGAAGATTCGCCGCGGCCGCTCATAAGAATGATAATGGAAATTATAATAATGAGAAGAAAACCAACACCTACACGACCGAACTTTGTTTGGTTGGCCTGGCTGTGCTAATCGGCACTGGATGGATCTCTCTAGTGATGATGAAGCTTGCTGCTATGATTGTGGTTGTCGTTCTGCTTGGCTTGGCATTTAAATATGAAAAAAATCGGGAGCAGAAGGTAGAAGAAGTGTTGGGCCTTTCTCCACAGTCAGAACTGTTTTATCTAGAATGTGACTTTGACGATTTATCGGATGGCCTTCCACTAGCGGATATAATAGTGCCTCATGGAGAAATTGACCGTGATGATTTATCTGATGACCTTCTCTTTTCATTAGCGGAATTGATTGAGGAAGAGTCTCTGATTCGGCCACATCCGGTGGCGCAAGCTAGAGACTCCGAAACGGATTCCGTGATCGATCAGGCACTGGGAGACTCGGTATCTCCACCGGTGAGTTTTGTGCAGCAGACTTCATTTCTTCAAAGCAATCTCGTATTTGTGTGCTCATTCTTTGTCAATCTGTGACGAATCTTATGATATCTGTAGCCAGATCAACAATTTACGAGCCTGAAACAGTGTGTACCCATAGCACCGAGGCCACAAGTGCCCATAGCACCGAGACCTGCGCAGGTCTCGAACATTGCAGCTGGGAATAGTAAGAGTCTTCCAGCGAGTACGCGAAAAGGGAGAAAAAGTAAGCGCGGACCATACGAATGCAAGTCGTGCGGAGTACCCAAAAAGGGGCACCAATGCCCAACAAAGCCCATGCAAAGAACTTTGTTGGAAAACCTTATCGATCGTCTCCCAACAAGTTGTGCTGCACGAGAAAAATGTCGTGGTCTCCTTAACCCTGTGCGACGGCGAGAGGGAAATGGAGAATACATATGTGGTAACTGCGGACTTATAAAAACTAGCCACAAATGCCCTATCATTAAGGTCGACATTAAATTAATCCATGAGCTGCGCAAGGCGCTGCCTCTTGAGGATGCTGATGACCTTCGAGGTAAGCTTCAGGCACATGTAGGCATTTAAAAAGCCGAAAATAAACCCAATGCATATAAGATGCAACAGTGCAGTAACATGAGTTCAATATTATAGAATGGAAAAACGTTAGATGCTATCGTCAACATGACGTGAACTACACTCATAGCAATGCCCAGCCGTTTCGGCAGACAAGTCGTGAACCTCCCGGAGAGGCTGCTCATATATACTACTGCTCGTAGGCAGATGCTGGTGGTGGGTGGGTAGGTAGTGACGTGTTTCCCGTGTTTACGCTTCTGGTCAGGATCGGCTCTTTCGCAACCCGCGACTTGAGGATGATGGACCACCAAGCCGCCGCAATCATAAAAACACAAATTAAAATCTCCTTTTTCATCACTGACGGCACTACGCCAACATACAAACGTTTCAACAACCATAATGCCCTGGTCGTGAAAAAGGCAATAATGATCACCGAAACGTTGGGATGAAAGACATTCATGCAAATCCTGCAACACGTTTGGAATGCCATGCACAACACCAGAGATTCCAAAAGGAGCGCGAATACCTGGCCTACGAGCAATGCCACCGTGTATACAAGTAATTCAAAACCGTGGTAGCCTTCTAAACGGTAGCGTCCTCCTCCAAAGAACTCGACAGTCTTGCACAACCATCGGAATACCATGCGCACCGCCAGATATTCCACAAGGAGTCTGTATGCCAGGCGCCTGAAAAAAAGTAATTCAAGACCGTGGCAGTCTCCTCCTGGGTAGCGTTCTCCTCCACGAGGGACCATCCCCAGAACCGCCTTGGCCGCTGCTGATTGTTTCGAAAGATTTCGATGGGGTGGATTTGTTATCGGGGGTGGACACGAAATAGCATGCCCTCTTTCTTCTTCTCCTTCTTTTTGAAACAATGCTGTTGCTGCTGGCTTGTTGTTTCCCAGATTTATCGATGGCTGACGATGAGCAAGTAGTCGGCAGGACGACGATGGCGAGCACGAGCCACACCCTAGATGCCACTTGTTCTCGTACGGAACTTTGTGATATCTTCCTTCAGTCATCGTGGGGGCAGCAACAATGACAATGACAACAAAAAGACAGGCCCACCACTGCACGGTCTTGCGAGAAGAGATAAGGATTGTCCTTGTTTGCATATTTTTTCTGCTTAGTGTGAATAATTTTGATTAGTTAATATGAAAACGGATGATGAAAGTGCATGTGCAATGCTGGTTTTTTTTTACCTTTCATAACGCGGGTGAGAACGACAACGTGGGACTGATCTCCACGATCCACGATGATGGAGGCTTTGTTTCGTCTGTTGGTTTTACAGTACGGATCCATAGCCGTCATGTTCGTTGTACAATTGTACTGAAGTAAGCGTTTTGTGTCTGTTCTCGTCGTCTCAGTACTACAGCAGTAGACTTCAGACTCGAAACCAAAAGTAATCGCGTGTAGTGAAGTAATGTCGCACCAATAATGAACGCCCGCTAATGGCTAAGTACTGTAGTAGCATGCTTATTAAATTGGTAGCAACTGGACTGCACAGGAGCTGAGGTGGCTCGTTTTGGGCCTAGCTAGTAAGTAGTGCTCGTTCACGTTCCTTTTCTCGGGTGCTCGGCTTTCTTCTTCGCATCTTCCTGTTTGCTGCTCTCTTACATAGGAGCAGCTGTATCCAGGGGATTTTCTTTTCCAAAACGAGCGCTATGCAGAATCAGCAGTAAGGACATCGGAGGATGGATCCAGGCCTTTGGTGGGTGTACAGCTAACGGCATTGATGCGTGATGAGCTTGTCGTAGCGCCAGGCGCTGTTGGGCGAAACCCTGTGACGGTCGAGAGAGGTCCTTCGAAGAAAGCTGTCTCAACACGTGCAAATCCTAGTAGAGAAAGGCGTCACTGCATTGCTCTCGCGATGCATTGGCTGACGCACAGTAGTATTTCAATATTTTGTAGATACCATGTTGCAATAGGTGAAAAACCGATGCGCGAGCTAACTTATCGCTGTACGGGTAAGGAAAACATTAACCTTTAGTATTGCTTCTTTCGTTCCTTTCAGCGAGCACACATCCCCCCGTCACTACATGGTTCGCGAGTTTTAAATGGAAGGCACACTTGACGCTCTCATATTTATACTTTATGAGCCATTTCCGCCACGTTTACAAAGCAAAAAGAGCAGCAGCGACTCCCGCCACCAGAGGCCCCCACAACATCGCGTGGTGAAGGGCTGCCGCACTGACTTCGACTGGTTCGCAGCCCGTTACGGCGACAATGCTAGGACGGACGCATGTTTCGTCGTAATATAGATCGTGACTACAGATGCATTCATCGCTGATTCCTCCATTGCTTCCACAAAACAAAAGTTGAACGTTTGCATCTTCGCGCAATGTCCAACAAAGTTTTTGGGAAAAGGCTGTAGCATCTCGAAAGGCACCGGATAAATCGCTAACTCGCATCACATCCCAATTCGACAAGTCAATATTGAAGGAAGATGCCTCCCTTTCATATTTAGGTATTCGTTCACGGTGCAAGTCAGTTGTCGTCAAGGATTTGTTTTGTTTCGTTGCGTACATAGGGATTCATTCCGTACACAAAAGTTAGCTCCTTCTGATTCAGAACTGGTTCGATCCAAAAAAAAGGCCACTGCATTGCATAAATGACGCAACGAGGCACGTACCAAAACATGGTCGAAATGTCCCGAACCTTGTCCGTTTGCCAAAAGGAAATATCCGAGTTGAAGGAAGAGGCAGCTGGCGAAAAAGAAAGCACGAACAAGTCATTCAGTACAGGCGTGAAGGGGCTGAAAAAATGGGACAAGCGATCCGTTACAGAAAACACTTACTGCGAAACCTGTAAAATCAAAACCGAATCGGGAAAGACATTTAGTATTCCGTGTTTGTGTACAATGCTTATCGTATTCTCTCCCTCGTCCACAGGAAGAAAACAGTGGTGATTGTTGAGGCAAAACTTACATATCTGCCATGGTCGTTACACTGGATGTGTTCCAGGTCGAAATGTCGCTCGTAAAACTGGTAGCACCTTGAAAGCTGAAACAGCAAAGCAATAAATCCATTATATTAGAACTTGCCTTCCAAAAATGGACACGTCTTCCTTTTCGATTATTTACTCACGTGCTGACCATGGACGTGACCATGACAGTATCCCAAAGTGTAAGGTCTCCTGCAAAACTGGATGCATCTCTGAAACAAAAAAGTGCAAAAGAAATGAGGCAATGGTGTACCCAACAAAAACGCCTCGGTGGATATACTCGAATGGGAAGGCACTGAAAATCAAACCCAACGAAGCATATAACAAAAATACCCAGTGCTAAGAAACTCACAAGAACATTCGTGACATATCCGTCACACGGCCTATAAAATAAATAAATAAAATTAAGAGTGTATACCACGAAAAAGGGTAAGCCATTATAAGCAAACGCCAGCCACATGAAAGGCATGGACGAAATGAATAACTCACCTGTTTCCCAGGCACTAATGTTCTCGTTGAAGTCTTTATAACCTTGGAAAAGACCTGCAATATAATTTCGAAAGGGACAAATAGATCAGAAACACAGTTACAACAACCATGTACTATACACGAATTTCACCACTGTCGATACTGCATCACATAAAAATAAAGAAGGACTTTCTTTCAAAGACGGCACGGCGCAGAATTCCCTCGAGACAAGAAAGTACCCGTTCCACTAGCTAGTAGGTCACGTACCACTCATATCGTCGACCAAGGAGACATTCCAATCACTGATCATTCCATAGACAGGAATCACGGCTTCCGATTCATTGGTAAGATATTGTTCGACGGCTACGCGAAGTTCTCCCGAGTTGGCAAACCCCTTGGTTTGCGCCTGAACAAGATGCTCGCCTTGTTGGAGCAGTAGTACTATCAACAAAAGGATCGACAACTTGTACATTTTCACTGGTGATCCCATCATCATCTTAGCAGCACAATGTGGTTGTTGGATTCAATGTAACAACGCAAAAAGATTAGAGAAGACGGGGAAGGGGGTGGATACAGTAGAGGTTGATACTTGTTCTTGTTGTCGCGGGTGATGATGACATCGATGACGATTAAAATTCATTGGCAATGCATGAGAAGGATCTTTGAGTTCACCTTTGCCGCGAAAGATATCGCGCCGCAAAGCGGTCTTGGGTTTCTTTCAATCTTGGTGAATGTTTGACATGGCGTCAGAAACGAAAGGGTTAGGATTCGAATCCACTTTTGATGTGACAACGCATTTATTTGCCTGTG
>Ga0163148_10003911_pt1 | contig 16021 bp, 11 predicted proteins | sample OliLakLV19MP7P2_FD_148606 | JGI IMG/M metagenome (GOLD analysis project Ga0163148, IMG submission 148606) | Freshwater microbial mat bacterial communities from Lake Vanda, McMurdo Dry Valleys, Antarctica- Oligotrophic Lake LV.19.MP7.P2 | ecosystem: Environmental > Aquatic > Freshwater > Lake >...
GTCCCATGGTGCGTGGCCCGATGATCGGGCTGGTGATGGCGGGGGAGTCCTTGCACCAAGCCAGCGCAATTTGCGCGGGTCCCGTATTTTTCTCGCGGGCAATCTGCTCGACACAATCAAGCACATCAAAGGCTTTGTCATTATACTGACGTCCATTGGTGCCGCCGGCAAAGCGGGTATCCGGGGGATAATCTTCACCGCGCCGGTATTTGCCCGTAAAAAAACCTTGAGCAATCGGGGACCAGGGAATCAGGCCAAACCCGTGGGTCTGCGCAAAAGGAATCAATTCCCGCTCGATACGGCGGTCGAGCAAATGGTAGGGCGGTTGCTCACAGACAAAACGGTTTAACCCCGATTCCTTAGAAATCATCAGAGACTCCATGAGCTGCCAAGCGGCAAAGGTGCTGGTGCCGGTATAAAGCACTTTCCCGGCCCGGATCAAATCGTCGAGGGCGCGTAATGTCTCATCCAGCGGGGTTTCGGAATTTGGACGATGAATCTGGTAGAGATCGATGCGGTCGGTCTGGAGCCGCTTCAAGGATGCCTCACATTGTTCGACGATGTGACGGCGGTTATTGCCCCAGGCATTCGGGTCATTGTCCCACATGTGCCCATGGACTTTTGTGGCGAGAATGATCCGGCCACGTTTTCCATTTTGTTTCAGGGCTTTGCCGACAAATTCCTCGCTGACACCCCGAGAATAAATATCTGCCGTATCCAGAAAATTAATTCCTGCATCGATAGCCCGGTCGATGATTTTGGCGGTATCCTCTTCGCCCGTCCGACCGCCAAACATCATACAGCCCAGACAAAGCTCACTGACTTTCACACCGGTGCGACCAAGATTGCGGTATTCCATAGGCCGATATCCTATCATGACGGGGATCAAACCGGAAGGTTAATCCACAGCCGAACCTACTCCAGCCAGAACCAGAAGGTTTTCAGATAAAAGGACGGTGAACCGGGCAGGAGGAAATCGAAGGGTTCGGCTTGGAAATGTTGTTTACGGATTTTGCGTCCGGCCTTCTGGATTTCCATTTTAATGATGCGCTCGAAATCAAAGGGTTTGAGTGTGCCCATATTCGTCGAACAAAATAGGAGGCCGGGACGTTTGAGTAATTTGATCGCGAGAGCGACGAGTTCACCGTAGTTTTTATCCGCCCGGAATACTTTCCCGTCCTTATTCGTCGAGAAGGTAGGCGGGTCGAGGATGACGCAATCGAATTTTCGGCCTTTTTTGCTGAAGCGCCTCATCCAGTCAAAAGCATCGCCGAAAATAAAGTCGTGGCCTTCAACTGGGATTTTATTGGCGGAAAAATTCTTCTTCCCCCAATCCAGATATTTCGTCGAAAGATCCAGACTCGTCGTGCGCGCTCCTGCGGCGGCGGCAGCCACGCTGAATGCGCACGAGTAAGAAAATACATTCAAGACTTCGACCCCGGGGTTTTGCTGGCACCAATACTTCAGGTCAAAACGGTTCTCCCGCTGGTCGAGGAATAACCCGGCGGAATAACCCTCTTTAAAACTGATCAGAAAACGGAGGCCATTCTCCCGGATATAAAAGTCATCATTCATCAGGTCCCCGGCGAGATGGGTGGGGCCATTAGCCTGTCCACGCACCTTTTTATCGAGCTGCTTATGATAACATGAGATGATCCCCTGCTCTACGAGCTCATCTAATACCCCGGATTGCCCGGCATCCTCTGATTCCGTGGAGACAAGGGCAAATTGTTTATAAATATCGATGAAATATTTGGACGGTTGTCCCTTGGAATAGGGGGCGAGGCGGTAGGCATTTGTCTCCGTACCATCAAAGAGGCATTCCACAAAATCCCGGGCTACCCGGGAAACGGAGGGCTTATCAAAGGCCTCCGGCAGTGCCGCTTCGATAGAGGTGGTTTGGCCCGTGAGCGGATGGAAGAATTCTAATTTACCGGCATGGAGATACATGCGCCCGGATGCCGGGCTATCCCCGGGCATTTTTATCCCGTATTGGGAATCCCCCAGGATCGGGCAATCACTGGATTTGGCATGAATGCGTATCTGGTGGGTGCGTCCGGTCTGTGGTCTGGCCTCATACAGAAAATAGGCGCCGTGTTTTTCAATAAATTCAAACTCCGTAGTGGCGGGTTTACCCGTGATCGCGTCACGGCAGGTCCAGGCATTTTGAGGGGCTTTTTGAGGCGAGAGAAAAAAGTAGGTTTTTTTGATCCGACTGGAGGCAAATTGCTCCGCGAGGGATTTATTAGCCAGGGGTGACTTTGCAAAAAGCATGACCCCGCTGGTCTCCTTATCGAGCCTCTGGTGTAAACCAAGATGCTCTAGATGTAACCGGCGGCATAAAAACTCGTAAAACCCTTCCGGTGCAAGGTCTGCGACCTTGTGGCTGGGTATCCCTGCAGGCTTTTGCACGGCTAAAAAATCGTTATCTTCAAAAAGTATCTTCGGCATGTCAAAAATGCCTATGCACGAAAATACTGCTTGCAACAAGCGCGAAATTTGGCTTACATGTAAAAAGTATTCTTCCTCGTTCATGCAATTTCACCTCGAAATTTAGAACTGCAGGAATCTTTCCGATCATAAAGTGATTAGAAAAAAACCTCATGTATAACCCTATTAAGTTACGCTAAGCAATGACGCAAAAAATGCGTTTGAAGGTCCATTAATATGCCAAGACAAGTAAGGCCAGCAGCGGGCTCACGCCCCACTCGTGCACGTAAACCCAAGAAGATAGCCGTTCCCAAAGATGACGTCAAAAATGTGGAAATTACAGAAAAGGCAGAAGTCGTGCCACCTGTATCTTCTAATCCCGCCGCAGAGATGGGCGCCCGGCTAGCCGCCTATATGAAAGAAGGCCTGACTGTCGAAGAGGCCGTGGTCAAGGCGATGCAGACACCCGCTCCCACACCGGTAATCCCTCCTGTGGAAACAAAAGCTCCTGCCCCTGCTCCCACAGCTCCCGTCACCCCTCCACCCGTATCAACGACACCACCCCCTGAGACTCCTGTGGCGACAACACCTGCTACAGAGGTCAACAAAGCCCCAGAGCCTAAAGCCGCGACTTCCGCAGCGATCCTGCAACCCATTGCCCCAAGGCCTAAACCCACACCGATTCCTGCGCGTCCCCCGGTAATTATCGAGGGTCTTTTGGAAATTTCCGACAAGGGTTACGGCTTCTTGCGTGACCCGAAAAATAATTATCTCCCCCAGAGGACTGATGTTTTTGTGTTACCCGACATTATCCGGATCAATAATCTCCGTGAAGGATTAATGCTCAAAGGTGAAATGGGCCAAAGCAATCGGGGACCACAACTCCGCACCCTCATGGAAGTCAATGGTGATGCTGTCGATAAATACCGGGACTTGATTCCCTTTGACCAGCTCACGACTATTAACCCGAATAAACGGTTTGTCATGGAGACAAAGCCTGAGATCTTGACGACCCGGGTCATCGATCTGGTCGCTCCGATCGGCAAAGGCCAGAGGGGTCTCATAGTCGCTCCCCCGCGCACCGGGAAAACCACTCTCCTCCAACACATCGCCAATGCCGTCACCGTGAATCATCCTGAGGCTTATCTCATGGTCTTACTCGTCGATGAACGCCCCGAGGAAGCCACCGATGTGCGTCGCAATGTCAAAGGGGATGTCATCGCCTCGACCAATGACATGAATATCCAGAGCCATACCCATATTTCCAAAATGGCCATCGATAAAGCCAAACGCCTCGCCGAATCCGGCCGTGATGTCTTCTTGCTTTTGGACTCCCTGACCCGTCTCGGAAGAGCCTTTAATAATAACATGGGTAACTCAGGCCGGACTTTGTCCGGGGGTATGGATGCCCGGGGCATGGAGATCCCCCGCAAAATTTTTGCCGCTGCACGTAATACGGAAGAAGCCGGCTCCCTCACGATCATCGCCTCCGCCCTGATCGATACCGGGTCCCGGATGGACGAGCTGATCTTTCAGGAATTCAAAGGCACAGGTAATATGGAGCTTGTCCTCGACCGCAAACTCGCTGACTCCCGTATTTTCCCCGCAGTGGACATTAATAAAAGCGGTACCCGCCGCGAAGAGCTACTGGTGCCCCCGCATGAGCTCGAGAAAATGAATAAAGTCAGGCGCGGACTAGCCGGTCAACAACCCGACCAAGCCATGGAAAGACTCCTGTCATTCCTCCAGAAATATCCTAGCAATAGCGAATTCCTCCGCCAGATTCCTTGACCGATAACAAGTCCGCACGGGAATCATATTTTTGACACATCAGGAAATCAAAGCGAAGGCAAATTGCGCAGCGAAGCCATGCAGAATAGGGGTCCCTACAAGATTTATTTCCTTCGTGAATTTCGCACCCTACATCGTCAATACACTGACTGCCGATGAGCGAAGATCTTTTAAGCGGGGATTTTAATCAATGCAATTTGCTCTATAATCTTCTCGGAGATGGCTTGGTAGAGGGCCCGTTCATTACCCTGCCATGAGTCGATCATGTCATTCAAGCTGAATGAATCGCCGACTACCACGGTGATAGGAGTAAAAAGTTTGATTTTACCATTCCTCGGCCAAGCCTCGTAACTACCGAAAACTCGGACCGGCAAAATGGGTTTTTTTGATTTGGCGACGATTAAACCGACTCCCGGTTGGGCGGCACAGAAAGCCCCGTCCAACGTCCTTTGCCCCTCGGGGAATAGCAGGATAGCCTGTTCCTGCTTGAGTTTTTTAATCATGTTTTTCAGGCTACTCATGTCGGGACGGTCCTGGTCCACCGGAATCGAATTCAACGCGGTGATGAGCTTGCCAAAGAATGGGTTCTTCCAGAGTGTTTTCCGGGCTAGAAACCAAGTGGTCCTCGGTCGGATTCCCGCAGCGGCCAAAGGCGGGTCAAAGAAACTGGCGTGGTTCATGCAAATGACAAGACCTCCTTCGAGGGGAACCTTGTCCTTGGACAAAAAACGGGCACGATGACACACCTTGAAATAGACAAATGTCACGTAGAGACAAAAAAAGTAAAACCAGTTTTCCAAGAGGTGTTTCATCGGTATGCCTTCATCCGTGCCGGTAAAAAGTGATAATCGGTTATTTGGAAACGACTTCGCTGAGTTTAAAGATCGGGAGGAAAAGGGCCACGACAATACCACCGATAATTACCCCGAGCACGACGATCATGATCGGTTCAAGCAAGGAGGTGAGGGCGCCGAGGGTCGCTTCAATTTCTTCGTCCCAAAAGTCGGCGATTTTATCTAGCATGGCATCTACCTTACCCGTGGCTTCACCGGCCTGGATCATACGGATCAAGACGGGCGGAAAAAGAGGTTCCTTCGCTAAACCCGTAGCCAAGGGGTCACCTCTTTCGACTGTTGCTGAAACCCGTTTGATGGAAGCTTCCACCTGGACATTTCCACTGGAAGCACCGACGATTTGCATAACTTCAAGAATCGGCACACCGCTTCGGATCAACTGGGCAAAAGTCCTGGCAAACCGTGTCAGAGTGATTTTGCGGACGAGCTCACCAAAGACCGGTAGCTTGAATTTATATCCATCCCACCACCAGCGTCCACTGGTGGAATTTAAAAAGGCTTTGATCCCAAAATAAATGCCGCCAACAACCAACGGGGTCGCAATAAAGCCGAGTGGTGAACGGAAGAAATCACTGATATCAACAAGAAACTGTGTCGGGGCGGGGAGTTTCGCGCCGAAGTCCTTAAACACATTTGCGAATACAGGGACGACTTTCACAATCAGAAACATCGTAATCAAAATGGAAAGACCGATGACGACCACGGGATAGGTCATGGCTGATTTGACTTTTTTACGGAGTCTTTCGCTGGCTTCTAAATAGGAGGCTAACCGGGCCAAGATCGGGGCGAGTAAACCGGCTGCTTCACCCGCTTTAACCATGCTGACAAAGAGTTTGTCGAAAACTTTAGGATGTTTGCTAAAGGCTTCAAAAAGGCTGCTTCCTTTTTCCACGGTACTAATCACGTCCTGCAATACTTTCCTCATACCCGCCGCTTTCTTAGGGTCACTCTGCTCATATAAAGCTGTGAGGGATTGGATCAGGGGGATACCCGCATCCACCATCGTCGCCAACATGCGGGTAAACATGACCAACTGTTCATTGGTGACTTTCCCCGTCTTACTGCCTGCTCCGCCTTTAGCCTGTTCCATCGACATAACCACCAATCCCTTGGCGGCTAGCTGGGAAACAGCATTTGAGTCATTGACTCCTTCAATCTTACCGGAAATGATTTTTCCAGATGCATTACGTGCTTGATACTTATAATAGGGCATAAAAACTTATGGTTTTTATAGTGCAAGTAGCCGAAGAATGCAAATGGGAATTAATAATATAATAAAAAAACTTTTCCTGGGTCAGGATGCTATGAGAGGGCATCGGGATGTGAAATATCCTTACCTTCATAAAGATAATAAACTTTTTTCGAAATGTTTTTGCCATGATCGGCCACTCGTTCCCAATGCCTTGAGATCGCCATCAGTAAGAGACAACGTGAAATAGTGCTCGGATCCTCGACCATGAAGCTGGTTAATTCTCGGTAAAGCTGGCGGTTAATCTCATTGACTTCCTTGTCCCGCTCCGAAATTTCGACGACCAAGCCGGGCTTACGGTTGACGAATGCGTCCATGCTGGCCATCAACATTTCCAAGGAAATAGTTGCCATACGTGGAATATCAATAAGAGGTTTGAGGGGCTGCTCATTATTCAGGGTACGCGCTTTTTTGGCGACATTAACCGCCTGGTCCCCGCAACGTTCGAGGTCAGAAGAAATTTTGACCACTGTCAGGACAAACCTGAGGTCTGAGGCCACTGGGGCTTGCCGGGCGATATACAGGACCACCTGGTTATTTAGCTGCATTTCTAATAAATCGATTTGTTTTTCTTCGGCCTGGATGATATCAAAAAGGGAATCATCCCTGTCAACCAAAAGCTTGAGTGCGCGTTTGAGGTTGTTTTCAACCAAACTGGCCATCATGAGGACGTTATCTTTTAGTGACTGCAGGTCTTGTTCGAAGGTGCGTTCCATTTTTGTATAAATCATGTATAATTGTTAATTAGTTTTGGGTTATGGTTAAAAAGGATTTTTTTAACCGAATCTTCCGGTCACATAATCTTCTGTTTGTTTTAAAGATGGGTTAGTGAAAATTGTGGCGGTACGGTCGTACTCGATGAGTTTTCCGAGGTAGAAAAAGGCCGTATAATCCGACACGCGCGCGGCTTGCTGCATGTTATGGGTCACGATGACGATGGTGTATTGTTTCTTGAGCTCGACGATTAATTCCTCAACCTTCGCTGTCGCAATCGGGTCAAGGGCCGAACAAGGCTCATCCATCAGCAGCACCTCGGGCTCGACAGCAATCGCCCGGGCGATACAAAGGCGTTGTTGTTGTCCCCCCGAAAACCCCGTGGCACTATCATGCAAACGGTCTTTGGCTTCTTCCCAAAGGGCGGCCCCGCGCAAACTGCGTTCGACGACTTCATCGAGGATTTTTTTATCGTTGATGCCACCAATCCTCAGGCCATAACAAATATTCTCGTAAATCGATTTAGAGAAAGGATTCGATTTCTGGAAGACCATTCCTACTTTTTTGCGCAATTCGATGACATCAATCTTGTTACTCAGGATATTCTCGCCGTCGAGATTACAAATACCCGTTATTTTCACCCCGTCGATCAAGTCATTCATCCGGTTGATACAACGCAAGAGGGTGCTTTTCCCGCAACCTGACGGCCCGATAAATGCGGTCACTTGTTTGTCAGGAATATCCATCTTCACATCAAAGAGTGCCTGCTTCTTGCCGTAGTATAAATTAAGATCCTCGATCTTAATGAGCGTATTAAAATCGGCATTCGATTCGTTCGACAAATCCATCTCCACCCGTTTCATGCCCGCAGGGGCTTGTCGGTGTTTTTGGGTGTCTTGCGATTTTTCAGTATTATCCATGATGATTCCCATAAGACCTTATCAAGTTTAGAGGTTAAGCGAAAGCTCCGGTTTGATATTTTTTGCGGATTTTATCACGGAGCCGGATGGCTACGATATTTAATCCTATAATAATCAAAATCAATAAAAGGGTCGTCGTATAAACCATTGGTTTAGAGGCCTCTACATTTGGTGACTGGAAACCAACGTCGAATATATGAAAACCCAGGTGCATGAATTTACGATCCAAATGGAAGAAGGGGAAAGTTAAATCTACTGGCAATTCAGGGGCGAGCTTTACTACCCCGGTAATCATGAGTGGTGCCACTTCACCAGCCCCACGGGCCATGGAAAGGATAATCCCGGTCAGAATCCCCGGGACACTCGCTGGTAAAACGACACGGCAAATTGTCTGGAATTTTGATGCGCCAAGGGCGAGCGAACCCTCACGAGCACCGCGCGGTACGGCGGCAATGGATTCTTCCGTAGCAACAATGACGACGGGAACGGTTAGTAGGGCCAGAGTGAGTGAGGCCCAAAGGATGCCTCCTGTACCAAATGTCGGTGTCGGCAAATAATCAGAAAAGAATAACTGGTCCATAGTACCTCCGACAAAATAGACGAAAAAGCCGAGTCCGAAAACACCAAAAACGATCGAGGGGACACCGGCCAAGTTATTGATAGCGATCCGTACCGCCCGGACAAATGGCCCTTGACTGGCGTATTCACGCAGGTAAAAGGCTGCCAAAACGCCAAAGGGAGTAACTGCGAGACTCATCAGCACCGTCATGACCACAGTACCGAAAATGGCGGGGAATACCCCCCCCTCTTGATTGGACTCACGGGGGTCATCAAAGATAAATCCCCAGACTTGCCTGACATAAAAAATGCATTTTTCAAATACACTCATGTTATTCGGCTGCCATGCTTCCACAATATTCAAAAGCGGAATGACTTTTTCCCGCCCGTCGGCCGTTTTAAATACCCCAGAATAATCGTCTGCCTCATCCAAGATTTTTTGCGCTTTATCCTTCAATGTCTGGAACTCTTCATTTTTTGCCACCATGAACTGGTTATACTCTTCAATTTTCGACACCTGTTCAGCAGTAGGATGAGTGTTACGCTTTAATTTATTTAGCTGGATGGTAGCTTCTTTGATTTCGTGACTGATCTCCCCGATCTCATGTTCTTTAATTGCTTCCGCCGCTTTCCTTTTCCGGTTTACCAAGGGTAATTCTTTGAGTAAACGCTCCCATGCCTGTCCCCCAGTCGCGATGACGTCATCATTGATTTTAAAGGATTCCATGAACCCATAAAAATTACCATATTCCATCCGTTCTAAGGCTACGCCCAGTTTCGGTTTCATGATGCCGGAGATATTTTCATCGCGGTACCACACAAAGTCAGCCGCATAGATATCACGGTTGCCGACACGAAATTGTGTTTCCGGAATCAAGCGGATACCTTTGCCCTCGGGGATCTCCTCACGGAGAGTGTCGTGCGCCATGAGGATACCCATGACCTTCTGGGTGGATTCCCCGTCCTTGAGGGTAAATTCCGTCAAATCTTTGGGCCAAAAAAATCCCGCCCCATTCGAGACGATAACAAATAACAAACCGACAATCATGATCAGAGCGACCGATAAACACGCCCCGGTGAGCCAAAGCCAATGTTCACCACGCCCGAAAAATTTTCCAACGGGAAGGGAACCTGTCTGTATTATTTTTTTATTCGAATCAGGATTCATAAATAGTTTTTAAATATTAAACAGCTTTGTATTTTTCGCGTAACCTTTGACGGATCACTTCCGCAAAGGTATTCACCGTAAAAGTCAGGATAAAGAGCAACATGGCGGCGACAAAAAGCACACGGTAATGGGTTTCCCCGACTGGAGCTTCAGGGATTTCAACCGCGATATTAGCAGAAAGTGTGCGCATCCCGTTAAAGGGGCTGAAACTCATAATCGGTGTATTCCCCGTGGCCATCAAAACAATCATCGTCTCACCGACTGCCCGTCCGAAACCGATCATCACGGCGGAAAATACCCCCGGGCTGGCTGTCGGCAGGATCACTCGCGTGGCCGTTTGCCATGGACTGGCTCCCATCGCGTATGACGCGGAGGTAAAGGATTTTGGCACATTCGAAAAGGCATCCTCGGAAATGGTGAAGATAATCGGGATCACGGCAAAACCCATCGCTAATCCGATCACAATACAATTCCTTTGCTCCACCTGTTCGCCGATGGCGCTAAAAATCCATTGGCGGATATCTCCTCCGAAATACGCAAAGTCCATAAAGACACCCACTTTATAACTCAGGAATGCCGCGATGAGTGTCGTCACGATAATGGCAACCAAGTCTACACCTGGGGGTATATTCATTTTGATTTTGATCGGTATTTTATTCCAGAGGAGAGCGGCAATCACTGTCCCTACGGGGATAAAGATCGAAAATAAAAAAATCATGACTAACTTATTTTCAAGTAGGGGGGCCAACCATAAACCGGCGAGGAATCCAATCACCACACTCGGCAGGGCCGCCATGATTTCAATCGTCGGTTTAACATAGGTCTTTATCGACGGGTGCATGAATTGGGATGTGTAAAGGGCCCCGAAGACGGCTATTGGTATGGCAAATAAAAGCCCGTAGAATGCCCCTTTGAGTGTCCCTACAAAAAGCGGGGTGAGGCTGAATTTCGGCTCAAAGTCATCGGTTCCGCCGGAGGATTGCCAGGAGAATTCGGGTTTATCATAACCTTCATACCAGACTTTCCCGAAAAGTGTTTTTAGGCTGATTTCTGGATAAGGCACATGTATGTCAAAAGATTCAAAAGAACCTGTCCCCGAGAGGGCTAATATCTGGGTGAGCTTCGGTGCGTAAGCCGCCAAGGCGACCGGCCCGGAAATCTCCAAATCCAATAGGCGCCTGTCTGATGTCGAAAAATTTAGGGCTACATGGCCGTTATCCGAGCCTGCTATAAAAGCTTTATTACGCGCTGAAGGGACAATCGTCGTGATGGATCCACCGATTGATTCGAACTTATGGATCGGCTGGATCTTGCGCATCCAGTCACCTTCTTTGGCGCGGACACCGAACCAACCCTCCGTTGTTCCATCGTTAAAACCAAAAACCACGGTGACATCACCGATCAAAAATTCCATGGCTGTAATTTTCCGGTTTACTCCGGATTCATTCACAAAACTATCATAGGTGGCATACGGTTGTGTGAGGTCATTCTCCAGATAGAACTGATAGAGGATATTTTTGTCCGTAACGACAAAAAGTTTCTCACTGAAACGGTCAATGGCGATTTGGTTGATTTTGCCATCAAAGGCATAATCAACTGCCGTGGCGCTGGGTGCTGCCCCCGATTGAGATTCACGGTCAGTCGAAGCGGCTTCCCCTTCTAATAGCCCTTGGTTCTGCTCCATGAGCTCCACTGCGTCCAATGTCATTTTACCGAAATATACTTTTTGCTCGGCCGTAACCGCAGCATAAACCATTTCCCCTTCTGATGACACTCGTCCGAAGACTTTTTGAATCGGGGCCTTTGTCCCTGGGATGGTAATCATCCCGTATTCCTTAAGGGTGGGGGTGACGATCCGTGAGCCTGTGGACAGGTCGGGGGTGAAGCTGACTTTTGCCAGCAACACATGGCCGTCAGACGTCCCCAAAAAGAGATAGTCAAAGGCTGGTGTGCGGTAAGCGCAGGAAATTTGTTTGCCCGCTAATTTCGTAAAGGGTTGAGCATTGATCATTTGACCTTTCTGGAGGTCATAAAAATCCACTTGGGCGGACTCGCCTTCTACAAAGTAGGCAAAGGTCTGGTATTCATCGACTCCCATAATGAGTGGAGTATGAGGAGCTGCAAATTGTTTTATTTCAGTTTTTACGAGAGGCTCCGCAGTCCCGGGGAGCCAGAGGGGGATCGTTTCTTTCCCAATAAAGAGGAAAATCAGGGCGACAACAAGAATGACTAATATGCCGCCGGACTTAATAATGAAATTGGCTAATTTGTCGATAATCTTGACCCGCCGAGTTACCTTCGGGTCGATTATGACAAATTTTTTGAATTTTGTTTCAGGGGCGATGGTACTCATACAAGTTCGTTTGATCGAGATTTTACAGTCCGAGTCTTTTCCTTAGTCAAAATGATACACTCACCTTTATAAAAAGGGGTTTGGCCATTGGACCGACCAAACCCCCTAAACCTAACCACTGCATAACACGAGGTTAAAAAAAACTATTTACAACTGCTGGATGTCAAGAATTCGTTAGACTGTTTGGTGGTCAGAGGGAAATATCCATCTTTAACCACAACTTCTTGACCTTGTTTGGAGAGAACATAACGGATGAACTCTTTAGTCAATGGATCAACTCCGGTCGGAGGGGCATTGATATAGACGTAGAGGTAACGGGCGATCGGGTACTTGAATGATTCACATGATCTTTGAGTCAATGTTACTGGTTCGCCTTTGTCAGCGATAGCCAATGCTTTGACACCGGAAGTCTTGTAACCGATACCGCTGTAACCCACTGCACCGAGTTCTTTTTCTATACCTTGGACGACGGAGGCTGAGCCGGGTTGCTCTTTCACAGAGGAGGAATAATCCCCGCCTTTGAGAGCGACATCTTTAAAGAAGCCATAAGTACCGGAGGCACTATTACGTCCGAAAAGTGAAATCGGACGATTGGCCCATTCACCGGTTAATCCCAAATCACCCCATGTCCTAGAGGCTTTACCACCACGTTTGTAGGTGCTGGAGAAGATTGTATCGACTTGTTGGAGGGTCAAGCTCTCAAGCGGATTGTCCTTATTCACATAAACGGCCAGACCATCAATGGCGACACCAACTAGGCGGGGTTTATAACCGTATGCCTTTTCGAATTCATCGACTTCAGATGCCTTCATCTTCCGGCTCATAGGTCCGAGCTGGGCTGTTCCCTTAATCAAAGCGGGGGGTGCAGTCGATGATCCTTTACCTTCGATTTCGATATTGACGTTAGGATAATATTTTCTGAATCCTTCAGCCCAAAGGGTCATGAGATTATTTAATGTATCAGAACCCATGGAAGCCAATTTTCCGGAAATGCCGGATTGTGTCTTGTAATTATAATGCCCTGAATCAATCGTGATTTTCCCGACTTCAGCGGCATTAAGCGATGTAGCAGCGAGGGCGACAGTCGCAAAACCAACAGTGCGTATAAATTTTTTGATCATATTTTCTCTTTTTTAAGGTGAGTAGAGTATTTTTTGGTTATATCAGCAGGGGGCTAATGAAATAACCCCCTGCCCATATTTTATCAAGTAATTAGAATTTTACGATAATATCCAGCTGGAGACGACCCACTTCAGTCGCGGGCTGGGCGAAAGTCGCACCGTATTGGCGTGGGTTCTCACGAATGTCGGAAACAAGAAAGTACCTTGCATTGATGCTCGCAAAATCGGTAAGGGCATAACCCGTGTACCAGACTCCACCAAAACGGTTTACAGAACCGTCTGAGAAGTCGGAATCGGTAAATCCATCATACCAAGCATTTTGCTCGATGTAATTAAAATATCCACCAACCTGCCAGTTACCCTTTGATTTGAGCTGACCGAGCTCAATACCGGCTTGGATACCTGTATTTGCATTAGCCATGCTGGGATTATAAAGAAGTTCTGTCCAAAGTTTAAGCGGAACAGAATCCGACCATGTTTTGGCAAAGGTATAATCACCGTATAAAGTGACTGGACGGATATTGCCCGTCGCATTATTCTGCGAGACCTGACCTGCACCACCCCATCGACCGTTTAATTGATTACCACGACTTGTAGTATTAAGGCCACTAACCCCGCTACCACCAGCGACTCCACCATTTCCTAAACCGGCCATCCAGTAATAATAAGTAGCGGCAAATGACATTTTGTTTTTGTTCTGAAACTTAATATCCACACCACCTTGGACAGGGATTAACCATTGATTTTCGCGGGTTCTATTGCCCGATGCATTGTTAACCACAGTCGGATTTGCGATATTGTCATTAACCACGAATTGTCCGGTCGTAATGAAAGGAGTTAGCTCAGTACCATCCGCATCAAACTTCTTTGTGAAGGTTTGCCAAGCACCACCAGGGGTAATGTCTCCATCCCACATCATATTACTTGATTTGAGCGGGTTTTTGAACTTACCAAAACCAAATGTCGCTGTATCCAGATAAACATTTTGGTTAATGTATTTGACTAAGTCAACTTGCGCAAACGCCTTGGTTACTGCAATTGCGTTAAAGGCAAACGCATCTTGCAAGTCAGCATTATTACTGCGCTGGTCGGAAAAGATGCCTGCTGCGTTTTGTGAAGCAGTACCAAGCTCAAATCCAGCTAAGAAACCTTCAGAGAATTGGTATTCAGCACCGACGCGGAGGCGGATACGGGCGCGCCATTGGTCTTGGACACCAGCTTGCTTGTTATTATTTGACTGTATGTTCCCTGCTGCTGTAGTAGCTGGGTTAGGTGGTGTCGCACTATAACCAGCTTCATTTTGGCGGAGTTCGTAACGGCCGCGGAAATCGCCGTAAAGTTTGAGTTTTTTGACGCTCTTATTGATATCGAGCTTTCCACCGGGGGTGGATTTATATTCTTTGGCCAAATCGGCTTTGATATCTTCAGCTTCTTGTGTCGTCAGGACACCTTTTTGGAGAAGAGCTTCTACGAGCGCTTCACTTTGGAACTGGGCATTTGCGGCGACAGTCAGGCCACAAGCTGCCATGGCTGCAAAGGCCAATGTTTTGAGTCGTTTCATTATTTTTTTCCTCGTTAGGTTTTTGTTAGGTTTTATCACTGGAGAAAGCCTTCTTTCCCCAAAATTGATAGCGAAACCTAGAATATCATTGTGACAGACAAAGGTCATTTATGTGACAAAACGGTGACAAAAGAGGTTTTTTTATGCCTCACTCGGTTCTAATACCCAAAAAAGGGGTATGATGGGGAATTTCCTGATGCAGAAGAAAAAAGGACAAGCCGGAGCTTGCCCTTGAATGACCTGAGATGATTTAACTACCATCGTCTGGATAGACGCTGGTAACAAAAACCAAAATGAGACATGACTTTTTTTCTACTCCAGCTTTACGGTCAAAATCTGGAATGGTTTGGCCGTCAGGGCGATTTGCCCGTCCTGAAGGGTTAATCCTGACACCTCGTCTTCCATCAGGTTAACCAAGGTCGCTTTCTTAAAAGGAAGGGTCGTCGTCAGGACAAATTCCGCTGTCCCCCCATAAGCCTCGAAGAGCCGAATGATTACCGCGTTGTTATCCTCGGCTTTTTTCACCGTGTCGATAATCATACCGGCTGCATTTGTCCCGAAATAACTTTCCGCCCCGGCTGGCCCGGAAGTTTTTTCGAACTTCAGCGGGCGATTAAAATCAAGCGCCATTTGCTGCACCAGCGCATAACGGAACTCATGCTCGCCCCGGTCCGCGACCGGATCAGGGTCATTGGATGAGCGCAGCAGCGACAAGGCCATGCGGTTCCCGTGTACATTCGCCCCGTACTTGCAGTCATTGAGCATGGAGCCACCAAAACCGTATTCACTAAAGTCAAACCAGCGATGCTGGCAAACCTCACGGTCACACGCAGAGCATTTTGCTCCATCACCTTTGCCAAAGCAGCCACAGGCAGGGAGGAACGTTTCTCCAAATGGAATACATCCAGATCCCAAGCATCCCAGAAGAGGGGTTTATCCTCATAAAGAGCTAATTGTCCTGCTGTGGAGGATGCGATTGTATCGCGGCTCGTGGCTTTATGGATCAGGCTCGCGACTTTGCCACAACGCCCGATTTTAGCGCGGATGAATTCATTCTCGATAATAAAGCGACCGTTTTCCTCGGTCAAACTGACCGGATGCTCCACCTCTGTGACGGGTTCCTGCACGGCTACCCCGCATGAGGGGGCGGTGACAATACCCGGTTTCCCGGTTTCAAATTCCACCACCTCCCGGCGCAAGTGCCCGAGAATATTGGTCACACGGTATCTTTCCCCAGAAGCATTTGCTCCCTCATATTTTTGTATCTCTTTCTGCGCAAGTTGCGCCACCAGCGCGTAGTCC